>Ga0228710_1000339_pt1 | contig 54603 bp, 31 predicted proteins | sample MedpolnodulmetaG_FD_177995 | JGI IMG/M metagenome (GOLD analysis project Ga0228710, IMG submission 177995) | Root nodule microbial communities from Medicago polymorpha collected in Santa Monica, California, United States - pink nodules | ecosystem: Host-associated > Plants > Roots > Nodule... | reverse complement strand
TCTTTTTAATCTTTATATCTTTCTCCTCCGTGTTTTTCATTGCTACCTTTGTAGATTTAGGTTGACAAATATTGGTGAAATAGTGTTGGCATTTTAGAAAATCATGTATTTGCGTATGTTTTTGTCAACAGAGAGCGTAGTTTGGTTATTTCAATCCTACTTAAATGGCTAAGATTAGATATAAATAAAACTAATCAACCATTCATGTATGATTGAATGGTCAAGAGTCAAGACTAGAGCTTTGTGTTATGTATAGAGATGCATCATATCTCTTAACTACTTCATGTTATTTGCTTCATCTGTTTGCTTTTGGCATATGATAATGCATATCATATTTTAGACTTGTAGAAGAAATATGTTGTATATTTTAGGCCGGTTGTTGCAGAATGCTTCCATGTTGATCTTCTTAATATGTTCTCGTTCCCACCAGGGGAATGCTTGTATATTAATAATCTCAACATATTCTCGTTCCTAGAAAATATTTAAAATTCATCTTTGCATGTTGTTTTTCTTCATCAACATCAGCTACTTACTCTAAGTGTTTTGTTTCCTACCCTGTAACTTATTCCATGTAGCGTTATGGGAAGGGAAGTCACTGGCATACAGGTCATGGACAAGAAGTCAAATGGTCTAGCTTCAAATGGTAGTTTTGGCGAAAGAGTGCGTGTTTCTCCCAAAATTGCAAGAATGGTTCAAGCAATGGATCATGAGATAAAGGAATCTGCTGAAGGTAATTCTTTTGTCGAGAAACATCAGGAAAGAAAAGATGTTTTGAATGCCAAAAGCACGAAATTAAATGCTGGTTTATCTGAAGAGAAGAATGAGAAATCTGAAGAACCGAAGATGGATGGCGATAAAGAATTAAGCTCACCCACTGCAATAACAATTCCTGTGGATAAAGAGCATACAAGCCCCTCTGCTCCCCAGCAATCTGACCAGGCTACTGAAAAGCATGTCACCCACACGCAGACTGTTGATACTGAAGCTGTTGCAAATGGTCAGGACTTGTCACCAAATGCTAACAATACACACTCACCAAATTCCTCAAAGAACTCACAGGTATTGTGTCATAACCTTTAGAATTTTTAAGTATGAACTTAAATTTGTATGTGCTCTTTTGAGAACTGAGTCAAGTATGCAAAATGGTCCTAGCATATGTGCTGCATAAAAGTTGTTAGATTGAGTTGTTTCCTGCAACAATCGAAAAATGAGGAAGTGAAGATTTTAACTAGTGACAGAACTGAAATCTACTTGTTTTGTTTGTTCACATGATACATGTTTCTCATACTGAGGATATGTTGTTTTCCCTCCTCCTGCCACCATTTAAACAGGCTATTGCGCTATGAGACTCCTTTCAAAGGTCAAAATTATGAAACCAATGTTTAAATGCTCAGTCACAATAGATTAGTTTAATTAAATCAGTGCAAAAAGATTATATTGGGAAGCTCAAAATACCTTACCAAATAAATACAAGCAACCTTTGTTAAGATTTGTTTTAAAAGGTGTGCTTCAAACTGCGACCGTAATAAACTAGCTGCCAAAAAAAAAAAATTTTGTTTGTAAATAATGCTCATGTGGTAGAAATTATGTGGAAGAAGTGGTAGACTTAGCTTACCTTCTTATTTGTCTCAAGGTTTCTAAGGTTGCTTTTTAATTGCATGTTTTGTGATTTGTGTCCGGGAGTGGGCGAGTAAGTGTATTTTATATTACTGAAATGAGTAATCTTTTCAATTTTTCAGTCGAACTCACCTTTTTCATCAAGGAAGCTCACACAACATGATAAGAAGCACCATGATGATGAAGACAATTGGTCGGTTGCTTCCTCGTATCCTCAAAACTTGAATACTTTGATGAGTTCAATAATTTAATAATAATAAAAAAATTAGTAACCCTCCAAACATCTACATTTTACATGTATTTAAATATACAGCAGTTATTCTCGTTTATTCTTTAACCATAAATAGCAGTGTTGCATCTACACGCAAGGTGACTGTAGGAACAGCGCCTACGTTTAGAATCTATGAACGTGCAGAGAAACGAAAGGAGGTACGTTGTTAATTAACCTTTAACAGTGTGTATTCTGAGGTTGATTATATTTCCTATTAAGTAATATTATTATATTAGATAAATCTAATGTTCTTTTTTGTTCTTGTCACTCTGATTTATCTGTCCAGTTCTATATGAAGTTAGAGGAGAAAAATCGAGCCCTGGAAGAGGAAAGACTCCAGTATGAGGCAAGGCGGAAGGTACTGCTTGCTCTCAGTTGCGTGTGCACATCCATGTGTGATTTTTAATTTTTAACTTTTAACTTTTTTCAGCCCCTCATTCTAGAATGGATGTACATCCTTTAATTTCTCTTTTACTTCTTTTTGTTCTTCCTCGTTCTAGAAACATCTAATTGCTTAAGCCAAGGTCCAGTTTTAAGACCATGTACATGGTTATTTTCTGTTTATCCTCTTAGGTTACATTTTACTTGTTGAACTGATTTAAACAACTATATCTTTGTGTAATTATAACCTATGTAGGAAGAGGAAGAAGCAGCCCTTAAGCAGTTAAGAAAGAGCTTGGTCATTAAGGCAAAACCGGTTCCTAGCTTCTATTATGAGGGGCCTCCCCCTAAGACTGAACTCAAGAAGGTACCAAGTCTTTTCCTTTTCCACCTATCTTTTCCAAGTCTCAGGATAGACATGAATTTGCCATTGAGAATTTCAGAAATTGCATGAATAGTCCAAAGGAATACAATACAATATAATAGGAACATTAGAATGCTTGACAATGTCTGGGATACAAATTTGACTGTAGGATATAATGGTTGTAGTTCTTATTGTTTTCTGAATCTAGTATTGTTTCTTGCTCACAAACTTGTATGCGCATTAATGAAACTCCTCATATCATTGCCTTATGATGTTCATGTTAGTTTTAGTCCTTTCCAAATGGAAGAGGCAGAATCATAAATTTATTAACATCTTAGTTTTTAGCAAAACTAAAATTCTTCATTCCTTTACCTTTATAGCAGCTTCCACTGACTCGCCCCAAGTCACCAAAACTATCTCGGAGAAAGAGCCTTGGTGACGCTGTCATCTCATCTCCTGAAGTTTGCAATCGAGTACGTCACAGCATTAGCAGTAACCCCAAAAGTGGGTTTGGTACCCCTGTCACCCAAAAAAGCAAGGACCTGATCATTGGACGTAACAGCAATGGCGCTTGCAAAACCACCAAAGAACGAACTAAAACGGTAAAAGAAACAAAAGCTTCTCCCCCTAAAGCCACGGAGCAGACAAATGCGGACATATCAGTCCAATAATAAGCTTTCCGAAGATATTACTGACCTCCAGTTGAGAGGAAAATAGCCTTCAACTTTCTTGGTCACACCAAATGGGATGCTTGCAGAAGAGATGGCCTTGTTTTCTTTTCATCTGGACTGACATTTTTAAGTGGCCTTTTTTTAACTTGAAGTGTATATGTTTTGTATGTTACATTGGCACACATTGTATTATCATTTTATTATATATATAAATAGTTTATTGATGTAAGTTGTACGTACGAACTTTGAAATGCCCCAGATGGCTTCGGGACTTTGCAAGGGAAATTTATATGAAATATATTCCTTTTTGTAAGATCCTACAATTAATTTTTAACGAGTGTTACATCCGGTTTTGTTTGTGCTCTATTTGATGGTAATTAAAAGGAGCTGGAGAAACGGCGTTGTTACTTGAACACATAATAATCATGTGGACATTTTTCCATGTGATTGATCCGGAACTGATATAAAGAGTTGGGTTTGTTTGTCAGTTATGATTACCGTGGATGACATCCTGTTCTGTGGATGTTGAAGAAAAGTTCTATTCTAAGATCTGAAATGTGTTTGTCGAAAATTGTAAATAATGTGCAGAAAATACTTGGTCATTGCAATGTAGAGCGGGAAGGATTTTTTGTTTGACGACAATTCTATCAAATTCGAACATTAATTAATTAGTCAACTGTAAAGTTCAATGAGTTATTATCATGTCCAAGTTATCAGATTTATTCTAAATGTGTGTCGTGCATGAATTGTAAAGAAATACACTTTGCATAGCTAAAAGAAAGTAAATAATCATAGCAATGAAAGAGCATAGAACTTTTAGAAAGAAGGAAGTAGTGGGAATTGAATGAAACACTAGCAAAAGACATGAAGATTAAGAAAAACTAAGAAATATATGAATTAGTAAGAAGATTAATTTAAGAGGAATGTTAAGGAGACTCTTTTTACAATGTATTTTACCGGGAAAAGAAAAACGGATATATCCACAACAAACACAGGTTCTGTTTTAGCTCTCGAAAACCATAAACCATGCTTGGTCTTAATATGAAAACATGGAAATTGTTACCCTCCACAGCTCCACACTTAATAAACCGTCCATCTTCCTCAACCGCCGTCGCCACGGTGAAAATGGAAAAACCAAAATCACCATCCTCCAAACCCCGAAAAAGATCCTCTTACGGAACTTCTCGTAAATCAATTCTCAAAAAAACCTTCAAACAAGAACAAGTCACTTTCACCGCCCCTTTCTCCGACGAACCACATGTCGCCATCATCGGCGGTGGTATCTCCGGTCTCATTTGTGCTATCTTCTTAGACAAACGCGGCATTCGCTCCACCGTTTTCGACACTGGTATTCATGGTCTTGGAGGAAGATTGGGTACAAGGCTCATTGATGATTCTTTGCTTTTTGACCATGCTGCTCAGTTTTTTACTGTCAATGATTCTCGTTTTTCTGAAATTGTTAATGTTTGGTTGGATAAGGGTTTGGTTCGTCAATGGAAGGGTACTGTTGGAGAGTTGAAGAATGGTGGTGAATTTCTTCCATTTTTACCCTCTCCTCCAAGATATATAGCTACTCGTGGAATGCGCTTTCTTGCTGATTCTTTATTGTCTGAGGTTAGGTTGTTCCTCATTATCAATTATTTATTCAATATTCATTCATTGTTTTCAACAATTCAATACTTACAACTGTCTGAGAAGTGTCCATGGATTGTTAATGTGTGTCAAAACAAAGACAAAAAAAGTTGGTTTTGGGACACATATGGTACGAGTGTCATTGACACATGTTGGACACTGGGACACACTTAATGTCAGAGGTGTCTGTGCTTCAGGGCTTACAACTAAGAAAAGATTCTGTTACATTCTGCAAATATGGCTACTTGAAGTTATAATGGTTCTAGTCACTTAAATTAGAAAACGTCTGTCCATTTGTTCATTTTTCCAAATTTAACACTACAAATACAATTTTAAAGGTTTTATATTTGTTTTGGTGTAACACGACACCATTCAAATCAATATGTATACCTTCCATAGGTTTTAATGGATGCTTATTAGAGAGATATTTTGGTGGAGAGATTAAATTGATTGGCATTATTTAATTTAAGGGACTAACTTAAATATTAAGTAAAGTTGAGGGATTAAATTACCCGACCTTTACAATTTGAAGGACCAAAATGATTATTAAGTTTTTCTAACTTTTGTGCTGCTATAGTTCTTAGATTTTGGTTTTTTGCTGTGGTTCCCATATTATTTTTTGTGTTAAGAAACTAATTCTCGTGTAGACTAGCTTGGTGAATGTGGAGAGACCATGCTGGATCAGTAAATTGGAGCCATTTAATGGGATGTGGCACTTGAGTGAAAATGGGAAACCTCGTGGGAAGTTTGATGCAATTGTTGTTGCACACAATGGTAACTTGAGAATGTCTTTATTTTTTCTCTTCAAAAATAATATCGTACAATTTCCGTTTTTACTTTTATCAGCCTGGAGTATTTATATGTATACAGTCATCCGACCTATGGCTTCTTTAGTAACTATTTCTCTATTTGCCGACAGGAAAATGTGCTAACCGCTTGCTTATGACATCGGGTTTGCCATTAATTGCTAAACAAATGAAGGTCAGTCTAGGTTTTTTCTTTTCCAATTCATTTGATTCAATAAACTAAAACTCTATTTTTAGCTTTATCTGTTATTATATTCGTACTCATACCACCTATTGTTTCTATTCTACTGTCCATTGTTCAGAGGCTGGAATTGAGTTCAATATGGGCCCTTTTAGCAGCGTTTGACGAACCTCTTCCTTTTCTAGAGAATACAGAAGTTCCTTTTGAAGGAGCTTTTGTGAGAGGAATTGATTCAGTGTCATGGATGGCCAATAATACCAAGAAACTGCTGGCTTCCCAGAGCGACGGTCCTCACTGTTGGACCTTTCTAAGTACTGCTGCTTATGGAAAACAGAACAAGGTTCCACAGGTAGGTGGCGAAATTAGTTTCCTGAGTGTTAGATTGGTTTTGGGGTTGCTGGATGTTTTTGGAAGGTTTAGAGGAGTAATATATTGGTATTGACTCACAATTACCTTACCTAGAATAATATTTGCAAGGGATTTGATTAAAAATTATATAAATTATGATAACCTATGCATTTTTCATTTGTGTATTGCATGTGATGATTAGAACTTTTAATAACTGAAATGTGAGCCATGTTTTGTTTATCAGGAAAATATTCCTACTGTTACAGCAACAAGGGTAAAGGAAGGCATGCTAGAGGGTGTTGAGGCTGCCCTCGGATTATCGAAAGGGTCGCTTCCTAAACCTTTTTATACGAAGCTCCAACTATGGTAAGAGTCAAAGTATTAGTATTAGTTGCTTTGAAATGTCCTCCTGACATGTTTTTGTTCAGGTTAGGCTTATAGAGTTTTCTTATTGTTTGTGACTTCTCAAATGCACAGTTGCTTGCAATCAAAATGTTAAATACACGTGCTCTCTGAGTAGCATTTCTTGCGTGATAGTTTTCAGTGACAGCTATGTTGCAACAAATCAGACGGTCTAATTTAACATCGATAGATTATCTAAAATATCCGTAACTCTAAACATTGTAAGTAAACTTAAAAGGTTTAAAATCGTATTATTCTGAGATTTTCAGGGGTGCAGCTCTTCCAACTAACACACCTGGAGTTCCTTGCATCTTTGATCCCTTTGGAAGGGCTGGGATATGTGGTGATTGGCTGCTAGGTTCTAATATAGAGGCAGCAGTCATAAGTGGAATTGCTCTAGCTAACCATGTATGTCACTTTCAACTGGACCTTCTAATTTACGTGGTTTGTTCGCCACAATTTTTTTTTTTAATTTAGTAATTGGACACCTTCACCATTAGTAATTCATGTTTATCAAATTGTGAGAAGCTTTGACAATGTCCTTTTGTTGTTCAAAATTGTGTTTGGGCATTTTGACACAGATTGCAGACTATATCCAAAGTCTCGGAACTGACCCTGGAGAGTTCGCTGTTGGTTTGAATCATGAGTTTCAACCACTGGAAGGGCATGATATTGGACAATTCCCGGGTTTGGGGTCAGAAGAAAAGATGACTGAAGCCCAAGTATATGAACTTGCCAAGTAGGCTATGGTGCTCATAAAGCAGGTCTCTCCTCTGCCAATAGAAGATTCATTTCATATCCATGCAAAGGATATTCCCCTGAAAGTAACGTCACTGGTCTCAAGAGATGATTTAACTTGGAACTGAAACTCTCCGTTGGGAGGGAAGGGGCCTTATACCCCTCAACAGCTACATGTAATGACAAAAGTTGTAAGTTACTTGCCTCTTCGAAAGAAAGAGACAGTGACATTATTATATTTTTGGGAATGAAATTTTATGAAATTAGTAGTTCTCTTTCTCATCCATCAATTTTTTTTTGCCCTTTTAAAACGTAAGGTTTGAGAAACTGGAATTTTGAATCGTTAAAAACTGTATTGAGTGCAGGTTTTGCCTTCAAAATCAGAAACAGCTTATTCCTCACATTTCTCTGGTGAAATTCTTTCTAGTTTTGAAACAGCACTTTTTGTACATAATATAAATAAAATAGTGGTCTGTATAATATTTGTCAAGCAACAAGAAATCTGAGTGCTTTCTATACAGAACTGTAGATACATGACATGAACGATATTCAGAATTTGTATACACTAAACTTGACATAGTAAATAATATTTAATAGATGTAGAACATAGGAAAGTAAAAAATTAGAAATTTAACAAATACAAGCAATAGAAGCGTTATATACTTCAAAGCAATGGTAATAAGCAGGTTTTATTTGCTTGAATTCCATGGCTTCCTTCAAAGCCTATAGCAAAACAACAATCAAGAAAATTTCTCTTCATCGCCCTTTTGGACTAACAAGTTGTGAGAAGATTTCAGTCGGACCCTGACTGGAAGTATCATCTTGGCTAAGCTCATCCTGACCACCAAGGCTTAGGTTCTTATAATGGTTTGCCATGTCGTTGTCTCCTAAATGTATTTCTTCAAACTCATTGTCATTAGTTCGAGTTGCAGAGTGAGTTGAACCATCCTTGTTTTCTTGCAGGTTGAGTGCAAATTCTAGATTCCACAACAGATCATTCATGGAGGGACGGTCAGCTCCATGATCCGACAAACACTTTTCAGCTGTGTCCACAAACTTCTGCAAGCTTTCTGGATTTATTGTTCCCTTAAGATTGGGGTCAATAATATCCTCTAGCGTTCCTTTTTGGTTGCATAGCAATGCCCATTCTGCAAGACTAACTTGTTCTTTTGGAAGATTGGGATTCAGAACAGGCCTGGCACAGAGGGCTTCAAACAGGACAACCCCAAATGAGTAGACATCAGACTTTTCAGTCAATTGTTGCCTCCTGAAGTACTCAGGGTCCAAGTAGCCAAAACTACCCTTCACCACAGTACTAACATGGCCAGCGTTCAAATCTGGACCAGTTTTTGACAACCCAAAATCTGATACCTTGGCATTCCAGTTTTCATCCAAGAGAATATTTGTTGTTTTGACATCTCTATGAATGATGGTGTACTTGGCCCCTGTGTGAAGGTAGTGAAGCCCTCTTGCAGCTCCGATGCAGATCTCTAATCTTTGCTTCCACGTTAAAATATTTAAAGGCTTGATACCCTTGTACAAATGTTCCCTAAAGGTTCCAAGAGCCATGTAGTCATAAACCAAACACATCTCATTATCTTCCTCGCAAAATCCAATCAAGGACACCAAATGCTTGTGTCTCAACTTAGAAAGCATCTCAATTTCGGTCTGGAATTCATTGACTCCTTGTTCTGACTGTGGATTTGATCTCTTAATCGCCACTAGCATTCCATTATCAATGACACCCTTGTAAACCTTTCCAAATCCACCAACTCCAATCACGTTGGACTCATCAAAACTGCTGGTTGCTTGCTTTATCTCTTGTAACGAAAAATAGCGACATAGACCTTGGGTCATGGCAGTGAGGTTTGCACTTGTAGTGCTCTTCCCAGACGTGGATTTACTGCCATTTGTGTGTGAATTACCATAGATGGGAAGCCAGCTTGTTTGTGTGACTGCCCCTGGAACTCTCTTCTTCTTGCTGTAGACAGCAATGCATATTGCCGCCATAAAGGCAAAACCGGCAGCACCTCCTGCAGCTCCACCAATGACAGCTTTCTTGTCATATGATTTGTGTGTATGGAAACTTGTTTCCTGTGATTCACCTTCGAGGAGCATGTCTGAAGGCTGAGGATTGGGGCCAGACAAGTCCGTGTCATTGAGCTTGAATATCTCCACCCCATTGAGTATAGCATCATAGAACTCTGGTTTTGAGTCAGCTGCTGGATGTAATGCAAGCCAAAGTTGCTCATCCCCCTCCCCGTCTTGGACATATACCACATAGTCCTGGTAAGTTGTCATGCCTTTACCTCCTGTCCACCCAATAACATCAGCTTGAGCCTGTGCCGTATTGTTGTTGAGAAATATATTGAAAACAATCTCATTGACCTTGGAATAATAGAAATCACAGAAATGCAACCTCGCGAGGTACATGGAATTTCGATCAACTTGGAAAACCCACGTGAGGTTGTATCCCATGTTGACGTCCTTATCGGTACCCATTGATCTTGATGTGGAGTAGACAGTAGGAGGTGCAGTGTACTTTGGCATGGTCTGATAGTCGATTAGGACATCCTTTTTAGCTTGGTTGGTGACACCATAGGATGAACCATATAGGTAAGGTGTGTCGTCGTACCACATTCTCGAAAGGCCAGAATCTTGGGCTGGAGACACATATTGCCCACCAACGTTTAGTCTAAACATGGTTTGCAAATTTAAGGTTTTAATGTCCATGGTTTGGTCACCAAATCCGACCAATGAAGCAGAGTCAAACAACTCGGGCATTTGGATCAACTGAATTCCATTGATAAAAGCAAAAGTCCCATTTTGCTTGTCAGAAGGTTTAAATGTAAGAGTCAAAGTACCTGAATTCAAAGGAGCAAGAGAATACTCTCTGTCAATGTAAGCTTGTGAGAGGGCCTGACAAGTGATAGATGCGCTGAAATTGCTGAGGAGGGTAATCCCATTTGCAACCACAGAGAAATATGAATCGGAGGGGTTGAAAGTTCCATAAAGGGATGGATAAAAGTGGAGCCTAAGCCAATAACGTTTATCAGGTTGAACATCAAATTTGTATGTTGTTTCTGATGTGAAAATTCTAGCTGACATGTATGGAACCACAGAGGAGAGGGAAGGATCTTGGTATGTGGCTTTGAACGTTGTTGAACCATTTTGTGTTGCCAAAAACTTATTATCAGGACTCCATTGCCTTCCATCCTCATCTTTGGCTCCCCCTTCATCCAACCCACAACCCAATATCAATGAACCTGGCTCCTCTATGGATGCACCGTGAATGCCATGCAACAAAATAGAGATACCGACGAAATACAACAAGAGACTTGTATGCTTATGCATTTTCGAAGAGAAAAGATACATGCTGGGGTATACAGGAAAAGGAACTTGGTCACAAATTGTTATAATTTGTGAGACAAGAAGGATTTTCCTGTACCCCGAAAAAAAGATGTTAGCTTCTTGGTTTGATGGCGAGGTGTGTTTTAAACCGTTCTAATGCCCCATGGAGGCTCAAGCAAAGTAAAGAACTACCTGGGTTGGAATAACCAAACCAGGTTACCTACAAGAAAGGAGATGAAATTAAGTTTTTTATTTATTTTTGTGTTTTGTTCTTTTGTTATGAATTCCAATTTTCCCTTTCTTTTTCTTCTTCTTTTCCATACCATTAGAATGGGAGGTGGGGAGGAAATACCGTATTTGAATGAATTGGATTTGTTACAAGGTTTTACAACAGTGGTTTGAATTTGATACATGTGATGAGCCTAGGCTATATTTAGCGTTGGACTACTTGTTAATTTATGGATTAATACTTTGCTAATATTCTGTCATTAATCATCACACAAACTGATATGAGGTAGAGAATAATTAAAAAGATACTTCTCCTCGCCATAAAACTCATACATTTCGTGACAACATATATAATATCTGTTTAAGTTTCACCTTAGCTGCTAATTAATTGCATATGGTGATAACATATATCATATTATATGGTAATGATATAGATCATCTTCCAAAAAAACGTGCAGGGTAAGTTTTAATCCCTTATATCAATCCTCTTGACCTGACTCGGATTATATCGAGGATCTAATAAAAGGATGACAGTTATACATTATAAAATGATGATATGATGCAAATGAAGCCTGGGAACATACACGAACACCGGACATGAAACACACTGACATGCCGACACCGAAACAAATAAAGATAATTTAATGTAATTATATATGTCGATGTTAGCTATCGATGCATGTGTGACACCAGGACACGCCTAATTCAAGGAGTGTTTTTGCTTGATAGCATCATGTTGTCAACAAAAAAATGATGATACTATCCTTAGAGGAGTAAATATAAATTTCTTTGATGGGTACCAACCCCTCACTCTAAATTTTCTTCATAAAAAAATGAAATATATTTTTTTCCTCAAAATAACTTTACAGTAATAAATCAAAAAAAAAACTTTATTGTAGTAACAATATATAGAGAGTATAGATCAACTTACTTCAAGTGTAATTTTGAGCTGAGTTACTCTATTTAACAACTCAACATAAGCATTCAGTTTCACCAATCCAATCGTCCAATTAGCATTTCTTTTTAGCAGATAACTTCACAACTATTTGTAAAATTTTAAAACTACTTGATACTCATTAATTGTAAAATTTTACGATAATGAGAATGCAAGCAGGGATGGAACCAGAAAAATAATTAAGTGTGGAGAAAAGTTATAGAGTAACTTTGTGACGACAATAGTAACAGTGCAAATGTGATTAACGAAACCGATGTCACAATTTCAAGTTGTGTGGCAAGATATTGCTTTTGTTTTGTCTTAATTGTTTTGAATGAGTTCTGATGTTGAATTTGATGATTCGCTTTTGTTTTCTTTCACAATAGGGTAAACAATCTTTTCAATATCTAAACATGTGAGAAGTTATGGATAGCACTTGTGTACCATAATGTGAGAAGTTATGTATCACTATAAAGTGTAAGAGTCTAAATCCATGACATGTTAAGTTGTCACGTGGCAAGTTGTTTTGGTAATTTTATGAATCAAATTGGCTAACAAAAGAAACATTTAACTAACAGATGAGTGAATGAAATTGTGAACGATCCAAAATATATTTAGGTTTGTCTTATAATACATGAATCTCTCTTTGATGAGCGAATGATCATCTGATTAAAATCACATGGTTGATGATCTTTGCTGACGTTATGTACGTAGAAATTGAGCCTTAAGCGCATGAGTCTAGTAAACATAATATATTTTTTAATACTTGTATGTCAGTATTAAATTTAAATATATATTTTATAAGTCATGTTTACTGTTTACATTTAAAATTTATTTATTTTCCTTACTAAATTATACTTGTAAACTTAGTCCTTTAGACTTGAATGAGAGTGAGGCATTGTAATGAAATGAAAAATATGTTGTTGTGTTACACAGAGCAGCAAAACTGAAATGATATAAAGTTTGAGACAAATATATGCGCCAACGACACATGAAGCGATATAGATAATTTTGGGCACTGTTTATCTTAGAAAAAAAGCATACTCTACAATTTGAACAGGATTTTATCACCTCAAATGTAGCATCACCTTCCGAATTTAGGTAGCCACAACATAGAATAGATTGTAGAATTTAAATTTACTTTAATACAATGCTTATTATACAACTCACTCTATCTAAATTAATTAACGCAGGTGCGGGTATTATGCTGCAGGTAGTTACAAAAAATGAATGGTGAGAATATCAAACACCAAATTAACTGAATCCCTTATTATTAGACTTCTATTTAATTAACCATACCATTCCATACATTTTCACCTTTCATTCTTTATTTCAATTACTCTTCCCTTCACGGCGACGCGGCACGGCGAGGCAGTTTCATCTTCCTAACTGCCTCGGCTGTCACCATCACCATCACCACCACTACTAATCATCAAAATTAATAATATGAGTAGCGAGGAAATAGTGTTACAGGGAGGAGGAGTCTGCGAAAACGAGTTTTCAGATCAGGAGGAAGAGTTGCAACAGGAACATTCTGATCAGAAGGCAGAGGCATTGGCGTTTAAGAAAAGGAAACGTCTAACAAAGCAACTATCAATGTGTGGAACACCAGGAGACATGGCGTGGGAGAGAAGGCGTCGACAGACTCAACGTAGGAGGAATAGCATGCATGATTGCAACGACGAAGATCTAAATGAGCTTAGAGGATGCATTGAATTAGGATTTGGATTTAATGAGGAAGATGGACAAAAGCTTTGCAATACGTTACCAGCTCTTGATCTATATTTTGCCGTTAACCGAAACCTGTCTCCTAGTCCGGTATCTACACCTACACCGCATCGCACTACTCACAGCCGTTCATCTTCGTCTATTGCGAGTCCTACCGGTAGCATTGTCGATTCTGATTCTTGGAAGATTTGTAACCCAGGTAATTAATGTCACTCATTCATTTAATGTCCCAATTGTTCTAAATTTATGTCGTTTTTGAGACTTCTAATATATTTATACTAGAGTTGTAGACCAACTTAAAACTATTATGATTGTTGAAATATTTTGATAGTGTCCAACTCTAATGTGTTTAATTTGTGTATAAATGTTTCAAAATATTCGGTTGTGTTTATTGTATATTATAGACGTAGATGTGTTCAACTCTGACTTTTAGTCCATAATTAGTTGTTATTAATTTGGTGAATTGATTGATTAATGTGGTTTCAGGGGATGATCCAGCACTTATAAAAACCAAATTAAGGCACTGGGCTCAGGCTGTTGCTTGTTCAGTAATGCAATCTCATTCATGATGAAGTCAAGTGTGGGATACATACATCATACATATGTTCTGCTTTTCTTTCTTTTTTTGTACAGAGGGAGGGTGGTTCTCATTCTAGATATATGCAAAATAAACAAAAAAATAAAAGAAAAGAAAAAAAACTACCAAAAATTTTAAAAGAAAAAAATAAATGTGCAGATTTTCTTGAGGGTTTTTGTTGGGGCTGAACAAACAAACACATTGGTTGCTTGGCTCCAATTTGTAAATTGGTAGAAGGTTATGGTGTCATCAAATATTTGCACCATTTTCCTTTACCTTTTTCTCCCTCTTTATTTGTATGTTTTTTTCAATTGGATGTGGAACTGTCTCTCCGAGGAGCTATTCATTTCATGAAAACAATTTTGAATTGATCCAGAGCTGGTAAATGCTTTTTATAATATGAGCACTAAGCAAGGGCTTTTAGTTAGGCTCCAATTGTAAGGTGCCTTAACTTTATAAAGATAATTGTTGATTTTGATTTCAATTGTAAGTAAACATGTATATGTGTATATGTATTTGTGTAAATTTAAATCAAATATAGTATTTTTTCCCTTACATTCAAGATTAGAATATAGTTGTCAATTGCTCTCAAAACTTGGTCTCAACCTGCATGCTGACCTTCTATACTTTTCTTGAGGGAATGCTGACCTGTTTTTGGCCCCCGTAGATACGCAAACTTTTCAAGAGATGACTCCCAAACAATGTTTTTACCTTTTTGTTCCTCTAACTATTTAATTGGTATCAGATTGATCCTCTAACTAAAAATTGATTTATTTCGGTCTCTTAAGTTTCTCACCGTTACTATATTTAGTCATCCTCTTAAGTCTCTTAAGTTTCATCCTCTTTTTTATTCATTCTTCCATATTATTTCCTCCTCTTTTTTATTTTATTTTTATTTGTGAACAGCCAATAAATTAAAACAAGCAACTCCATGAGAAAATGGAAATGCTGTCAAAACCAAAATCCCAGGCATAAAGCTAAGGAACAAACAATGCATAAGCTAAAAAACAACCTCCCTAAAGAAACCAAGCTGTTACGAGCCAATAGGAGGAAGAAAAACTGCAACAAACAAAAATAAACCCAGTAAAAAAACTTCCTTTTCATCATCATCTTCATCAAATCCCAAGAACCAAATCAACCAAAATCTCAAACCCCCAAACTCAGAATCGAGTTCAAGAAGAAACCCCATATCAATTTTGAATTTAATTTTGTCTTTCAACAAGGAATCATAATCGAAAAAAGGTTAGCAATCGAGTATAGAATTCGTTTTATGCCATTCAAGCAAAACAGATTTATCAGATTCAATTTTATCCCTTTTTGTTTTCTCCCCTTTCAGAACCCTAATTTTATGTTGGTAGTGCTCGATTTTGTTGTTGTGGTTAATGGGTTGTTGTGATTGTTTGTTGTAGGGTTTTGTTGTTGTTGTTTGTTCGTGTTGCTGAGTTTTGTTCTTGCTGTTGTTGATGGTGTTCTTCCTATTTTTCAGAAATTGATGAACCTAACGTTCTTTAATTAAATTTAACGGAAATGACTAAATATAGTAACAGAAAGTTAAGGGACTGAAATAAATCAATTTTTAGTTAGAGGACTAATCTAATACCAATTAAATAGTTAGAGGACAAAAAGGTAATTTAGTCTTTTTTGTATTTTAAAGACTTTCAAAAGTTAACTTCCCGAATGTTGTTTTTTAGGATAAAAAGCAAATAAATAGGAGCGAACACTAATTGAAGTTGTTTTCCCACTTAAATAAGCCCCCGAAACTAATATGGCCCACGAGCGCTAGTTGTTTTACCTAAAAAATAATAATTTTTTGAAGAAAATAATTTTCCTTAAAATAAAATAAAATTCTCCAACAAAACACAATCCCATAATTTTCCCTTTTTTTACAAAGTCATTTTAAAATATTATAAGTGGATAAAATTAATGGGGTCAATGAGCCCTTGATCTAGACCCACAAAGTTTTAATATAGTAGGTTGGGGCTACACGACATGGTTCATAATTAAGGGATTTAGTAAGTGAACTTAGGAGTTTGAGAGTTATTTTACAACTCTAATTAGAAGTAACACGTCGTTATTCAAATATCTAATATAAATAATTAAGCAACAAATTAATTCAAAAACTAATCTCACTTTTCAATAGGAGCATCAATATTTGAAACAATGCAAACGATTTTAGAAAACTGGTATGTTTTTGTAAGAATAGAGTTCAGACAATAGCATGAGTACTAAAAATTTGAATATTTTAGATTGTATAATTCGAACGACTCCGGTACAAAATTGTTTAATGTGAACACTCCTTTGATATAAAAGAAGAAAAAAAAGTACATCCAAAATTTAAAATGGTTGATTAATAAAGATAAAAAAATGAAAGGATCGGTGGATCAGAAAAACAGACATGCCAAGATCATAGCACCGTTTGCTCTTCGTCTTCACTTTTAAAAAAAAATATTGTTTTCTAAAGCAATTGTTTTCAATAAAAATAAATGTAAGATGGCAACAGACCCAATATTACAGGGAGGTGCCATTTAGCCTGGACTTGTGTAAGTATTGGTCCATAATGGACCAATATTTATTGTCATTAGATTATATGTAAACACAATAGCACAATACACCTCACACATCTAATTATTTCCTTTACTCCCTAAAATACTTTCTTGTCTTCTCTCTCTTTCTGGATTTTCACATTCAATCTTCAATTGTTTTCAATAAAAACCCATCATTTTCAATCAATATTTAGAATTTAATAATTTAACATATCTTTTATTTTATAATATTAAATTAATATTTACGGGTAACTCTAATATGGACCCTAATTTAAAAGGACCATATGTGAACAATAGTAAATTACTTATTATAGCCGGTCACTTTTATTTTTGGAGATTCAGAGGAGACACGAAGGCTTTTATTTTTGGACTTAAACTTTTAACATGCATTCACTCTTTTCATCATCTAGTTCTGTTACTCTCTTTTTTTCCCACTCCCTCCTCATTTCTCCTTCCATTGTTTCTTCAACAACCCCATTTTTGTTCCACCCACTTCTCCAACCATCTCTTTCTTTCACATCTTCATCTCATCAAGCCACAAAGTTGTTTCCTTTTTTTTTTTTTTATTAATTTTCCGTTTGTGATTGGTATCTAAATCATTCTTCAAATTTATATAAAACAAAAAATAAAATTTTGAAACAATTTCCCCTTTTTATGTGTTTGGTGTTCTTTGCTTTTTTAGTATCAAACAAAAATAAAAAAAGATCTGGGGTGGTTGTTGTTACTGCAGTTGTGACTGAACTTTGAAACTTTGGGGGTGAAGGGAAGAAGTTAAACGGAGTGTAACATGGTGGTTGTCGCTGTTGTTGATGACAGAATATGCCAACAAATTACTGGTGTTCTTCTAAAAACAAATCAAAATTAGAAACACTCACACATATGAAAGTGTGTTGAGTATATATAAAGGGAAAGAGGATGACCCATTTGGTAAGTCGTATACGGGAATGGATGAAACAGAGTGGCGCTCATGATTTTGGCATGAGTGTACAAAATATATATCTTAAATCCAAAAATAGCAGCACCTTTGTTCTTGTTTTTGTATAGCCAGAATTAACTAAGCCTCGAAACAGAACATACAAAAAAAAGTGTTATTTTTCCTTTAAAAAAAGTGACCGGCTGTTGTAATTCACTAGCAAAGGTCCATCAATGGTCTCTTGAAATTAGGGTCCATATTAGGGTCACCCAATATTTACTCACAAAAATTTATTTTATTTTCATTTACTTAAAAACATTAGCAATGAAAAGCTTTTTTTTTTATTATAAAAGATAGCAATGAACGATTAAAGAATTTATTTATTATTACTGCTATTATTATTCTTTTGGAAAGGGTAATATGACCATTTAAAAAAAACAATGAAAATAAATAAATAATTGATAAGGGTACCTGAACTATACTTTTGAGGTAACAATAACGTGTACCTTTTTTCTTAAACATGGACCTTTTCTCCCATTTGTAAAAAAAAAAAGGACCTTTTCTCCTTGAAAAAAAACTCGTACCAAATTACCGTAACTGTTCAACAATTACTGTAACAAATTCGTAAAAAAAGTGTAAATACCAACAACAAAAATTACCGTAACAAATTTGTCAAGAAAAAAAAAATTACCGTAACTATATGTAATATTTTAAATTATAATAATTATAAAAATGAATTTTTTATAAAATGATAAACCTTTAAAAAAATATAAGAAAGGATGGGTTAGATTTAGTGTTTATAGACCATGGTAAGATTTAGAGGTTCATATAATCTAATGAAAAAATTGGTCTATATTTGTCCATGATGAACCATCCAACTTATCATTAGTTAGATTATATGAACCCCTAAATCTTACCATGGTCTATAAAACACTACACTGACCCATCCAACTTATTAAGAGGGGTATATTTCAAGGGTCATAGAAACAAAGGATCTGGTGGGAGAAGGAAATAAAGTTCACAGGGTCTTCAGACTTAAGGCTGGGTGGTACATAATGAGGTGGTCACTGGGTGTGCGTACATGGCAGTTGCCGACCGTATCATACCGGATACTGTCTTACGGAATAACAAAATCTGATGATTCAATTAAACTTACAAACTAATCTATTATGAACCACCTATAATGGTGGTCCATATTAACCTTAGCCTTGACGGCGCGCAATTTGCCTGCATTGCCATTTTCACAATGCGTCAATGCTGTAATATTTCAAGATGTCAAATAACCTTTCTAATTAGTATAATCTTTTAACGCAATAAATTACTAGTAAACTGTACTCGTAAGATTGTGCCTCAAAAGAAAATACATATCAATAAGGTTAAAAGGCTGCATCACCCACAACGTTTTAGTCTCTTATCATTGTAAGGGACATTAGCAAAATGATAACTACGATTTATCTTTAGTTGTGCCATGAAATTTCCTTCCAGCTTCAACAGCTTCCCTGTAAAAAGATGAATACATGATTAGATACATACAAATTAATGAACTGATTAACAGATAAAGACTTGTATGTGTGCTGGTTGGCATTGGTGAATCTGAGCAATTTTAAGATTTGATCAGTTAAATTTGTGATGATTTTGATTCAAAAATATGAATTTGAGAGTTTAAAGTAGAAAAAATGATGATGAGACTTGGTTGAATTAAATTGAATTTCCTCAATAAATTATTAGATGACCTAAACCATACATTAACTATTTGCAAAATAACTAAAAGTGCAAATAAGTCTAAATAAAACAATGTGGAGACCTGAACGCATTTACAAGCTCCTTGTTCTCAGGGTCAAGTGTTACTCCCTCGTAAAAAGCATTTGCAGCTTCATCAAACCTCTACAACAAGGATAGAAAATTGAAGTTAAGAAACATGAATCACGTGTCCTGAAGTAAATGTCAAGGGGCAAAGGTTTCAGGATAACATGCCTGCAACAAACGCAAGGCTGCACCTTCCCTATAACAAGCTTTGGACCAATCTGGTCTTAATACTCTACATGCCTTTGCATCAGCTAAAGCCTGCTCAGCTTGACCTAGCTTCATCCAACATAGACTTCTATTTGAAAGCAATGTACCATCACTGGGATTCAAATCAATTGCCTGCAAACACATTCAAAAAGAAAATAATAGAATATATCATAGACTGATTATCATTTAGTAAGAAGATAAATGCAGTTAACTTTTTAAAACTAGACTAGATAAACATGTGGATGTCCAGTGGACACTGCACAGAAACATCATTGGGACATATAACTAACACGGGGCATGGTGCACGACTGCACGAAAAGTACTCAACAAGCAAAAGTTACAAACAGGATGAAGTTCAAGAGTTAGACGAGAGATCAAGACTTTACTTGTGTATAGGAATCTATAGCCGTATGATAGTCATTCCGTTTAAAAGCCTCATCCCCTCTTGATTTTGATTCTGCTGCTCTCTTTTTGGCTTCAGGTGACACCTAGATAAGTTCACACAATTATATTACAAAGAAAAGAAAAGTAAAGTTGACACACTTAGCTAAAAGATCAAAAATCAAATCAAATTTCATTATAAGAATAAACAATTGCACATACTATTTTTTGACAATAAGACGGTGCACATACTTGATAGGGTACAATAAACCAGAAGATTGATAAATGAGAAACATAATCCTAAGAAGAAGAAAGGCTCGCTAAAAAATCTTTAAAAAAACCAGCCAAAAACTGAGGGGACCACAACGGATAACAACAAAGATGGTGCATAATCTCTGAAGCAATACACAATTCAGAAACGAGAGAGATTTACGTAAACAGACGATCCTTTTGACTGAATACACATAATTGGATGCGCCTTGCATATTTCTTCAGCATATACAATATTTTTGCAGCTATTTACATTGATAGTACAGCTGTAAGTCTGTAACATACCCAATTGAGAAAAAGGTACAGCTATTATATTTAATAGGAAAACACACCTCAGGGATATTTTGCTCTCTAGAAACAGCAGCATCCACAGACCGGTTATTTTCTTTAGCATTTACCAATTTATCCTGCACATTGCCCTTAAAACTCAGTACAAAGATTAAGAAATCCACTTTGTCAGGCAACAAAAATACAAACTAGTATCAGAAAGAATTAGTTAACTTAACCCTTTTTGAACTTTAAGAGTATAATATGGTCAAGACAATATAATAGTAAAAACTGCAACCACAATCAGTTAAAGATTAAAGAATTTTAGCACTGGCAGAAGCATATAGATTTATTCCTTGCTGGAAGATGCATATATGCTAGCTGGCTTGAGCAGAGAATATTTTATGTTCCTCCTTCATTTTAATTTGGATAGCTACAGTAAAATTGTAGAGTTCTCTCTTTTTTGTAACAAAATAAATGTAGAAAATATTTAATTCTTGACAACCTATGAAACTACAAGGCAAATACTTTGTATTTTAAGATAGGGTCTTGCTAACCAGTGCCCTTAGGGCACTAGTTAAGGTAACCAAAAATAGTAAATTTGCATTGAATTCAACAATGTTTTAACTTTTAAAAAGCTAAATCCATCACTTTTCATCATTTCCCAATACAACATTTCTAAATTTGTTTTTTTAACCAATGCCCTAAGGTCACTCTTTAGCATTTTCCTTTAAGATAATGCGGTGACTATTGTAAGCACGGCTTCATCTATCTTAACCAAAAGTAAGCATAACTATCTCATGTTCTTGCAGCAATGATATTCCTTAGCTCTGTCCAGCAGGAGATAGAAAAAATTAGGACTTCAGTACCTGCTGCTTTTTACTTTCTGATTGCACATGCTCAAGTATCCCATCAATAGTCCAAGAAGGAATAGCATCAATTTTGGATGTCACGGGGAATAATATCTCAACAGCTCCACGATTGCCCCTTCCAGCTGCAACCTGTATTGGCTTAACACCATCCTGTGATCCGAACAGACATAAAATTTAGTTCCAAATATTAATGGAAGGCACGTTGTTTACCACAGTCATATGCACTGCATGTGATAAGCAAAGTGACATCAGTGATGCTGAAAAGATTGGAAAAATCTTGGAAACAAGAATACAAGAAAATACTATTGGGTTTTTATATAAGTAGACTCTCGGCATTGTTTGGCAGCCATTGATTTCTATACTAAATGAGCCAAATGATGAAGTTAGGAAATTTAATATGTCTCACCTCATCAGAGACATTAGGATCAGCTCCTGCTTTCAACAAGGAATTTATAAGTTCTAGACTTCCATTATCAGCTGCAATGTGCAAAGGAGTTGCTCCACCAGCACTAACATTTACTTTAGCACCTGCCTGTATATGGTAAAATCCAAATATAGATGGATCAGAAGTTGAAAAACATATAGGAAGAAATCAAAAAGTTACAACCTTACCAGAACAAAAAATACCACCCACAAACTGATACACATAGAAACTTTACTATCTTTACATTTTGATTTGATAACAAATAACTCCCCCTAAATCTATATTCACTGGGATAGCATAACAAACTTTTTAAGACTACGGGATGGGTATTTGTTGAGACGCCTTTCAAGGTACATTCATCAACAAAATACAAGGTTAAACCCAGCTTCCTATAGCTTTGAACATATTTTACCAATGTATCTATCTCTTCCCTTTTTCATTAGATAGATATTTAGTAAGTTACACCCACTAGCACTAATTCCCAGTACATTTTTGTAATACTGGGCATATATAATATACTTTGAACTAATCAACTAACTAATTGTTATGGACATATAACATGGAATGAAATTGTCAGCCTGATTGCATTATCATGCATTAAGCTGTTTAGTTTTTATGGCATGGCATTATTGCTCCTACAATATGACACTCAGATGAAATCATTAAATGTATAGTTAATCATTACGATTCTATGAATGATGTTGGTTATACATACTAATTCATTGTATACATCGTTTTTCCCACCATTTCCACTGATAAATTTTCTACAATTTTCATGGAGTATCACTGTATCAGTATAATATTACAGCAAATATTCTAGTATTTATTCCATGTCTCACATATCCAAATCATAAACATAGTATATTGTTTAGTAAGGGTTAACGAGTTGAACAAGATGTTGAACCTGTATTAACAGCTCTAAGCATGCCAAAGAATCAGCTGCAACAGATGAAATGAGTGGGGTAATGCCATCATCAGTTTCAGCATTGGGCTGCAAAACAACACCAAGATGAAAGGGAAAGCATTATATTTGGAATACTATTACAGTAGTGCTATTCTGTAAAATATCTCAGAAAACTAAATTGAAAACTTAACACGGCATAGATAAGAAAGAAAATTTGTTCAACCATACCCATGTAATAAGCATATTAGTAGTACACAAAAACAAAAGTGCACTAGAATGCAGAAACGTTTTCTAGAGTGGCAAATAAACAAGCTCTAAGACATTGTCTCATTAGGATGTGATGAATCAAGCAAGAAGAATAAATTAATCAATCCTCGTAAACTATTCAAGAAAATGTATCTCAACAATGACAGAGTGTATCAATAAAGCTTATGAAGATTGCACTTATCGATTTGAACAATAAAATATTGATGTAAAAGTCAGAAACGTTGTTGCAACGAAACTAGAGCATATTGATTATCGAAATGTGGTAAATGACTGTTTCTTCAGAAGACCACAGATCCAGATGATAGGAAAAACAAAGCAATTTTGGAAAGAAGAAACAGAAAAGAATATATTTAGTGTAAACATCAATTGATACGCTAAATATCCAATCAAATAGATATAGAATTCTGATACTCGAACGAATCAAATTTCTGAAGCAAAAGAAATCGAGTGTACTTCATAACATTATCCCAAAGTAACACAAATTAAGAAATGGAATGAAGAATTACATTTGCACCATGTTTTAATAGAACAGTGACAGCAACTTCTTGAGCATGACCAGCCGCCCAAACCAACGGGGTTCCCGAATCACTTTCTAAGTCAGGATTAACTCCTCTGGACAGCAAATGCTCAAGTAAATCCGTATCTCCTGGAACAAAAACCACAGATCACAACAAAATCAGCAAACACATGACAAGAGAGACAAACTTAACAACACAATACTTTTTCTAATAACATTGCATAAATGGATGTATGTACTATAAGCACTTAATTAAGCTGTTTCTTCAAACATGGCTATAGAGCAATCAAAATCCATTGATCACGTAACAGAATAATAAAGAAAGGAAAAAACCTATTCCAGCAGAATGATGCAAAGGCGTGGTTCCTAAATTGCTAGCAATGGTAGGATCAGCACCATGATCGATAAGATACTTAGCAGTGGCAGTGTGTCCCTGACGAGCAGCATGAATGAGAGCAGTTTCACCGTCATCATCTTTATCATCGATACGAAGCTTCAAATCATCTACAAGATAACTGCAAATCTGAGTTTGTCCTTCAAGAGCAGCAAAATGAAGTGCTCCACGCTTGTTTGCGTCTTTAATTGCATCCACAGTTTTGGATAAATCTTTGCCCTCGTCTAACTGTTCCGCAAATTCTATAAAAACAGTATAATAAAATCAGATGAATGAAGAACAACGAAGTATTACATAATTATAAGTTGATTAATTGAATCATTGAATTACTCTTTAAGAGATCGAGATTGCCGGTACGAGCAGCGTTGAGGAAGTGTTGAACTTTCTGCCTAACTGCAAGTGCGTCGGAAGCATCGGGAGCCATAGCGAGAACAAGGACTTAAAGGGATTCTTCAGCTGTAATATAATGCAAAAGCAAAACCCTGTGTTGAAACTAAAACCTTACTTAAGAGTAGTCAACATATATAAAGGTTATGTTTTGGGCCGTGGGCTCAAACCCTAATATGCGCAACTGCACCTCACAATTAAGATTTCTGCTCTTCTCCCGCCATAAAACACTCACGCCCTGCAGCCTTGTCCAAAATGTCCCTGTGCTAGTTAACTAACGCAAGTGTAAAATTAACATGACTTAAAATTTCGCTTTTTTTATACATGCGTGACTTAAGTCACGCTGCGTGAGTTAACTCACGCAGGTGTTATATTCATGCCTTGAACTCTGCATCTGTTGATGAAGATTCTAATCCAATCATGGATTGAGGTGTAATCCATTATGTATTTTGTCCCTAAAACATTCAAAGGTGAAACTCATGGTCAATTTCTGCTACCAAAACTTGATTTATTCTTCTTAGGAAAATACTTGAAGAAGCTAAACTAGGACTTCAACAAACTCGTGAAAATATCAATTTTAAGAAGTATGACTAGTAAAACATTACCTTCATGCCTTGAACTTCAGCAAACTTGACTTTGGAACTTCAACAAACTAGTGTGAGTTAACTCACGCAGGGTATAACACATGCGTGAGTTAACTCATGCGGCGTGACTTAAGTCACGCATGTGTAAGAAAAACGAAATTTTAAGTCAGGTTAATTTTACACTTGCGTTAGTTAACTAACGCATGGGCATTTTGGACAAGGCTGCAGGGCGCGAGTGTTTTATGCTCGGCGAAGAGCAAAAATCCACAATTAAGATAAGAGTTTGTTTTGACAAAATAAAAAAGGATTAATGGTTTTAACCATGTAATTTGAGATTGTTCATATTTTTCACCATGTCCGTAATATACGTGAAGTCTATAAAATAAAAATAATGTAGCGTGCGATTGATACGTTAAACACTAAGTCCCGGATAGAGAAAAGAACAAGACAAAACAACACAAGACAAACTTTTATGATATTGAATAATTTAATTTTAGGTGGACAAGTGACCAATTTGAGCAATTAACCAAAAAAAAATCACCCTCCCCCGCCCAGCCTCCCACAATTACCTCCCTTTGGATTCTATAATCCAAAGCGTGTTTTTGGAGTATCTACTAACTATACAAGAAAAATTGGTCAGCTGTAATTTCCCATTTTGCCCTTCCTGAGGATATTTAAGTAATTTTCTAATTTGTGAATTTCATTTGTTGCCAACTCACCACTTCTTTCACTATATATTTGGTTATTTAACATGATTTTCTCCATTTTAATAGACATGTTCTCTCTCTAAAAACCAAAACGCATTCTCTTCTTACTCACAAAAACAAAAACGTGTTCTCTTCTTCCTCTCACCGCCGTTAACCTCGCCGTCGGTTCTCCGATCTTCATCATCATCATGAAAGGTTATAGATAATTAGACACTGTTATAACCTATAATTAGGTTTCTTTTTTTCCAGAATTTGTTTTGTTTCGGTTGTAATTTTGTTTGCATGTTTCCAAAAAGTTGTTTTTGATTATAATTGAGGTTTTGATTTCTTGGTTTTGTTTTGTTGTTTATTGATTCCTTTTTGTATACATGAATTTTAGGTTTAAAATTTTTAGAGAAAGGAAATACTGGTTTGCCAACATTTTGAATTGCCCACTTCAATTTCAAAGTAAGGAAGATATTTGGTCTATCTGCAAAAAAGCTAGTAAGCCTCAATGCAAAGTTGTCATCACATCAGCTTTAATCAACATTATCAATGTAGTCTGGTTTGCTAGAAATCAAGCTAGATTCAATGATAAAAATGTCAACTGGAGAAGTGTTATTTCTGTCATCATCTCAAACTCTTCTATAGCAGGTAATCTCACAAACAAAAAAGCATTATCTTCTCTGTATGACTTTGTTATTTTGAAAAAATTCAATGTTGGTATTCATCCACCAAACGCCCCCAAGATCATAGAAGTCCTTTGGAACTCTCCTATTCTCAACTGGACAAAGTGCAACACAGATGGTTCAACCACTTCTTCAGCATCAGCTTGTGGAGGCATATTAGAAATAAGGATGCTCAATTTCTTCTTTGTTTTGCTGAAAACACTAGATATGAGAATGCTTATCATGCAGAACTTTCTAGTGCCACGAGGGCTCTTGAGCTAGCCTATCAAAATCAATGGTGCAACCTTTGGCTTGAGTGTGATTCTGTTTTAGTTGTTAATGCCTTTAAAAGCAAATTTCTTGTTCCTTGGAAAATTCGTAACAGATGGGAGAATTGTTTAGAAAAAAACTAAAAACATGAACTTCTTAGTTACTCATGTATATAGAGAAGGTAATAGTTGTGCTGACACTTTAGCAAACTTAGGCTTGAATCTTGATCACCTTTTGTAAAGAATAGGCTTGGGATGCCTAACTATAGGTTTACTTATCCCTGAGGAGATTTTTGTTTGGTCCCCCACCTCTTTTTTTGTCGCACTACCTTTTTCTTTTCAATATATCAGTTGTTGCTTAAAAAGTATATGATTTAAAAATATATTTTGTATTACAATTTATCTCAATATATAGTCATGGATAAAAGTTCTGAAGAGTCTTCTCCATATAAAAATGTAGATCACATTGGATTCAGAAAAGATAGCTGGTCAAAGGAATGTTAAGAATAAAATGTCTATATATTTTTTTTTTGGAAGATTTTTTATTTAAAAATATTTTAGATTTAAAATAAGATATCATTACAATATATAATTTATATTTTTGTTTAGAATTATTGTCGCGGTGATTTTTGGATATCAAGTTATCGACTAGTGTTGACTCACTTTTTTTAGTTCACCACCAAGCATTTATTTTTTCCAAGGAAAAGGGGAAAAGATCGAATAAACCCTATATTTTTAGAGATCAAAGGTTCGGGGGTTGGATACGTAAAGGGAAGGTATTAACACCCTAAACGTCTATAGTACTCTATAGGAACCTCTTGTTTTTATTCATTTTTTGTGCTAAAATTATTTGCTTAAAAAAAAAGAAGGACGAAAGTGATGAGTGAAAAGAAAGAAAATGTTTTTTTATTATTTTTTGATTTGTAAAGACAAAGTCTTTTGCCTATGTATCCGAGTGAGATCAAAATCACGTAGTTCGAGATAAAAAGTCGAGTGATATGTTTGATGTTTTTTATTAGTTTTGAAAAGGTTTTAAAAAAGCCAAATGGCAAAGAAAAAATTTGTTCAGTGTTTTTTAATTTAAAGAAAAAGTTTAAATATGCTTAAATGAATTAAAGTTTTTATTAAAGAAAATTAAAATGGAAAAATCTCTTGATAAGAATCAAGATTTTTTAGAAAAAAGAGTTCCTTTATTGAAATTGGTTATTTTTGAACCATTCGAATGTTTTTTGAAAAAAAAGCCTAAAATAAAAATACGATGGAACAAGCGAGAGTTCCGCAGTGACACCGGGTCAAAGTGAATCCCTTTCCCTTGGATAGTAAGGAAAACTAAACCTAATATTTTTGTTTTTTTGCTTGATATATAAAAATTAAATAAATAATAAAGTAAAGACATGCATATTTTTGTGATTTTTGATATTATAAACTCTTAAAATACGATCTAAATGCAAATTAATAAATAACAGAATTACGAAAATAAATAAATAAAAAATTAACCCAAAAATGAAACAAAACGGGGGTATTTTAAAATAACCGAAAGGGACAGAAAGGAGTAGAAAAAGAAGAAAAAAAAGTCAAAAGAGAGAAGAGAGGAAAAACACAGGAAGCATTAGCTGTGAATTTCGGTGTGTAGAATGCACTGTGTGAGCTCTCTATCTATAGTGAAACTAATAAGTGAGAAACTTTGGGAACAAGTAATCCACATATTAGATCTGGTACAAAAATATCTCAATTGAGTACCAAAATATGTCATATTGAGTACAAAAATATATTATTCAGTACATAAATATATTATTGAGTATCAAAATATATTTCAGATCAAACACTAAAATATATTAGATTGCCTACCAAAATATTTCAGATTGTGTTTCAAAATATTCTAGATTGCGTTCTAAAATATTTTAGCAAAACTTGGGGACAAAGAAAGCACTTTTTCAAAATGATCAAATTAAATATTTAATTTATCATTTCCAAATAATATTTTTCTAGTGCTTACTTCATTCACACAAATATGTACCCCCATTAATTAAAGGTACACCCCCACTATATAATCTTAGGTCAAAAATTGGGGTATGACAATTATTTTAGGATTTATTCATTTTTTAAACATATGATTTAGAAAGAAAAAAGTTATATTACAATTTAGCTCTATAAGTAGAGCCTTGAATAAAAGTTTTAAAGTTTCTCCATGTAAAAATTGAACTCAAATTGGATGGACAAAAGATATTTGGTCTAAGAGAAAAGATATTTGGTCTAAGAGGAGTGTTAAGAATAAAAAAATGTATAAATATCTTTTTGAATATTTTAGATTTAAAAATATCTTAAATTTAAAATAAGATACCATTAGGATTTATAACTCCTTTTTAAATTATATTTTGCATTACAATTTAGCAATCTCTGCAGAGTCTTGAATAAAAGTTTGTACGAGTCTTCTTCATATACAACTTTAGCACAAAATTAATACGCAAAAGATATTTTGTGATTGGATGCACAAAATATATCAAATCAAAGAGAAGTGTTAGAAAATAAATGTGTGCGTATATATTTGATCATGTCTAAATATATTTTATTGAATATTTTCAATTTTAGAATTAAATATTTTAGATGTAAAATAAGATAGAATTAATATATCATTAATATTTATAATTTATATTTTTGTTTAGAATATTTTTAGGATTTCTTTTTAAAATTTAAATATATATATAGTCTAAAAATACATTTTGTATTATAATTTAACTCTATATATAGAGTCATGAATCAATCGATAGCTATATTTGATTAAGCCAAACATCACTGAGTCACATATTCATTCTCCATTCTCAAACATCAACACCTACTACATCCTTGTTTTGGAGTAGGGTTTGAATTTAAAATGTCTTTTGAACAACGATCAATTCCAACAAGAGATAGGATCAGCTCCTTTCCAGACCATATTATATGTCATATTCTATCTTTTCTCCCAACCAAACTCGCGGCAGCTACAAGCATCCTCTCAAAAAGATGGAACCCACTATGGCTCTTAGTTCTTAATTTTCACTTCGACGACCAAACCTTCCAAGACTTTATCTCGTTTCGCCACTTTGTGTCCTCTGCCTTTCTCTCGCGAGACAGCACCCTACCCCTCCAATCATTCCACCTCAAATGTTCAAAAGAGTCTAGCTTCCAGCTACACGATATCAATAGATTTATTTACGCTGCTGCTCAACGACAAATCCAAAACCTCAATCTCGAAATGTCCAGCACGATTATCTTGAAATTACCTCGTAGCATTTTTAGTTGTAGGACCCTTATTGTTCTTCATTTGAAAGGTCTAAAAGTGAATGACCTTTCTCATGTGGCTGTGGATTTTCCTTTCCTCAAAACTCTCTATTTGTCTTATATACTTTTCGAACGTATTGAATATTTTGTGCAGCTTCTATCAGGATGTCTCATTTTGGAGGAATTGCAAGCAGAATATATACGTGTACGTAATATAGAGTGGCTTACTTCACAAGAAATGTTTGTTGTACGGCAAAAGTTTCAAAGCTTACCAAAGTTGATCAAAGCAGGCATTACTAAATCGCCTTTTTTTTTGACGTTTTTGCTCACTTTGTTTTGCAAGGAAGAGGCTCAGGTTCTACGTGCAGAAGTTGTAAGAATATTATGATTGTGAATTTTAATTTACTTTGTTTGATGTTGTGAATTAGAGTTATGTTTTTCCTCTCATAATTTTCCTACGTGTGTTTGTGTATATATATATATAGTTTTAAATTGGGGTTGATTTCTAACTTTTGTAACACAACAGGAAACACGTTACCTCAATTACCTAAACTTTCCCAATCTAACTTACATGGAGCTTATTCTTAAGCAAGATTATAATCGTGAGAAGTGGAAGATGTTGCTAGAAGCGCTGAAAAGTTGTCCCAAACTTCAAAATATTATCATTGATAAGGTTTTGTTGATGCCTAGCATTTTCTTTTTACCTCAATTATTTTTCACCTATTTTATATTAAAAAAATTGAATTGTTGACAGGAATTTAGGAGTGAAGAGGAAGTTGTTGATAATTGGATGGATCCAGCGAATACTCCGGAATGTCTTTCAACACAGCTGAGAACATGTGTGCTTAAAAGTTTTAAATGCACGGAATGTGAACTTCAATTTGCAAAATATATTATGCAGAATTCAAAAGTATTGAACACCATGTCAATCAAGATTGCCTCTTCTGTAGATATAAATGTCAAGTACCAAATGTCAAGGAAATCAGCCTCATGGACAAGGGCCTCATGGACATGTAAACTCTTATTTATGGATGAAAGTTAGGGCATAGTTGCAATAGTTCTTACATGTCTACTTTTTATATTAGATTCTTCATATGCAATTGTAAGACTTTTAGTTTCAAAGGCATGGCCTCTCAACTTTTTCATTTATTTTCTTATTGATGATTTTTTTTACTTGGCCAATGTCTTTAATTTTTTGGTAGTCCTGTTGTGGACTTGTGGTAAGGAGTAATGGATATGAAAATTTACAAATACAGAGACTAGAATAGTAGAATGCCATCATGCTTTTAATTGAAAACAAATAGTGTGATCTTAGTTTTGTGCTCCACTACAAAGTTTCACAAACAAATAAAATATCATTCTCGTTGCGGTAGCTTTTAGAATTTCGTCACCATTGTGACTCATCTCATGTCATGTCATAGTTAGATGGTTATACCATATTTGCTAATTAACAATTAGGTCCAGTGTTTTCGAGGCATTTGTTAAAATATTTACAAATAGAAATTCACAATTGATGTGACATAATCTTCAATCTTATAAATTTGAAGATTTATTTGTGAATTAGCAAAAATTAAGAGCAATTTTGTTAGATATTTACATATTTTAAGAGCAATTTCTAGTAAATTTACCGCTCTATATATAAAGTTAAATTGTAATACATAACAATTAACATATTCTTTAAAAAAAAATTAACATATTCCTAAACCATATATTTAAATAAAGAGCAAATCTTATTATCACAAAAAAATATAGCAAATCTTATAAATATTTTAAACCGAAATATAAAGTATAAATCCTAACGATATCTTAATAATTTTTTATTTTAAATCTAATATATATTTAAATTTAAAATCTTCAAAAAAAAAATTATACATTTCATTCTCTAAAACTATTGTAAAAAAAAATGTTCTATAAATCAAGAGGAGTGGTTATATAAAACAAACAAATTGATCCCGAGAATTTCACGATGTTGTGTTGTAGTTAAAATGAGCGGAAATCACGTGGCAGTGGGTCGCTCTACGTAGCATTTCCCATAAATCAACCCATTCTACCATGTTCATCACAACTCACATTCTACCAAGTTTTTCCTAAACCCTAAACGGCGAAACCTAATGTTCTATTCTTAAATCAACCCATCACAACTCACATTCTACCAAGTTTTTCCTAAACCCTAAACGGCGAAACCCAATGTTCTATTCTTAAATCAACCCATCACGACTCACATTCTACCGAGTTTTTCCTAAACCCTAAACGACGTAACTCAATGTTCTATTCTTTTGGCGATGTCTTCCCAACGACAATCAATTCCAACGGAAGATAGGATCAACATCCTACCAGATCCAATTCTCTGTCATATCCTCTCATTCCTCCCAACCAAACTCTCTGCAGCCACAAGCATCCTATCAAAGAGATGAAAACCGCTATGGCTCTCGGTTCTTATTCTTCACTTTGACGATCAAACCTTTCAAGACGTTATCTCATTTCGCCACTTTGTATCCTCTGCCTTTCTATCGCGAGACATCACGCTGCCCGTCCGATCATTCCATCTCAAATGTTCAAAAGAGTCTAGTCTCCAGCCACACGATATCAATCTATTTGTTTATGCCGCTGTGCAACGAGGGATCGAAAACCTCAATCTCGAAATTTCCAGCACAATTTACTTGAAATTACCTCCTAGCATTTTCAGTTCTAGGACCCTTGTTGTTCTTCATTTGAAAGGGCTAAAAGTGAATGACCTTTCTCATGTGGCTGTGGATTTTCCTCTCCTCAAAACTCTCCATTTGTCTTCTGTACTTGTTGAACGTATTGAATATTTTGTAAAGCTTCTTGCAGGATGTCCCATTCTAGAGGAATTGCAAGCTATATATATATATATATATATGTACTTAATATAGAGTGGCTTGGACATGAAATGTCTGTTCTACTGGAAAAGTTGCTAAGCTTACCAAACTTGATCAGAGCAAACATTACTAAATCGCATTCTTCTTTGACGTTTCTGTCCACTTTGCTTTGCAAGAAAGAGGCTTGGGTTCTGCGTGCAGAAGTGGTTAGAATATTATGATTATGAACTTTGTTTAATGGTGTGATTTAGCGATTAAAGAAATTGGGGTCGATTTCTAACTTTTGTAAATCACTACAGAATGTGCGTTACCTCAGTTGTCTTAGGTTTCACAATCTAACCAACATGGAGATTATCCTTACACATAATCATTGTGAGAAGTGGAAGTGGTTGCTAGAAGTGCTGAAACATTGTCCCAAAATTCAAAATCTTATCATTCATGAGGTTTCGTTATGCCACGCCTAGCATTTATTTTTTCTCAACACATTTTCAACTATTTTATGTATACTTTTTTTGGTTTGAATTGTTGACAGGATTGTACGAGTGAAGAGGAAGTTGTTGATAATTGGATGGATCCAGCATTTACTCTGGAATGTCTTTCAACACAGCTGAGAACATCCTTGCTTAAAGGTTTTAAATGCACGGAATGTGAACTTCAATTTGCAAAATATATTATGCAGAATTCAAAAGTACTGAACACCATGTCAATGAAGACTGCCTCTTCTGTGGATATAAATGTCAAGTACCAAATGTTAATGAAATCAGCCTCATGGACAAGAGCCTCATCAACATGTAAACTCTTATTTATTGATGAAAGTTAGGGCATAGTTGCAATAGTTCTTATATGTCTACTTTTTATGTTAGATTCTTCATATGCCATTGTAAGACTTATAGTTTCAAAGGCATAGCCTCTCTTTCGTTTTGCCCTCTATGTCATTTAGATTTACAAATATACATTGGCCTTCACTTTATTAATTGATGGAAGATCCTCTCAACTTTTTCATTTCCTTTCTTATTGATGATTGTTTACTTGGGTTACATCCATGTCTGTCATTTTTTGGTAGTCCTGTTGTGGACTTGTGGGATAATTGTGCTTTTGGTCAGTACTGTTCAAAATGTGCTTGCAATATTATGCAGTTGATTATGATGAATTTTTGAGTTACTAGAGAGATGTTTGACTTAGTTCTTGGTTTTGTTTCCACTTGTGTGAAATGCTATTTTTTTAACAACTGACTGAATTGTATTATCTCTAAATCACGTTGTATTGCACTTTGGTATTTTGTTTGTTTGTTGTTCCTGTTAATTGTTGCATTCTGTTCTGTATACTTATCAATTCATCACATACTGGTTTGCATTTAGTCTGCACTTTGTTATTGCAAATATTTATAGCATACTGTTTTTGTGTGACTAATAACAGTGATTAAAGTGGCAAGAGAATGGCACATACGTATGAGACTGTTACAACAACAACAACCAAGTTTTATGCCATTTAGTGCGGTCAACTACATGGATCAAACAACGCCATTATTCTATCATATACCATATTTCTCTCAAACTCGTTAATCTCTAGATCTTTCTTAAGCCTTCTAAAACATAATCCCGTGATTTTCTACCATGTTACTATACTTTCCAATCAGTCTTTATTTCCTATAGAGTTTGTTAGTTTTCACAATATACTTTTCCAGTTGAATGAAACAACTGTCATAGGGTTTACCTCTTTATGTTAGGGCAGTCAATTTTGGTGATCGGCATCTGTTGGGACAGTTTTGATGCGTTCATTGGTTTGGTTATTTCTGTAGTGTTTTGTGGCTGATTGGTTCTGTTCTACGGGTAGCAGATTTTGTTTTCTGTTTCTGCTTGTTCTTGCGATTTATGTTTTTAGGCTATTAGTGGTTTAGTTTTGTTTTAGCCTGTGTGGATCTTAGGTTGGAGTGTTGGCTGCATTTCTGTAGTGCTATTACCCTGCATTTGCAATGGTTCTGTAACTTTTTCTTTTGAAGGGTTTTTTTTGTTGCAAAGCCGGTGTCTGGCTTGTATATTTGGTCGTTAAAAAAAACTATCATGTGCAATTTCATATTTTCCATCGGTTTCAAAGTAAAACATGGTTTAATGCATTTTAAAAAGGAAATAGTTTTCATATATAATTAATAAAACTATTTGCTTGTATTTTTACAAGAAAATATCTGTTGTAACAGATATCTTTTGCTTAAAAAAAACACCTTTAACTCTTATGGCAGAACTATTTTTAGATTTAAGTAGCAAAACTTTCAATTTATTTTTAAGTAAGTCTTCAATTTATTTTAACTAAATTCTTCTATACACACTTCAATTACTCATGAGGACACTTAAATAGAGTATTCGTAGTGCATATAAAACTTTTGTTTCATTGTCCATCACTTGGTTTTTTTTGTTAGACAGACAGAACCAAGTGATGTGTAAGTTTTGGTTATCCTTCATTCTGACATTATTATTGGTATAGATTGTACAGAATACCAATAATAACGAAAGTTGGTTTTAAATAAAATAATATAATGAATAAGATAGTTTTTTTTTAGATAGACAAAATGACAATAGTCACAGGAAACTCACATACACAAGTGGAGGTTACTTTAGTAAGTTACAAGATGAAATCATGAAACACAACATTGAATAAAAGATGTCTATCTCCCAAAGATAATGAACCATACAACATGAAAATTCCAACACGCACATGCAAAGGCACATATCAAACCGTGTTGTTTTTACCTGCAAAGGCACTTGTGAAAACTATAACTCACCGATTATGATAACAAGAAGCAATCACCTTAGCAATGGGTTCCATCAACTACAGAAACCTCTTCTTCATTTTGACTATGCTATGTTTTATTTAATTTTTAGATGTCAGTGTTGCCATAGACACTATTACATCAACTCAGTTTATCAAGGACCCTGAAACTCTAAGCTGAATTCACAATCACATGGATTCCTAACAAAGACCAACCACTCAATGATCTTGTGGTACTGAATGGAAAGAAAGAGGTGATTTAGTCATAAAATGCGCCGAATATTGCCACCAATTCGAGTTCCAAACTTTTAGGTTCAAGGAGCCTTGTACTACTTGAAGGCACAACAGGAAGAACTATATATGGGAAAGTTTCCAGCATCCTTCAAATGCAATGCAACAAAATAATGGGTGAGAAAGTAAAACTCGCATCATGGAAAAGTAAAACACATTTTGATCCATCCGTTGGAAGCTTCTCTTTATGTGTTGAAAAACTAGCATACCTGAAGTGTTCATTTGGAATGAAACGCGTCCATATTGGCGCAGCGCTCAGTGGAATGGTGAGATTTTTAAAGGGCTTCCATATATGAAAACTCGATATCTCACATGTTGGTGATGATGGAGAAGGAAATGTTTCATTCATTGTAACAAACAACGGTGGATACAGTTGGTCTCATAATCAGAAGGAAATTTTGAAGAGAAATGGTGGGGTGAAAAGAAGAAAGAATGGAAAGTAACGGAATAGTTCTCGAATGGAATGTGATGTTTATAGTGTTTGTGGAACTTTTGCAAGCTGTGTAATTCACAAAGCTCACTAATATATGACACCAAAAAAAAAAAAACCTCACTAATATGTACCTATTTGAAAGGGTTTGATCCAAGGAACAAAGAGAAATGGAATAGACAAAAATGGACTGGTGGGTGTGTTAGGAGGATACCTCTGCAGCAGTGTGAAAGATACAGAAATCAAAATACAAATGTAGACAGTAAAGCTGATAGTTTTTCCAAACTGCAGTGGATGGTCAAAGTCCTGATTTTGCAGATCGGTCGTCTCTCACACTTTCATCAGAAACATGCAGAAGTCACTGTCTTGAGAATTGCTGTTGTGTGTTGCATATTCTTATGATCCTGACATTGGTTGTATGTCCTGGACTGGGAATCTAGTTGACATACAACAATTCTCAAATGGAGGACTTGACTTATATTTCCGTGTAGCACACACAGAACTTGGAAAATAATGTATAGTTGTTATTTGATCAAAAAACTGAATTCACTTCTGAGTTGACTAAAACTTTCAACTTTCCTTAGTTACAGGTAAAGAGAGAAACATGACAGTCGTCATTTATAACAGTGTGACAGGAACTGTCTTACTTCTTACTCAGTTACTTGTGCATATATCATGTGGAGAAGTTCATCTAATCACCATGGTAATATATCATCATAATTGATTCAGAGAACCCCCCACATAATAATTAATTGAATATACTAAAGAACATAAATATTCCTCTATTAAGCTAGCATTGTAGCTTACCTCTTAATGAATGATGATTTGACTGCCTCTAATGTTCAAATGAGCATCGTAAGGAATCGGAAATGAACATACCTGCCATGTTCAGTCCTTCACATGTCAATCTGGATATTCAGCTCTTGCAAGCACTTTTTGAAATATACAAAAGCTCCTAAAGTTCATATAAAATTAGACAACATAATCATCTTAACAACAACATGTAATCTCCTTAAATAAAATCCATACCAAGAGTCACACTCGTACACTCATTACGAGTACATTTTTAGCATAAAGTAACTACCCAACTACTAGGTAGAAACTTGGTTTAACTAGCCTCCTCATGTAAAATATATCCATTTGATCCATAAGGGTGATCAACAAAAGAATCAAACATGAAGAACTTTTCAGAGTATACTCTAATACAACACCATAACCTAATTATCCGTTATAATTTATTCAGTCACAACAAAGTGTGACACCGGTGATAGATAGTTAGGCATCTTAATAATTTGGTTGGACATTCAATCATTGACAGATGCATACGTAAAAACATATGTTGGGAGATGGAACAACACTCCATGAGAAGGTGCTGATTCCGTCCACTAAATACCAATTTCAACTTGAGATGAAACAAATGACACCAAAGGAAAAAGAAAGGACTGAAGGAGGTTGAAAATATCACTAAAATTATGTGACAAGAAGTAACCAGAGAGTTTGAGTTTAAATGGGGGTTGGAGAGTGCATCAAGTAGCTTACATGACATTTTCACAGTTCATGCTTCAAGTTTAATATATTATATAAATAGATAGATTATTCATTTATGCTCCTTTCTATTTTAATTCATAAATTCATACTAGTTGGTGATAGATTACAGGTTATTATCATTTGAAGAATGGCTGCTTTGCCAGGTTTATAAGTTGTAATGGTGCAACCATACTACCACATAAGAAGAGGAAAGTAAAGGGATCTAAAGCTTGCTTGCAAGTATTTCCACTCACAAATAATAAAAACTATGTAGTACTTACCAATTTCATTATCTTAAATAAGAAAATACATTTATGAATTCAAGAATGTTAAAGCAAACTAAAATAAAATAAAATTAGAAGCACGAAAATAAAGTAATGAAGTTTTAATTATCAGACTCAACATTTCTTCCGCACATGTAACTTTTCATCAAGGATGCCCGGGTGTTCCAACCAAAAGGCTGATCCAATTATGTCAATATGTTCTACAACGACTTTTCCGTAACTTTCAGAAGACTCTCCATTCTCCTGATGGATGAGAACATTGTCTAATGCATCCCAAAATACTGAGGATCCTTGTCGGAACATCACAGGCAATTTATTGTAGTCAATAGCTAATTCCTCAATTTTCTTTTGCAGTTGAGCACCCTTTAAACTACGTTGAGCTTCCCGTTTGCTTTTTCCAGATGCAACAAGCTTCCAGAAACAAGTGTTATATTGATTGTTTATGTGGCAATCCACTTGCCTCCACGAAAGATAGTCTCGTACAATCTCAGCAGATGGATAGCACACTGCTCGTGCATCAAAAGAAGGAGAATAATGTAACTCAGTTTGAGGGAAGAAATTTTTCCATCTCATCACGTAAGTTGAAGTGAAGTAGGACACAATTGCTGAAATGATTTTACTAGCTCTCCTTTGATAAAGATCAGTGGATTTCTTAAGAATGAAACTGTACTCGTCGCTAACCCCATAAGCAAACACTATATCCTGCCTAAATTCTTCTAATACAGCCACTGCACATGAATTCATCAAGTTAAGAGCTCTGTCGTCATTTGGCTTCACAAATTCATGTATCTCAGAAAATCTATGGAAGTGGCATCCATCTATCCGAACTACAACCCATGTAGACGGCATCAACTTGCTATCAAACTCAAAGGACCTCACATACTCCGGCTTCACATTGTTAATCTCCTCCGCAAAAACACCAAGCTCCTTCAAAAGAATAGTTTGCTCATTCCAAAATCTCGTGCTTGCTATTTTCTTGTAGTGCACGGTGTTTATCTTTCTCCTTTTTCTTTCAACCGGAGCACCATCTTCAGTGTACTTCACCACATCCCCTACCATTGTCTTCAAAACACATGAGCCTTGTCGTAACATTGGATCCAATGTATTGTAATTAACATTAAACTCATCAAATAAAATGTCATTTAAGTCACGCTTCTTAGCACCATCGATGAAATCCTTTGCTTCCTTCTCACTCATTCCGCGTTCAACAAGTCGCCAAAAGCATTGATCATATTGATTCTTCAAATGACAGATATTTTGCCTCCACGAAAGATATGCTTGAAGGGCATCAATAGCTGCACAAGGTGTGACTTTCCCATGGAAAGAAGGAGGTGAACGTAGTTCCATCTGCGGGAAGAATACATGCCATTTTCTAACAAAGACCGATGAGAAAAAAGAAGAAATAATGGATAATACTTTGCTAGCACGTCTTTCATAGAACTTGGTGGTCTTCTTAAAAACAAAGGTATACTCATCACTGAACCCGTATGCGAGAACTATATCTGCATACTCTTCAAGCACCGCAACAGCGCAAGAGTTCATCAAATTCAAAGCATTTAAATGATAAGGTTTGTGAAGTTTAGAGGCAGTGATGGAAACAAGGATGAAATTGGGAAACATAACCTCGTCCTCGAGTTCAAAACACTTGACATACTCGTATTTGCTGTTTGCCATGTTTATTTGTTCTTCTCACAAAAAAAGTATCATACAGTTGGTGGGTTTGTCTTGTAGGAAAATAATAACAACCCTGCATCAGTTCATTTACAATAGAATCAAAATTTCATTACATTACAATCCACTCATTCACTTCAAATATCACTTATGAGTAGCATAACAATCTAAAATGGTGTTTTTCGATATCTAATGTGAGAAATGAAATAAATATCCGCACAAAAGAGATAAATTCTTACCGACCTTTAAGAGGTTGATGAAAGGCACGGCGGAGAGAGGATGAATTTCTGATGTGAGTGAGGGACGACGGCGGCGTCAACAGCGGAACCGGTCGTCAAACGAGTCTCCATTCATACTCACTTATTTTAGTTTTTAAAACAAATTAAAAATTAAAAAAACTTATGAAAATAGGTTTTTTTTTTTTTAGGAATGAAAATTGGTTTTTGTTATGTTCACCGGACCGGATTAAGGATACTAAAAAATATAAGTTATTATTAAAAAATTGAAACTTTTTTAATTTTTTATGGATTACACAATTTTCAATGCAATAACTACTATATAATATCTTTTTTTTTTACAAAATATAATTTTCTTTTTTAGTATCACTAATAAGTGCTCTGGGGTACCGATTAGCATTTTTCTTCTTTTAATCTTTTTAATTACAACAATTCATCTTTTCTTTTAAGTATTTATGTGTACAAGACTAATTGCAAAGTATTCTTCTAACAATTTAATACTTCCGTATTTTTATGTTTGAATTTATGGTTAAGTTTAAAGAAGTCTTCTATCATTTCATTCAAGTGCTTTTTCTTTGAAGGATCATTTTACTCAAGTGCTCTTAAGTCTTTTATAATATTTCTACTAATTATATACATTATTTCTTTCTTTCGTCTCAAAATTAGTGGCATAATTTAACCATATACAATATTCACATGATCTTCTTTTTTTAAACCTATTTTGACTATATTTATTTACTAATATATAAAGACAAATGTTGGTATAGATATTCAATTTGTCTTAACTAATAATTTTAAAATATCAACTATTTTTGTTAGTAGATACTTAAATATTGGAACGATTTTAAAATATCAACTATTTTTTTTAGTAGATACTTAAATATTGAAACGCTGAAGTATTACACAATAAAAAAATATAAAAAAATTGATGGTATCTTTTTTTCTTTTGGTCAAGTAGTTTAGTGGCTAGAATTCACTTTTTCAATATGAATAAGTCCCTGCATATAACAATGCATATCACTGTCAACTGTGTTATGCTTACGGAGACAATTGATGGTATATATATTGGATGTAAAATATTCTTAAATCCAAATTGTAATGTCTAATATAAATATTATCTTGCACAAAAAAAATGAAAAAATATTTGGAAATTTTAAATACTGCTATGATAGACCAAAGATGTGGCTTGGGGATGTTATCACCAAGGTGGTAAACCTATAAATAATTAGTTTAATAGAAAGGCATTGACAATATAAGATAGTTTACAACATTATCCAATATATCCTAACATTTTTAATGTATCATTTGTAAAAAGTATTATAACAAACACTTTTTACAGGAAAAATATATTGAACATAAGAAAATAATTATGTGTAAATTGGATATCCTAATGCAATTTTGGAGACTAATCCTCAAATCTTAGGATTAAAATGAGCAAACTCCCCACCGTCAAGAGTTTTAACATTGCTGCTTCTTCAAGCTCATGTTTGAACTAAAAACCTTGGTTAAACAAACGTGAATAGACGTGTACATATGAAAATAGTTAATTAGTGGAAATGAATTACAGCTAGTTTGCTCGAGTTGCTTATTACATGACAGAAAGCTCTCGTTAACTGCAAATGCAAGTAGCATGGTTAACGCTTTGATGACGTCCATTTATTGATAATACTCCAATAATAACATTAATTAACGGCATCCAACAATTCTCTTTCTAAGTTGAAGAAGTTAGGGTACCCTACAAATCTTATTGCATTGGTAACTTTCATGCCTATCTTTCCTAGTCGGTGACCATGCTATCACTATCAGCATTCAGCTTGTATATATCTAAAGAGGAAAGAGAAATCACACTTTATGCATGCTGTTCATGTACTATTAGGTTCAGCTTATACTATCATTCATAGCTGAGATCATGTACGAACTCCAACCTCAACCACTACAATAATCACTCTCACTTAGATTCTATAAAAGGGGAAGACATCATTTGGTCAATTGGTAGAATTAAGTATTCATGCCCTAGAAAAAACAGCAAATAAAGCATATATATAGTACAAAATTGGAGGGTATACATTTAGAGATTATGAAAACAAATCAAAAAGATCCACAACATTGAACAAATTAATGAACAAATTCCCAAGTAGGAACACCTGAGTTTTTTTTTTCCCCCAAGTAGTTGTATATCTATGTAAAGTAACAGAGTCCACACATATGGATAGGATAGGGGACAATCTCAATGAGGTAAGTTCTTCCGACAGTACGATAAAGCCATCACAAAGTCCTTAGCCGAAGAGCCCACAGATGCCGGTAACTTTTTCGATGTTGATGCTGTGCAGAACCACAGATCTACTAAGTTATGCAGTTGCAATGTTGGGAGCACAGATTGACCCCGGCACATTATTTCAACCTATAGAAAATAGCACCAAACCATGTCACCAATAATGAACCAGCAAATTATTGTTTATGTGTAATTTAAATAATTAGTTTCATTTCGAATACAAGTATGAAATATTAAGGTTATTAAACTTTTTTTTTAAATTGCTAAAAAAATACTTTTTTTTCAAAAACAAAAAAGGCTCAACTAAGCAGGCCTGCAAAAAAATTCAAAAGAAAATCAGGTAAATTTCAAAAGATCTGTACCAGGTTGCTTTGTCTCATGTAGAAATATTTCAATCGGATAACAACAAACACGACACCATATACTTATATAGCATATTCGGGACCAAACACATAGTGTGGTTAAGAACTTCAACCACAAAAAGAATTAGATAGTTGATATCATAGGGGAAAAAAGGAGGAAAATGAGATAGGGGAGTATAGCAATCATTCAGTTATTAGAATGAGCTCACCTCAGCTTCGCTAGCAAGATTAAGTTTCTTCATGAGGTACTTTTGAATATACGAGACAGGCACAGTACCATCCCTGTGATGAGATAAGAAAGGAATGATTACACCTTATGAGCTATTATCACAATCTTATTAGTTATCATTCAAAGGGGAATAGATTTAACAGGTTTAGTTGAGAAAGGAAAAAGTAAAGAAAAATGCATGAAACAGCAATACATTTGATTCAACATGGCAGATAAGTTTTTCTTAGGAAAAAATGTGACTTAGACAATGAATACCGATCAGAGAAATAGTGTGTGCTCATCAAGTATGTGACAAAAGTGTTAACAATCAAATCCATGCCAAGTGAGAAAATATTTTTCCCTTACCGACATCAACATCCTTAAGTTCTTAATTGAAATCATTGGAACTACAGATATTTCAAGGTAACAGAAGGATTAAAAAACCGTAAATAGCTCAAACATGGCAAAGATAGCATAACCTTCCAGACATTTCAAGATAATCCCAGAAGTAAACAAATATGAACACAAATGTTTGGCAGTTTAAGGACAATAAGAAAAGGAAGCTATAAAATCAAGTTGTTTAAAAAGTTTATATATCCATTGAGTAAATGAGTCCGAACAAGATTAAGAGAGAAAAAAACAGAAACTTATATTCTCTGTACCTGTGTCCCGTGTCAGCAAATTGTTCCAAATTTTAGTTTTAACAAATTTCAACTGACAGCATTAGCTGCCAGAAGAATGGACTTTCTTAGAATGATGCATGGGAGTGTTTTTCACCAGTACTGCTGTCATTTACATCATAGAGATCCTCTATACAGGGTAATTATTTGTTTGTGATAGCAGAATTATGGGGAAACACGCCTAGAAGCTTTCTAACAGCTTCTAATGCTAAAGATAACTATACGTCTTCTAGAAGTTTAAAATCTATACTTATGAAATCAACAAACACAAGCTAAATTTAGATGGGAGAAAAGACCACATGAGCTCTTATAGCAAAAGTGTTATGAATGCGATAAGTAGAGATTGTTGAAGAGAGGGGAAAAAGGTTGATAAATAAACAACTAACAAAACATCAATGTTTTTCTTTATCTTCACTCACAAGTCGTTTCACGAAATTAGATTAGTGCTAATTGCCACTCAACATCTATTTAAAAAGGTGAACTTTTATCTAAGATATCCTTCATATGCAAAAACAGTATTTTTGTTTTACCTTCCCGTTACTATTTACTCCTTGGAAACTTAAATTTTGGCCTACCTAAAGTGGTTATTATTTAGCCATACAGATTTTGAAGTTCTTTTATGAAATTATAAATAAGCATACAAAATCACATTTTTTTATCATTTTATAATTTTTGCCACAAACTAAAAAGTGGGGAATTGTGTCGATTCACAGGCCAAGTTGCTTGCTAAATTGCATATTCAATATAAAAAAAACATGGGGGGAATGAAAAAGACAAGTAGAAAGACATTGTGAGTTGAAAAAGTTACTTTATTCTTAAGTAGCAAGCCGAGATCTGTGGCAAGGAAACTTCTCCATTCCTGAATAACAAGGTCAATGCAACGCTTCAGGGTCCATAGAAAAGAAACAATGAACAGAGATTGCATATAGAAAGGTGACTTACTGGTCTTCTGAAGCAACTAATGTAAACCAAATAGGATTGTTTTTCCTGTTGCACCTGCTCTCTGTTGCATCTAACATGAGTTGTGCTGAGGCAGACATCTCAAATGCTGCTGCTCTCTTCTGTTTAGAAGGACGCATCCTTTTTCGCTTCACCGGTCCTGAAGGCATAGTGTTTCCCGCCTTGTCATCTCCAAACTTTGTTTTATGTCCATTACTCTTGTTCTTGGTTTTAGGCATGTGTAATTCGCTCTGAACAGATGTAGGTGGCTCTGATTTGGTCGTAATTTCAGACATCTCCAGTCCACCATGAGGAGTAGTTGGAGACTCTAATTTGGTAAGAGGAGTCCCTTGTAAATTTGATCTGGACGACTTTGTTCTATTGGCTGCTTCGACGAGACAGTTCAAGGGCGTCCAGAGATCAGCCTTCCCTTCTGTAACGTCTATATTGTTGTCTGTATCTTCGTTGGGTCTATTCTTCTTAGAAGTCTCAGCTATTGAAGAATCCTACAATAATATAATGATCATGCATGCACATAATCACATGAAACAGGTTCGTAATTGTTCACGCAAAAGCCTAATTGTAAATAGAAATGCAACATAAGCCCTAGTATCCCATATCCCGCATCTGACATTCATTTTGTGCAGGCATATGCAATGAAGTGGAGGCTGAGCTTACCGGATTATCTTCATTCTGTGCTTCTTCTTTCTTTATGGACTCTTCAGGGATAAAACTGCATCCACGTAAAGCAGCGGCCTTTCTTGTAGCAGTTTTTGTTCTCTTTCCTGTAAAGGTGGTATGTGTTGAAACTTTGGGAGCACTGACCACCAATGATGAAAGTGATCTTTCCTTCCTTTTTGGTGGCAGGGGTGTTGAGGGAACAACTTCTTCGGCTTTAACCTTTTGTCGTTTACATGGGAATATTTTGGTCCTAATATCTTGCAGATTGTGATCAGGCCTGGAGATAGTTAATAGGCACAAAATTATGAATACGGCTTTGTAAAGATTTGTCAGACATCCGATATTTAAGTTCTACAAAACTAAGTATGCGTGAAATCATTTAAGAATAAGTCATTCCAGTTTAAAAGACAGGTTCAACAAAATGGGGGTGTTCACTGAGTGGGATTCTCACATTGACAAGGCATAAACACCGGTGTTCAATCCTAACCAAAAATGAAATGAAACGTGGAAGATGAAATGTTGAATTTATTTCACGATGAAAATATACGAGAATCGGAGGAAATGCACATGTAAGATGCAATTTTGCTTAATGAAAAGTCGAAATGGTTACCTGTTACATGGCATGCAACACAATTAGTGATTTATGAGAAAGTATTAGGCAGCAAATGACATTACTAAAAAAGTAGTGGAGAAAGTAGATAACGTAGTAAAAGAATGAAATTTAACTACAAATAGTCTGAAATAGTAGATAGTGTAGTAAATAAATGGAAGAGATTTGATGGTAAGATTAATGTCATTAATAAGCAAAGATTGATATAATATGCATGATTTAATTAAATCAGTGAGAAAAGCTGACCTGAGTTTGTCAACAGGAAGGATACCCAGATCAATGTTGCATACTGGACAGGAATCAACCTCTTCATCTGAAAGTTTCTCATGTATACAATTCCTACAAACTGGAACATGATTCAACGTTCAATTTGAATAATGTAATGCAGAAACAAAGAAAAGACATTAAATTGAATGCATCCATCACATCAGGTTAGTTAGTTAGTTAGTTAGTTAGTTGACTTGAAGAAACAAAGCTAATGTTGAACGTTGTTGATAATAAAAATGAGGAATGAAAAACATTGTAATTGAATAAGAAGAATTAAGAAAGGGTTAGAAATAAAAACGCATGGTAGAGTTGGTGTGGAACGTGGAAAATCTGAAAGAAAAGAGGGATTGATTAATAAAGTGAAATGAAATCAGATAGATAGATCGAAAGAGATGAATTACAAGTATGAAGGCATAGAGATATGGTTGTAGCATCTTTGAGTAGCTTATGACAAAGAGGACATGTCATGCATGCTTCAAGATTTTCTCTCTTCACTTTTACAACCATCTTCTTCTCAATGGGATCTATCACCGAATTAAATCCTAGAAGAAACTACGTAGATAGATAGATAGATAGATAGATAGATATTGACCGACCCGGTGGTGGAATCGAATGTTGTTGTTGTTTTGTTTAGTTTAGTTGAACGAAGAAAGACAAAAGAACAAGAAGAAACAGCGAGTTAGCGAGTGAGCGTAACAACGCACGCGACTCACTCGCTCACAGAAACCCAACAACGCCTTTTCTGCGCTATCTACTTATAATTACTCAACTCAACAACACGCACTTTGCTTACACCAACTATTGTTACAACAGTTTAAGCAATGTTTTTTCACCAATCATTCAAATCTAATTAAACACAATACTAGTACTATTAATTTAGAGTTATGGAGACTTTCTAGATACGCGACATTTAAGTTCAATGACTGTTTTGGTTTTAACCACTTGCTTTGCAAACTTCATGACATATACACGCGTTCAATATGCTCCTACATCTATCTATCTATCTATGTACTGCACGCGAGTTACACAACTAGTACGTTAATCCTTAGAAAATTGTTTGTTGACACATGTGATAAGGTTGAAAAACACATGTAAAAGACGAAAATGCATCTGCGGCAGTTAACTCTCGAAGTTCCTCCGGCAGTTAACTGCCGACGAAAAAAGGAGAAAAAAAAAACCTCAGCACTTAAGTGTCGAAGAACTCATATCAATTTTTTTAAAAAAATATTATATGATATGATAATGTAGCACTTATATTTCAAAGTGCACTTATATTATAGAACTATCAACATTTGTGAAGAGAAATATGCAAAACATTGAATTGTGATTGTGTCCCAGCACTGCTTCAAAAATACATAAGATATAAATAGTAATTTAATTTGCACCAGTTAAGTGTTCTAAATAATATAACCACTATGGTTTCATCCATAAATCGTTGCATTGTTTTCTAATATTGTAACGGGTATAACCACTATTTTTTAGCAATGCTACCATGAATTTCCAAATGGTATAGTATTTTGCATAAATGTTGACTTATATATCATACAAGTGAGGGAGGAATGAGGGAAGAAGAAATGTACCGATATGGGGATAAAGATTTTTTTTTTAAACTAAAGAAGAAAATATTCATTGTAATTATGTGTTTATAGGGGATATAAGGTTGGTTTGAGTGGAATTTTATTTTATTTTAACAAGCCAATATTCTAAATCCTTTACAAACAAAGCAATGCAAAGAAGATGTACATGGCATAGCATAGTATAATTATTTTTTAAAAAATTTGATATGAGTTCTGCAACACTTAAGTGCTGAGGTTTTTTTTTTCTTTCCTTTTTCTTCGGTGGTTAACTGCAGCTGGTTCCTTGCTTCGGTAGTTAACTGTCGCAGGGGTATTTTTATCTTTTACATGTGTTTTTCAGCCCTATCATATGTGTCAACAGCAATTCTCTAATCCTTCAAAAACTACGCTACATTGATTGCCAACAATAATCCATAAATTTTCTATAATCACAAGAATTTTGACACTATCCGTGAATATTCCAGTATTTGAAAAAAGTTAGAAAGACCAAAAAATTATATAATAAATATTTTTTTAAATTAAATGATATATTTTTTAAAAAATAAATAATAATAAAGCTCGTTTCTAGAGTTTTTTCTTTGTCAAGCTCATCTTTAGATGCCCAAGAACCATCAATTAATATTATTGTAATGCTAGCAACACTCTCTTTAATACTCACTCTCTTATTGGTTTAAATCATTGTGGGTATATATTTTGAAAATTTAACTCACATAAAGTGATGAGACATACATTGATTTTATCCAATAAAAGATGAAGTGTTAGAGAAAGTTTTAAAAAGTAAGTGTTGTTAGCATTCCTCTTAATATTACTCCACCTGATCTTATTTACAAGAAACAATTGACTTTTTAGATACATTAAATAGTTTATGTATCTGGTCTTAAATCTAAACCAAGTACATAAATTAATCAATGTATCTAAAAAGTAAATTGTTTATTGTAAAAAGGACCGGATGAAGTATTATATGACAAATGTTACCTAGACACTGGTTAAAAAACTATTTCGTTCATAAACATATGACCCTTTTGTTAAAAAAAACACGAGAATTAAGAAAGTTGGTTGTAGTATTAAATTTGTATATATTATTAATGTTTTTACAATTTTATCCTTAAGAGAGAGAGAGAGTTAATTTATGTTTTCAACATAGTATTTATTGTTGATTGAAGAAAAAGATGCAAAATAAATAAGGGTATGTTGGTAAAAAAAATAATTAATGTAATTGGAAATACCAAAAAGGTCTTATGAAACAGGACAAAAAAATTTCTCGAAAGGTCTTTTAACTAGGGACGAAGATAGTAAAATACTCTCTCCGTCTCATATTAAGTAACACAGTTGACTCTATCATACATACCAATGCATATGTTTTAACTTTAATATCTTCAATTCTCTATTAGAAAAAATTATGAAAATTTAATATTTAAAAATATTCATTGAGACGAATCCAACAACATCTTATATGATATTATTTATCTTTGTATATTAGTAGAAAAATGTGATCAAAATATGTTAGATCAATAATGTACATTGTCAAATAAATCATCTATTGTTGGACGGATTGAGTATAAATTTTGTATTGAGAAGACGTGAAAAATTGAATGTTTAACTTTAAATAAGTAAAAAAAAAAAAAATTGTTGTTTTTAATAAAAACTTTTTAGTTTTTACTTTCTTAACTTGCATTCCGAGACATTAAGAGCGCCCACATCCATACCATCCATATAAGTGGTATAAATGGGTCTCGCTGAATACATTATATTATTTTACACTTTCTAATTATTTAAACTACTAAACTACATTATATTAATATCATTCATTCAAAACTCTAAATTGGGTCCCACCTAATCACACAATACATCTCAAATTTATAATTTAAAATCATATTCTAATTTTATATTATTTTTTACATCAAAAAGTATGAAAGAGAGGGTGGCAATGCATTACCACCCAACTTGTTGGACAAAGTGACACAATGCCATAAAATCTGCTAAGACACTCTAAAAAAGTGCCGATATTTATGCTCTAATTAGTACAATATGATCTTTATTATTTGGGAAATGCTAACTTATGTCCTTAAATCATTAATTTATAAGTTTAAAGTGGAAATTATATATTGTAAATTGTGTATTCGAGACTTGAAACAACAAAAAGTAACTTTTTATTAAAAAAAAATATCAATTATTTCTATTTTTGAATCCATAACAAATGTTTTAGAGTATAACCCTTATTATTTTTCTAAGTCCTTTCTCATACAAAGTAAATGATTTTTTTTTCTTTGGAAAAAAATTGATAAAACTTTGAGTGTTATATGATATATTTTCTTTTTACATTTTTTTAATGAAAAATTTTATAAATTTTGGTTGATTGTAATGAAATGTTTATTTTTTCTTATGATGTGTAATTTTTTTTTAAGGATGTTTAAGTCATTTTAAAAATACATTCTTCTTTTTTTTTGTTGACAAATACGTTTTTTCTCTTATCTTCAATTTTTTTTCTCATATCATACTACCAAATAATCTTCTCATTTTCTATTCATTTTCTCTTTCTTTAACGTTTAACTCTTTTCTCTAGATTTCCTTCATCAAACAAAACAAAGTGCAAACATTGCAGCGACCAAGTGATCCCGGTTAATTTTTCTCAAGGATTAAAAGCCACTTTAAATTTTTTCGGTGACCAACTTGGAAAGACCTTTTCTCGCAACAACTAAAGCAATCATAGATGTGGAACAAGAAAAAATTGTCACTAAATCTAAAGAAGATTTTTTAGCCTACAAAGTTTCGATGCAGATAAAGTACCTGAGTGATCATGTTGAATATGAATAAGCAATGGATAATCTTACAATTGAGCATTATGATAAGGTTGAGTGGGATGAAGACAATGAGGTTGAAGGTTTGGGGTTTCCAGGTACAACCTAGACTTATCCGTTAGGATTAAGACGTAAAACACGTGTTGAATGTGAGACCATTGGTTTATTTTATATGTCTGATAAGTTTGTCTTCGTGAACTTAATTCAGTTGATTTGGACAATACATAATATATGCAGGAACTGAGGTTCAAACCCCGGCCACCACAAAAAAAAATGTCTAATAAGTTTAAGATTTTCTGTCAAAAAACAATTATTTGCTTTAATTGTTGTTATTCCTCGTTATTATTTTAAATTTTGCATAACCTTTCCTTTTCATAATTTCAAATTGTTTTAGTCTCAAAAAGTTGTTTCAGACTATTTACACCAGAATGTTAGCTTACCCCTGAGGCTAACATTCTGCTGTTAATAGTCTGAAACAACTTTTTCCGTCTTTGCGTGTGCAAATAAATATCCGTAAAATGAGTAGTTAGTAATGAGAACCGAAGCTCTTCCACAGTGAGGCCGCACCATGATCCCACCGGAGCTCCATCAGACCTTTACGATTGGAATATTCTATTCAACCATATAACTGGCAATTTTGATTCAAAGGTAGACCATATGTACATAAATAGAGATCAAGATAATGATCATGTAAATTTTCATGTCTTGCAGATAACATAATTAATCCATAAGTATAAGTTTATTCAGAGCACGTTTGAATACTTGTCTTTCGAAACAGAAAGACTCTAGTATCAAACTTTGTTACAAACACGTTCACTTATTAATCACTACAGCACGGATCGGAGTTTATTGTTTAGCATCAATGATAGAGAACAAAGGGTTGGTCATGTCTAGCTCATTCCCACAATCCACAAACTGATAGCTTACAGTGAGATGTCCCTGTTGGTATCCTCTGCCATCTGTGTCGATTCTGTTAAACACTCCCACATCCAAATCCAACCCTCCATTGCTGCATTGATCTACAATTCTCACTGTTTCCTGTGCTCCCGTCCCTGAATTTGTCACCTGCATCATCACGTTTACATTCAACTACATCAATCCATCTGAATATTATGAAACTAAAAATCATGATTTAATCAATTGAACTATGATCTGAAGATATCACCTATTTTTAAAATGTTAGTTTAGAGTAAATATAGATAGAAATCTTAGAAATATAGAAAGGAATAGAATTGGTTGTAATTAGTTCTTACCCTGAGACACTTTCCACAAGAAGCTTGACCACGAGGTCCAACAGGGCCACAAAAAGCAGTCCAACCATACTTGCTACGCCATGAGTAAGGTTTGCTTGCATCCCAAGTTGAACAATAAGCACTTACAGCGTTTAAGTCCCATCCATGTTGCTCTGGTTGATAGTAATGATAAGTGGCACGAACATTAGAAGCACTTTCACCACCACCGCTACTGCCATGACAATTACTCTGACAGTTCTGACCACAGTATTCATCTGTGGTACCACAGTAACCGTATTGGCTGCAACAAAGGTTGTTTGGACATGTTTTTCCTCCAGCTTGTCTACCGCATTGTTCTGCAACCGTTGTCGCAATCAAACACGCCAAAGTTAATACCGCTAGGTTTACTCCAAATTTTCCCATGTCTAATCTAATAAAATTTGATATTTTCCCCTGTGTTTGTTTCTCTGTTTATATAGAAAAATAGGTAACCATCATTTTCCATTAGCAATAATTTAATAAGATTTATTCATTTCACGATATTGACTAAGCATGGTGACACTTGACAATTGACATATAACCATGTGCATGCGGCGGCTAGCTGTTTGATGATGAGAATGTGAGGCAATACTTATGTGATTTTGGATATATCCAATTAATTATCGATAAATGCATGTGGGGTTGATTGGTGGTTGTAAATATTAGATGACGGGTCTAACAGAACTAGTAAGATATATGGATACATGAATGAATGAATAAAAAAATCATGGCGGCGGCTAAGAGTGTTCTATTGGTTAAGGAGCCGGTTGTATTGACTTGTTTTTGAGCTTATGCAAAAGAGTTTATGTAAATAAATAAGTTGCATGTTATTTACAAGTTGATTAAGATGGTTTATGAAAAAACGATCTATGAAGATACAATTTTCGTTAGTGAGAACTTATAAATTTTAAAAAAATTATTTATTTGTATATGTTATATTTTATAAGCTAAAAACTAAGTCAATCCAAATGGGTCCGAAGTGCTTAAGAAACCAAGTAATATGTCTAATGTGTTGCATCATGTTTGACACTAGTTAAGTTTAATACTACTGTCTTGGAAATTCCGAACATTATGAAAATGGACACTTTTCATTGGAATTCATTCAGCTTCTTTTAATTGTTACATCTTCACCGTTAAATAAAAGAGGGATAAAAATGATAAAGTTATTAGTAAAAAAGAGGTTGAACTTTTTTTTTAGAAAAAAAAAAGAAAAAAAGAGGTTGAACTTGATAGTTGAGATGTAAACTGTATTGGACCGGTCAAAAGACCAATCACATGTTAACACATGGCATAACATACACCGTCTTAAGGCTCCGCGTTTGAAGTAGCACGCCAGTTTATGTGTATTGTGCCGCACGGAAGTGCGCCCCCACGCGAGGTTCACCTTACATGTGTTCTCCTTCGTCCCTAATCACACGTTGCCATAACCGAGAGACAGTTATGACCAACACACGCCTATATAAGGGTGAACTTGCTTCTCCCTCAAGGTATGATTCATTTTTCACAACACTTACTGCACACTCTTTCTCAGTTTCATTACTGACTTGAGCGTCAGAGTGCAAATGCGCCTGCAAGCACCTTTCGTTCCACCGCGAAGACTCATCGTCGTCGTACTGGAAGTCATCACTGTCACACCGGAGCATTAACTGCCCCCGTTGCCACTCATCCGTTCTCATCGGACAAATCATAAACAATTACTCCATTTGTTCCTTAGTACAAAAATAGTTTACAAAAATCACAGGTATTAAGGAAAATTGTTGGAGTAATAAATTTGTTTGAAAAGTATATAATTAAGACTAAATTGTCATTTATGTATAAATGTACTTAGTGTTGATTTTTCATGGTAGCAATAATAAGGGGTATACTTGAAAAAACAATAATGAATACATCTAGAAATTTGTAGATGATTTTATATTTAAGACACTTTTTTTTATTTTATAAATTGTCTTATAATTAAGGACAAATGGGGTAAAAACTAATGAAAAGAATTGATTTCCAAACGTTATTTATTTTAGGCTTAATTATATAAATGGTCCCTCAACTTATTTGTTATTTTCAATTTGGTCCCTTAACTTTAAAAAGTTTCAATTTGGTCCTTCATGTACACCTCCGTTAGTGAAGTTAGTCCTCGCCATTAGTTTTTAAATGTATAATATGTATGATGTGATTTTAACCGCTTGATTGCAGATCTATTGTAGTGCACCATCACCGCATAATTCTTTTTACTTTTATTCATCTCCTTCACCATTCTTCTCTCACTCATTATTGAGAAACCCTTATTTTCTACCATTTAAACTTGAAATCTTATTCTCTTCCATTGTATCTCACTCACAAATCCAAAACTACACCAATTCTAAACACTCAAATTTTCCTTTTCTCTTTTTCGCAACATATATTCATCCAACATTAAAAAAAATCCAGAAGAAAAAAATAAGCAACTGGCTCCACTGACCCAACCTGCAACCGCAAAAAAAGGGTCAAAACGGCGGTGGTGAGCGCTTCCGGTGAGGGCGGCGACGAATTTTGAAAGATCTGAGGATTTTGAAAGCTTTGATTACTGATTTTGAAAGCTTCGATTTTGATAAGTTTATGTTTTATGGGGTATCCACTATCCATATATCAGTTTCATTGAAAAAATGAATCTTTAATTTCGATTTCATATATCAGTTTCATAGAAAAAATGGATCTTTTGATCAGTTTGATAATCCCTCGTATCCAATCAGCTTCGATTTTGATTTTGATTTTATTTTTCTTCTGGATTTGTGAGTATAGAAAATGGATCTTTGATTTGTGGTAGAGATGGATTGAAATTTTACTGTGTTGGTGAAGGTGGAGAATTTATGCCTGAAGCTGAAATAACCAGCTTTTGGTTTTTTCCTCCTTTTTTTTTTTTAAGATCCATATTTTAGGGATTGGGTTGTTGAGGAAACCATGGAATGGGTATGAAAATGTGTGTGGAGTTGGTAGTTGGGATTGTGTGTTGAAGAAACCACCGAAAAAAAGAAGAAGAAGCTACTGTTTTTTTTTTTTTTGTTAAAAAAATTTTTATA
>Ga0228710_1000338_pt1 | contig 54637 bp, 26 predicted proteins | sample MedpolnodulmetaG_FD_177995 | JGI IMG/M metagenome (GOLD analysis project Ga0228710, IMG submission 177995) | Root nodule microbial communities from Medicago polymorpha collected in Santa Monica, California, United States - pink nodules | ecosystem: Host-associated > Plants > Roots > Nodule... | reverse complement strand
CTCGCCATGGCGCATGGGAGGCGAGTGGAAACTTGAACTTTCTGCCTCAGCTCGCCTTGAAGTCGCCTTTGAGCTCGCCGTGGCGAGTTGACCTTTGCATTTCTTCATGTTTTCTTGCTTCTAAAGTATCCAGGCGTGCATTTTCCTACAAAGAGTTGGCATTAGATGGGAAAAGCATAATTGAATGATTCTTCAGTATTTGTGAGCTTTTCACTGGATAACTTACAAACCAAGTAATTAAAGTGCCTAAAATATATAGTCTATTTAACTCTTTTTTGACAGTTATCAGTTGTTCATTATTTAATTGTTGATTTACTATATACAATACATTGTTGTTTGTTGTTGCTTGGACTTTTTTATTATTGGTTGTAATTATTATTTGCTGTTCGTTTTGTTTTACACATTGTTGCTTTATAGTTTATACAAAGGTCTTCCTCTACTGCACTTCCAAACAATTTTGTGAACTATACATAAAGAAAAATAAGGTGAGGTTAGGACTACCTTTGGAAAAGATGAGATAAGTTACTCACAACCTTTTATAAAAATAAAAAAAAAAGTTACTCACAACCAATTAAAATCAGTTATGTTTACTCTACTATAAATATCAAACATTTTTTTTGAAGTTAACGGTGTTCAAATTATTTTTTTTTTGAACAAGCCAAAGCCAAAACAAAGGAGGCTGCCGCTCAAAATAATAGAAAAATTACATAGACATACCCATATAAAATAAAGGATGTCGCCACCACTCATAGTAAGTGTAGGTAAAATTAATCGTTTTAGCACTGAGCCAATTAAAAGAAAGTAACTTAACTTGGTCGAGCAACTAATGTAAAGGTAAGACATTGTTATTGAAAATCTGATTGTTTCTTTCCTTCCAAATTGTCCAAGCACAAGAGAGCAAAATGAGTTTCGTGAATGGATGAGATTGGCGAGGAAACCCTCCTAAGTGAGCAAATTGGTGAAAGTGATCCTGAGCACAATATGTATCGACCGAAGAGAGACCAAGCCAACTCCGAATATGCATCCAAAGCTGACTGAAATGGCTACAAGTGATGAAAAGATGATCCGCTGATTCCTGTACACCGCAACAACCAACACAAATGGTTGTTTCTTCTGGAATGATACCCCTCGTAAGAAGATTATCCTTAGTTGAGAGACGGTTGCGAAAGAGGCGCCACGCGAAAAGAGTAACTTTGAGGGGAACATGTTTAAGTCAAATATTTGTCGTAGTAGACCTCTCAACGTTGTGATCAGATTTTGTAAACGGTGTACAAATGATTATTTTGGCTAAAATATGTTTTTAGTCCCTGCAAATATGGTGAGTTTGGGTTTTGGTCCCTACAGAAAAAAACTTTTGAAAAGCATCCTTGCAAATTTTTTGGTTTTTTAAAAAAGTCTCTGGACCCACTTTTTTGGTGATTTGGCTAGTTTTTGCCTAGGTGGCCGTTGGTGACTGTAACAATTTGGAGACGTGGCTTTTAAATAATTTATAACATTTTGCAAATCATTTTAATTAAAATAAAATTTGTTTTTGAAAATTAAAAAAGAATTAATTAAAAAGGGTTAGAGTTCTCAATCAAAACCCAAACTGTTTCATCATTCATCTTCTTTACCAACCCCCCATCCCACCATCGACCTTTCTTTCTTCAATCCTTTGTCTTTTAAATCTTACTTGTGTTCTTTGATTTTAAAATCATAAAGTCAGAAATGGGGGAAATTGAAATTAGGATTTTCTGATTCATTAAATTTTCTTTATCTATCTCTTCACTTTTTTGTTCATCCTCTCTTCTTTTGTTCCATCAACGATAAAACCACTTCCAGGTCCGCGGCGAGAGTTTCTATCAACGAAATTTTTTCTTGTTCGGTGTGGCCGGAAACATCGTAGACGACAACGTAGAGCTGTTCTCACTGCTTTCTTTGTTGTTGTTGTTGGGTTAAGGAATTGAGGTTATGATTTGTTTCTCTGTTAACATTCATTCTACTTTTTCGTGTTTCTGGTTTCACCTTTCGATTTCCATTACTGGGTCTCAACAGAAGTGGCTTCTAAGCTCTCTCATGTTTCGATTTTTGCCCCTTATTTTGAAGTTGCTGGCTTTTTCCTCTTTGAATTTGTGATATCTAGGTTTTTGGTTGGTTGATTTTGCTTCACTGTTGTCCCGATCCATTTGTTGTTGTTGGCTTGATTTGTTGTTTGTCCCATAGCCATGGATTTGACGATGAAGAGAGGATGAAAATAATAGAGAGGGATTAAGGAAAATATGGTTGTTTAATTTTTCTGGGTTTCATGAGTTTGTATGGGTGAAGAAGGAGGAATTTGAGGTTGAAGATGAACATTGTTAGGTTTGTTATTATTTCATTAAATAATTCATTGTTAAAATAAATTAATAAAATATTTTTTTAATTTTAAATAATAAAAAATTCCAAGTCAGCATTAGTGACATAGTCATCATGTGCCACATCAGTCCAAATGAGCCAAATCAGCAAAAAAGTGGACCCAGGACTTCTTTAAAAAAACAAAAAAATTTACAATGACGCTTTTCAAAAGTTTTTTTTTGCAGGGACCAAAACTCAAACTCGCCGTATTTGCAGAGACCAAAAACATATTTTAACAGATTATTTTTAATTTGTATGTGTATAGCTTACCCACAACTTTTTAAACCTAGAAATAGGAAGATACTGGGAACAATTTTGTATCCATACATCTGCTAGTTAAATTTACACCAAAAACAGTATAGTGCTCTTAAAGTAAAATCCATAATATTGAACCCCGTCTGCTGTTTGAAGGGAAAATGGGAACATAGATAGATGCCTTTACTATTTAAGGTAAAATATGTAGAGAACTTATCTAGATTTAATTAGACAACATGAAAGGTTAAGAAAGAAAACTATCATATGAAATCCACATAAAGCAAGGTTTAACAACTCGAGAGTTTACCTTAACTCGTTTTATTTAGGTAAATTCGACTCGAGATCTCGTACGAGTTTACCTAAAATTAAAATTATATAAAATTGATTATATGCATGACATATATAAGCTAATATAATATCGTAAATAGGTCAATAGTGCAAAATATGACTAATTACAAAGATAAATTATATCAAACTACCACGTTATGCTCAACTTAACATCAAAATATAAAATTAACGCAAAAAATCATAAGTCTCTAAGTTTAAGCCATCCAAAAAAACAAGTTTCACAAGTTCCTAAAGTTGTTAATAAAACTATCTGAAAAATAAACTAGTTAATTTCTTCAAAAGGTCAACAAACACCACCACTGCAACCCTAACCGGTGTGGCAATCATCGGCGTAAAAGTAAATTTCCACCATCAGAATCGCAACCCTAACTTGTATTTTTAACATTAATTAAAATTAATTATAAATAAATCAGAAATAAAAACTGAATATTCAAATCAATTTTATATTTATTAATAATATATATTAAAAATTGGAAGGAAAATGTAATAATTAATAATTGAGGTTGGATTGAGTGAACCACTTCTGTTTTTACCAAAAGAAAGTTAGGCAATGTTCTCCTAAATGCAAGTATCCCACTTTTGATTTTCTTTCAACAATATTCTCCTTTTCCAGTCTAAAATGCTCTTTTTATGCTAATAATTAAAACAAAAGTAGGAGGAAATAACCATGCAAGAGAACGACAAAAGGTATATTATAAATCCATATATTATCAAATTGCGCAGCAAAAGCAAATATAAAGCCAAATAAACTATTGTCAAGTTGGGTTTAAGAAAATAAAATCAATTTCAAAGCTTATCATGATTAGGGAACATGCGTATAAGCCATATGCTAAAAGTTTAAAGTCGACACGCAAATAAAACACATCAAACGTTGGCACAGGGGTTGTCATTTTATTATTGAAGGGGTCTTTTGTATGAAAGGTATCTACTACTTTTCTCTAATTTCTATGCAGGGAAAAGAAATAAGAAAAGTGTTGTTTTTTACCAAGCAAAATCAAAGTATTTCATTCAACAAAATATTCCAAACACACAATATATGAATAAAGACATTATAAGTAGTGTAATTGATAAATGTGTTTACTAGACCATGGAGACTGCATATTTGTTTGTTATCTTGTTAACACAAATTAGAAGTAGCTTTTTTAAAGATAAGAGGTGTCCTGTAAAAGGAAAAAAATAGAACCATGTTGAGAATAATCATAAGCGTAATGCTACTTACCGCAAAATATTTCCACGCGACAGTTTCACGACCGCGTTTCTACTCAATCTCTCACGGAACAATTTCCATCTAGATAAATAGCACGGCTCATGATCATAATTTTGATGCCAAACTTCACATTCTGTTCAAACATAATAACATTCAAACTAACCTTATGCTTAATTTTTATTTTACAATTATAAAGAGGGCCAAAGCCCACACGGTGCAAACTTGAAAAATTACACTTGTTTCTATATGTGGTTCGGACATAATTGATGAAATAAAAACAAAATTAAACCAAAAAAGAAATTATATTTTTTAGTTTGGTTTAAAACTAAACCAAAATGAGCTTGAATGGTTCTTGATTTTCGGTTCCATTCTCAATTTTCAAATTTAATTTGTATTTGAATTGAACCGAGAAGTTTATTAAGTCTACTTTGATTTAGCTCAGATTCAACATTTTACTTAACACAATCTCATACACAAACAACATTTGTACAAACTTTACTAAGATTATATATATTTCACATTACATGAAATATACATATTTTAAACCTTTCAGTTTATACTTAATTGACTCACCTGTCATAGTTAACTTGTTAAGTAAATATTTTTTAAAAACTATTTTCGTAAATATGTGAGTTGAAAATTTAAAGGTACTCTATGTAATATTTTTGAATTTGTTCAATCCTTAATAATATGTTGGTAGCACTTAAAAACAAGTTTCTTTAATTTTTTTGTTTGTTGCATTTTTAAGCAAACCGATCAACCGATCCAAACCAAATTAATATCATCAATTTAGTTTGGTTCTGTTCTACTTTTAAAAAATACTAAAAATCAAACCAAATCAAATTGATGTAGATTTGGTTGGTCTGAACATTTTTTATACTAAAAACCGAATCAAATTGAACTCCTACGTTGCATCAATATAGTCCATTGTTTTACAAATATTCGAATTGATCGATTTAGTCTCTTCATCTTAGTCACCTAACATAGTAAGGTGTGATGATGTATTGTTTGGAAGAACTCGAATTTGATTTCTAAATGAAATAATTCTTTGTCAGATTTTACTTATCTCCTAACACAACTCTAGGATATTGTTAGGGTTCCCTTCCCTTAGAAACTGAAGGGCTAACACAAAAAAAAGTGTTTCCTTAACTCAATATACACATAACTTTACACATATATGCCATATTTATTATCTTAAATGCGTGGATATTATTGAATGATTTAAAAATATTAAGAACCCTTTTAGTAAGGGTGAAAGTGATTCAGACAAAATCAATGATCCAAAAATAGGGGACTAAATATGTAATTAAGCAATTTTGGAAATAATAATATAGGCTAATTTAATTTTAGACGTGTCTTCCCTTTCTTAAAGGTGAAAGTGATTCGGACAAAATCAATGGATTTCCAAAATAAACCAAACCTAAAATTACCTGATTCTTTTTGCTTGAATAAAAAATATTACCAATTTTAAACGAATGAAACTGGATTGGTTCACTTATCGATTTCCAATTTTGAAATTCATCAAACTGATGAACCGAATCGATAGGTTTACTAAACATACTAATTACTCCACTTTAACTTAGTCTTGAGTCACCATTTTACTAACAATATCCCCAAAAGAAAGAAATGTATGTAAAAGAAAGAAAAAAACTAAAGTTTCTCTTCGCTTACATGAATGAGTAGAAAGAAATAATTAAATATAACAAATGACAAGTTTATTCTTAATGACTGAAATTTTAATATTTAAGTAATGTATAATTGTCACGAATAATTTAAGTTGCTCAATTAGGTATTCATATTTTTCGTCTTTAATTATGTTATTTCATCTTAAAATTTCATGAAATAACTACTAACAAATAAGATAAAAACATTTTTATATCTTTGTGTGCGCTTAAATAGATATTCATATTTTACTTGTTGAAAAAAAAAAGATATTCATATTTAACTTTTAATATTTTAAAAATACTATTTTTAATTGCATTTTCAGACAAATCAATCAACTCAAACCAAACCGAATTGAATAACATCAATTTACTTTGCTTTAATTCTACGTTTAAATAATTCAAAATCGAGCCAATCTAAACTGATATAAATTCAATCAATTTGAATATTATCTTTTTTTACTAAAAACAGAATTGTTACACCCCCTACCCCTTTCTGTCTACTAATGTCTTATCCCACCAGTCCCCTCACTCATGCTCCCATCCATCTTACTTATTCTACCAAAGAATGATGAATAGACAATTACTTTTGTGACATTCAGAAGTTCTTAACAACACAACTAAATTACTAAAATACTCCAATGGTAGTTTAATACCGTTGAGTTATAACTAGAAATCCAGCAGCAGTTAACTGCCGCTGCGTTTTTTAATCTTTTACTTGTGTTCCTAAGACATTTTAAACGTTAGAAAAGCAACAAATAAAACTTGACCCTGATTATTCCAGCACTAGATACCAAACTCAAAAACTAACCGGTCTATTTAAATGGAACGTATTAACTATTTGTGCTAAATATTGTGGCCTCATAGATAAATACCCCCTCTATCTCATATTAACTTATTTTTAAGCTTAAAAAAATATTAATGTAGAATGCCATAAATGGTTTATAAAATGTCTAAATTAAGAAATAAACTAGTTAATTTTAAGCTAAATTACACTAGAGATCATTTAAGTTTGAGGTTTGTAAGATATTGATCATTTAAGTTATTTTGTTCACATTCTTTAAGTTTGAGGTTTGTAAGAGACTAATTATTTAAGTTATTTTGGTCACACGCAAGTCCTTTAGGTTTGTAAACGTTTTTAATTTAGTCATTTTGTTAACCAAACATTATAAGAACGATAATGTGACAGAAAGACAAAATTGAAAACGTTTACAAACTTAAATGACTTATGTGTGATCAAAATAACTTGTGTGATCAAAATAACTTAAAACCAATCTGTTACAGACCTCAAACTTAAAAGACTTATGTGTGACTAAAATAACTTAAATGACCAATATATTACAAACTTCAAACTTAAAAGATCCATGATGTAATTCAGCCTTAATTTTATCTTAATCTGTTTATATTATTTTAAATATATAGTTTTTTTTTTCTTCAAGATTTTAAATATATAGTTATTCAACTGATAAACTATTTAAATGTGAATACGGGAGTTGCACATTATCATAAGTTATTTTTTCTTCAACGACCCAGAACACTTCCTAAAGGGACGTTATTACTCAGCTGTAGTTCATTTTGTTTTTTAAAATGTCCATTCCCTGCACATGTCAACCTGTATTATCCTCTTAAAATAACAAAAACACCAATTTCAAACATGGAAACTTCGTAGAAAACAAAAGCAACACAAACCCAATTGCACCTTATTAAAATCACCATCAAAACCTGCTTTTCCTTAAACAAAGAAAATTATCAAAAGAGCAACTAACCATTATAATAAGTATCCATAATCAACAACACCACCATTCATTTCAAACAACATAGTCATACTCACAACAATGCTTTCCATTCAGTGTCGCCGCCGGCACAAGTCCGACATGGCTTACCTCACCGCCCTCATCGGCATTCTTCTCCTCTTCCCGGCGGTAACCTCCCAAGCTCAAATCCTCAAAAAAGAAACTCACTTCTTTGGATTCTTCAACGACACCAATGATCACTATTTTCAACCATTATCCACCGCAACCATCCATTTCAACGCTCTTCAGGTCACTCCGGACAGCGCTGGAAGTTCAACCATCGTCCCCCTTTTCAACAACTCCGGCAGAGTCTTTTTCAAAGACCCCTTTAAACTCTGGGACGGCTCCGCCTCCACCGGAAAACTTGTCTCCTTCAATACTTCATTCCTCATCAACATCTTTCGCTACAACAACGGTACCCCGGGTGAAGGTCTTGCTTTCATCATCGCACCTTCTCTCACCATCCCCCTCAACAGCTTCGGTGGTTACCTAGGGTTAACAAACGCCACCACAGACGGAAACGTCAACAACCGTTTTGTCGCTGTTGAACTTGACACGGTTAAACAAGACTTTGATGATGACAATAACCACATCGGCCTCGACATAAACAGTGTTCGTTCCAACGTTAGTGTTCCTCTTGATTTGGAGCTCTCTCCGATCGGAACTAGATTCCATGTTTTATGGGTTGAATACGACGGTGACCGGAAAAATCTTAGTATCTACATGGCGGAACAACCTTCACAGGATTTACCTTCACAGGATTTACCTATAGTGAAAAAACCGGCTAAACCGATTATAAGTTCTGTTCTTGATCTAAGAAAAGTGGTGAGTCAAAATTCCTATTTTGGATTTTCTGCTTCAACGGGTGTTACCGTTGAGTTAAACTGTGTACTTAGATGGAATATTTCAATTGAAGTGTTTGATAATGATAAAAATGAAAAATATTTGAGTATTGGTTTAGGTGTTGGGATTCCTGTATTGGTATTGATTTTAGGTGGTGGTGGATTTTGGTATTATTATTTATGTAAGAAGAAGAAGAGGGATGACAATGGTTCTACTTCTCAAATAATGGGTACATTGAAGAGTTTACCAGGTACACCAAGAGAGTTTAGTTTTCAAGAATTGAAGAAAGCTACAAATAATTTTGATGAAAAGCATAAACTTGGACAAGGTGGATATGGTGTTGTTTATAGAGGAACTTTACCTAAGGAAAAATTACAAGTTGCTGTTAAGATGTTTTCTAGAGATAAGATGAAAAGTACTGATGATTTCTTGGCTGAACTTACTATTATCAATCGTCTTCGTCATAGACATCTTGTTAAGTTACAAGGTCAGTTTCATTTTTCATTCATTTATTTATTTCACTTCTTTTTTTTTCCATTAAAATTCTCTAAGTTAGAGGTTAGATCTAAGATTAGATATGTCCAGATCATATAATTGTTTAGGAATGTTTCATACCATTCTGTCTGTTACCGTTATTGTTGATGATTGAATTGAATTATTGATACTTTTGACCAGCTATTGGTGAAGGTTGGTGGTGTGTCTGGTCTTTTAAAAGAGAAAAGGCATTTTTGTGATGTTTTTTAATCTAAAATAAAACATGCATTGTTGTGATCTAGCTAAGTACTATACCTTGATTAGCTGTACTTTTGTTTTGCCCTATGGTTTAGTTTTGTTTTGAAAGTGACATTTGATTCTTATGACCGTATATGGTCAATATTAATTGCTATCCCAATAATATAGAGAGCTTTTTCTGCCTTTTGTCCGTATGGTCAATGCTTAGCTTAAGCTTCATTTCATTGAACCTTCCTTTTCTTTCATCGATGGAAAAATAAAGAGAAGAAAATATCAACGCCGAAATTGAAATTACAAGCATAATATCCTTTTCAATCTAAATTTCCAACGTAACATTGTCAACTTACTTGATTATTAATTAGTCAAAATAAAAAATTCATAAAAAAATAGATTTTAGAGTGGAAAAAACTTAATTGATTATCATCTTGTAAACACAACCCTATCAGCCGGCCAGTGTTTCCACGAGTCTTCTTTTTTTTTATGCAGTTAGATAAGATTTAAGTCACGAGTTTTTTTTTGAAGGAATTTAAGTCACAAGTTATTATCATTAATAATCATAATAATATAATATATTAATAATAACAATCCAATTCAGCTTTTCGTAACTTTTAAGCATTGCCAACTAGTCTAACAAAAGAGTTCATAGATAATATATGATGACTTTGGCTTCGTTTGGTGAAGTAAATACTAACCATGTTGTCAACTTGTCGCCAAAGAGATGACGATGGATGTGTCCTATGTATCCAAATTCGTACTTTGGTGTATAAAAATTCAATGTTCTTACTCGTATTGACCAAGTACCTAAATTCAATGTTTGAATATAAGTCGATAATTGATAAAATATTATTGTCATTGAATTAAATGTTCATTTAAATACTCTAGAGAGAGTTTGTCATCAATTTAAGTTCAACAAAGATCTAGGGATTAGTTTCCATAATTGTATGCGGAAGAAATCCAGTTTACACCAAAAAAATGTTTGTTTAAATATGTTCGTCTGAGTGAAAATTCAAATTAGTCTTTTGACAAAATTATGTGCCATTTTAGTCCTTTTAGAATGACATTAGTCTCTTTTAAATGATAAAACTATTGCATTAAATTAAGGACTAACATGTCTTCATTTTATCATTCTCCATGATTGATTATGACTTTTTCTCAAGATTGAAATGGTACACTTGGTTTTTATCAGAAACTAATTTGAACCATTATCCTTAAATTTTTATCAGCTTATTATATCTTTAAGATATATGGATTAATTTGGAAATTATATGCAGGATGGTGCCACAAAAACGGAGTATTGCTCTTAGTATACGACTACATGCCTAACGGAAGCTTAGACAATCACATATTTTGCGAGGAAGGAACGAGCACAACCCCTCTAAGTTGGAATCTAAGGTACAAAATCCTCTCTGGTGTCGCTTCTGCATTGAATTACCTACACAACGAGTACGATCAAACCGTAGTCCATAGAGACCTTAAAGCAAGCAACATAATGCTAGACGTTGATTTCAATGCACGTTTAGGTGATTTCGGCTTAGCACGTGCACTAGAGAATGAAAAAACATCCTATGCAGAATTAGAAGGAGTACAAGGTACAATGGGATATATAGCACCAGAATGTTTCCACACAGGAAAAGCTTCAAGAGAATCAGATGTTTATGGACTTGGTGCTGTGTTTCTTGAAACAGTTTGTGGTCAAAGACCTTGGACTAAAATCGAAGGGTATCAATTTTTGGTTGATTGGGTTTGGTATTTACATCGTGAAGGAAGGATTTTAGAAGCAGTTGATCAAAGTGTTGGGAATGAGTATGATGTTGAAGAGGTAGAGAGGGTATTGAAATTGGGATTGGCTTGTTCTCATCCTATTGCTAGTGAGAGACCAAATTTGCAAATGATCGTTCAGATTTTATCTGGGTCAGTTAATGTGCCTCATGTGCCACCTTTTAAACCTTCTTTTATGTGGCCAGCTGTGGATTTAGCTAGTCTTGCAAGTACTGATTTTACAACAACAAATACTAGTGAGTATACACCAATCAATACTAATAACTCACAATCTTCTATGCATGTTGGATTCTCAGATAATAGTAGTTCTTTGGTCTAAGACTGAGACTAATTTCTTTTTATTTTTTTTGTTTTTGTATTTTCTGTGTGTATGTTGATTAATTAGCCTTTCTTAATTTTTCTTCCTCTTGAGAAACAGGAAGAAAATTTGTTCAGACTTTTCCTTTTTATTTTACTTTTCTATTTTTATTTCACTTGATTTTTAACTGTAGATTCTTTTTTCTTCTACTTTTTAATTGGAAAGGAATGGAATCAGTGTGCATCAATGTATAAATTTTGATGAAATATGTTACTTCAAGTGAAGTTCATAATTTATTTACACACACAACTAATGACCTCCTTTGTCTTTATGCTCGATTCTAAAATCAACGTGGAGTGTGATCCTTATTGCTCACAAGCACGTCAAATTTTGAAAATATCTTTACCGGAAGTTACAAACCGTTAGCCTGTAAACGATAGTTAAGAACTGTTCGAGGCTCTGCAACAATAGTTAGGAACCGTTTAGGACTTTAAAGCATTTGCAATATGTCTTTGAAGTTTCGACACCGGGATGGTGCAAGCAAGGTTAGAAGGGTAATGAAAGAATGTGGCTTACAAAAGAAACAAGCATTTAGTTCCATTGAGATTGATTCAAACATTCACAAATTCTGTTTTGTGATAAATATCAAGAAGAGAACTACTATATTTACTCAGCCTTAGAGATTCTGTCTTTTAAGCTGCAATTATGTGGCTATGTTTCCGATTTCTCTGAAAAAGAATCTTATGAGGATGATTGAATTTTGTGATAGTCACACAATAACATAACTTACTCAGCAGACCTGCTAATTGAGTTCAACAGAGTGATTTATTAACATAATATACTCTGAAGTGTACAAATCAAAAAATATTGACAAAACCACTAGTTGTGGTTTCTACATTCAAATCATAACAAAAAAGGGAGATCAAGTAAACCTAATTAACTAACACAAATAAGAGACACAAAGGAGTACGTAGCATTACAGTCAAACATCATAATTAAATGATTACAACTTAAGAGACATTTACCTTGAATTAAGTTAGAAGTTTAAGACCTTTGGCACCACTCAGGGCAAATAAACTTCCACTAGCTCTAGGTCTACTAGTTGAAGTACTTAATTCAATGTAAAAATCTGATAAAATCCACCACTATTACCAATCACCTGACTCTTCTAGCTAAAGGACTTGATTGTTGGCTCGGACATTTTCCAAACTTTTCAGGAGGATAAGTCTTAACTATCTCATATTCATATGTTTTTCATTCGACTAACCTTCATTCGGTTGAGGGGAATTTGCTCACCCTAAATTAAGTTGTTTGTCGTTTTTGGCTAACAAATTATTTAGTTTTAAGTGTAAACAAAATGATAAGAAGATCAATGGTTTAATCTCTACTATAAGCATAATGCTAATAACTACTATAATCAAGTATAATTTGATAAATTGAAGAGTCATGAGTAGTTGTCAATGTAAAATAAAGTTTACATTGAGAGCGAATATCCTTTAATCTCATTTTTTATTTGTATGGTGAATGTTTTCTTTTTAGCAAAAGAAGTATAGCGCAAAACATTGTATGACAGAACAAGACATCCCAAAGTGTGTTGTCACTCCAAGTTAATCAGTTGTTAGTTGCACCTATAAATTTTATACTCCATCTGTCCAATAATAACTTAGTCATTTGATGAAGAAAAAAAAGTGTCTTAAAATAATTGAGTCATTTCACTTTTCAATACAATATTAATTACCTTTCCCCTTTATAACTCTAATTAATACTACTTTCATCATTCACAATTCAATATATTCCACTTTGCATTTATGATGTTGGAGAATGCACCAATACTTAACAATAACACTTTTTTTTTTAAATCAACAAATATTATTAGCAAGGCTTAGCACAAGATGCACCAACCTGCGAAGGAGGAAAAAGAGTACAAAGGGCCTTATATCATGACCCTCAACAACACCACTTGATAAAAAAAACCTCCTATAGTCCCTAACCAAAGAGAAAAAGGACTAGAGCAAATACAATACAGCACAGGAACGCTGCAAAACACCCAAACCGGCTAAAATGTGTGAAATGAATAAATGACTCAATTAATTTGGGACGGAGGGAGTAGAATAATATGAAAAGATAAAAAAAATTAAAATAAAAAAAACTTGGAGGGACTAGACCAAAACAAAAGATAAAAAATAGAAAAAGTCTTTCTCTAGTTAAAAACTCTAACAGAAAAATCGAATGTGATAAAATCTGATGAAGAAAAAAAGATTGCATAACAAAAACAACAATGCAATAGGAATCAACAAAATCGACATGACGAAAGTTATTGGCCTTATGTGAAAATATTCTTTTTTCTAATAAAAATTCTAGGGTGATGGGATGATGCATTAGAGCTATATAAGGATCCTCCCATTGGAGGAAGAAAAAATGAATCCATATTAAGGACCGGGTAGCTATATAAGGATCCTCTCTCTTAGGCAACTAACGGGTTCCACATTTAAAAGAAGTAATAAAACATGTACTATGTGGTCCCTCTTACAAAAGAAGTAATATTTTAATAATTAATAGTTGTTTTAAATATTATTTTATCTATTTTTCATCATTTTAAATAAAATATAATTCATGCAAATTATTATTATTATTATTATTTTGTAACGAAGGAATGTAAAATTTGTAATGTTAATTTTTCCATTTTCAAAATTATTAGCAAATGTGGCAGAAATTTAAGTTCATAATAATAAATAAATATTTTATAATTTTTTTAAGGATTATAATTGAATATTACGAGGTAATTTATAATTTAATAAATAAATTATTTTTGTTTAATGATGTAAAGTTAGTATGACCTATTTAAATACTTTTTATTAGAATTCTTATTAGTGTACTCTCATTAGAGTCCTTGAATCTTTAATATGTACTTTTATTAAAATATTTATAAATAAATGATATGTAACGTGATGTCTATTTAATAAATCTTTCCTAAGAAAGTACCATTGTAGACGCTCTTGGTCCAAGATTGTGAAATGAATCCTTCACCTTTGATTTTTGTCTTCACCTCTCTTTTTCTCCCTCTCCAAATTCTCTAACCTTTTTAAAGTAAAAAATGGTTGAGTTGTGGCGGGCACTGTGCATGAACAAATCACATAAGATAAAAAAACAAAAAGCTATAAAAGTTTTACTATGAACGAATCAAATATTGACATGTTACCAATTACCGGTAACCGATATAAACAAAACAAAACAAAAGGCAGAAACAATTCCCTTTCTCTTCACATGAACCCTAATTTCCTTTCTCTTTCACCTTCGAACAAGATTTCAAGGTTTGTCTTCATCACCGTTTCCAATTGCGAACACCTCAATTACTTTTTCAAGGTTTGTATATCTATTCCACTCTTTCATCCCATTATTCCTCTCAATTTCACCCCCCCAATTTTAGAGTTTCAATTTTTTGTATCCAGAAGGTTTTTTTAATTTCGTTTTGGTTAAATTTTTTGCTTTTTTCAATCGGTTATTTCTGTATTTGTAGCTTTTAGGTTATATTAGCATAGTGGTATTTATGTTCGTGATTAGAGGGGTTGTTGGGTAGGTTAATTTAATTTAATAGCCTTCAATCAAACATATGGGGCTAGTGCTGGTGCTGCTTGTATCAAATTCAATCAGAAAGTTTTCTTTTAGAACTGAAATTCTTAGTTTTAGGCCTGTTTGGATAAACAAGTTATAGTATAACCGCTTATGAATAAGCTATTTCTATAGCACAAGATAAAATAAAGCCAAACTCCTTTCCTTTCGTATAAACTATTTTGATAACCCGTCCTGGAGAGCTTATGAAAATAAGCTGAAAACACCTTATGTCATAAGTTGTTTACATAAGTTCTCTCAGACAATGTCACAAGTGCTTAAGTTAGTAGATAAGCTCAAATAAGCCAATTGAAAGAGACCCTTAGGCTTTGTTTGCGAGTTTGGAGGGGAAGGGAGGGGAGGGGTTTGGAAAAAAAGGAAGGAGCAAGTGGAAGAAATATATGACATTGAGAGGGGAAGTCTTTGGGGTTTCATTTTTCTTCATAATAAAAAACCCTCCTCATTTGGGGGAACTTAAAAATTGTATTGGAGGAGGGTTTTGGAGGGTTTACATGAATTCTTCAAATTTAATCTAACTAGTTATAATATTCTTAAAATTAAAAATATAATAATCGAAAGCATTAATTTATCATTCTCTAAGAGAACTTATTGAAACAACTTAAGTCAGTAGATAAGTCAGTATATAACAGTGTTGTCAAATAGCGGCTAATAGTGATTGGAATTTGAACAAATCACTATTGTTCTGCCATACGCTATTTAGTGCAAAGTGTTGTCAAATAGAGGCTATTGTGGCGGTATAGTGCTGTAGTGTAGCAGAATTTGAACAAACTGCTATTTTCCACGATCCGCAATTGAGAGTACTGATGTATAATGCTAAAAATCAATTTTGACTTCAATATTTACATTTTTAATTTTACTTTCACTAACTTCATGTTATTTATGTGTGTTTGTGTTGTCAACTTCTTATTAATTTTTTTTATTCTGTAGTGACTATTGGTGAAAAATGCAAGATCCAAGGATTCCTTTGTCAGAGGAGATATTGAGTATTAAACCAAAGAAGAAGAAAAACTCAACCCAGAAGGCATCTCTACTTCAACTGCAAGGAAATATTGTCAAGGGAGGGGGACAGGCTCCTCTTCCATTGAAATCAGGACACAAAAATTCCAAAAGACACTTGATGACTGAAGTCTCGCCTCCTTTTCAGAGACCAGAAGGTTCCAATTCAGATTCGCTGCCCGACTCCTCTGCAGGTGGAAATGAATACCGTCAATTGAGGCGGAAGTATTTGCAGCTGGAGGACGATGGTTTTGTATTAGGAAAAGAGCTAAAAGAAGCTGAAGATCAGGTAAAGACCCTTGAAGAGGAGAAGATTGCATTGCTGGATCAACTTGTTGTAATGGAAGGCCTTGTTGATCCCTTGGAGATTCACTCATAGTATTTGCAATTATCTATAACTTCATCTTCTGATTGTGACACCTACATGTTGTTATATATGTAATGCCTATATAGAAATCAATGTTTGGCTCCTTTTGTGTAGGGCTTTAGAAATTTGATGGATAAAAATCATCTGTAGAGATTTTACAAGTTAAATTCTGAAGTTCATTGATATCTAAAATGCAGTTCAAACTTCAAATACATTAATAGTTTTATGTCTTAGTTGATGTAGATTGTTCATATTTCTTGTTTGTCATCTGGATACCTATATGATTTACTATGAATTGTGATGTACTGTTTTAGAAATCAGCAACATGCTGTTATTGGACAATGAACTTGGTTCTCAGCTAGAGAACAAAGATTACTCTGGAAAGTGGTTCTTGAGTAAGAAGGGTGTCGCAATGTTACTCATGAATGTTGTTGCATTTTTTGTTGTTTCTGATATGTATAGAATTTTACTATTTTACCATATTTGATCATGCTACTGCTATTTAATTCAGGTGTGCCCCACTATAGCTTCAACATCTTGTTGTATTTTTACTGATATTAGAAGAACTAGGCATATCTGCAGGTACTTGTTGGCTGTCCAACAATCAGTTTCTGAATTTCTGATTTCATCATGATTGCCTTTAGAAGTGTTTACTTACATGCTATCAATGGTGTAAAATAAAGTCCTTAACATTCATTCAGACTAGCATTCGCACCCAAGCATAAGTCAAAAATTTAAATGTATAAATAATATGAAACCCCCTTATAAATAGCAAGTGAGAAGTGGTGATTAATGTATTGAAAGAGATAGGGAATGTAGGATCAGAATATGGAATATGTTAGCTAATTAGCTTTGTTGGTATTTACTAATAAAATAGTATTTTGACAAGCAAAATGTGTTCATATGCCTTTTATTTTTAAATGATTTTTTTTCCACAACTATATAATATTTCTTTAAGAAGTAAAATCTTATAATATTGACCAAACTATATTAATATCCCACCCAGCTCCCAGACACATGTAGTATACAAAGTATTACTACCGACTAACCTAAAATTCAACATAAGGAACTTTTTTTGGACAGATTCTTCATAAAAAACTTCACTATTGTAACAACTGACAAATAGTGACAGTAAGTTGAAGACATCAAGATATCATTTCTTCAAATTCTGTGTTTGGTATTGCTTGCTTCTCCAAACATGTAGCTCTAACTTAAGTTTGGCAGTGATCACAGCTTCTAAGCAAATATGTACATATTTACAAGTGTTGTTATCTGACCAATCCATGGCTTGCTGTTGCAACCTTGACAACTATAGGACTGGTGACCTGTGACATTCTGCTCCTCCATGTTAAGAACCCAAATCCATATCCCTTTAAGGGAGCGATTACTTTGAAATTCACAGTGAACTTGATTTTCTGTCCTGTTATTGTGAATACTAACCGGTTTGGCACGACTGTAACATTAACTCCGTCTGGAGACAACACTTCAGCTTCATATATACCTTTTGCTTTTCCAACATTAGTCACAACCCGCGTTGCTGAAAAGCTGTCTTCAAGATTGGGAACTGTAATAGATGGATAGTTGAGATCAGATGGTGATTTGAATGCTCCATCACATGTGCTGTTGTCTCTTGTAACGAGATGGAGTGACTTCACATCATAACCAATTGAACACAGGAATGCAACAAAATCTTCTGACTGTGAATCATATACAAGACCAGGATCCAGAGCTCCTGCAGGATTCACAAACCCCGATCCATAATCAAATGCATCAGCCCTTTTTCTATCAGGATCCGCTCTAATTGGTTCGTTTTGCTTATCCACAATCGTTGCTGCATATTGAATTTATACGATTAGTTTCTTAAGTATAGATAGTGAACTTTGTGCAGTGGTCTATGCAATGATCCTTTTCTTTCCTTTAGATTAAATCAAATCTACTAGGGAGCTTTACTTTAATGTCTGATTGTGAAGAATCTCAAATAATCCACAATGAGTAATACAAGTTATAGATAATGCGTAATACCAGTAGTCATGATGGCAGATTTGATAGCAGATGGAGACCATGAAGGATGTGCAGCTTTGATTAAGGCTGCAACGCCAGTGACATGAGGACAAGACATAGAAGTTCCTGATAGAATATTGAACTTCATGTCTCCGGCTGCTGCTGGAGACCATGCTGCTAGAATGTTTAACCCGGGAGCTAAAACATCAGGCTACATAGCAGTACAAGAAAAAATCTTCAAGGGTTAAGTTGAGAAACAATAAGGCATTTTATGAACTCAATGGCATATATATATAAATAGGAGTATAACCTTCAAAATTTCTAGGGTTAAGGAATTGGGGCCTTTGGAAGAAAATGCTGCTGCACGGGGTGCAGGCTGAACTCCTACTACTGTCTTTGCCCCGGAAATCCTTGACATAGGCATGCTATTCACCATTGTATAATACGTGGTTAGAGAATGGAAGTAGATGATATCAAAATGTGTCTATTATTATATCAAATATAAAACAGCAAACCTTGTGCTATTGACATAGGATAGAATCTGTTCTCCTGTTTTACTTCGAACAATAGCTGAAGGTATCACAAATGGGATTGCAACACCTTGATCTGTTTCGTCAATAAGTATCATCCCAACTCCACCTGCTTCTTTCACTACCTTACTTTTTTCCAATTTTGACGCCATTGAACCCTCGTCATGTCTACACACCAAAATTTTCCCTTTTGTTTTGGTCTTGTTTAGTGAGCTATCCAAACAGTAACTGCAGAAATATAGAAAAGAGGACAAGATTTAACTTATGAGCCATCTGTTTGCATTGATATTTAGGCAACTCTAGCTTTTAAGTACCTTGTGCTTCACCTGGATTGATAAGGAGTAAAATATCCTGCAAAGGCTTCAGATGCAGGAATTGTTCTTCTAGAGGCATTCATTTCCACTAGACTGAGACTCTCACCCTAGTGCAGTTATAGAGAGGACTAGTTAGTGTGCAGAAAACATGCCAAGTTAAAAAAAACACAGAATTCAGCTTTACCGCGATGTTAATGCCATTTCCTAACATGATATCAGACGTGAAATCCCTATCTGTTGAGCTAGCAGCAACAGTAATAATCCATGGTGCAAGGTTTGTTGCAGAGCCAACGGTTCCTTCATTTCCAGATGATGCTACTACAAGTACTCCGTGTCTAGCAGCATGAAAAGACCCAACAGATATGGCATCATTGAAATAGTCACCTTGAGGAGATTCAGGACCAAGAGATAAAGATATAATGTGAACACCATCTCTTATGGCATCATCAAAGGCAGCTAACAAGTCCACATCATAGCAACCTGAATCCCAACAAGTTTTGTAAACAGAAATCCTAGCCATTGGTGCACCTCCCCTAGCATTTCCTGCTGCTAACCCATTATAATTCATGTTTGCGACGTATCGTCCTGCTGCTGTGGAAGCTGTATGGCTCCCATGACCAGAGCTGTCTCTTGCAGATCTGAAAGAGACTTTTTTGTCTGACCCTTCTTCTGCTTCATATCCACTCATATAGTATCTTGCTCCTATCACTTTCCTATAATATACCATCAATGATTAACCAATGAAGACAGTCCAACTTGAACCTAATAATGCATATGAAGTCAAAAAAAATTAAAAATGATGAGCATGTGGTTCAATCAAAAACCTGTTGCAAGATGAAGCATTGAATGCTTCTCCTATTTGACAATGGCCTTTCCATCCACGTGGCACTGGTGGCATGTCAGTGTCTCTAAAACTTGGGGATTCTGGCCAGATTCCTGTGTGAACAGTGTGATAAATGGTTATGATTAAAACCTGTTAATATTCCCATTTATTAGCAAAATCCAAGTAAAATATAGTTATTGCCTTAACTATTTTCCAATTGGTCACATTTAAGCTTGAAGTTATCACACTGGAAAATATAGTTATGAAATGATGTTCATAAAAGTAAAAGGATAAAAAAAAAGTGTGTAAATCCATGTGAAAACCGACTAATAAATGTTTTCATGAGACTTCTAAGAAAAGGTGCATGTTGTACGTGAGAATGAAGGAATAGTTACATAGAAGTTATCAAAAAGGCATCACCATACTCCAAGAATAAGACTTCCTACCTGTATCAATGAAACCAACAATGACATTTGCTTGGTTTTTGTTTGAGTATCCCATATTCTCCATGGTTTCATCATCCAAAAGTCCCATAAAGTCCCATGAATGAGTAGTATGTAACTTTCTTTTAGAATTAGGGAACACAGAAACTACTCCTGGCATTTCTGGTCACATTCAAACCAAATAAATAAGTAAACAACAAAAATTATAGGATCCTTTAAGCATTGAAGCTTAAGGAAGAGGAAAATGTCACTGACTTGAAATTTGGTAAGCCTGTTCATCAGTCAACTTTGCTGCAAAGCCTTTGAAACCATGTTTGTAGCTATAAATATGTGAAGCTTGTGCTTGTTCAACACTGTTAAAAAATAAGGAAAAATCGCATACCTGAAATTACATAAGAAAAAGGATATTCCAAATGAATACAGACATTAATTTTTTACCTTCCCCTATGAACATCTGCTAGCATTTGATGATTATGCTTCAGAATATCATCTGAGTCTTGATCACTACTTTTGCTTCCCATGTACACTACATAAACCTGTCAGTTCCATCCAATTCAGATTCCTTAATTTTCACTTAAGACAAACAAAAGAAAATAAAACAATACTTTGTGAAAACCATATACCTTAACAGAGAAGCAAAAGCCAGAATTTGCAACAAGTACTGCAAGAAGCAGATTAAAGATATGGTATCTAAAAGAAGACATTGTTCAAAAGAGAAAAGAAGAACAAGGTTCTATAAATTAAAAAACAAAAAGAATCAAAAAAGAAAGATGATGGCTAATTAGAAGTTAGAAGAAGAATCTTGGTTGCAGTTGTAACATTAGCATGTGACTATGTGTCATGTATAACGTTGGTTTCTTGTGTTGTCTTAATTGAATGAGGTTATTTATATATAACAACAAAAAGAATGGCAAAACGTGGAGTAGTGGGAGTAAAGGAAAGTAGTAGTGGGAAAAAGATTTAGATGAAAACAAAGAGAGAGGGAGTGTTGCTTTTGGTACAAGCAAAAGGAACCGCAAAGCGCCATATTTCTATGAAACCGTTATATCTTCAAAGCAATGTAAAATATCGAACACTCAACCATGTTATAACCGTCCCTTATTTTTCTTTCATGATTCATTCATTATTTTCAGTGATGTTATCATGTTCAGTGTTTCAAAAACTGAACAGGACGGTCTTATCGGTTATATGATGATTTGGTTATTTTAGCGGTTCAATCCCAGTTTCACTCTCGTTCAAGCAGTTTAAGGCAGTTGAACCATGATTCAGAAGTTTTGCTTGTTTGATGTCTTGTCCAATTTTTAAAACATTGATGTAATTAATAATTAATAATGAGTGGTTTATACTGAATTTGTGAGTTTGTTTGGTTGCTGTGACTTCAATCAATAGTAGTATATGTCTCCATCTTAAGGGGATTGGACATGATTAATTAATCAAATAGTACTTGTCTAGCAATTATTGACTTCTACCACCTGATGATGTGTTTATAAAGTTTTGGATATCATACATGTGATCAGCAAGAAAATATATAATTGTTCAAACGATTAGAAAGATTCCACTGCCTTTCTCATCATTGACTGTGAAATAGTATATGGTTTATTTTTCCTATTTACTGTTCGAAAATTGTTGGTAAGTATAAAAATATTTATAGACTTCAAGTTTTAAAAAGGGGTTCAATGTCCAAACCTTAGAAACTAGCATAACAATTGACTTCTAACATTTGCCTCTAAATAAATAACCACCGCATGATGTATGTAATTGATCCGAAGTGTATCTGAGGTGACGGTCGGAAGCATACAGTAGAAAAAGACGGTAGAGTTGCATGTGAGGGGGTGATGCATGCACTTGTGAACACTATGATGTTCAAGTTAGCATTTGATTGAGTAAAGTGAGAGAATTATCATTATAAAATGTGTATATTTCTTCTAGCACGAGTGACCCTTTACAAGTGAGATTTTAGATAAATTAAGATAAAACTCGTTATAGCCGATGAAAGATTTTCAACACGATTAATGGATCATTGTGTGATATTGATTACGAAGTGATTGATTGCTGGGAAGGTATGTTAGTATTGGTCGGTGGTGTAACAATTAAGCATGTATTTTTTTAGGTGAAGTGAAGTTCATTCCGTGTTCGGCCTCAACCCTATCAAATCGTTAACATTTTTTTTCTTTTCATTTTGCGGGTATACCTTTATGCAATGATACTGAGATACTCTCTATTTAATAAACATTTTCATTTAAAGAGATAGACATGATAATATAATATATTATTGTTTCTATATCTCTTCAAATACAAGTGTTTTTTAAATATAGAGGATTCTAACCCCAAGGAAGATATTTGAACCAGTAGAGAAATAGAAAATCCAAATTTAATATGGAAAATTTCATCATTGAATACGTACTACCTAAGATTCTAAGAACGCACACGATCCAATTCCAAACCAACAAATGTCTTTGGATCTTGTTAGAATATGTTGACCATTGCGTAAAGCAATTGGGCATAATATATACGTCGAAATTCAACCAATGTTTAATATGTAGTTTTCTATCTCTTCTATTTTCCTTTTCACAGTTCCTATCTTGCATCTCACGTAATCATATGGATTCACACTTATCATATAATGTCTTTTTCTCTAAACAAATTATTAAGACGGTTGAAGGATTAATAAAAGAAGTCCTTATACTTCACTCATAGTCCTGAGTATGTCAGCACAACGTTTAATAATTTATAGTAAGATACAAAATTAATCGTTTGACTTGTGAGATTATTAACAAATTCGTGAAGAATTGTTGTTAATTTTAAATTTTATTAAATTAAATTAAAATATGGATTTATTGTAGCATTTTTTTTTTATAAGAGATTTTAAAAGTTTTACCAAAAATTAAAAAAATAAAATTGAGGGAGAGCCTTTTTTTATGGTGTCTAAACCCCGAATTTACATGTATTATCCATTATCCTTACCAACTGAGTTAAGGTCATAAGGACGAAAGAAATTTTTTGTATCAACAATTCTGGCATTCTCCGATTCGATAAAGTAGTCTCCAATTATGTACAAACAACATTAATAACTTTATCAGTTTGATCTAGTGGTAAAAATATGTCTTAGACTATGAATTTTTAGATTTGAGATATGTTAGTATCTTTAAAGTGATGTAAATATAAATTTATTTTTAAGTGATCGTTGACCCTAAAATCCTCCTTGTCATGAACTGGACATCATCTCCGCCCTAAATATCTTCTATTAAAAAATATAGGTATCTTAGCATTAAATGAATTCCATGCAACAAAAATTAGTTATGATCTTGGTGCTTTTGTAAGGATATAGAAAAAAATGACGAAAATCAAATGTATGAAATTTTGTTATTTCATATCAGGAGAAATCATTTTCGTAAGATAGACAAATAGAGAAGCCGCACTAACTCAATCAACTTTGTTGTATAAAAGTAAGAGTATACCTATTTTGAGCTTGCACGTTAGTGAGAACTACTCCCTATCATCTAAAATAAATATTATTATGTCCCTAATTATAGGACCCTTTTACAACTTTATCTTTTAAGAGAGAGGGTTAGTGCATGTTTTCAATATATTATTTAATGCTGATTGAAGAAAAAGATATAAAATAAATATGAGTATGATGATAAAGAATTAATTAATGTACTTGTAAATACCAAAAGAATCTTATAAAAAGAGACAAAAAAAATTCAAAAGGATTTTATAATTATAAACGAAAGTTATAGTTTCTGCCTGTGATGAGTATAGGATAAGATAAATCTACCAACAACATATGTTGAGTTTAGTCGAAGATTCTAAACTTTTATAATGCGGCAAACCAAAGTTTTAATTTCAATCAAGATAAATATTTACATTTAGTGTTTTGACACGTCTTGAATAATATTACTTTAAGTTGGTAGCGGTAATGAGCAAAGACGGTTGGGTGGACCGCTCATGACCATAGTTTAGGACACCAATTTTTGTTTAATACTAATATGTATAAATATTATATTAATAAAATTAAATAAGCACGCATAATTAAATAAAAAAATTCAACTAATTAGTGATCTTTTTTATTTCTTTTATAAATAAAATCTCTAAAAAGGCTGGTACTTTTCATTCTTCCAATCTTGCCATGCAAAAGCATTTGATCACATCAAGCATAATGAAATTCATCATCACCAATAGCGTCCATCTTTCTGCTTTTATTGACAAGGAAAGATAATATGGTAAAACAATAATTAAGTAATAGTAAAACTGGAAGACTAAATGTTACAGTAAAACACTATTCTTTTATATCAGTTTAAAATAAGGTTTTTTAAAGTGTCAAATATTGTTCTTATTGTTGTAGATTGTTCCTCCTATTATGGTGGATTTTGATATTTTAATGGGATCTAACTATAATTTTTTAATTGATATAATTTAAATAAAAATAATAAAAATGATAGAATAGCTTAAATAAAAGGAGAAAATTGAAAAGTAAAAGCTCAACCCAAAATAATAGTGTATTCCCTTTGTACATTAGTATTAGTAAAAAACTTCTTTCAAGTATTCAATCAAACATTTTATCAATTATATTATAACTATATCAAACATTTTATTCATATCACTAAAAAACTTCTTCTAAAATCATTATAAAATAATAATTTGAGTGACTACATACGTTCATACGTACATATATACAAAATTTGTGCCAAAAATATTCTCAAACATGGGTATTCTTGGCGTGCTGGCTCGGGATCTTCATCCTTTTGGTTCGGCAATCGGAGCTCACACGGCCCCGTTGGTAATCATGTTCATATCATTGATATTTACGACCTTCATTTATCTGTCAAAAATGTTTTCTCCACTAATGGTAATTGTACTCAAGCGCTATACACGAATCTCCCTTCAACAATTGTAGATTACATCAATAATACTAATAACCAGTTTAACGCCACCCTTGAAGATGCTTTCAGTTTTGGAGTGGAAGGACGGTGGAAGCTCTTTCGAGAAGGAAGGAAGGACGGTGGTTGGAGAGAGAGTGATATGGGTTTAGTTTTGGACGGTGGAAGCTCTTTCAGTTTTGGATCAAGGAGAGAGAGTGTTATGGTCTTTTAGTTTGTGCGCGAAAATGAAAAAAATCATCTGCAAAAAAATCATCCGCCCTTTTTTAATTTTCATAAAACCCAAACATAGCGTTTGTGAAAAGTGCTATCTATACCCCTTCCAATAATAGCTTTCCTAAAAAGCGTTATTAGTGCGAACCAAAATAATAGCGTTTTATAGAAATGTGCTATCTAACACAGTTTTTAACAAGTTTTTCTTAGCGCTTTCTGAAAAGTGCTATAACAGATCTATAAGTTGCATTTTTAATAGCATTTATCCAGAAATGCTATTAAAATTGTGCTATTAAAAGCCAAAATTGTGGTAGTGTAACATTATGTTGGTGCCCTGCAACAATGTAGTTTTTACTTCAGACTTCATCCCAAACTCAAATGATATTCTCTTGGTAGAGCTCACAACAATTTACCATGGTCTGTTAGCGGCTATTGAAATGGGTATTGATGATTTAGTTTGCTATTCAACTCTATTCTCATCAATCTCATCTTGGGTGACACTCCGCAACATCACATCTACGCTGTCTTAATTCAAGATATTAAGAACTCGGTAGCCAATCGAAACTTCTCTCTTCATTATACTCTCAAATAAGAAAAATCAATGTGACAACTTTCCTGATTAAATTAGTAGTTTCTTCATATGTTGATTTAGTCATGCATTCATCGCCTCTAGTTAACCTCCTCTCACTGCTCAAAACTGACGTGTTGGGAACTTTCTTACTTAGGCGCTAGTTTTTCTTTTTCCTGTTTCTTTTCTTTTGTTTTGTTTAACCTTGTAACCAAAACAAAATACATACATACATACAATTTCATCTTGTGAAATTGGGTATTTGACTATCTGTTTGCTCTAAACAAAACAAGACAGTCATGTCATAATGCATGACGTTATAGTACTTAGATGCACGTAACGGCAAACACCTTATGTTTCTGTCAGTTCACTGAATCAATCAACCAAACCACGTTACTAGCATTGAATTTAGATCCCAAAAATCCTAACAATAACATCAACTAATCACAAACAGCCACGTGTCATCACATGTGTACACGTAACAGCTCATCACACTCGATCACTCCCAACAATACTATCACTCTCACTCACGTGCCGTGACTCACTTTTCTTCTTACAATGACCCTTTCACCCCTCATTCTTCCCGCGAATTACAAATCACTCCCTCTTCATATTTCCCTCGCCATTCGCGTGTTTCTCTAATACGACACCGTTTTCCGTCGCACACTCTGTTTATCGGAGAATGACGACGGCGACGGAGAAAGTCTTCAACGGAAAAGAAGAGTTCAGCGATTCTTCAAACACCTTTCGCTCAATTCTTGCATTATCCTTATGGCTTGGATCGATTCACTTCAACATTGCTATAATCCTCTTCTCTTTACTCTTCCTCCCTCTCTCCAAATATCTCTTGTTCGTTCTCTCTCTCTCTCTCTCTCTCTCTCATCATTATTATTGATTTTTTTATTTTCATAATTTTGTTGAATTTTTGTGTGTTAGGGTTTTAGGTTTTCTGTTAATTTGCATGGTGATTCCAGTGGATGCTAAGAGCAAATTTGGTAGAAGATTATCTAGGTAGATTTTCGTTTTTATTGTGTATTTGCTTTTCCGTGACGTGAAATTTGAGTTTTTTACTTTATTTTTGCTATGTGTAAAAAGTGTATTTTTGTTGTTGTTTTGGTATATTTCATTTTCAGGTATATATGCAAGCATGCGTGTAGCTACTTTCCGATTACGCTTCATGTAGAGGATATAAAAGCCTTTGATCCTAATCGTGCTTATGGTTTGTACTTTGTACCTAAAAAATGATAATTTAGTTGTTTCTGTTATTTTGTTTTACATGAATTATGTTGTTTTTATTGAAATGTATTTAATTGATGTAGTTGTTATGTTTATAGGCTTTGGTTTAGAAAGAAAATTAACATAGGTTAGGTAAATGTAGATTTGGATAATCATTTCCTAGAATGGGAGGTTGGTGAAGAGTGAAGACTGTGGAAAGTTTGATTATTGAGTTAAATTTAAACTGAAAATGAAATTAAGTGCTAATTTAGTCTGATCTGTAATGCTTGATGTAGTAATTACAATATCTGTAAGCATTAACATCAAGCTTAGTGTACTACTTACCTCTTTTCTCTTCAGCTTCTCGATGAAGCAGTAGACTAGAGAAGTGTCTTTTTCTTCTTTATGTACTCATTTTCTGGGTGTTTAATATACTCCATTCTTCTTCCTTGAGTGTTTAATATAATCTATATGAGACCTTTTTTAAAAAACTTAAATAAATTAGCACTATAACCAACAATGAGGATCAGTTGAAGTTCATGAGATTTTTACTCTGGTAGTTGTTTTTGTCGCTCAATTGGATTCCTTTTATGTTGATGTATAACCAACTACTTTTAGTGAAAACCCCAAATATGACTGATAGCTGCCGTGTTGAATTAATTCTTGCTTAACCTTGGTCCAAATCAGAAACTAGATTTACGAGCTTTAACTGTGTATGTTGTTCGGTCCTTCTTAGTTGCTGGAGTTTTCCTTATATGTAACATGTAATTAGTACAATTTACAATAAGTTTTATATTTCCCCATTATTTTAGCCGCATGAAATTCATAGTTCTCTATAATTGTTTTTTTACCAAATCAAAGTAACGTTTACTTCAGTTTCTCTAGTTTTCCTAGTTCTTGTGGTATTTTTCTGTTGGAAATAGGTTTCAAACTCAATTTTATTATAGTTGCAATTTGGCCTATATTACTAATAAATCATTGGTTATACTTTTTTGGTGTATCTTCTTGTTAGTTGCTCATTGATAGTAACAACAGTGGAACAAATATGCAGTTTTTGGTTATGAACCACATTCAGTTTTGCCAATTGGCGTTATTGCACTAGCTGACAACACAGGTTTCATGCCTATTCCAAAAGTTAAAGTTCTTGCTAGCAGTGCGGTAAAACTTTTACTTGAGGCACTGATGAATAATGATTACTAATAGTTACTGAGATTTCCTTTACAAGTTTTTCTCTTCGCATTTGAATGATAGGTGTTCTACACACCATTTTTAAGACACATATGGACATGGTTGGGTCTTACACCAGCAACAAGGAAAAATTTGATCTCCCTGTTAGCTGCTGGTTATAGTTGCATTTTAATACCTGGTGGAGTTCAAGAGACATTTCTCATGCAGCATGGTTCCGAGGTGCATTGCTTTTTGCGCTCATCTTACTCAATGCTCATGTGATTTTTCTCTTTCTTTGACCAGCCTTGTGATACTTATTTTCTTATGATAATAAATTAAAGTGTTCATTTCCTCCAGATATAGGATTGTTGTTGATACAAAGTTCAATAGTACATTGTACAGGAATTTGTTTTGCTATTAAATCACTTCGGCCCATTTTTGAATTGCACGTGTTTTGAATTTCAATTATATTAATATTTTCCTATGATATTTCATATCTATTTTTAATTAAGATGGGAGGAAAATGAATTCCGTTCTTTTGTTTAGTTGGAGTTTTAAGATCAATAACCAGAAACCATTCAGCCCATTTTATTCTACTTCTTGCATTTAGTAAGAATGACCTCCTTATGTCATTATATATTTAGTTTCATAGATGTTAACAGGATAACTTGAACACTTTACTTTATAGATAGCTTACCTTAAGGCAAGAAGAGGTTTTGTCCGCATAGCATTGGAGAATGGTCATCCCTTGGTTCCTGTTTTCTGCTTTGGTCAGGTACTTATTTCTTCTCTTAATCTTACATTCATGTGCAAGCCTTACACTGGTGCACCTTTACTTTGACTTCACTTGTCAGATTTACAAAAGTGTAACTGTTATGAAATCTATTTGCATGTCACTTTTGGATCTGCCAACTTCATTTTCTTTGCTTATTTGTTTTTGTTTTACCGTGATGTATTCTTCACTCATAAGTTTAAGATAACTATCCTTTTTGGTGTAACTTTGATACAGTCAGATATCTATAAGTGGTGGAAACCAGGTGGAAAGTTGTTTCTGAACTTCTCTAGGGCGATTAAGTTCACCCCAATATGTTTTTGGGGTATCTTCGGGTGCGTGATTCTTTTATGCGTCAATTTGCATCCTGCCATGGTCATTCTGCTTGAATTGAACCTGTGCAATTAATTGAATTGAAGAGGATGGATTAATTTAGTAAAAGTTCTTTAACTTGTTGAACTATGCCTTCCACATTCAAAATGCTACCTACACACACATTATCACAAAAAAGGATTGACACCTAATATAGAAATTAGAAACAATAGTTAAAATAGGTCAGTTTTTGTTGGAAATAAACTTAAACTATTTGCTAAAACATGTAATTGGAGAAATTGGATTCAATTGATGTTGTTCAGGATGCCTGCCTTTTCCGTTCAGTTATCACTTTTAATCGTAACTGGCAAGCTCTTACTTTTAGCAACTTATTTCGTTCAGAATAGTTGATTTGAGTAGAGTGGTCAATTATTGTGCACAACCAGAGCCTAAACAATAGTTAGCATCAAAGTTCGATCATCTCTAGAACTTTTAATTTCATATTTGCTAAACAAATCATCTCATCTCCTTTTTCAGATCCCCGGTACCATTCAGACATCCAATGCATGTGGTGGTGGGTAGGCCAATTGTGCTCGAGAAAAATCCAGAACCAACCACAGAGGAGGTATGTGCACATTCTTAAAGCATTTTTATGTTTAAACAGGATTCTCAATTTTATTTCTCGTTAACTAGTTTTCGCGATGGTAGTTATAGTTTGGAGTAGTTCTATAAGAAACTTACATGTCTTATTCCTAGCTTTCATAAGTAACATGCAATATACTTTCATAATCAAGAGCTATTACAAAAATCTAAATATGATAACCAACATGGAACTGTTTCTAGATGGAAATTCTTGATACTGTGTCATGAATATATATATGCAAATGTTGATGGTTCAGCTGACAAAAATACTGGCTTATTTGAACCTGCTTTTAGATTGCCAAGATACATAGTCAGTTTGTGGAAGCACTTCAAGATCTCTTCGAACGGCACAAAGCTCGGGCTGGCTATCCAAAGCTTGAGTTAAAAATTGTTTGATAAGGCCTTATTATCATCCCATGTAGCATCAGTTTATTTATGTATTTTCTGTTATCTTTTTTGTGGATGGAGGTTGGTAAATGTAATTGGGGCCATGTATTGTATTGTATTGCATTGCATGTAATAAAAGACCATCTCCTGTAGAAATAATAATGTGAAAAAGGCGGTGACTTATTTTCGTTAGGTTTATCTACAAGACTATAACTATGTTTTATAGTTAGTTGAGTACGCATGAATGATTTTCATTGAAGTCACATTGTGTTGGATTAATTGTCAGCATTTTTTCAAAGGCAACATAGGTCTTACCAATAATATTTGAAAATAATGTCTTAAAATAAAGGTTGGCGTTGCTATATCTGACTGACTGAGATTAAAATTCATGTTGCAAAACCAATCTCCTACGATTACTAGGTAATAATCCTACATACACCGATGGGACATTTAAGGTTTTGTTTGAAAGTTTGGAGATGAGGATGAGAGTATAGGAAGAAATAGAGATTTTGTTTCAAAAAAAAATCTGAGTGTTTCTAGAGAATGATGATTTTTTTTTTTGAAGGAACTAGAGAATGATGATAATGAATACTTACTATTAATTTTTTTTTTAATTCTATTTTATACATGTAAGAATAAAAGTATTACTTTTACTTAAATATACCGCTCTAATAAACCTGAAAGTTTATTTTATATGACCCAGAGTTTGGCCTTTTTAATTAAATAAACTTATAATAAATTCTTAGGCTTCTCTATTTATTTTTTAAAAAAACTTGATCTAATCCCTTTCTGTTAAAATAAAAAAAAAATTGAGTATCTCCGTGAGCTTAACTCAGTTGGTAGGGATATTGTATATTATATGCAGGGGCCGGGGTTCGAACCCCGGACATCTCACTTTTCCACAATTAAATTGTGTGAGCTCTAACCATTAGGTTACTTAACCAAAAATAAAATAAAATTGAGTAGATAAATAATTGTTACGGAGGGGGGATGTGATTAAAATTAAATGCTTTTTAAAGAAAAATGGTACTCCTCTAGAAATTCTAGCACATCATTACTCGAAGCTTTTTGTTTCTTCCCTGGCAAATAGACCAAGAAGTTGTTGCAAATTTGTGTTGTGCAATTGAATCAACCCACTTAAACAATTAATTCCTACATAACTAATTTTAAATTTAATAAGAAATATTAAAATAAAGAAATGGGTTTGACAGCAGGTACAATTCCTTAGGTATTTTTCGTATGATTCTTAACTAAATTCACCATGATTTCCTTAAATCCAAAACCATACAAAAAACACCTAAGAAATTGTACCTAAGTTTTGTATGCCACTAGTATTCTTTAGTAAAAGGCAAAAGAAAAGTTGGCTATGTGATCATCACACGACTCCATGGTTTTAACAAGGGGATGTCCTATCTTTTTATATGTGAGCTGCATAGTTTAGTTTATGAATTGGTCGATGTGGGACTTTATCAGCACCCACCTGTTATCTCATGTCATCCACCTGTTCTCACATCCACACATTTATTTGAAAGGTTTAATCTTTTCTCTTCAATTTCATGTGTTTAAAATCATTTAGTTATCTTCTAACATCTCAAAGCTAGAACATTAAACATTCATTGAAGCTTTCCTTCCAAAGAAAGAGACTAAGAGACATAGGCTTCGTTCTCCTCTTGGTGGTTCTGAGAACCTGATTCAAAAAAGTTCAAGATGTAAATAAGCAAATATGTTTAACAAAACAACAACAAAAAGTATTATTTTTTTAAAATATGTAAGCAAGGAAATAGTTAAAAATATGTAAGCAAGGAAAGAGTTAATGATTTCATTTAGATGGCCAGTAAAAAAATATGTAAAAAGGCCAAACATTGATATGAAAAGATCAGGACAAAGCTAGCTGTAGTTCTCCTTCACCATAAATAGGACAAAGTAAAGCCTCTGGTGCATTATAATAACAAAGATAAGTATCTTTTGAAAAACATCAATCGAGATCCCTTGAATAAATAGTCGAGGCAAATGTAACACGTGAATATGAGCTCACCTTCCAACAGATGAGCAGCATAAAGAGTTAAACGATGTATTACGTCTTTTGTTTTAAGTAAGTCTTTACAACCTCGCATTTTCTTGATCAAATTCTACCATGGCTATAGCATGCAAAAGAATCCTGTCGAAGACAAAGAGGATTTACCTTGGTGTACCGACGCAGGTCAACAGGCTATGCATGCACTATAAACAGTTAGACATACAACAACAACCACCACCACCAAGCCTTATCCCACTAAGTGGGGTCGGCTAAAAAACCAAAATGCATGGTCCCGGCGGGGCTCGAAGCCACGACCTTCAGCTCATAAGACCAACACTCTAACCAACTGAGCTACGGGACCAGCTGATACTATAAACAGTTAGACATAAATACTTCATTTTAAAATACCAAATACCAATGAAATACGAAACAATGCATGCACTATGAACAGTTAGGCAGAACATTCTTCATTTAAAAATACCAAATTCCAATGAAAGATGAAACAACCAGTAATCTTCATTGCACAACAAGGTGATCAGTCTACCTTTTCAAACGAAAATATATACAAAGCCGCACCAGAATGCTTAAGCATAGGAAGTATACAAACTGAGCCACTGCCAAACATTTCAAGATTTCAAACATTGCATCCAATCATAGATTTCACTTAGGGTATAAAAAGCCAACATCTTTTGGAGAAAGGAAGGAGACAACTAATAGAATTTAAAAACTGGTCAAGCATCAATTCACCAATTACCGGGGAGAAAATAACAAAGTTGTCCAAAAGAGCCACATATATTAACCCTTCCTATTTGTGTAAAATCACGTCTGCTTGGTGATTTGATTATGATTTTCAACCCACAGATAAAAAAATCCCACTCTTACTATCTCACTTCTAAAATGACAACAGAAAAAGTTACGGGGATAAAATACCAAGCTAGAAGCCACAAATTTTGGCAGCATGCCAAATGACTAGTGCTAATAGTAACATGGTATTGCAGAAACTACTATATTAGAACATTAGTAACTCTTCCGATAACAAATTATTATCATCCATTCATCTACAAATCAAGTCAACAATGGTCTATGAAATTATGCAATCATCTCAAACAAAGAATCGAAGTAAACCAATTATCACTAGGAAACGGTAAATACTCTTTTATCTTTGGCGGCAACTAAGTTTTGTCAAAGAAACTAACAAATGGACTCTCCGTATCATCCTGCGAAATCTGTCCATCCTCATTATCAACCAAGTGTTGCTGTAGACGGTTGAAGAACTTCATCAATTGGTTTTTTCACTTAAGTGACAGATTTGTCTATAAAAACCGCTTTGCGGGAATCTGGCACATTAACCAAACCCTCATTCGTGTTGTACACGCTACTCATACCGATGCCATTGAACTCCAACTACCGTGCAGCTCCTGTCTTCAACTATCTCATATGGACATTTGCTGGCAATTAGTGAACTCGTCGGATATTCATATCTCAATTGAAGGTCTTCTTCCATCACAACTTGTAGTTGATGAACGAACAAGTATGCCAAAGATTATTGTACAAGGGAACTCATCGGATACTCACTCCCTCATCAACATACTTAAGGGCCTCATGGCAAATATTACTGTATCGGATACTTAGGGAATCCGGAGCATCATTTGACAAATCAGTAGTTCGTTTATCCAATTTGACACCACTTTTAGCATTTCGGCTCCATCTTTTTAAAATATAATGTGATGGTAAAGTAAGAAGGTTAGTCACCCTAACAACAGTCAAAATGTGTCTACAAACTATACCAGAAAATCAAACATCTACGAATAGCTTTCGTCTCAAAACGGTTAAATCAGACAAAGTAGGCACTATGATCTTTCCCTTATTTGGCTACTCTATACGCAAATTATTCAATAAAATTATAATTTAATCTGAAGTACAGAATTCAATATAATAATAATAAGAAAAATAAAAAATATTATTTATATTTACTTAAATATGTCATCTTAGTAGGCCATTTTAATTAAATAAACTTCTAATAGAATCTTAGGCTTATCTATTCAAGAAAAAACTTCGTCAAAGGTCTGATGTAGCCTAGGCCGTAGACCCTTATCGGACGGTCTTACCTATTCCCACCCCTATTGGCAATGAATAGGTGCCACTTTGAGGGAATGATGATTAAAAAATTAAATGCTACTCTATGCTGTTTTGTCAAGAGTCACTCCTCTAGAAACAAATTAGTGAAGTATTACCAACAATGAATTTGTACAAGTAGTAAAAGAACTCCAGTAAAAAAGTAGCATACCAATAACATAGTAACCACATTATTAAAATTAAAAAAAGAACACAAATATTGAACTAAATTTGCAGAGCCCTCAATGAAGAGGACTCTTCCAAAAACTAGCATATGCCGCTAATTGTGACGCTCACACGGTATTCTTTAGTAAAAGGCGAAAGAATAGTTCACTATGTGACCATCACACGGCTCTGTGCTTAAAAGAAGTAGAGATCCTTTCGTTTTATATGTGAGCTACGTGATTTAGTTTATGAACTGGTCGATGTGGAACTTTATCAGACACCAATTAACTTGACTACTTCCTTTATCCCCTTGAGAATGAAGAACCTGTTGTCACATCTTTCCCCTATTCATTCATCCACGTATTTATTTGAAATGTTTAATATTTTCTCTTCAATTTCACGTTTTAAATCATATAGTTTTCTTCAATATCTCAAAGCTAGAACATTAAACATTCATTGAAGCTTTTCTTCCAAAAGAAAGAGACTTAAGATACAGAGGCTTCTTTCTCCCCTTGGTAGTTGGAACACAGGTGATAAAAAAGTTGAGCAATAAGAGTGGGAGAATTTGATTAAAAATCATGGCAAATACATGAAACAGCGTTGAATAAGAACTCACCTTCCAACAGCTGAGCTGTATTGTGCTAAACGATCTATTCTGTCTTTTGCTTTAACCAAGTCTTTCCAAAGCTCGACATCTTCTTGATCAAAATCTACCATGGCTATAGAGTACAAAAGAATTTTGTTGAAGACAATGAGACTTCATCTTAGTGTACTGACGCTGGTCAACAGATTACGCATGCACTATAAACAGTTATTAGGTTTAACATACTTCATTTAAAAATACCAATGAACTATGAAACGAAATAGTACTCTTCATTGCACAAGAAGGTGATCAATTTAAATTTTTCAAGAACATAGTACACTTCATTGTATAATTCATATTATTGCACTTGGCAAATACTTTTTTTCTAACAATGAGCGTACACAAAGTATGAATGCTTCGTCGAAATGACTCCTAAACGCAGATTTGTATTTTGTGGTATGCTTAATCTTTTATCTGTTGTAAAAAAAAAAATCACGGAGACCTTTAAAAGGTAATACATGCAACTTTTAATGAAAACCTTCATACGATAACTTGAATTACGGTGAATTTGACAAAACAACTGTGGCGCTGTGATATTTTTTTTTTTAAACAAAAGACTATTATTAATAACAGGGGGGGCAAATCGCCATATCTTTTTGGATATGGGTTACAAAATACGTTGGCGCTGTGATGTTGTTGATGCTACAAAGTATAACTTTTGCCAAAATCACAATGGCTTGCCGTGATTTTGCCTAGTTCATCGTCATTCAAACATGCTGTTGCTAACCACAACTAAATATAAAAGCACTTTGCAAACATTTTCAGCTGAAAAATCTTACCAATCATGAAAAGCTGAAAATGGGCCCCAGATTCTTGAAACGGTAGCCCCACTAGAGCTGCTTTTGTTTTGCTGCAGAATCTTGAAAGATTGAAAGACTTAAAAGCATTTTATATCTAAACCCCAAAGCTGAGACCTGAGAGTTACAACAAAAGGCACGAAGTTAGTCCCACATCGCTTAATAACAGAAAAACTCAATTGTTTATATACTTGAAACTGAGCACATCGAAGCACGACCTTACTTGAACAGGATCTGTTCTATAGGATCGTACTACTGTGTCCTTGATTTCTAAGGAGACAGGAACATACGTCTGGTGGATGAATCATGACCGTGTGATCAGAGCGTGATTAACGGCCAGGATGATGTGTACATCATCTTCAGCTGTAGATGATCGTTCCCGGCCTAGTTCAAATGACCGGGATGGTCACACGGTTGTCTGACAGACTCAAAACCCCTTTTTTATCATGTTTTTTTGCACATTTTTACTACAAGACGCACCATAAAAATAAGAGAGATTTTTGGAGAAGGGAATGAAAATGTTTACCTTGCTTGGTTCACAAAGAGGACATGGAAGCTTCTTGTTGTTTGTGTACTATGTCCATTACCTTTCCCAAAGATAATTAACTGGCTCGGTTTCCTTCTTCAGAAACATAACAAAAACATTCGTGCACCTGTTTCACTTGGAAAACCAAAGGTTTTACTTAAAACTTGATAGTTATTTTTTTCCTTTCTTCCATTTTTGGGTTTGGTAAAGTGCTTTAATTAAGTTTGTGGAGATGCCACGGAAGTATGCTCCAAGGGTAACAATGGACTTTAACATTGTGACACGTTTCGGGTCATCATAGTAAGAGCACCTGCAACCTCTTTCAGTACGTGGAACACTTGAGTGACATAGAGTTGGGTGACATTGACATTTGTGACATTGTGATTGGCCAATGTCACCCAACTCTATGTCATCCAACTACTATCCCTTTCGGTACTTAGAATCACTCGTGTATACATCGCATATTTATAACAATTTTATACTAATATCTAATAAACACTTAATTCTTTCATCCTAACACCTCTTACATTTTTTGTAAACCGGGCTCATTAGTTATTTATCAATAATTCTATATCATTAAATTTTGTTTTTTTTTAATATTATAGATGTGTGAGACCCGCAAATATATGAGATATTTTATTTGAGATCTTCAAGTTTATCAGAGCATACACAATGAAGACATCCATTTTTTTGTACTTAAATGGGTCTCACGTGTACACATCACTCATTTATAATTATTTAACTGTGGTATTTAATATGCATCAAATCCCTTCAATCCAGGGTAGCAAGCAAATTTCTTGAATTGAAGGTCTTAAGCGAGACCTTGGGTCTTATAAGACCTAACAATTTTTTTTCCCGATGGGGGTACCTAACTGATACCAAGTCTTAAATGGTTAAGACTCTTTCATAGGATAAGGTCTTAAGTACTCAATTTTTTCTCACAACGATGGTACCATTGTGGATGATAAATGGCTGGCTGATTTACTTGAACATAACGGACATCCAATTTTTTATTTGTGTAGCTGAAATTCGAGTTTGAACTAGACATGGCAACGGGGCGGATCGGGGGCAGGTTTAAACATCCACGTCCCCACCCCCGCTTCCATGCACCCGCCCCTGTCCCCAAACCATATTGGGAGTAAAAATTGAACACCCAACCCCGCCCCCAATGGAGACGGGTCTCCCGGACCCGCCCCCGCCCCCACCCGAAAAAACTCTATTTTTTATAAAATATTTAAAAAATGCATATTTTTTCATTTTTTTATAACAAGAAAAAACAATAATTATATTAATAATTAAAAATCTAATAAACTTTTTCCAAAAGAGCAAAATAATTATAATAAATATGTATCTAAAGAGTAATAATATATTAAAATAGGTTGGTGCTTATGGAAATAAGGTTATAAAATTTAATAAAGTAAATTTCAAAAAGCGCGTGCGGGGCGGGGTGGGTGCAAGGCAGGTGTAAGCATCCTCCGCCCCCGGCCCGTACTAAAAATCTAGATTGCCCCCACACCCGCACCCGGTTAAATTGGCTTTTTTCCGTTAAATTTGGGGCGGGGGCGGCCGGGTGTTGCGGGTGCGGGTTTTGTTGCCATGCCGGGTTTGAACTGTAACTATGTTATAATGCATTGTCTCCGGTGACATATAACATCCATTTCTTTCAACAACAAAAAAAAAACATCCACTTTTCAAATTTAGATTTTTAAAATGTCAATATTTAAAAAAAGGTTTAAATGTGTCATTGGTCCCTGCACTTTCATCAGATTTTGGCATTGGTCCCTGCACTTTGTAAAAATATTGGTATTAGTCCCTCTGCAAACATTCTGTTAAAAATAAACATGAAACTAACGGAGTGCCACGTGGCCAATCATTTCACGCCACGTGGCACGCAAAAAAAAAATCAAACAAAAAAGTGCAGGGACCAATGTCACGTGACACCAATACCAATATTTTTACAAAGTGTAGGGACCAATACTAATAGTTTTGTGTTTTTTTTTAACAGAAAGTTAACAGAGGGACCAATACCAATATTTTTACAAAGTACAGGGACCAATTCCAAACAAAAAAAAGTGTAGGGACCAATGTCAAAATCTGATGAAAGTGCAGGGACTAAAGACATATTTAAGCCTTAAAAAATGTTGAATAACTTATCTATTATTTTGATTATTTTTATCTAATTTTTTTAGGGATATATCTATTATTTATTACTATCAAAAAAAAATCTATAACATGGGATTCTTTAAGTTTAATGTCTGTATCATATTAGTCCTTTTAGTTAGAAATTAGTCTTTTATACCGGTTGGTCCTTTTAGACATAAAATATATGCACCATTAATCTCTTTCTATCAAACTTAGTTAAAAAGTGTCTATGTGGACGATTATTGTTAAGTCGGTGAGTCCAAAATCATCGCTCTCAAAACTAAAATTCATAGGTGTATTATTCGGTCTTTATTTAAAACATATTCGATCGATTAATTGATTTATAATGTTGTTGATGTGATTTTTATTTGTAAAATTAGGATTGAATTGAAAAACAATTAGAAAAAATGTATTCAAGTAATCATGTTTAGTGTCATAAGCACTTTTTGAACTTTTCACCTCAACCTCAATGTTAAATGGTCATGTAAGCATTTTTTTTAACAAAGTAAATGAAAGCATGGATCAATTTGTTAAAAAAAAAAACAAATTAATGGACTGTCATTTATTTTTAAGTAATTAATTGACTATCTAATTCACTTATACTAACGTAAAGGATCAATTTAAAACTAAAATAACAAAAAACAAAAATTACTAATCCGAAACAAACTATTAAACTTAAAACCCTATCTATTGTTCATTGGTTAGGCAAGTATATACGATATGAACCCTCCCTAAAAAAAAATTACGATCTGAACCTCATTTTTTCTTTTTCTGAGGGAAGATACGAACCATGTTTTTTTAGGGAGATATAAATCGTATTTATTCATCAACATTAGATATTATTAAATTTATACTCTAAATTAAATAAAAAATTTCCCTTAGATAACACATACACTCCCCGGTCATTATTATGAGCAAAATTTATCATTTTAGGTTCATTTAATAAATGACATGTGTGATCTATATTAAAGACCACATACATTATTTATTGAATGAATCTAAAATGTCAATTTTTACTTATAATAATGACTGGAGTGTGTAAATCTTTGGTTGTATAGCACCATTTTTTCTTTCTTCTAATATTTAGGGTAGAAACTCTCCGTCAGGTGATAATTTTTCTTGTCCTTAACATTTTAATATCACCATATATTTGTCCTCTCATAATACACAACTACCCAAGCCTCAAATACACCCAAAACACTAAGATTGATTTGGTGAAGAAAAAAAAAGGCTTAATTGCATGTTTGATCTCTTATGTTTATTTTAGTTTTCAATTTGGTCCCTTATGTTTTGAAAGTTTCAAGTTGGTCCCTTACATTTTAAATGTTTCAATTTGGTCCAAAACGTTATTCATATTGGAATAAGTTAGTCCATTCCGCGACATGATATTGAGTTTAATAAAACAAAAAAATTAAAATAATGTTTTAAAACTGATTTTCTAAATAAGTTGAGTTCCATCACCCATATTGTCAACCCGAATCTTTAACCGTTATGTGACTGAAGAGACTAACTTATTCCTATAGGAGTAACGTTTTGGACCAACTTGAAACTTTTAAAACGTAAGGGACCAACTTGAAACGTTTAAAACATAAGGGACCAACTTGAAAATTAAAATAAACATAAGGGATCAAACATGCAATTAAGCCAAAAAAAACTCAAACTATCTGCCCATATATATATAATATAATGAGTTTTGGTAGAAGACACATTTTATAAAGGTGTCTTTTAGCAAGTTATTCTATGAACATTTGCTAAAAGACACCAACTAATTTTTATGAAGGTGTCTTTTAGCAAAGTTATAACTAAAAAGTGAAAATCACACATTGAGGTGTGGGTTGTTAAAAGACACCTTCATGGGTGGCTTCTAGCAAAACCCTAATATAATAACTCTTAGGAATGATAACTAGACACAAAAAACCTAACACATAAATGACACCGTATAGTATTTCCCATGTTGCTTAATACATAATTTTTTTTTATATTTCCAATTCTTCTTTCTCCTTCAACAGCGGACCATCTCTCTCCCCTAAAAAAACACATCTCTCTCACACCATGTTTCACTCTCACAGGCCTCAGCTCATCCGTCCTTCGTCGGCCACCGCCACTGGAGACACGTCGTTTCTCTGCAACCTCTCTCACATGTAGCTTCAACCACCACATCCTTGTCCTCTCTCTTTTGGCTGTAATCACAATGCTCCGACTACTACAACAACAACACTTCCACCGTCCGCCATAAATAACCACCATGCTCACGATGGTGGCTGGATCTCCGGTCGATTCAGATCCGGTCGTTTCCGTCATCTCATATCTATTTGTTACTTTGCTCCGGTCATCTCTATTCACTGTCTCTAATCTGATTCTATTTTCATGTCAGTCCCTGATGTGAATTTTACCTTGCAAATATGTGTTGTCACTATTTTGTGGAGGAGGGAAAGATAAAGGAAGGTGGTGTTACAGAGAAGAGGAGAAGTTAGACAGAAAAGGAAAATTACAGTAAAAGGAGGAAGAAGAAGACAGAAAATGACAAAATTGCCCTTCTAATTAAAGCTAAAATGACAAGATTACCCACGATGTCTGTATCGTGTCCAAAAATATGTGTTCATTTATCATTTCTGTAATAACTCTACTTCTTTTCATCCTACAACTCGATGTCAGATGTGGGATTTAGATGAGAATTTACACATGACACAATATATCATTCCTTCATTCAAAATCTCACATCTCTTTAATTTGCCGTCAACTTCATCTTCAAACCGTATAAGATCATTCTCATGACTATTGACTAACCATAATTACATAATGAGTACTCTTCAACTTCTTTTAGGTTTTTCAAATCCTCAATAAATTTTAGATCTGTGCATTACTATAAGGAGAAGTTCAACATCTCATCAAACAAAGGAACATCCAACTTCAATATAGTCATAAAACAATCTAAGAAACATATATTTTGAATGGCGGCATAGACTATTTTTATCAACTATGCTTTATATCGCGAAGCTTTTTTCACGAGAATTTTCACGAATGCTGTATTTTGACCTTCCTTTCCTCTAGATAGCTTTTTTTTCTAATCAATTTTCCTCTATATAACCATTACTATTAATCTCTACAAGAAAACCACCACTACTAAATAGATAAAAAGGGAACACGTGTTTTATCAAAATGAAAAAGAAAACAAAAGACCCATCTTTAAATAAGAAACAAAACCCACCGTCACATTGTTAAAGCACTCTCATAGCCTCACATGTCATCCAATTGTTAGTAGTATGTTAAGCATTGAAGCTATGTCAATAAATAATGGAAGTAGGTATTTTGTAGTTTATAGGTGTAAAAATTAGAAAATTCTATGGTGAAGTCGTGAAAATGACTTTTCTGATGAAGTTAACACTATAATATCAAAAGTGTAGTGAGTAACATCCCACTGTTTGTACAGTGACATCAAAAGTTCAGTCCCCATAGTATCATCAATTCTTCAGATTAACAATACTACACTTAATCTAATTTTATCCTACCTTGTTTTAAGTGTAACACCCCACAAAGTGTAAATACTATCACATAATATCATCAAATCTATTTGCATGTTAAAGATGGCAATGATAAAATAGTACCTGTAAGTCCAAGATGTTGCAAACATTACTAGATGAATTACTATTGATCATTAATCAACAATTTAAAAATGAATCAAACCTTAAAATCAAAATTAACTTTTTCAAAAAAGTCAGTTTTCTGACTGTACCATAGAAGCTCCCGTAAAAATTAACAACGCTCGTGAAAATATCGGGATGGATTTTGTTGCTATATTTAGCATTTTTCATTTTTTATACTCTCATTTGAATAAGAAAACATATATTTGTAGGGTGATGCTAACTTGTTTCCTAAGACACAAGTTGATAAGCTAAGAAAGGAAATTAAAAATAAATTTTGTATTGAAAAGATAAATATTTCAACTTTTAAAACATTAATAACTCAATTTTCAAAAAAAAAATTCTATCTTTAACTTTAAGTTGTATATTAAGAGTACAAGTTAGCATTTCTCAATTAAGGAAAATAACTTGACTTAACCTATGTCTATTGCAAATTGAGGAAACTTAAAACTATTTTAATAGTGAGTTTGATGTTGCTGCCAATATAGACCAAATAATACACGGTTGGTACAAGTTGTATGATGCACAACACAGATACGATAAACTGTTTTTGTCATCAACATAATGATATTTGTCTTGAGTACATTATTAGATACAAAAATATCTGCAATGATCCAATGAAGATAGGAATTTTCAAGAGTGAGGAGGCATTACCTATAAGCCGCATATCTGCGGATAAATATCTGCAATGACCTGTTGCATAATACTCACACACACATATATATATATATATATATATATACCTATGGCAATGAAACTTCTTCAAGTATATACAGATAATGTTGAGTGGAAACTTGAAAGGATGAAATTTAACGTAAAAAAAATTAAAGTATATTAATAAATAATGAATAATAACCGTAGCAATGAATAATAATAATAATCAAGAGACAAGCCACATGAAGTAGGTTGACCAAAGAGTCACTGCAATTGACGCCAATGCATAGGTCCATAGCATCATCACAGAACATTCACTTTCACCAGCTCCAAATAATTGTGCTATGGTACCTGACATAGGAAATACATTTTGAACATATTATAACCAAAAAAGTTAAATTATAAAAAGAGCATATATATATTAATGGTCTACAATTCAATTTGAATTATATATGACTAAGAAATTAATAAAAGTTTATGTATTACCTATATTCATAGCTGGTGGAAGTGCATATTGAAGGAGAAGGACAAACTGATATAAGGGATCTATTTGCACCAAACCCAAATGTGTTGCTCCTTTAATAATTAGAACTCCAAAAATTGGGAGCAAGATATATCGGACTGCTATGATTCCTATAATAGTCCAAAATGGAGTACTTGCTCCCTTTAATCCTGCTCATTCATCCCCAACAATGAAATTATTAATTAATTAGATTAAAGGTTATGAATTAAAAAGCTAGCCCAACTATATACATAAGAAACAAGTGAATAGGTAAGGTAGTCCTCAAAATTGTAAATATTGGTCAACATAGTCCTTCAATTTTTTGAATTGGCAAATATGTCATCGAGATTTTAAAATGTCTTTTAAAATAGTTTTTCGGTTTTGTTGTTAGAGGTGATTTTTTTTTTGAGAGAATGTTGTTAGAGGTGATGATGTGTCACATTAGCTCAACATATCACATTGCACATTGATCTCACATCATTTTACTTTTACTATCAATTAATTTTCCTATAAAATTTAGGTCATATTAGTGACAAATTGGTCACTAACTACAATCATGTGAGGACTAATTATTGACAAATTATCTCAAAGAGACCTAAATTCAAGACAGATTAGCCTCTAGCATGCATACATTAATGTATGATCAACGTGGGGGACCACAATCAACTGATGTGTCACATCGCAACCTCTACTAATATAAATTAATTGAGGGACTATTTTAAATGATCTTTTACAATTTCATCGATGTATTTATCAATTCGCAAAAGCCAAGAACTATTTTGACCGGTGCTTACAAGTTCGAGAGGACTAATCGTAGCCACCGCATTTTACATATCTGCTTTACCTCTAAGAAGGTTGGCACCCATTATAAGGGTTATTGTCGGAATGGCAGCATCACTGCATGTAATAATAGGATAATGTAACCTTATGTAATTCCAAAATCATAAAATGATTGATTTGAGATGCATACCCCAACATGGAAGCAGAGTCTTCAATCACATGAAGAGGAGCATTGCTTCCAATCATTAGCCTACGTAACCAAGGAACTACACCAACAATAAATCCAACAATCTGCATAAAGAAAATTTTGTTCATAACTTTTCATTTCTTTTTCATATATACACATGAGTAACATATCGTGCATATTATATTACTATATTTGCATTGGACTGTTGCAACAACATAAGTTCACATAGAAAATGAACAATGTATCATACCGCCCCAAGAGTTGCTGGTGAAAATATGCCTCTGAAATTAGGGTTGCCTAAAATCATTCCACATTTATGCTTAATTTTATCAAAGACAGGCACCTGCAAACATAAGAAGATTAGAAATATTGATCCTTTATTGTAAACAAAACTACTCTAAGTCTAAGGTTATAATCTCTACTCCATTTGATTAGTAATAAAATATCTTATGAAAGGGAAGTTTATAGCAACCTTAATTTTCTGCTCAGAATCATTCTTAGAAAGCAATAGTGTGTATGCATCATCCACATTGCCTTTTGTTGGACTTATATGTTCTGAGCCTTCCTCTATGAGTGATTCTGATGCATCCCTTGAATCCTCCAAGGTGATGGAGTCACTACTTTTGTTACCTTCTTTGTGAACTTTATTCGACGAAATCCGCATTATGTTGTACACATAGGTCCATATAAAAACAGCTCCAATCTATGGTTCCCCCAAAGAATAAGTAAAAGTTCAGAAAACAAATAAGAGTTTTATTTTGTTACAGTAAAAAATGTACACTGTTAACCATTCATCATCGATCATACGTGATTTTAAAAGTAGTTATGATTAGAGTCAAACGGTAAAAAAATCTTGTAAAATTAATAAAATTACATACTGCCATAGAAAGTGAAGCATAAGCCATCCCATATTGATAGCATACATCAGGATCTCCAAAAGGACTACCTTTGTCTTTACATATAGCTGGAATAATGATTATTGGCAAGTTTCCTAAATTTCCTGTTCATACATCAATCATAAAATAAGCTCAACCTTAAAGAGGCATCATTATCAAACAATAAATGGTACTATAGATTCATGAAGCTTTCATAAAAAATGATACATTTCAAGCACAATGAAAGCTGCAATACATAACATGAGTACGGATATTGAACATGAGACCTTGAGGTGGAGCATACTCCCAGGTCTCAGGTTCGATATTCATACTCATGTTCTTTTTATGAAGAGAAGAGATGTACCTGCAGAACAGACACCTACTATGAGACCTTCTATGTGTCTAGGAGGCTTTGTGAGTTTGATAATAATCCATCCTAAGGCTGAGCCTAACAAAAATGTAACCAATATGTTCAATGGCATGAACCACCTAATTATGAAAATCAGAAAGTGTTACAAACCATAATTAAGAAAGCAAATCCTCAAAAATAAAAATTTGGAGCAAAAACATGAACAAAATAACCACTCACAAGGAAACAACATTATCTAAAGTGATTGTTTGTGCCAAATTACCACCAATCAGACCAGGATTGAAGACATAATGTACAAGCTGTCACAGATGAATTATTGTTGTTAATAAGTTATATATAAATAGAAAGAAAAAAAGATATAACAAAAAGAATGTTCTAAAAGGATTTATGAACTTACATGATTGGTTTGATTCCTTGCATCTTTTCCCAGCAAATTAATGTTATCAAGTGCAAGAAGTAAGCCAATTCCAGTGACTAGTAATACTTTGATCACAGGAAAAGAAGCAACAGAAAATAGCTCCAGAAATCCCATTATCACAATTAAATCTTCCAAAACTATATGCTATTCAATGTATCCTGCACACAAATTAAAAATATATGAAACAAACTTGGAATTATAATGTTGTTCACAGTGAAAATAGTAAAATAAAACCATATATTCTATTGGCAAATGAACATAAATAGGAAGCAAATTGCGTCATCCTATATGAATCCTATATCTTGGTTTAACATGAAGAACACTAGGAGGAATTAAAAAAAGAAAAATAATTAATGAAACTATATAGAGTTAAACTGACAAAGGCATCTTCTAAGGGGACCAATTAATATATACTACTATAGTAAAGAACTTTCATTAACATTTGCACTAATAGTAGAAAAAGTGAGACAGCATTAATAATTTCATTGATGCTATTTTGGTCCATTGAATTGAAAAAACTTAGCATGAACTATATCACCTACCGTATCTTGTGGGTTGTGTATTGCAGCTTCCTTAAACATGTATGTGTGTGTCTTGTTGCTTTTAAGGATTGGAGTGAGGCTAGAAAGACAAAAATAATCTTTGTCGGTTTCAATCACCTATCAGTATCGTATCGGTGGAGTATCTTAATCCACACTATTGCTAAATTTGTTTGTATTCACTCTCAGTTGTTGATACTTAAGCCACAAGACATAAGACTAATCTATTAATAGATGAGAGTCTCGTGACTTAAGTATTACATCGAACATTTTTCTATACTCAACTCTAAATAGAGTTGCGATTAATTCTCCTCCACAGATTCACAGTGTTGCTTATCTAACCATATTCATTGGGTAGAGGACAAGAGTCTGATTAGTAGACCCATTTGCTAATTAATGTAATTTAGAGGAGACAACCATGTTGATACGGTAAAGCGACAAAACAACAAGTATTTCCAAATGACGACAAATGAAATGTGTGTAAGTTGAGGTACTTCAGTCCAAATTACTTAATTAGACTTTTTGGACAATATGCTAACTTCCAAGCTATAATCAAACTAACATTCTCCATTAAAAAATTTGAAGAAAAAAAATGTTGGATGAACGTTCATAATTCATCCACTTGGGTATATTGAGATTCTCCGTATTTATGCAGTTGAGATGACAGTTCGATCAAGATCGAATAGTTGAAAATTAACTCAATATTTAGAATTTAAAATAAAAATCCACAAGGTCAAGATTTTTATCGAGTTGTCACTGATGTTTCAAATGCGTGAATGTGAAACTTTTAATTGCTTGAAACCCAAATTCAACAAAGCATGTGTACTTCATTCAATCGTTATTATAAACAAAACTTCATTTTTTTAGATACATTAATTATTCAATGTATCTAAAAAGTAATTTTTTTTCCATATGATAGTCACCCGAATGGAATATTTCACTTTCACATGCCAGCCAGGCCAACTAGAACTGTGTAGAGGCATCTGCCTTGATCCTTGATGGCGATAGTTTTAAGATTGAATTGAATCATGTACCAATAAATGGGAACCTTTGTTTGGATAAGTATGATGAGAAAAAGCCATTAAAAGAAGTGAAGACTAAATTTACTTCCTAATAAAAATCTCAAGATCCAATTTAGTCTTAGAATAAAATAAAAACAATTTTTATTGCATAAGAAAAATAAATCGGAACAATTTAGTTTTTACCTTCTTTACATTAAGTTTGGTTGATGAAGAAAATACACAGAAAAGAAAAGAAAGTGATAAGAGAAAAGAAATAAGATTGATTATTTGGTGGGTCAAATTAAAAAAAAATGATTATTTAGTAATTGGTTTAATAGCAGTTTTAGCCCTTAACTTTCTTAAAGTTGCGATTTTGACTCCATAAGAAAAAACTACAAAACCGCCCCCTAATTTTGCATATGTGGTAGTTTTGGCCCCCAAGACCAATTTTGACTCGGTCTACGCTGACGTGGCACCCTAAGTGAGGTGTCACGTGTTATTTTTTTACCAAAAATTGATCTTGGGGGGCCAAAACTGCTACAGTTGCAAAACTTGGGGGACAGTTTTGTAGTTTTTTTTCTTAGGAGGTCAAAATCACAACTTCGTAAAAGTTAGAGGGCGAAAACTGTTATTAAGCTTTAGTAATTTGGTATGAGATAATATGAAAGAAAATGATGATATGAAAGACATGTATATTTTTTATTTGAGAAAACACTTTTAGATTTATTTTTTTCTTCCTTTTCAATTTGGATTATCCTTTCCCACTCCTTCTTTCTTTCTTTGAAAGTTTGTGAGATAACAATTTTGTTTGGTCCACGTCAAGACGTGGACTTGAGACATGAATCGTTTTAGCCTTTTAGGTGTGATTCCTCATAATTTAGTTGTCTGTTTTTAGCTCATAATAATTCAAAATCAAATTGTCTTGGATGTGTATAACAGACATGCTCGCGATGACATGACTAATACGTGAATGTGAGTCGTGTAATATTCATAATGTATGCACTAAAAGCCACCAATCTTTCATTTCAGTATGAATTATGTTCGGATTCACAAATTATACATCTCAATTCTCAACTTAATCCTTTATCTCTTGAATGTATATAAGGAAAGAAGTACTAGTATAAACTATAATACAATGGTAGTAACAGAGGGGTGAAAAGTCGTTCCCATAAAAATGCAAAGGTTCAAACTAGACATTTTATATCTTTTCGTCTAGTTCATCAGTTTAAACTAGACACGTTCGTTGGAGTAGTCTATAAACCCACAACTAAGAAACAAAATCAAATCACTTCATCAAAAAGGGGATCATTGTCACACATATAAGTTAGCCTACAAATTATCTTACGAGTTACACAAAAGATAAATCAAGCCTAAATGATTGATCAGCTAATCACACTACTAATTAGCTAAGCATCAAATTTTGCACAAGGACAGCAGATTTTTTTTTTTTTTTAATCATATCAACTTTCTCATATATGTATATAAAAATTTGTTTATGCAGATGTAAGTACATAAAATCTGCAACAGATGCGGTGCAAACATTGAACAGTGTTTTGCACATAAAATAAAAAGTTATTTAATAGAAACACTACATTAATTTTGATTTTGAAAATAGTCATGAGTTTTTAACATTTTATCATATTGACTTTCTCATATATGTATATACAAATTTGTTTATGCAAATACAAGTACATAAAATTTGCAATGGGTGCGGTGCAAACATTGAACAATCTTTTGCATATAAAATAAAAAGTTATTTAATAAAAATATTAATTAACTTTGATTTTAAAAATAGTGATGGCTTTTCAAAATTTTCACATTTCAACTTTCTCATAAAACAACATAAAAAATTTGTTTTCGCATATACAAGTAAATAAAATTCATAACTGGTGTGACTCAACCATTTAACAAATTTTTAAATATATAAGAGAAACATTACATTAATACTCATAATTTTTATTTAATATTAATAATCTAATTATTTTTTATATAATTATCATAATGTTACCGCACGGGTCTTTTACTAGTTTTGTTCAAAGTCCGATTATTATTGATTTGTACTTATTGAATTATGTTGGTAATTAAATTGATGAAGTTCACGTTTATGGAATGGAAGTTGGTTATTAGTGACTGCACATATACTTAGTTAGTTTTCTATGAACCGATTGAACATAAAATATTATAGTTTGTTAGAGGTCGCTATTATGGATGTAGTTAGAGAATCCACTCAGATAAGTAAATCTCATCCTACTCCCTTTTTTTCTTCCTTTTTACAGATAGACAAGTGAAGGTCGCCGCAGACTTAAGCATTAGCTCTCGAAGAATATACTTCAAGACTCTGATTTAGATTATTAAATAACACCGCACAAGACGACTAAGAACACAATGTCGCACTTGGACGACGAAAAAATTTAGATTTATGTGAAAATCACTTATTTAGATTAAAATAGGGAGAAAAGTATAAAGAGGGTTGATTTCGGATAAAAAAAATAGACCCAAAACCACCCCCTCGAGGAAGCAAATGGAAGAGAGAATCTAAAGAGAGAGAACTAGGACCGACTTGTTGGATAATCAATTTGAATGAATCAATATCGTTTTGCTTTTGTAAAAAAATTGCATATATATTTTTGGTAACCTATGAATTACCTGTTGTGTTTTTTAGATAAATGGGATAGATTAAAATAAAAGGAAGATTACAAAAGATCAAGGATATAAAACTTGGCCTGATGAAACAAAAAAATAAACGTTCAAAAGGGTAATGCAAATCAACCCAAAGGGTAAAGAAACTACAATCAGACAGGTAAATCCAAATTCAGAGCAAACAATCATACACCATATGCACAATCAAACAAAATCATGTACAAGAGCGAAACCAAATTAAAAATAAATAAAAAATGGTGTGTCAACGTTTGCGAGTACTAAACCCAAATTATGATAACTGACAAATGAAATCGATCGCCATCTCGAAAACAAATCCACACTCCAACAACCCATTGCATCAAAACATGATAACAACAAGCATCAAGTGCCTTTTTAAGCCAGACTGTCTGAAGCCAATCTGAAGGTCGCTTAGCAACTTGCAACACACAAAACGAGATTTGGAGTACTAAACAACAAGCAACTCGCAACCATCATCATTGTCAATTAGGCAAAGAAGTTAGATAACAACAACAATAAATGTGACAATGAGGAAACTAGAAGCCACCGATGAAGAACCCAAAACCCATCGACGAAGGATCGAACCCCGCATCAACGCCACCTGTCGTTCAACCCAAACAGACTCGGATCAAAATGTACTACACTAAGTTGTGTTACATCCACTGGATCATATTGCGGCGGTGGATGGACCCCAACAAAAAATTTAACATCCCCCATAAGGGGTTTAAAGAGATGGCGTCGCGACAGAAAGATCGTTATCACACCGTCCTCACGAAGGTTAGATCAGAACTGTTGGGTTTTGAACTGGGGCATCCTATTTACTATGATTATTATTTTTAGTTTGAAAAAATATATAGCACATGTTAAATATCTCTTTGAGAAAACCAGTCTAGATGCACTTAACGTGACGCTACAAATTTGTTTTGACTCTTTTTATTTTTGCTAACCCTCCGATTCTAAAAGGGAAATGGACCCAGATAATTCGGAATTCGACAAGAAAATAAGTAAAGTTTGACCGATAATTATTCAATCTAAATTTGTTTTAGCTAATGATATTATTCCTTATCATTTTCATTGTAATTAAAAATATTATATATATATATATATATATATATCTTTAAGTAAATAATAGATTATTTTTTATTTTTAGAACAAAACACAAAATGAAAAATCAAATGTCTCATAGCTGCTAACTCATAAATTTGTCTCACAAAAGATCAAATGACCTAAATCGAGGTGATACATTAGGCCGTCTAGTGAGATCAAGATCCTAATTTTGTGATATTTTTCCCTAAATGAAAGAAATAATAAACCACAAAATGACATGTGATAAATTGAACCTATTGATGTTATCGTGTGTTTATAATTTTATATTTTTAAGTTGGCTATTTTTTTTATTTCAATAGTACTGAAACAACTTTATAATTCTCTCTCTCTCTCCCTCTTTGTCAAACCCTAACCGTCTTCATTTTTCTTCTTGATTTATCGAAGATGAATTATTTAGAGTCAGTTTAATTGCCCCTTCCAAATTAAATTGCTTTTTCCTTTCTCTTTTAGTTAAGTAAATTATTTTCACATATTTTCAGTCATCTTTCATACGCTTTTGTGATTTTATCGTTGTTTGTTTTATTTCTCATCTTTGTGCAGCGTGTTTTTGGTCTCTCGTCTTAGTGTGATGTTTAATTGATTCAGGTTGAAAGAATAGTTTTAATCAAGTCCATATCTAATTAACGACTTTGTTGTCGTCAACATTGCAGATTCAGAGACATGATATTCCAGAAACTTAAATATAGTTATATTTGTAGACATATGTATATTTCTGTTTTATGCTATTGATATGAATGTTGTGAGTTTGTTCGAAAATTTATCCTTTTTGTTTTTATCGATTTTGAATTTGTATTGTATTGACATACTCTATCAACTTGAATGTATGAATATATCGTTTATTGTTTTAATATATATATATATATATATATATATTAAAACATTGTTTTTCTTTGATTTTATTCCTTTTCAATTTGAAAGTTGGAAATATAACATTTTTCCATTTTACTCTATTTTAATTTATATATTTAGTCAAAAGAATATGATTTTCCCAATTCATTAGGTTCCACATTACATGGTTTAACATAGAAAGTTGTGAATAGTTTGACTGTTTATACTTTATATATATATTCCTAAATAAACTTTGTATATATTTTAATTTATGTTTTCATTACATTGCATTCCACATTGAATATCTTTTTTGACCGCATTAAATACTTTACATCTTTTTTTTGACTAAGGATATCCTTGATATAGAAAGTTATGTATAATTGACCATTGGTATGTATCTATATATTTGTATCTCTATATTTTCTCCCTCTAGTATCCCCCAACATAAGAAAAAGAAAAAGCAACAGAAAAATGACGGATGAGACCATTCCATTCATTGATCTTGAGAAGATTTCAGAGCAATTCGAGTGCAACAAGTTAAGAGATGCATGTGAAAAATGGGGTGTTTTCAGGATCATTAACCATTCTATTCCTTTGACCCTTATGCATGAGATGAAAATGGTTGTTGTAGCTCTTCACGAACTTCCTATGGATATCAAGAAAAACAATAAAGATGTCATTCCTGGAAGTGGTTATTTTGGACCAAGTGTTTTTACCCTCTCATAGAATCAGTCGGCCTCTATGATATGGGTTCTTCACAAGCTATACAAGATTTCTGCTCTCAATTGAATGCTACACCTCATCAGAGGTATGCTTAGGTTTATTTCAAAAAAATACTTTTAATATTTGTGCAGAGCATGTGACTATTTAAGTTTTTTTTTTAATAAAAATGTACATATTGGTTTTTTGATTATTTAGTGGTTAGGTTTAATTAACAATTTCATTGATAAAATATTTAATTAACAATTAATCTGGATGGATGCTAAAGCTTCTACGGGTACTATTTAGTCGTTGTGGTTATTTGGTTATGCTATCAACGTTTTATTTCTAACACCAACTTGAGTCGTGATTTTCACTCAAAATATTAATTATATGATGTGAATTTTTATTTATATAATTGTTATTGTTTTGGTTATAAATACTAATAGAAATATTTATTTAAAATTAAAAAAATTTAAAAGACCAATATGCGTTTGATCTAGCATATCATGAAAATCAAGGTTTCATTCTCAGATAGGCGCGTATTTAATGCTCAGAAGTTCCTATGAAATGATACATCTGGTGTATATTTCAAAAAGGATACATCCGGTGAAGTGAACTTGTGGGAATCTAAAACAATAAAAATAAAAATTAGAATATATTAATTTTTTTAGGGGAGAATATATTAATGATTTCATACAAATTTCATACTTAATTTTATAATTCATTCAATTTTCATAAACAATACAAATTTAATATATTAATTATTAAAATATGTAACAAATTAAAATATTAATGATTAAAATCATAAACAAAATATATAATTTGAGAACCCTAAACGATCCCTATAGTACAACATGATTGCGAAGGAGAAGAAAAAAAAAGGAGAATAAGAAATCATGCGATTGAGAACCGGAGGTGGAATGGAGACAACGACATTAAGTGGCATAGAAGCTGGTAGTCGATGTTGGAGGAGAAGAAGAGAAGAGGGATATTTTAGTAATTTACATAATTTATTAATGAGTAGAGGTACCGGCGGGAACATGTTTCAGCAAATCTAGGTATCTAGCCATAATACAACGGTTAGTTAAATATCCAATTATTATATTAGTAGATACTCGTTAAACTACTTGCTTCGTGCATGTGTCAAATTTTATCCGTGGACGCCCGTGAACACGGTTTTTTCACTATCCCTACCCATACACATTCAAATTCAAGGATAATTACCCGACCCTAGGTGAAGACCCATAAATATGGGTTTTTATCATGTCCAATGCATGTAATTTTTGTGAGTGCTTGTAACGCCCTATTTATTTATCTAATTATTTTTGGTTGAGTTTAGAGTCTTTTATATGACTTATGTGATTTGTGTTGATTTATGATGTGTTGTTGTGTATTAATATTCATTTAAGTGGCTTTATATT
>Ga0228710_1000337_pt1 | contig 54645 bp, 52 predicted proteins | sample MedpolnodulmetaG_FD_177995 | JGI IMG/M metagenome (GOLD analysis project Ga0228710, IMG submission 177995) | Root nodule microbial communities from Medicago polymorpha collected in Santa Monica, California, United States - pink nodules | ecosystem: Host-associated > Plants > Roots > Nodule... | reverse complement strand
CAAAACCCTAACGTTGTTGTCCTCCTTGACGGTAAAAGCTTCCCTGTCCTCTTCGACGCATCGAAAATCGATAAAACTGATGTTTTCACAGGTACATATACACCTTCTACAGAACTCACTGGTGGTTATAGAGTTTTGTCTTACCTTGATCCCTCCGAACCAAGACATGAGCAGCTCAAGAAGTTGATGTTTTTTCTCCTTAAATCACGTAGTCGTCATGTTATTCCTGAGTTTCAATCATGTTATAGAGAGTTTTTTAATGCTTTGGAGAATCAACTTGCTGAAAATGGTAACGCTAGTTTTGCTGATAATAATGATCAAGCTGCATTTAATTTCTTGAACCGTGCTTTGTTCGGTGTTAACCCTGTTGACACCGAACTTGGACTTGACGGTCCAAAAATGGTTCAGAAGTGGGTTTTGTTTCAGTTAGGTCCAGTTCTAAAACTGGGTCTACCGAAATTTGTGGAAGATTCTATGATACATAATTTTCGTCTCCCATTTCAGCTCATTAAGAAAGATTACCAAAGACTTTATGATTTCTTTTATGCTTCCTCGGGATTTGCTCTCGAGGAAGCAGAGCGTTTGGGTGTTTCAAAAGAGGAGGCTTGTCATAATCTATTATTCGCAACATGTTTTAATTCATTTGGCGGGATGAAGCTGTTTTTTCCTAATTTGATGAAATGGATCGGGCGCGGTGGTGTAAGGTTGCATACAAAATTAGCGACGGAAATTAGAGAGGCAGTTAGATCTGCTGGCGGGGAAATTACTATGGCGGCCATGGAGAATATGCCGTTGATGAAATCGGTGGTATACGAAGCTTTTCGTATTGATCCACCGGTTCCATTGCAATTTGGAAGGGTAAAAAGGGACATGGTGATTGAGAATCATGAGAATGGTTTTTTGGTTAAGAAAGGTGAATTGTTGTTAGGATATCAACCTTTTGCTACTAAAGATTCTAAGATTTTTGATAGAGCTGAGGAATTTGTTGCAGATAGATTTGTTGGTGATGAAGGTGAGAAATTGTTGAAACATGTGCTTTGGTCTAATGGACCAGAATCTCAATCTCCAACTATTGGGAATAAACAATGTGCTGGTAAAGATTTCACAACATTGATTTCAAAACTTTTGGTTGTTGAACTTTTTCTTAGGTATGATTCCTTTGAGATTCAAGTTGGAAATTCACCTTTAGGTCCTTCTATTACCCTCACCTCTTTAAAGAGATCAAGCTTCTAATTTTTTAATAACTTATAGATTTTTTTAATGAGTAGTTATAAGATGATTGTTATTCTAACTAGGATTTCCACCTGTGCAACGCACGGTCAAACAAAGATTTTTTGTGGCGTTAATAAATTATTACTCTGAACTTATGTTAACATCATAAAATTAAAGATGTCATCGTTTGACATACAATTCAATTTAATTTAAAACAATTACATATCTCTGACCAATAATAATTAATGACTACTAAAATTAAAGATGTCACCGTTTGACATAATTCAATTTAATTTAAAACAATTATATATCCCTAACCAATAATATTAATGACTACTTATGTTATAAAGACAAAAAAGTAGTCAATACTTTGCAGAGCAATTAATTCAAAAAAACAAAATCCTTATAAATTACACTGTGGGATATAGCAAGTGGACTTAAATGGATGTAGTTCCTAATGAATGATAGATGACAACATTGCAAGTGATATTGCACATTCTATTTGATTTTACAACTTATTAAAATGACGGCGAGTTTTTTAACACAAAATCCAGCTATTTAGATACCCGTGTTTATTTGCATCTTTCACTCATGAAATTGAAAAGAAACCGAGCATTATGAAATTTCATATTCAAATAATCATTAAAAAGCAAAAATAGAAGAAAAATACAAAAAATTCAAGAGGAAAGGTAGTTTACATTGCCTCAAAATATAAACCGACAAAGTAAGAAAGGAAATATGAGTTACATTAAAAAATAAGTCCTGCAAAATTTGATTATGATAATGATACTTGAACTATTAATATCCAAAGGAAATGTTATAGTTAAAGCATATACATAGGTTCATGAGAAACAAACATATGTCATGATCCGAAGCATACGATTGATTTGATGGGCGATAATAAGCCAAAGTCACATGACTTTCCTGCAAAAAAAGTCGTGGACTGGGCGATCCAATAAGAAAACTATAAACTTGACAACCTCTAGTGTCAGTCTTCTACCTATTGTTTGACTGGGTCTTAGGAGAGATTGACAGTATTCAAAATTTTCATATAAGTCCCAAGGACGACCTTGGATGCAAATTGAAATCACTTCCAAACACGTCATGAATGAGAGTAGCCATCATCAACAATTTTTCCTCTTAATCCTGCAAAAATAAAGATTGATTGAGAATGTTGCAGAGGAGTGGTCGAACTTTACCCCACTTATTGTTTGTACTTCATTGTGAGATCAAGTGTAGAAATTTTCCATATAAAATAAGAACAAAACAAGTTATATACAAAAAATAAGAAGATATAACACATAAAATCACTAGAGTCGTTTGACCAAGGAGACAACTGGCATCCTCTTGGTTTCTTCACCATAAGAGTTCGCCTGTATATATGACTCTTAGCTTAAGGGCCTACTTTCCATTCTTAACCGAATATTTTTCTGGCTAAAACACTCTCACATTGAAACGAAGCTTCTCGATGTTGGACTATCGTCTCCCCTAAAAAACAATACATCCTTTTATATATTGTTTTTTTATCTTCAACTAGGCAATAAAATTTCTTCAGAGATCCATTGTTTTTCGTCCTTATAAATATACCAACCTTTTGTTTTAGTCCCTATAAAAAATTTCCTCGTTTTTTAGTCCCTTAAAAGTTTTCCATCTTCACTTATGGTACCTCCTTTTAAGCAAACTCACATGTAAAATTCATATTTTTGAATAAAATTTTGCATAAACGTTTATAAATATTATGACAATTTCTCAAAAAAAAAAGAAAGATTTTTTATCAAAATAAGAATTAAATATGAATTTTTATATTTTTAGCGGTTTAAAATTAATATTTAATTATTGTTTTGTTAAAAAAATCGAATTTTTTAGGAGAGATTTTTAATATTCTACACATTTTTGCATAATTTCATTGAAAAATGCAAAGTTTACACATAAGTTGACTTAAAAATATGGACCAAAAGTGGTGATTGAAAATTTTATAGGACTAAAAATTGAAGGAAATTTTTAGAAGGGTTAAAACGTGAAGTTAATATATTTATTGAGATCGAAAACACATTTAGCCCTTAAAAAAATATAAATCTTACATTAAAAAGAGTATTTGTCTACACTTTTAAATGGTTGAGCTTAATCCATATGCAAGATTTGAGGTTCGAATCCTGGACACCAAATGGTTGACCATACAAATTTTAAGATAATTTTGGCACACTTAATTTGTTAACGCATTTGTTAGCATTTTTTTTTTTTTACAATATTAGAATTTTTCTAAGAGTGTGTTTCTACTGAGGGTTTAGGAGAAGAAAATATATTTTTTTCATTTTTAAATTATGAACTATATAACATGTTTTTCTAAAATAAATTAAGTTTTATTCAAATGGTATAAGATAATTTATCATGTTAACTTTTTAAAAAACATTTATAGTATCTGCAATTTAGAAATGAAAAGTAACCATGACCTCCCTTCTCCTCGTGAACTCTTCATCCTAACACACCCTAACAATATTTTCCAAATAGAGGCGCAAAAAAATGAGTTTGTGTGACATGTGAAATATTGCAAATGTTAAGATAACTAAAAGTAGCAAGTTTTTATTGAAACCAACAATTATTTAACAAAAAGTTATATATTTAATACAAAATGTTCAAGTTCTAATGCAAAATTACTATATTAAATTTCTTAACATGTGCAAATTTGCACATGATAGAAAAACTTCAAAAAAATATGGAAGAATATTGGTGGCGGTTATGGGAGCATGGGAGCGAGAAGAGTTGGTTGGAATTGGAAATGGTGAAGACTCCTACCGTCCACTGCAAGCATGTCATTGGACCAGTTCAGCAACAGTCAAAATGCACACCCCACCCACGTTTATGTTATGTAATCTGCCCTTTTTAAAAGTTGAATTATTAATTAGTATTTGTTTGGACGGAACGAGGTTGGAGTCAAAAAGAAAAAGGTAAATAAATAATTGGAAGGTACAACAAATAACACATTTAGCTAGCTACACAAAACAAGAGAGATTAAGATTAAGAAGATGGAGGTAAATAGCAGAAGAGTGATCGATCCAAGAAGTGGGTTTTGCAGCAGCAATTCAATCTTCTACAGCAAGAGAAAACCCCTTCCACTTCCACCTAACCACTCTTTAGATGCCACCACTTTCATCTCCTCCCGCGCTCATCACGGCCACATCGCTTTCATTGACGCCTCCACCGGCAAACAATTCACCTACCAACAACTCTGGCGATCCGTCGACTCCGTCACCTCCTCACTATCCAACATGGGTATCCGTAAAGGTGACGTCATCCTCCTCCTCTCTCCCAACTCCATCTATTTCCCTGTTGTCTGTCTCTCCGTCATGTCCCTCGGCGCTATCATCACCACCACCAATCCCCTCAATACATCTCGCGAAATTGCTAAACAGATCGCTGATTCCAAACCTGTTCTTGCTTTCACTACTCAACAACTCCTTTCCAAAATCACCCAAGCATCACCTTCACTTCCAATCATTCTCATGGACACAGCCACAGCCACAACAACAACACTCGATGAAATGATGAAGAAAGAACCTGAGCTGAGTAGAGTGACTGAGCGCATCAACCAGGATGACACAGCCACACTACTCTACTCATCTGGAACAACTGGACCAAGCAAAGGAGTAGTATCTTCACACAAGAATCTCATAGCGATGGTTCAAGTTGTAATGGCTAGGTTCGGTAAAGAACAAGAGACAAGAGAAACTTTCATATGTACTGTTCCGATGTTTCATATATACGGTCTTGCAGTGTTTGCTATGGGGCTTCTTGCTATGGGTTCAACCATAGTTGTTCTCTCTAAATTCGAGATGCACGACATGCTTTCATCTATTCAAAAATTCAGAGCAACCTTCTTACCACTTGTGCCACCGATATTGGTTGCTATGCTGAACAACGCAGATGCGATTAAGAGAAAGTATGATTTGAGTTCGCTTCATACGGTGCTTTCCGGTGGTGCTCCTTTGAGTAAAGAAGTAACGGAAGGGTTTATTGAAAAGTACCCTAATGTAAGTATATTTCAAGGTTATGGTTTAACAGAGTCCTCTGGAATTGGAGCTTCTACCGAGTCTTTGGAAGAGAGTCGTAAGTATGGTACGGCGGGGCTTGTTTCTGCTTCCACGGAGGCTATGATTGTTGACACTGAGACTGCTCAGCCGTTGCCAGTTAATCGGACGGGTGAGCTTTGGCTTCGTGGTCCCACCATTATGAAAGGTTCGTTTCTTTCCAAATTTGATTTCTTTTATTTTTCAAACGTCTTCGTTTTGTTTCTAATTAATTGATCAATTGTCATGTTTTTGATTCTCAAGATCGCTCTTTCAATAAACAATTAGTAGATTCGATTCGAAAGACAAAAATCCAGATGGATCCACGAGTTTATATGCTATAATTTCTTTTTTTAATTGATTAAAATATTGAACACGAGGTAGACCCGGAAACTTGTTTAGATATATTTGTTTGTAGTCGATGAGAATCAGAACATGTGGTCTTTTGGAATTTAATAATGTTGGTTATATCATATGCTTGACTTAGGCTATAACCAAGTGGGCCATGGCTATACATCCCACATTTTTTTGTATTTTTATGGGGTAGCACTCGGGTGACATTGGTCAATCACAATACTTGTGTTTCTCATTGTGATTGACCAATGTCATCAAACTCTATGTCACCCAAGTGTTATCCATACTTATGTCTATAGTTCTTTTTTGGTAGCTAAGACAAAATGACAAAACAGTCATTACTACATGCAGATGCTACCCAAGATTCAAATTAAAAAAGTAGATGCTACCCCAATGCCTTCGGACTTGTGGACTTTCGCTTTTTAAATTTAATAAATTAAAAAAAAGAAAAGAATGTTTACTTTAATAATAAAAAAAGAAGTAACCATTCATTAGACGTGCATGACTCTCCAAGGTGTTTATAACACTAACTAAAATAATAGATGAAAAGGAAAAGGCTTCCTTAACTAGTTGCTGGTATTAGATATAAGCTCGCATAATTTTTGGTTCTATTATGTACGCTAATAATCATGATTGTTGTTGTTTCAGTTTTAATTAAAATGTAAGACATGGTTGGTGATGGCAGGTTATTTCAGTAACGAGGAGGCAACCACATCGACCATTACTCCAGAGGGTTGGTTAAAAACAGGGGATGTTTGCTATATTGACAGCGATGGATTCTTATTTGTCGTCGATCGTTTGAAAGAGCTCATTAAGTACAAGGGATATCAGGTTATTATCAACAATTCTATTTAATCTAATGTAGTATTCACAACCACGTTTCGATCATTTCAACTGAATAACCTGAAGATAAATTATTGTTTACTGACACACAATTAGTGAAGATTAAGAAGATAAATATTGTCAATCTCATGGAAGTTCTCTTGGCTTTGTTTTTTGGTTGATGTTACAGGTCCCTCCAGCAGAACTAGAGGCTTTGTTGCTTACTCATCCTGCTATTTTAGATGCTGCTGTCATACCGTAAGCCTTTCATTTACCAATTCTGATTCCTTATTGTTTTTTTGGTTGATGTTACATGAATTATAGTATCCTAGTTTTAGTTTTTTTATCTGCTTTAATTTACTTCCTAAAACTATGATGATGAGGAAAACCAGTTCTGATTCCTTATTATCAAGACCTTTGAATGTTTTTGTATGTATGTGTGATATATTATCAGGTATCCAGATAAGGAGGCTGGGCAGGTTCCAATGGCATATGTGGTAACGAAGGCTGGAAGTAACTTGTCCGGAAGCCAAGTTATGGATTTTGTTGCAGAGGAGGTTTGTTTGTTTGAAACACTTTTCAACAATGACACTCTTTATTAGATGCTTGGGTTTTGATTTCAGCTATGAGATTGAAAACTAAATTTTTTTTTTTCAATATATAGGTGGCTCCATACAAAAGAATTCGAAAAGTGGCATTTATATCTTCCATACCCAAAAATCCATCTGGTAAAATTCTTCGGAAGGATCTTATCAAGCTAGCTACGTCTAAACTCTGAACTCAGTTGAACTTTTAAATCATAGGTTTCCATTGAATTTGGTTAGATGGCGAACACTTTCAACCATCTATTTGTTTTGTCACAAAACTGTCTATTTGTAAATATTGTTTCCTGCTTCCTGCTTCCCTTATAGAGAATAAAAATGTTGTGGTCTTGGTTTCTTTGAAAAATATACTCCTAATAAGTATGAACAATGATATCTTGAATATGCTTGAAGTTCAAACAAATATCATTTTTTAGGTCTCACATTTTTAAATTGTTTGGAATCGGTCTCTATTGTTAACCACGAGTGAAAGAGACACAAGAGAGGAAGCCGTATAATATTGTCAAAATTGATGCTCTTCTCTTGGCTTAAGAAGCGCGTCTCGATAAGCATAAATAGAATTCCTCCAATGGCATCTAGCACTTAATTTGAGTCAAGTGCTAGAATAAGCAAGCATGAAACGTATGCTAAGGTTTAATTAACTAAAGTTTAGGCATGAAGCTAATATGTTATGTGACAATTCTTAACTCTGTTGGAACAAAGTGTGATTTTGTGTTGATTTTGAGAGAATGAAAGAGATTGAGATTAAGAGATTAAAGGTTTGAGAAAAATGAGAGGAGTATTATTGCTTTCTCAATTTCGGTAATAAAATGCATACAACATAGAAACTACTTATAGGCATGGTTTTGTTACAATAGATTGCTTAACACGCAAACAATGCATACAACAAACCCTAACTGTTTTATTGGCAAGCTAAACAGACTTAAACTAACTTCCTACAAACTTAACAAACTGAATTAACACAATCCAACACTCTTCCTTAATTCATGTTTCTTGAATCCACCAGGCTCATCATTCTTCTAAGCCTCTCAAATGTCTCTATCTTCAATGGCTTAGTTATTGCATCTGCATCTCAGTCTTGCAATGATCTCTGTCAAGTAGAGAGCATGTCTTTCAATTTTACGATTATTCCATTTTTTCCTTTTAAAAATCCAAAATTTTGCGATCTATGATAAGGAAAAAACAGACCTAGAAACCAAACCATCCAAAATCTTAATAGAATAATTAAGGCTAAATTGCACTTTTTGCCCCCTAAGTTTCAAAATGTTGCGATTTTGACCCCCTATTAAAAAAATGACAATTTTAGCCCCTTTCGTCCCAAAATTGCTGAGAAGACGCCACATGTCCCAAAACAGGGGTCATAATTGCAACTTTTTGAGAAGATAAGGGGTCAAAAGATCATATTTCCCTTGGGTTAGGGGGTCAAAAGAGCATATTTCCCTAAACATGAGGTCACTTTTGCTATTTTTTTAATACGGGACCAAAATCGCAACATTTCGAAACTTAGGAGATGAAAAGTGCAATTTAGCCAATAATTAAATTGAGTTTTTGTTTTATGTGAACTTATATCATATCGCATAGAACCTGTCTGCAAATATTCGGTCCATTCCATTTATTGAGGTGCATTGGACTTGCATCGCATCGCATAGAGCGTGCATGCAAATATTTGGTTCATTCCTTTGTTTCACCAAACTTTGTAGTCTATAGTAAGGAATCTATTAACAATATATAAAAGAGTTAAGACAGAGATGAGAGAGAATCCAGAGAGAGGGTGAGGGAAACCAGATTACATCTGAAGGGAGGGATGGGGTTTCAGGGACAAAAGTGAGCTTAGAGGGTGGTCCGGTGACAAAGAGAAGGCCTGGTTTTTTCCAATACCTGGACAAAATCACTATTTCCTTCTTCTTCACTCATTTCCCAGACAGCCTCAACAACTCAGACTTAAGGAAACTTTTCTCTAGGTTTGGCAATGTTAGAGAGGTGTTTGTTCCTAAGAAGAGGGATAAATTGGGAAGCAGGTTCGGCTTTGTTAAATTCAAAGATGTCTCAGATGAAGCGCAACTTGGTAGAAGGCTGGAGGAGGTGTGGTGGGGTGATTCTAAACTCAAAGTAAACTGTGCCAGGTTCGGGAGGGAGGAGAAGGGGAGGCGTTGGTGGTGGAAAGGCGTGGCTGCACTCAGAAGGGAGGGAGTTTCCTTTTCAAATGCTATTACTTGGTAGAGGGGAGTGGTGGAGATCCAAGGATGGAGTAGCGAACCTTTGGTTTGCATACCATCAGAGGAAATGTTAGATGAACTGAAGGAGGCATTTTTGGGGTTTTTTAGATCTCATGGGGATGGAGTTTCTCTCCAACATGAGTTGATCTTGGAGGGTCTAGGGAAGATTAAGGTTATCCCTATGGGAGGCAATATGATGCTGCTCCAATAAGAGATTCATGGTGAGATTACTAAGGTTGCAGAGAATCATCATGTTTGGTGGGAGGCTCATTTTAAAGAGATGAAAGTTTGGTCTCCAAATCTTGTTGCTAAAAGGAGGGTAGTTTGGCTGAAGATTTTTGGATTACCTATTCATGTGTAGGAGGAAGATACTTTCAAGAAGGTGGCTTCACAATTTGGTTTCTTTCTGGATTTTGATGAACCAACAATCTCTAGATAGAGATTGGATGTTGCTAGGATAAAGGTTTGCTCTGACATATTGGGTTGGATAAGTGAACAACTTAATATCAAGGTTGTAGGTGTTGTTTATGTTTTATGCATGGTGGAGGAAGCAGAGATAGAGGTCTCTAGAGTGGTGGAAGAAGGCAAGGTGGGGGAGGAGGTTTTTTTCGACGGTCATGGTGGCTCCGGCGACGATGAGGTAGTGGGAACAGAGGTGGGTGTCCATTTTGAGGAAGAAGATGAGGTTAGCTCTAGGAAAGTCAACCCTTTTCTTCTAGGGGTGGAGGTGATCAGTTCTAGGTTATCTCTAACCAATGGAATGATGGGAAGAGAGGAAGGTCAGGATCTACACTTTTTGGGAGATCAGGAATGTGACTTTGCAAAAGAGGGTTTTTTTTTGAATCAACCTCTAAAAGAGAAGCACGTGGAGGAAGGGGATGGTGGGACTGGGATGCGGCAGATTGATGGGGGTAATGTGGGGACAGGGGCATTTAATGTTCCCCTTATGGAAAATACACGTGCGCGTGAGATCCCTCAGGCTCAACAGTCATGATCGCCAGCTGTCTCCAAGGGAGAGGAGGAGAATGGGTGTGACCGACAGCTCTTGCAGACCCGTCAGGTGGAAAAACGGGTTCTTGGACCGTTCTTGTCCCCTATTAGGTCGGGTCCATATATTGTTAGTGGACCTCTGTGCAATTCTGGCTGTGTAAAAATTACTTATGAGGGAGAGTTTAGGTTGTAGGGGGTGCAGAAAGTTAGCAAGCACTATTATTTCAGGTCTGAGGAATCTGGTTTCTCAGAATTTATCGACTCTGTAGCACCGCATGAGGAGGAAGTGCAAAAGTTGTTAAGGGTGAGGAATAGGCATAAACAACGTAGGAAAAAAGGTAAGGAAGGTGCGAAACAGTGCGAAGAAAAGAATAATAGGCGGCCTTCAGAGGTAATTACAAAGGTGAAGGAGGGAGGTTTTAGAAAGGGAAGTAAAATAGATCTTATGGACCTCTCTAATTCAACTGATACCAAAGTTAGTAGGGTAGGCCATAGTGTTTCCAAGGATATGGGGGGTGTTGATGAAAGGGATGAATGCATAGAGGTGGGTGAGGAGGTTAGTCAAAAAATTTCTCCATCAATCAATTCAGGAGTGAGACATATAGGTGAATAGATAGGTGGGGGGAGGAACCAGATTTCGACCACTAAAAGCCAGGAGGATCCTCGGATAGAGGTGCAAAAGTCCAAACTGTTTTGAGTTGCAAGAGGATTTGGGCTTCACTTTTAATCTAGCAAAGGATGCAAACAACAATAATGGGGGATCAGAGATACAAGGTCAAGGTAGCAACATGAACGTTGGGGAAATCAAGGAAGGTGATCAATGATAGTCCTTACTTTCAATGTGAGGGGATTGAGAGGGAGGCAAAAGAAAAATAAAATTAAGGAGTTGATTAGAGATCATAAAGTTGACTTTGTACCAATTCAAGAAACTAAGATGGAGGTAATTACCACAAGGTTATGTCAAAGCCTTTGGGGTAGTGATGATTGTGATTGGGCGTTCTTACCTTCAGAAGGAAATAGGGGAGAGATTTTATCTATATTGAGGAAATCGATGGCTATAGTAAACTACACTTTCTTGGGAGAAGGTTTTGTGGGTGTCTCCTTGGAATGGGGGGTTCTTCGCCAAAGATGTGTTATTATTAATGTGTACGCGAAGTGTGATACGGAGTCCAAACGACGCTTGTGGGAGAGGTTGACACTTGCTAGACATAATATAGGGGAAGGATGGTGGTGTATTTTGGGGGATTTTAATGCGGTAGGCGATGTGGATCAAAGGAGAGGAGTAAATGATAATGCCTCGCCTAATCAAATGGTAGATATGAATTTGTATCGAAGTTTCCTAACAGATGTGGAGTTGGAGGATCATCATTTGTTGGGTAAGAGGTTCACTTGGTATCATGCGAATGGTAGAGCGATGAGTCGGTTTAATAGGGTGCTTATTTCTGAAGATTGGCATAATTTTTGGGGGGAGAATACATTATGGGTTCTTCCTAGAGATGTGTCGGATCATTGTCTGTTGGTGTTAGAGGTTGGAGGATGGGATTGGGGTCCAAGATCGTTCCGTTTTAATAACTATTGGTTGGAAAATAGGAAAGTCAAGGATGTGGTGGAGGGCTCTTGGAACTCAAATAATATGAGAGGTTGGATGGGCTTCGTGTTGAAGGAGAAATTAAAGGCGTTGAAAGTAAAGCTTACAGAGTGGAACAAGGAGGAATATGGGAAGGTTGATATGAGAATATCTAGGCTTATGGAGGAAATTGAAGATCTTGATGTAGAGGGAGAGGTTACTCCGTTGAACGAGGAGGCGGTAAGAACCTGAAAGTAGAAATTTAATACCCTTTGGACCCTTTTAAAGGCTAAAGATTCTCTTACGTTCCAAAGGTCTAGAGTCAAGTGGTTAAAGGAGGGAGACTCAAACACGAGATATTTTCATAATTGCATGAAGACTAGATCAAGGGGGAATGCGGTGAGGGCTTTGAAGGTGGATGATGAGTGGTTCGAAACACCGACAGAGGTTAGGAAGGTAGTGGTTAATTATTTTAGATCCCAAGTAGCGGCGGATGGAAGTGTGCGTCTGACTTTGGAAAGGGTGCCGTTCGACATGTTAACGGAGGAGGAGAATTTATCGTTAACTACATCATTTACGGGAGAGGAGATTGAGGAGGTTGTGAAGTCTAGTGATGGGAACAAGAGTCTGGGTCCGAACAGTTTTAATTTTGCTTTTATCAAGAGATTTTGGGCTTTGATGAAGGATGAGGTGAGAATTATGTTCGACCAATTCCATGCAAATGATTCGATACATAAAGGACTACTTGCTTATTTTGTGACTTTGATTCCGAAAGTCTCTTCTCCAATGACTTTGAAAGATTTTTGGCCTATTTCCTTGCTTGGATGCCTCTACAAGCTTCTTGCAAAGGTATTAGTTAGAAGATTGGCTAGTGTCATGGATTCCATTATTTCTAAGTCGCAATCCCTCTTTTATTAAGGGGAGGAATTTGGTGGATGGATTTCTTGTGGCTAATGAATTGGTGGATTATGCGAAGAAAACCAAAAGTGAGTGTTTGGTCCTCAAAGTGGATTTTGAGAAAGCTTACAACTCGGTGGATTGGGGTTTCTTGGAGTATATGATGAACCAGTTGGGTTTTGGAAGGAAGTGGGTGGCGTAGATGAGAGCTTGTGTTTTTGGAGGTAGTATGTCGGTCCTTGTCAATGGAAGCCCGACGGAGGAGATTAATATTCAACGCGGGCTTAAGCAAGGGGAACCATTGGCACGTATATTTTGCTTAGATGTGTTTTAAAAAATTTATTTTATTAACTTTCTCATATATGTATATAAAACTTTGTTTTCACGTACATAAGAAAATAAAATCCACAACATCCACGATTCAACTATTTAACATATTTTTCTATATATAAGAAAAAAATATTCAATAGGAACATTATATTAATGTTGATAATTTTCATTTAATATGTTTAAACATTTCATTTAATATCTTTAAACATTTGACAATATTAACAATAAAATTATATTTTATATGATTACTCCAATGTTACACGACCCATGTGGTAACACGGGTCTATTACTAGTAAATCTCTAAAAACTCTACCGATAAATACTTTGACTGAGGAATGAAAATTTGAGCTATATTTTATATAGCATGTCTTTAAAATTTCCGTCCATTCAATTTTCTCACCAAAATTCAAATTTTGCAGTCTTTTATAGGTAAAAAAAAGCACTACAAACCGAACAAATATCTTGACACATAAATGAACTTTTGAGCTATATTTCACTTCAAAGACTTCTAGCACATCATATAGAGCGTGCCTTTATATTTTCAGCTCATTTTGTATGACCAATAATATTTTGTATCATTTTTGCATTAATGATGATCATTTCACATTATTTCAAGAGGAAAACATACATGATACATTGTCAATAAATATTCTATATCAATTAACATATTAATATTTCCATAAAGAAAAAAACAACAACAAACATTCATCCTTTCAAAAAATAAAAATAAAACAATCATTCATTGAGATTTAGCTCTTTGCAACAAATATATATATTTTTAAGAAGTCAAACATACCTACCGAAATTGACATCGAAGAAAATCGAATCTAAAATTTTGAGAGAAACACACTTCAAAATCTCAAACCAACACCACCTAACCAAACCAAATGGGTTTCACCATTTGTATAAATATATTTATAACACACCAATCTCATCATGAATGTTAAATTGACATAACTTATATTCTACATAATCATGTATTAAAATTATTTCTTAAAGTCACTAATTCAAATTGTGTAGTGACATTATTCTTGATAACATCTAAGTTCAAACAAAATGTAACAATGGTTGCATAATGTACCAAAACAATTAGATTAAGTTAGGGGATAAAAAGTTAAAGGTTTTGGATTCAAAATCGAAGGAGGAGAAAAAACTAATCTAACAGTTAATTACTTACATTAAAAAAAATTAATTATTTACATTTACCATTAAAAAAACATGCATGATGGACTAATACGATTTTTGATCCATCTAAGCAAAAATTGAAGTGTGAGAAAAATCATAAAAATACCAACATGTAGCTGATAAAATGATTTGCTAATTAGAAGTACAATAACGTTATTTTCTAACATAATATAATATATTATGCAAACCACAATTCTTCAAATAAAAATTATTAATAAAAGGTCTCTTATGTGTATTGATATATTATGTTTGTCTCTTTAGATCAATAGATTAATCACTTAATCATCTTGATGGTCACTACAGCTTATTCTTTCTTTTACCAATTTTTTTATATTGTTTTTTCAGGAAACAAGCTCTCACAACTCTCACATAGGGCATTCATTGGATAAATCGGGGTCCTCCGCATAAGCATAATCTCAATGATAATTGTGACATACCTCGTCTGCTACCTGCATCAAGATGATGTCCATGTCTACCATAATGGGTCCTCCCTCGTACCACAAATTATCCTTTATCATTTCTTCAAATCTTATAGTGCAGTCATCAACATACATGCCCACCCTGCCACAAGCAGTTAAACTGTTGTTCCTTCCAGCCTAACACAAAATTTGTGAAGAAAACAATTTCTAAACATGTAACCCCAAGTTCAAAATTGAGGAATCACTAGATTTTTAAAATAGCTAATAACTTCGTATAGGAATTACAATCATCAAATTCTCAAAAAGTTATATTTTTATTTTTTAGTTATAAAATGTTTGTGAATGTTTTATATAACAATTATACTACAAAATAGAGAGGATGCATATTTGAGTTAAAAGTGTAAAAGAAAATATTAGAATTGAATAATTAGAGTTAGTATAATAAATAAAGTATGGAATATTTCATAAATAGTATGATGGTAAGAAGGAGAGTGTGGGTAGAAATTGTGGTGGACTTAAGTGAATTGGGCCGGACACACACATGGCAGTGAGCCTAGTTCGACAATGACTTGTTAACGACTCTAAAAAAAAGGGTTTTACATTTCCCACCCTGTGGAATTCTCGTGCGCCCTATTTTTTCCAAAAACACCCCTAGTCTGGATTACATAATCCGAGCTCCCTTCGGAAAATAAATTCCAGACAAATTCGTGAGATTTTGGCACTTAAAACCACTCTGATGGATGTTGATGCCAATGTACAATGGATGGATTCGAATTACATAATCCGGATGTTTGTACACTTTTCGGATTATGTAATCCGAAATGTGTCAATCACCCCGTAGAAAGTCAACAAATGGGGTGAGAAATGTTGTTTCCGGATTATATAATTCGAAAAGTGTACAAACTTCCAGATTATGTAATCCGAACTGCATCAGCATGGGGCAGAAGCCATCTGTTTTGGCGCATTTAGCTTGCTTCTAAACGACATACCATGCCTTTGACCATATGTTCTAACAAAAAATCTAATTCATAACATAACAATTATCAACACAACATAATTTTCAAACATAACATTAATCAAACATAACCATAAAATTATCCAAATGTTACATCACTAAAAATTATCCAAATTATTCAAACATAACACAATTAAAAAGTACAATCATCCATAATATTCAAACATTGACATAAAATAAATTACAATCAACCCCTTATAACTACACCCGTACCACCCCCACCATCACCCTTGCCACCTCTGGCACCCCTGCTACCCTCAGTAGCTCCTTAACGACGGTAAACCTTTCCATTATGCACCTCTTTCAATACCTCCTCCAAATGTTGCCATTCCTCAGACGCTCGCGGTACCACACCACTAGACATCACAACATACACATGGTCTTTGATGCGGCTTAACCTTTCGCTCAGCTCTAAGTACCCATGCTCTCCATCCACCTGAGCAACAACTGCATCAATGACCTCACGCTCCGGTGGCCTTGGCACCGATTCCAGCATGTCATGAAGAATCATGCGTGGATGAGACCGATGATAAAACCACTCGATGTATCCCTCTACTACCTCCACGCCATGAACTGCATAATGCCCCAACTGCTCAGGTGTCAGCGCATGATCAAAAGCATGCTGAAAGCGGTTTGTGATCTCCGCCAAATTAATCATAGGAGGTACACTATCAGCGGGATGTCTGGGATGGTCTGAAGTCTCTTAAACTGACGAAAGCACCCGCTTTGGCAGATATCTCACCATGCGGGGACCGTATGTGAGCCATCTACAGTAAAGGCTGATCCGCTCAAACGGACACGCCTCACGATGATCTCTATACGTGTGCATCACAATGCCACTCAGATCCAGCCCATCCAGATGGTTTTTGTATTAGTCTGGTGTACCCAAACCAGACCGTGGCACAAAAAGAATCGCGCATGGAACCCGATTCTCCCGATATCCTGTCCAGACATCCTTGCTTCCTATACCTCGGAAGTGCTGATACACCCAAGCTTGCAACAAAACATAATTTTGAATTTATACCTGCAATAAAGTCAGGGATCTTGACACCTGACTGCAGTTCCAATGTGCAACATTGTTAAGCTCCCTATACAAGTTAGCTAGTGCCATAGCTCCCCATGAAAATGAAGCTACAACATCAAGGTCTCTAAAGTACCTCAGGTAGACAACATCCACAACAGTTTGGCTATTGTCAGTTAAAGCGTGATCCCCACCAAGTATAGCAAATATATGCGGACAGCCTGGTCCCGCAACCTCTGCACCTCCTGAGTCACACCATGCTCACCAACAGCTGCAACAGCCGCTCCTTGAAAATTCTCCTCAAGTAGCTAAATCAGCAATGTGCACCTCTGGTACGAGTCACCTCAAGAAGAACATCACCCGAATCTAGGGCTGGCAATGAACCGAACCAACTCGAATATAGTTCGGAACTCGACTCGACAATTTGCTCATTGAACTTGGTTCATGAACCAAACGAGCTGAACTTAAGCTGAAAATTAAGTTCGTTAAATAAATGAGCTGGACTTGAACTATATGTAGTTCGACTCGGTTGGTTCATGAGTTGACTCGATAATATAAGAGTAGTAAAAAATATAAAAAAGAAGAGTGGTCTCATTTACAAAAATAAATGTTGGAAAAAATTCCACATTAAAAGTTAACAACATATAGAGTTTTCTCAAGTCTAAGCTTTTAGAGAAAACAAAATTGTCCCACATCGGTGGGTTTAAAACAATAGAAAGGAGATTAACTTATATAAAAAGGAAGTATAGATCAGAACTTCTATGTATTGGGGATCCAACAATTCCTAATTAGTGCGCTACTTTAATTTAAACTTTAACGCACTTTAATTTAAAGCGCTGGGTCAAATGATTATTCATTTAGAACCTAAGTTTCCAAGAATTTGTGCGAATCAATGGTTAGGGATTTTTTTTTTTTGACAAAAACAAAATGATATTCATTCATTTAAATTGAGAGATTACATCATTCAACATCGCTAAAAACATAAAGGATGAATCTGTCAACAAACTCACAACATCCATCCAAGTTAATAGCATATAACGACATAATGCCTACAAAAATATATGATAAAATTAAAGTGACCGGGATATCTATGGCCTCCGGATCTACAACGTTGACGCTCAAATCTTTGATTGAATAATCAATCTTTCTGTAAGAATCAAATGAACACCGCACGAAGACAAAAAATCAAATAACGCCGCACAAGACGGCGAACAACAAACCACCACACTTAGATGTGAAATCACAAAGAAAAAAACCTAGATCTATGTGAAAATCACTTATTAGATTGAAATAGAGAGAAAAAGATGAAGAGGGGTGATTTCAGGTCAATAATTGACCCAAAACCACCCCTCAATGAAGAAACTGTAAGAGAAAACCTGGAGAGAAAAAACTAGGGCGGCTTGTTGGAGAGAGAGAAAGATATGGTTAGGGATTCTTGGCAATAGCTTTTAATTAAATGTGTGCCTTATAAAAAGTTTAAACGTTAGAATATAAAAAAAAATGTTTTTCTTTTAGAAAAAATTTGCCATTTTATTTGTGTGATTTGAGCTGATCAACTGAACCTAACGAGCCGAACCGAGTTGTTCGTGAGATTTAATCGAGCCGAACTCGAGCTAGATATAAAGTTTGTATCGAACTCGAGTCGAGTTTTAAGCCGAACCAAATCCTATCGAGTCGAGTCGAGCTCAGACAAGTTCGATTCGACTCGACTCATTTCCAGCCCTACCTGAATCAGACCCCAAGTGCATCACCATCGAATCGACCGCATCGTCCCTTGTGATAGTCTCGTGGGACAGAAGCATGTCATCAATGGGGAGATGCAGCAAACATGACACATCATCAAGTGTCACTGCCATCTCCCTAAACGGAAGGTGGAAACTCGAAGTCTCCTCGTTCCACCTCTCCACAAATGCACAAATTAGACCATGGTCAATCAGTCTGTAGCTGGTATTCCGAAGACAAGAAAGATCGGTGCGCTGCATTATCTCACGCCACCACCGTGTAGCCATGATCGGGGGGTCTGTTTATCATGCATCGCCTCTATCTTCTTTCTGTTATTGATGCATTTTAAATTGCCACGATACTGCAAATAATTATAAACAATACCTAAACATCAGTTCACACTCATGACTTCACAAACAGGGCATTTCAACAATTTAACAGCACATAAACACCAGTTTCACAAATATCAACAACTATTTACAATCATGGCTCCACAAAACGGGTATTTAAACAATACATAAAAACCATTTTCACAAAGATTAACAACATATTAAAGGAAGTTTAACATTAATAAGTACCTCGCCCTCAGACGTCTTCTTGGCCACTTGCACATGATGCCTCCACAGCAGGGTAGTGTCGTGTGGGCCACCGGGATAGTCATCAAGAGGCTCAGGGTCTGGCACCACGGGACGCTCCCCTCTTCGCCTTGTTGCGGCTCGCCGTCTTCCATATCCTCCTCCATTGCCTCAAGCTCCTCTTCCTCCATTTGCTGCTGATGCTGCACGTCCATCTCATCATTCTCTTGCTCATGCTCCGGCTAAGGCTCAACATCAGCACGACGTCCCCTGGCACCTCGACGCCTCAGAACAACACCATCCTCCTCCATCCGTTGGAGACGCTCTCTCCTACGGGAAGCATGCCCTGCCACCCTTACGTGCTGAGTAGAGGAGGAACTTCTGTAACATGCACAAAACGAAATCAGCACAAACACAATACAAAACAGAAGATCAAAAATCATATTAGGTGTTTCCAGATTGCAACAATCCTGTCCGGAAAACAAAATCCGGATTGCTTCAATGCAGAAGAAAAAAATGGTACAATTAACTTGCATGCATAGAGAAATCGAACTAACCTTCGGTTATCAAGGGTTGAAATGCGGTCCTTTTGAGCAAGAAAACACCAATTTTAGTTGGATTTTTGTAGTTTGGAATTTGGGATAAGAGGGAGAGAGAGAAAGTAAAAAGTGAAACTGTAAAATGGGGGATGAACTTCATTTTGTGCTGTCGGAATCGGGACAATGTTTCGTATTTTTCCGGATTACGTTTACGAAGGACTATTTTGTAAATTTTACATGGCGCGTGAGAAGGTCATGGAGGTGGGAAAAGTAATGTTAAAAAAAAAAAAGACATGTCGTCCCCTACCCTCTTTAATGAATTTTTTAAAACAGTATTTGGAAATGATCATCATCGACTCTTGTTATTGATCTTTATCTTTTGTGAAGGTTAGCGAACACTCTAGAATCTTCCCAGCGGAACTAAAACAGAACAGATCGATCTTAGTTATTATAACACAACACACTGTGTTTTATTCCTCTTGGAAATCTGTATCGATAGGATAGGTATTTCAAAATCTCTTTACCCCCGACCCGACGACTCTTGTAATTATTTTATTTTTGTAGAATAGGGTTTTGGTTTTTTCCCCATACAATACAATACAATACAATACAATCATTCTGTTTTCTTTCTATTAGGTTGTTTACTCCATACAGCACAACACACCAATCCATGGCGAGCCAATCTTCAAGTGAAGGCGAAGGCAGCTCCAGCAATGTTTCTGAACAACAAGATTCAACTCTTCATCTCAATATCAAGACTCTTGATTCTCGAATCTACACTTTTCAAGTCGACAAAAATGTCAGCACCTTTAATCTCAAATCAATTTCTTCTTCTTTTTTATTCTGTTACTGATTGATTACTCTTTTCAATCAATTATTTCATTTCAGATGCCCGTTTCCCTCTTCAAAGACAAAATTGCAACTGAAGTAGGTTTACCTGTTAATCAGCAACGACTCATTTTTAGAGGAAAAGTCTTAAAGGATGAACACCTTCTTTCTCATTATCGTATCCTTTTATTTCTACATCACTTATTACTTGGATTTTTAGGTCCAACAATATAGTAGAATTTCATGTATCATAAAATGGCTCATTATTTTAAACCACATCGCGTTCCTTATCCACTCAAGATGTTGAGAATGGGCATACATTGCATTTGGTTGAAAGACAGCCAAATCAGACACAGACTTCTGCTACGGGGTCCGGCGGTGAGACAGCTAGTGCTAATAGTAACCGAGGTATAACCTAACGCATTTGCACTCCCCCGTTCGATCGAGGGTTTTTCATAGATCAAGTTGTATTATGCTAAATGCTGACGGTAAATTTTATCATTCGAAAGGAAACAATGTTGGATCAGGAGCTCCACGTAGCCGTGTTGGGCAAATTTCACACAGTGTGGTTCTTGGGACTATTAATGTGGGGGATCAGGGTGGTGAAGGCATTTCTCAAGACATTACTCGGGTTCGTTACTGTATTCTTTGCTTCTATAAAGTTTTTTTTTTCTTCTTTCTTTCTTTCTTTCATATATGTGGTAGTGATGATGTTTTGCTTTGGTATTGCCTGCCTGAAAACATTATTTATTGATGTAATATGATTTCAGGTTATCGGGGCAGTTTTGAATTCTTTTGCAAATGGGGGCCAGGGCACAATGAATGCTCCTAATTCCGCACAAACTTCTTCGGTCAGTGTTACTTTTTGCTTGAGAAAATACGGCTTATTGCCATTTGTGTAATTTACTAGGTTATTATTTTCTTATACACTCATCACTCTGAATTAAATTCACAGCCATCTATGATTTTAGTCTGCGTTTAGATTATCCTTGAAAGTGCATGGTAATTGTTGTTTAGGTTCCTTCTACTCGTCCTTTCAATTTTATCTTTTTAGATCATGATTAATGAAGTAATCACAGTTTCATCTATTATCCTACTAGTGGTAAACAGTTTCATCTATTCCAGTAACTATTCCAGCTGGTTTGTGTGTCGTAGTGGTAAACAGTTTCATCTATTATCCTATAAATGATTATTTATCTTCAAAAGTAGATAATTTATTTACTTTTGGCATATCTTTTCCCCCTTTTTGGTAAAATGAATAATTTTTTTTTTCCTTATGATTTTTATAATGACACGGTTAATTCCTTTTATTCTCCACAATTATTTTAATTTTGAAAAGATTCAGTGCAGCACAAAGAGTTGTCCTCTTGAGTCGGTAAATGTTGTTTTGCTACATCCATACTGCAATATATGTGCGTACCTTAACCAGAGCTGAATCCATTTTTTTAGGCTCCACCGGGGAATGGAACTGAAGGAAATCAGGCTGGAAATCAGGCACCGTCTGGACAGGCATTCCAACCTTTTCCTCATGTTCAGATTCCTATGGCTGCAGGAGCCATACCTGTTCCTTCTTTCAATGCAGTAGGAATATAGTCTCTCTTCTGCACTTCCTCTTAATTTTTACTCCTTTAAATTTTGTATTTGAATATCATTTAACTCTCTCACATCATTTCAGCCAATTCCCCATTCACTCAACACACTGTCTGTGTTCATAAATCGCATGGAACATGCACTCTCTCAAAATGGTAATGGTGCTGAAACTGTAATCTTCTATCTAGAATTGAAAGGGCACATAAATATTTATATTTGCTTTTGCAGGTTATGGGCCAAATATATCTTCAACTAACCTTGGAGATCAACGAGCAGAATTGCCTTCCAATGCACAAGGGTTGCCAACACTTGAAGCACTAACCACTGTATTGCATCGTACAGAACAGTTGCTTAGTGGTCAAGCTGTTTCTGCGCTATTTGTAATTACCACATCCCATTTATATACATACATTTTTTCACTATCTGTACTTATTAGACGTTTGTTGTTGTAGTATAAACTTTACTGGTAACTGGCCATAATTCTTGCCTAGGATAATCCTAAATATGCCCAAATTTCGGACACAACTAAATTGTGTCAATATTGTAACCATTGTAAATCTTTAATTTGTTATGTGTGTGTATATATGTGTGTGTGAGAGAGAGAGAAAGAAAGAGAGGACATAAAATGTCTTCATAATAATTGGTACTTTGAGCATGCTTTGATGGTAAAAGTAAAAGTGTTTGTATGAACTGAAAATAATTGAGTCTTCCTTCTCTTTGATTTTTTATCTCCATTAAACTCTAAATATGTACGGAAATCTACTACTTTTAGCAATGTTAGACTTTGTTGTACTAAGATAACACCTGCAATTTTACTCATAATATCAGTTGATTAATCGAAGGACCACCCATATACATCACATTCTGTTGTGCCAGTTAAAGATCACATAGGATATGAAGGATGTATTTTTCTGAATACCCTCTTGTTGGTTAAAATTTCTAATCTAATGTATCCTGCTTTCCGTCACTGATATATGTGTTGGTGCAATGATACATGAATCTGATAGAATCCAAGTCTCAAACAGAAGTGCTTCTGTTTATTTAACACAAAAATGATGTCATGATGAAGTGCATTTTAATTGTATGGATTAGTTAATGTCAACTAGTCTCAATATTTTCATCCTTTATATTTATCTGATTCTGTTTTACTTGTAATTTGTGACTAGCATATTGCAGGACGCATGGAGCGAGAGGGAACTTCTGCTGATCTAGGTGTAAGAGGTCAAATACAGTCAGAGTCAGTACAAATAGGAATTGCTATGCAGCATTTGGGTGCGCTTCTACTTGAACTAGGCCGAACTATGTTAACACTGCGAATGGGACAGTCTTCGGTATGTTTTCATTATTTTCATTTGTGATTTGGATTGCTTTCTTTTGACAAAATACTTTTCATGATCATATTCAATTTTCAGGCAGAATCTGTTGTTAATGCTGGACCAGCAGTTTATATTTCTCCATCAGGGCCAAATCCTATAATGGTGCAGGTTTGTCATTTTTGATATATTCACATTATTTGATATTTCAATTAAGTTGATGAAGACATGCAATAAACTGTGCTGAGTTGATATGTCAAATCTTGACTCTAAACATTATAAATAATTAAGTTCGTTCAACATAATAGATTATTGATACAGGATTGAAGATTGGAAAAAAGTCAGTTGATAACCATTTTCATTTCAATACCTTGTCCTAGTCAAGCTGTTTGATGAAAGTTCAGTTGTGCAACATGAGTCTTCAAATTTTATGACCTGAACTTGACTCTTAACTGTTCACGTGTTAATTGCATACTTGGGATTTCATGGCTTAGGAACAATACAAGCTATATTTCTGCTAATATGCAAGGAAAAATAGTTGATATTCATTGAATTATGTTTAAGATAACATGTGATCTCTATTAGGCATTAGTTGAATAGATTGTTCATGAAAGAAGAGGTTTTAAGAATGATAAAAAATTCTTATGGATCTGATTGTATTCAAATGTTTTTGTATAAGGCTAATTTACTCCTGTATGGTACATCAAAGAAGGAAAAAACAGATATCTTTTTGAGACGAAAATAAAGCAAGGTAGACAAAAGACTCGTGAGGGAAATTGAAAAAAAATAGTAAGACTGCAGTCTTTCCGTATCGAGAAGAGTCATTTTATTAAAGGAATTATTGAGTTCTGATATGGTGTACATGGAGTGTACTTCAACATTGTATTCTAAACAAGTTAAGGTGTAGGGGACTGGGCTTAGTTCAGTTCACTATTGAGTACCACAAGTTGCTCATCAAATGGTATCCACATATAATTATGAAGAGTAAACAACACTCGTTTAACCTTTCAATATCAAAGATATTGGTGACACATCTTTAATCCTCTAAACATAATCACAACCAATCTAGTCCATCAACTACTGATAGTGGCGTCAGTTTATTCTTGCAGTCTTAGAAGATAAAATCTATTCAATCTTTAAATTAGAAGCCCCATTATTTGTGTTGTCATGGCGTGCATGTAGAAGGATGTTTTTTGGGGTTCTACTTGATATTTGTACCTTTGGAAACTAAAATGATTGTTTGCTCATATATATTTGTACCTTTGGATAGTCAATTATTATTCCTATGTCATCTATGTTCATGCTAGGAAACCAAAGTAAATGGGAAATTGATAGAAAGAATCGAAAGAGTATTTTTTTTTTTTTTTAATATTACTGAGAATAGCGGAGAAGACTCTCCTCCACTAGTTTTGTCTTCTTATGCATCAGAAACCTCCCTGTTTTTCTTGTTTGTCCAATTTTTATGATACACCCTTTACCAACTTAACCTCCCTAATGTTCTCTAATTTTTCCTCTTCCTTGCATTCTAACATTACCTTACCACCCCTTCAAGTGCAGCCTTGTCCTCAAGGTACCCGTGGCAGGCTTCCCAAAATCTGCTTGCACGGTGCCTGCCTCTATGCATCCATTCTGAACTTCTGTCAAAATACTTTTCATGTTTTTAGATTCGGCTCTATTGAAGGACTAGTATAGCTAGATTCAGAGCAAGCGATTGCCATAGGTCCTCCCTCACCCTATCTCTCCACTGTGTAACTAACTGCTATGACCGTTAGTGGAGTTGTAACTAACTGACTGACACTAGTCAGTCAGCTTAGAGTAGTAACCTGCTACTGCAGGTCTAGTGCAAAGTCTATAAATAGACAATTAGGGATTGTAATCATTTGATCAATCATTCAATACAATTCAGTTAAGATTCCTAACCGATTCAAAGAGAACCTATGACTAGCATACATAATCCTAAGAGGTTCATTGAGTGTTCAAGAGTTCTACTTGAGAAAACCTGTGATTCCTAATCGATTCAAAGAGAACCTATGACTAGTTTGGTTTACCTAATCCTAGCAGGTTCATTGAGTGTTCAAGAGTTCTACCTGAGAAAACCTGTGTTGATGCTAGACGCCGAGCCCACACACTAATATCCTATTTTCCTGGTTTGGTTGTCTAGAATTAGGTATTTAGGTTTATCACTTCCTAATACAACCATCGGGGTGAGAACAAGTTTAAATTGTTAACCAATCTAATATGACGATGGAGACTACTATGTTTTGTGTCTCTGTAGCTGGATGTCGGTGTAGCAATTTTCAATGATCTTAATTTTAAACTGTTGGAAATTCCGCCTTAATTGCGGTCCGCCCCTAGTTGCCTAAATTGCGACCTTTGGTTAGCCTTCATTGCAGCCTCCAACACCTTATTGTGTTGGCTTTGAGGGGGTGGATTTAGTCCCACATCGGATAGATAACACTCTTGAGAAGAGTTTATAAAGAGGAGTTAGGCCCCAAATTTCGACATGGTATCAGGGCCTATTCTAGATCTATCGTTGGGCTTCCTGCATCGTCCATGCTTCAGGCCCATTGGGCCGGGATGAAGCGTGAGGGGGTGTGTTGGAAATTTCGCCTTAATTGCGGTCCGCTCCTAGTCGCCTAAATTGCGACCTTTGGTTAGCCTTCATTGCAGCCTCCCAACACCTTCATTGTGTTGGCTTTGAGGGGGTGGATTTAGTCCCACATTGGATAGCACTCTTGAGAAGAGTTTATAAAGAGGAGTTAGGCCCCAAATTTCAGTATGGTATCAGGGCCTATTCTAGATCTATCGTTGGGCTTCCTGCATTGTCCACGCTTCAGGCCCATTGGGCCGGGATGAAGCGTGAGGGGGTGTGTTGGAAATTCCGCCTTAATTGCGGTCCGCTCCTAGTCGCCTAAATTGCGACCTTTGGTTAGCCTTCATTGCAGCCTCCAACACCTTCATTGTGCTGGCTTTGAGGCAGGCCCATTGGGCTGGGCTGAAGCGTGAGGGGGTGTGTTGGAAATTCCACCTTAATTGCGGTCCGCCCCTAGTCGCCTAAATTGTGACCTTTGGTTAGCCTTCATTGCAGCCTCCAACACGTTCATTGTGTTGGCTTTGAGGGGGTGGATTTAGTTCCACATCGGATAGATAGCACTCTTGAGAAGAGTTTATAAAGAAGAGGCACTCCTCACCTTACAAGCCGGTTTTGTAAAGATGAGTTAGGCCCCAAATTTCAACACAAACACATCATTTTTGTTGTACAATCTAGATCATGGTTGGAGGGGTAACCTTGGCGCAACTGGTAAAGTTGTTGTCATGTGACTGAAAGGTCACGGGTTCAAGTCCTGGAAACAGCCTCTTGTGTAAAACAGGGTAAGGCTGCGTGCAATACACCAAATGGTGGGACCCCTTCCCGGACCCTGCATATGCCGGAGCTCTAGTGCACCGGGTTGCCCTTTTTAATCTAGATCATGGTTCTCTGGGGGTTGATAATTGTGTATGCTCAAGCTCAATCAACTTAAGTTCATCGTTGAAGACTGTAGCATTTTGATGATCAATCTACTGAAATTTGTCTTTATCTGTGTGGTTTTGTTGATACTTTATATATTCACTGTTTTTTTTTTGAGCAAATATATTCACTGTTTTTGTTTACACTGGTAATGTGCTATTTTCAGCCATTTCCACTTCAAACAAGCTCCCTGTTTGGCGGTCCACTTTCTTCTTCAACTCCTGCAACTTTAGGCCCCGTTGGTGTTGGAAGTGCTCCGAGGAACGTAAACATTCACATACATGCTGGTAAGTAAAACTAATTGTACTTCTCCTGGTGAGATATACAACATTTTTTAATTTTGATTCCTGCCAGGTGCCTCTCTTGCACCAATTGTTTCAGCAATCGGCTCTAGACCAAACAATGGGGAAGGGACAAGGACTGAACATCGTAGTGAGCCCGGTTCTGGTGATTCAGGTTCGACACGGGGTTTACCTGTTAGAAATGTCATATCAGCAACTCTCCCATCTAACCCTTCTGGCATCGGAGCTGCTGGCAGCACACCAACTGGATTCAGTATCTCAACTTCACAGCTACCACCCGATTCAGCTCCATTGTCATCTGTTTTAGCTGAAATCCAGTCACACCTTAGAAATTCTGTTGGTAATATGCAAGGAGACAACACAATTTTGTCAGGTGGTTAGCAATTCATTGTTTTATTGTATGTGTAGTTAGTCTCAATACAATCATATTTAACTTCTAAACTGTTCTGCATCCAATTAGGCCAAATGCAATCAACTAGCAGGGACTTGTCTTCTGGATCTGAACCAAGACCTGAACAGGTAAATGAACAGAGAGATACTGCGGAGATAAGCGGACGTGGGGCTTCCGGTGTACCCTCAGTTGGTTGCACTTCTGAAAGTGGAGCAGAGAAGGTACTTTTGTTCATACATGGTGATATATCTATCCCCTACAAGCATTGTTTTTATTTGACTAATAGATAGTCCGATCACAACCAGACCCAAACTGAGGCAATCAAAACCTGTAGTAATGACGACAGAGATGTTTTGGTCGACAAATTTGTTTCAAGTTCTTCCAATCAAGATTTACAAAGTTGTTCTAGTGTAGAAGCAACGGTAAAATCAGAAAAAGTACAGGATGCTCCATCTTCAAGTGAAAGGCGAGATGTAACTGAACCTGCCAAAACTGCTCCTCTTGGACTGGGTATGAGTGGTTTAGAGCGTAAGGTAAGCTTATTGTTTATGTTTTTGTGAATGAGAAGCTTGAATTTCGTAATTGATGCTATGTATTTTGCCAATGGATTTGTTTGTTGGGAGGTTATTTGCATGGTGTTTGAAAATTTTCTGGATGAGTCTTCTCTTTGAATTTATTATATATTTGTTTTTATTTTTTTTGCACGTTATATTTTATATAAACTTGCTGCAGTAGTTCCCCTTCACCCCTTCATATTTTGTCCTCAAGGATACATCATATTTGTTGTAATTATGACCGGGAAGTAAATTGAACACTGAATTATTACTAGGTTTAACTTTTAAGTACTTTCGGTCCATCATACAAATTGACGGGGAGGAGAGATATCTAGATGTCTATCATACGATTCAAATGGGGTGGATGCTATGAAGTCCGGATACGAGATACGATACTGCACCGATACGGAAAAATTTCAAAAATCAAGATACGATACGGCTGGGATACGTTAATAAAAAAAATTATATAATTAAATGTACAATATAATTATAACCATTTTTTTTTAATATGCAAATATATTAACAAACAAAAGAAACCAGTCATAGGCTCGTAGCACATCAACATAAATATAAATAACATTGACGATGATGATTAGTCAATTACATACACAATATATGCCAAAAAAAGCACCATCAGTGCTATACTATATCTGTTAGTGCTATATTTTATCGATCCAAAAAAGAAGCACTATATCCAAAAAAGAACACATCGGTACTCAAGAGTTAAGTTATTTTAGTCAACATTAATTGGGAAATATCGGGGCAGGTATAAGTGCAGGATAATTATCGGATACTCTCCTGATAGGTCTCCTGATACGTATCGGGAAATATCGAATAATTATTTTTTAAAAAAATAAAATTTAATCTTCAGATACTCTCCTGATACGTATCGGGAAGTATCAGACAAATATCGGTGCAGGATACGCAGGGGATACGATACGTCATCTATTTTGAAGTATCGGGGCTTCACAGGGTGGATGAAATGGTTGAATGATTGGGGTGGGATGTGTGGTAGGAGAAAAATACCTCACAAGGTTAAAGGGCAATTTTATCACATGCATATAAGGCCAACAATGTTGTACGAAACTAAGTGTTGGGTGGTAAAAAGTCAACAAGAAAGTAAACTTAGTGTCGCAAAGATGAGTGTTATGATAGATATGCAAAATAGGACTATAATACAATTGTTAGAGAGAAAATTGGGACAACTTCCATAGTAGAGAAAATGGTGAGTTATCGTCTTAGGTGGGGTGAAGGGAGACCAAGGAAAAGTATATGTCAAACCATTTAGAGAGATTTATAGGTGAATGGTTTGTATTTGGACCTGATACATGGCAAGAATTTATGGAATCAATTGATGCATGGATTAAACTGCACCTAGTGTAAAAGGGTTTGGCGTTGGTTGTGGGGATGACATGGTTGATCAGACCTTATAAGCCATTCAGCTGTTTAACCTGGGAGTCTCGTATTTATGTTTTTATATTTTGCCAGTTAGCATGATTGGTAATTTTAACATTCTTTTGAAGGTAATTTTAGTGCACATCAATCGTTATATTAAGCTTAATATTTGGGGATTATCATTAAAAAGAGTAGATCTCTTGCTGACATGATAGGAATATTTACTATGTTTCTGTACCTATGAAAATAAATCATCCCTTTTGCTGCATGATCTGCTCTGCATGATTAGGGTGAAAATCGCCCTATTCCACCCTTTTTCAACGGTGATTTGTGGGGCTTCTTTATTTTTTTTGGAGACATTTATATATATTTGATTTTCTAAACTTTTTACTCTAGGGATGGCCAATGGGAGTCATTTATTGATTGATTTTTTTATACGGGAACATGTAATGTAATATAAAGGATAAAAAAAGTGAAAAAAAGAATTGATTTGGAGGCAGAAGCATGATGTAAGGAGGATAGGAACCTTATTGAACTGCATGGAGTGTGTGTTGCTTAGTTTTTATCACATTCGCAGTATAGAATTATAAACTTGACACATTTGTTCATTAGCAAAGCCTTGGTGAACATGTTTTGAAACTTCTTCTCTTCTCTTGTTTTTTTATTTTTGTTTTTATCAAATTTGCACGTCCTCGTTCATGACTCATCCTCCATAAATGTGTGCACCACAACAGAGACGAACTAGACTTCAACCTCCTAAAGGCGCTGATGACGGATCCTCCAGTTCTTTCATCAATCAAAGTCAGGAAACCAGGACAGATGGTCAAAATATATTGCAAACACTCGGGGGTCAAGGTTCTGCTGTTAATTTGATAAATGCTGATAGGCCTCAGCGACCCTTGCCCACCAGCGGTAGTCAGATTGATGTGGCGGGTTTAATGTCTCAGGCTCTAAATAGTCCTGCTTTGAATGGTTTGTTGGAAGGGTTTTCACAGCAAACGGGAGTTGACTCACCTGATGGCTTAAGGAGCATGTTGCAACAGTTCACACAAAGCCCGCAGATGATGAACACTGTCAGTCAGATTGCCCAGCAGGTTGGCAGTCAGGATATGGGGAATATGTTAACCGGAACGGAAAGAGGGCAGAGGGGTGGTGTTGACCTCTCAAGGATGCTTCAACAGATGATGCCTATTGTATCACAAGCCCTTGGTGGGGGAAATCCTCCACCACTATTCTCTGCTACAGAACCAGAAATCCCACAGAACATGGTTAGCCCGATTGCCCAGCAGGTTGGCAGTCAGGATATGGGGAATATGCTAACTGGAACGGAAACAGGGCAGGGTGGTGGTCTCGACTTCTCAAGGATGTTTCAACAGATGATGCCCATGATACAAGCCCTTGGAGGGGGAAATCCTCCACCACTATTCTCTGCTGCAGAGCCAGAAACCCGTGCACCCTACAGGAATGAAAATTCTGATAATCGAAGTTTGCAGGTTTGTATGCATGTACTTACAAAAAGGCATAGTTTATTACTGCATTTGCATGTTTTGGTTGTTTATTTATGTGAGCTGTTAAGATGAATAAAATTTATTTTGGCTACTTATTGGCATTAGATGAAACTGAGTCCTTTTCAGCTCATACTGTACTACTTGAAGCTTTAAGTGTATTATGTAGATAAATATATCGTTTCATTCATAGGGTGAGCATTAGCTGCAAGTTGGCTGGCCTGTTTGTCCTGTAAACCAACCCCTCTAGGGCTGTAAACTTTCAGGCCTTTCTGATATAGTTGGCTGGCCTGTAAACTGACCCTTCTATGTCTCTTAATTTTTCTTTATCGTTAGATGATTAAAAAATATTTTGGACTAAGATCATGAATAAGATCTGCCTCACTAGTTGTAAGTAAACATAAACTTCTGCTATTATAGTTGTTCTATTGTGACTGTTTCCTTCTTTCTCCAGGTTGACCTTCAACCAGTGGCTGATAGGATTGATCGCCTGAGTCCACCTACAGACATCTTCCGTGCTGTAGCTGAAAATGCAGTCCAGCTGTCTAGCAGTGAAAGGGCTTCTGATGATCTTTTGGATGAGTTATGTTGCAACGAGAGTCTTGCCGGCGTAAGTATATGTTTGTATACTTTGGTGTTTGAATTGCTGATACGTAGTCTACTTTTATTCTCTTGCTTGATTGTTTGTGCACAATCACATCAAAAATTTAATTTCTTTCTTGTACAGGAATATTTGGAGATGTTGCGATCTGATGTAAGTAAGCTGCTCGAAGGACGTTCTGGGAGGGACAAGTCCTAATTTAAGTTTATGTGCATATGAATTTGCTGCTTCATTGTTTCGTGTCAATCTCCTAACGCTCCAGAAAAGTGCTAGAAATGAGTTTTGGCGTGCTGTGCCCTAAATGGTTTATTGGTTTGGATCATTACCTCCAATTCATGCGCAAAAATTTAGCATACACGACATGCTTAACAGTTGTATCCAATGTTGGATTGAGGTGATTAATGGCCTCCACTGTCATACTTTGATGTAATTGTGACTAGCTGACAGTGGATGCTTTGATTAAATATTCCTGTACATTTGTGCTTTCATTTTTCAGTTATGAATGACTAAATCTTGCGAATGCCTTTTGTTTATTGTTTTATTAACGAGAACCTTCGGTTGCAAGTGAGCGGAATGAAGGTGACTTTATTGCTATAATCTCTCGGTAAGGGATGAGATCTTCCTAAAATAGAAAATAGTAGGAGGTAATTTGAGCAGTGAGAAGTGTGAGTATAGGGAGGAAAAAGTTAAGGTGGTTCATATTTAAAAGTCTCTCAAATGGAGAGGGAACACGTATTTATAAAGGTGACAATTTACTCTTTAATCGTATACACAATTGTATTTATACGTAGAATGTCGATAGATGTTGGAGCAGAAGGGGGTCATTTACGCTATATTTCACTTGGGTGTCATTGATCTTGGTGTCTTTGTTCCTATTTCTTTTTTAACCAATCAATTTTCTTTCATCTAAATTATTTTAGGCTTAAATGCTCTTTTGGTCCTTTAAGTGTTTAGTTGGTACCAGGTAATAAAAAGTTGATGTTCTACAATTTTCTCAGAGATTTCGGGTAATCTGGTCAGGCTCACCAAATTTCCAATGAACTAAAGGGCACTGCCTTTTCTGTGGTGGAAAGCCGGAACCGACATTTGTAGCTCCATTTTGATTAAACTTTGGGGTCTTAATTTGGAAATGAAATTGCCAAGGAGCTTATCTAATGAATATGTGATTCGAGTTTGATTTTAGATATTTCTTTTAGCCTTTTATTTAAATATATCATATCCAGCTATTGAGTTGGAGGACTTGTGTGTATCATGTTTATCAAAAGCAAATAGGAGTGGGATTTGCTTGCTAATTAAGATCATTTTGGTACTTTAAGCCTGATAATAAATTTTTTTGCACTTTTGTGAAAATAATATGGTTGTAGCTTCTTAGAATTTGGAATGAATTCATTCCTGCAAAACTGCCTTATAAAGCGAGAGGTTTCACGCTTTATAAACTCATTTTGGATTATACTGGCTTTGATTTTTCCCAATATACCATTAACATCATACTTTTGGGTTTGGTGCTTGGAAGTAAACGAGGGTGATCGATCAATAAGCTCTAATACTATCTTAGAATTTAGGTTCGACCTAACTCATAATTTCAAAATTAGCTTGTAAGATGAGTGACGTCAATCTTTCAAAATTATCTTGCAATACGAGAGATGCCACTCTTTATAAATTTATTTTTAACTTTATTTTTTAGTATGTGAGATTTGGGTTTTTCCCAATATAGTTTTCCAGTCGCGTTCCTTAGTTTATATTGTTGTTTTTTGAAGAACCTTAGTTTATATCTTTAGTTAACTTCATTTATTTATTTATTAATGACGTTCAATGGTACTAAGAACTTCCACAATGGTATTAAGTTTTCACAATGGTAGTTCTTACAATGTTAACAATATTCACTCTAATGCTCTCTTTTAACATTCATTTTTTTATCACGTAAAATGATGAAATGATGCGAATGTGATATTGAATATAGAAAGAAAAAAAACAGATGACAATAGAAAATGAACAACAATTTTTTATTCGAGAATATCCACTCATTTAACGATATAAGAATAAATAGTTAATTTAATCTCTATAAACTATTAAAATCAACTAAAATGTTACTAATTATATTGTCATCCATCAATTTGGTCTTTAAACCAGTTCACTTTGAGACTTTGGTGATGCATGAGAATAGACAGTTGATTGATTTTAATAGCTTAAGGGCCACATTTGTGAGAGTGAGAGGATAATTTAGAAACTAATAATTGATTGTTTATTCATGATTTAATTTTACAAGGCGTACATGATACGTGCAATGGTGGATTCTACATTACAGAGATTAGAGGCATTTTTCATTATGTAAGAAAATATATATAACATAAACTAAATACTGCAGTACAACATAATTAATATTGTCCCAATCGTCGCTGCATATATGGATGCTTGGTGCATCTGTCTGTCGAAGTCTGTATAATAATATGATTGAACGTATGGTATGGTATATTATAAATTCGTCACATGTGAGGGGATGGCCTACCTTTGGCTTCAATATTATATATAAATACAAAACCAATAGCATCAGTCACTGACTAACCACAGTCGTCAAACGAAGCCATGTGATCATGCATTGAGGGAGACAAAAGCACATTTTGTAATTGTATATGACCCCATCCATCACCGACACCTATTTCATATTCTTGTGAGCTGCTGTACATAATCGTTGACATTTTTCACAACTAGTCAAGTAAACTTATCATTACAACTTATTACCTGCATCATACATTTTTTTAAGAATGAAAATACTTGATTGTATTCCGACTCCAAAAATGAGGGTTATGTGTTCCCGTTGATCGGATGCATTATTTGAATGCCCAAGTTAGATATCAAACTTTTAATTTCAGTCTAAAGGTAAAGAGTGATATATACTAGATAAAAGAATTTATTTATGTTAAATGGAAAAGGATGCGCCTCGTTAAAACTTATAAACACCAAAAACCCTTTGAAAAGAAAAGAAGAAGACACAAGTAAGAAAAAGAATACACCATCTTGTTACAAATTTAATTGAAATAAAATTTAAGGTGTGTGACATTCCAAGACATCACATAGGGTGGGGTTTAGCATGGAAATGGAGAGTTGTTTCCCACCATAGAAAAGTTTTTTTTCAACCATTAGATTAAAGAGGAGTATCAATTTTATCATGGACTGCCTACACCATATTTTTTCCTTGATCTTTTACACTTTTTTTTGTTTAGATCTAGAATTTTTTTCTTTCCTTGATAATTTGGTAATCATACTCTTGTGCTCTGTCCAATTTCAACATTGATTTCATTATCTTTATATCATGATCAGAATCAGACCTAACTTTTCTATCGCTCTATTACGTATAAGGCAAAAAAGCTCCAGATCTGGAATATTCTCATGCAATAGGGTCACCAATATTCTCATGCACATGAACATTCTTGTTCATATTCTCAAAGTGTAGTTGAATTTCTATTGATGCATCATTTTGTTCTTCCCCTTCTTCTTTTTGTGGTACTTGGAACTTTTGTTTCATTGCTGTTTGTGATCTTTTGAACCACACGGTTATGTGTTTTTAATGAAGTTTTGCACATGATTGTAGTTAAATTGTTGCGTGTTAATACGCAAAATGATCCAAATGATGATGATGAAGCTAGTTTGGATTTTGATGGGATTCTATCATTGAAGAAGCAAGTTGATGTTGCTTCCATTACTATTTTTTTTGGATAAAAAATATGAAAGTCTTGAGTGTTTTTTTATTCAATAATGGTTAAGTATATAAGCATGGAAAGAAAAAAAAATCAGATCTGAAAAAAAAATGTAAAAGACAAAGGAAAAAAATATGGTGTAGATGGTCCATGATAAAATAAATACTCCTCTTTAATCTAATGGTTGAAAAAATACTTTTCCATGGTGGGAAACAACTCTTCATTCCCATGCTAAATGCCACCATCACATAGATATTTCTCACAAGATTCTCGAGCGGATATGCTTCTTTTCCCAATGTTGAGATGATGTGATATGTTCATTTCCAACTAGTTGCTAGCTTCCCATGCCACATGTCTTTCCCTTTTTAAAAGCGTGCTTAGTTTGGTCCGAGTGGTCCGAGGTGTATTCTTCTTATAGGCCAACTTGAAATGATGTTGGTGTTGATTCGACCAATGCCATTGCATATGATCCATACAAGAGTTTGGAAGGTGTTTTATGTGTGAAAGATTAGATTGTAATGTGACATGTCCATAGAACTACTATTAGATCTTCATCCCATTCTTCTTATGTCTCATCAAATATCTGTTGTAACTTGCAAATGGTGCATTGTTTGTAGATTCGACCTGCACATTTGTTTGAGGGTGCTCAAGTGAGACAAAGTTTAACTTGATCTTGAGTTCATCGTATAAATCTTGGAACTTTGACATGAAAATTGAGTTTCTTAGTCTGTCATGATAGTTTGGCTGAGCCCATGTAAGTAGATGACATTTTTCATTATGAATTTGTGAATCCTTTCGGCTATAATGGTGGATAAGGGATTGCCTTCTATCCACTTAGAAAATAGTCAATGACAACTACAATAACTTTAAACTGGCCCGATGTTTGTGGGAATGATTCAAAGATGTCGAGTCCCCATGCATTAAAGGGGCATGTTGCGACAATTTAGTGAAGTCGTTAGCGTGATTGATATGATGAACCTCTGACATTTGTCACAATTCTATATAGTTTATTTACAATCTGCTTGTAAGGTTGGCCAATAATATATTGGCAGACCTCTGAAGCCAGGGTCTTTGCTCTGCAATGGTTGCCAATGATTCCTTTGTGTATTTGTTTCGTCACATATTATGCTTCCTATTCTTCGAGACATGACAATAAAGGTTGGGAAAACCCTATCATGTATAACGTTAGTAATGATAATGTACTGTGCTACAACTCCCTTGACTTTCCAAGTTTGCTCCTCGTCAGTGGGAAACATCTCATTTGAGAGGTAGTCTCGTAGTTCCTCGATGCACGTCGAATTAGTGGTCACGATACACACTTTTTTTTTTTGGAATAGATGTTGCTTGCATAGTTTGAAATTAAAACCATAGGCTTATGTTGGCTAGATACCTTCATACTTTCCAGTTTATTCTTCTTTGGTATTTCAATCTCGGGAAATGAGATTTATGAAGACTTCTTTAAACTTTTGGATAAGTATCCTGACCTTTTCCAACTAACTAACCAGGGCTTATTCTCTGGCATGTTATTCGCCACTGATTTGGTTAACAAATAGTTACGAATCACTATTAATTTGATAGTGGGATACTCCCATATCCCAAGAGAGTTGCATTCATGATATTAACGATTAATATTCTTATTATATGTTGCCACTTTCGAAGATGAATCCTTCCAAAATAATTCCTTATCCACTTCCATTGATATGGGATCTAGAATCTGATCATGAACAAGGCTCATTGTTTTTTGCAAGGAGGATGCGTCATCTTAACAACAAATTCCGCTAAGACTTGGAACTTAATTGCTTCCCTTGGTTGAAAATCAATCTGAATTTAGAAAAGCTTAACTAATCAAGTCACCATCCTCTTTGAAAGTTCAAGTTTTTGTAAGACTTTATTGATCGAAAAATTCATGTTATCTAAGCCTCCGAGCTGTAATCACCAAAACGTATACCAGTTTCTCAAATTTCTGGTATAATGTCTTGACTCATAAAAACACCTTGCTAACTAAGTACATTGGATAATGTGCTATTTCTCTTTCTTTAACTAGTGTCGAACTAATGGCTACCCTATATATTTTAATTGAAATGTCAACTTCTTGCTTGGAGTTGTCCTAGTTAAAACTAAAGGTGATGAAGGGTAGTTGGCACTGTGGGGTCCATTGAAACCATTATGACTTCTTTAGGTCTTGATAAAATGGTAGTGAACGATTTGCTGACTTAGAGAGAAAAAAAGATATGGATATTGTGAGACCCACCAATCGTTTCCCTTCTTTATGTAGGTTTAGATTCACATCTCAAGGATGGCATTGCACTTATCAGGGTTAATTTTTATTGTCCTTTGAGTAATCTTGAAGCCTAAGAACCCTAAAATTACACTTCTTGGGAATAATCCTCCTCTGTTTCGATAATTGCAACGTTCATTCTAAAATTAGTCATTGTTGAGGGGAACTTTTACAGTCTCCCTGCTTTGTAAGTGCAATCTCTTCCATAACAATGTAGTATGTTGCTCCTTTTCTTAACTTGCCAAGAGTATTGGAAAGTCGTCGCCAATGAATCAACAAATAGTCATATTTTGAGACCTGACACTAGTAAGTAGAGTGTTATAGCATGGTTTAAATTTGTGATCAAACATGTTTCTTTGTTGAAACGATCCATGAACGAGCTCAAAGATTCTTTTGGTTTTTGCCTAAGTTTTACCAAGCATGTAGATATTTTTGTGTTATCTTGTTCATTGTGAACCAAGTCATGCATATCTCCTTCAATTGTTTCCAAGACTTGAACCTTCTCGGAAGGGGTTAGAACCATAAAAAGCGGCTCATTTTAGAGTTCATGGAAAAATGTTTCACTTGAGAGTATTAAAGGATTGTTGTAGGTTCATTATGGAATTAAGGGAAGTCGGGTGCTCTCAAGGGTTTGTCTTTCTGTCATAATCTTCCAAGGTTGGGAGTCTAAAACACATTGGCATGTCTTCTTTGTTAATTTTTCTTAAAAAAAAAAGTTTCATTGTTGCATCATCCATCGAGGTGGACACCCCCTCTTTACCGAGGTTGACACACCTCTCCCTAGACTTGAACCTTACTATTGGGTCACTTAACTCATTATCAAGTAGACTTCTTTGTTGGATAATCCATGAGATAATTGGGTTGGTCCGTTTAGGCTCGCACCATTATAAATTTATTTAACATAAATAAATATTTTTAAATATTAACAATTAACTTAAATCCACTATTTTTCTATAAAAAAATTAAACTGCATGGACCTTTTTTAATGTTCCATATAAGGTTGACTTCATCCTCAATTACCCTCGTCAATTTTTATTTGTTATTTTTTAATCTCACAAAGCACCTTGTACTTTTTTTTTGGTCCTAAAGACTTGCACTTTTTTTCTTTATAGAAAAAAAAGAGAAGAAAAGTGCACTTTTCTTTTTATTCTCGCAAAGTTACTTGTTGTAACCTTTATATTATAAAATACTAGCAAAAATGTCTGTCTTTTCGCTATATATATCGCGTTAACGTTTGAAAATTATGATTTTTATAAAATTTTGATTTTGATTAAAACTAAAAATATAAATGTTTGTTGCTTTCAAGTTATAACAAACCAAACTAACCATGATTATCTATTTCAATGACACCAACAATATAAAAAAAAATATAATTTAAATTCTTTTTTTTTAATGACACCAACAACAATCTTTATTATAAAAATAACTTGTTTAAGAGTATAATTGAGATAATAAAAAAGTAAGTATAAATATACTCATATAGTTTGTTACACTTTTTAAATGATAAAAGAAAAAACTAGACTTAAATATATTTATATCGTGTTCGTTACATTTTTTTAATATTTAAATTTATTCTTATCTATTTGTTACATGTGTTATTTGTATTGAAAATTGAGGATATTTTTGTAAAGAGAAAAAGTCAGCACAAAAGAGCTGAAAATGATTATTTTCTTTATATATATAGTATAGATTAACTTAAAATGTTTACATTAAACTATTTTTCAAAATAATCATTAAAATAAACTAAATCAATATTTGAATTTTCTTCATGAATTATTCAAAAAGAATTTTTTTTGTTTTAAATTTAAAAAAGTTTGCCATTCATGTTGGTCAAATTGACAAGGAACGTGGTTTTTATTAAATTAATTCTCATGTAAGAATTTTATGAATGAAAAAAAAAAGGTGTCTCCTTAAACATATTGACCATTTGACTTAATATAAGTAAATAAAAAATGTTATATGATACAAAGTATAGTACAAAGAAAAAAATGATCTATTAGGTATTTGTGAAATTTGTTCTTCTTTTAATTGTTATTTTATTTATTAAATTATTCAAAAATAATTTTTTTTGTTTTAAATTTAAAAAAGTTTGCCATTCATGTTGGTCAAATTGACAAAGAACCTGGTTTTTATTAAATTAATTCTCATGTAAGAATTTTATGAATGAAAAAAAAAAGGTGTTTTCTTAAACATATTGACCATTTGACTTTTTCTTTTTTTACTCACTATTTCACTTAATATATGTAAATCAAAAATGTTATATGATACAAAGTATAGTACAAAGAAAAAAATGATCTATTAGGTATTTGTGAAATTTGTTCTTCTTTTAATTGTTATTTTATTTATTAAAATCGTAAAAGTTAATATTTTAAATGATTGATATATAGTTAAAAATGAGGTGAATACATGGTTTTTTGACTGGAATTTAAATTGGTCAACTTGTGGGAAAAAGAAAATCTATTGGCTGGAGTTTCCCTCTATATTTTAATTTTACCAGTACCCTTTTACGGCTATATATATATTTGATTGATTCTTTGATACATGATACATATACACTCTGTACAACACTCTTGTCCATTCCTGGCCATGTGCTGTGCGGTGCGGTGCTGTGCCCATTTGATATGATATAGATATACACCTTCCTCTTCCCTTCCCATTTATTTATTATTTATTGTTAAAAAAGTGTCTTTAAGTTATCTAGCTTCTTCACTTGGAGTTCATTCATTCATTTGTGGTAGTGAAATGGCACTGAACTTGGTGTTATTATGTGTTAGTGTTTACCTCTTTGCCATCACTACTACTACTATTGTTGCTGAAGATCCATACAGGTTCTTCAACTGGAACGTTACCTATGGTGACATTTATCCACTTGGTGTTCGCCAACAGGTATATTTATGTCTCAACTCTCACTTTCATCCTTATACCTTATCGGATCTGAATCATTTTGATTAATTAATTGATTCATCAACTATATCGACCAAATTTAATTTGTTATGTTTTGTGACACATGCAGGGAATACTTATCAATGGCCAATTCCCAGGACCAGACATTCATTCTGTGACAAATGATAATCTCATTATCAATGTCTTCAACAGCTTGGACGAACCTTTTCTCATTTCATGGTTAGCACATTTCCTATATAATTTCTATACCATTTGTATAAATAGCAAAAATAATTAAACAGGAAAGCATGTTATATATGTTATTAGTGTTGGTTTCTTTTAATGATGTTCTGGCCAGTTAGTTAGTTGCACGTTTCATATTCATCATACTAGTACTACATTTTAGAATGTTTGTTTGTTGGGTCACACCACTTGTATTGTGTTGTGTGGCTGCAAAGGATAGGAAGGAAAATGATGAAACCTTACAAAACATACACACACACACTATCATCTTATCTCTTGTAGTACTATGCTGGTCATGGTGGGTCAACCCGCCAATTTTTCTAACATGGATGGATCCACCCAGATCTACCAGCTTCACTTGTGTTACTCTTATAAATGTTATTTTTATATTCATATATATGGTGATGGAAGACATTTTCACAAGTAATTAATATTCAATTCCAAATTAAGTAATTGGCCAGCACTGCAGTTTGGAAAGTTTACTCTATTACTTTCTAGTATCAATCACTTTGAATTTCTATTCTATGCTTGCTTGCTTGCCTCAAAAGTCTTTTTAAATGGGTGGGGCCCATTTACTTTAATCATGCTTTGCTGTTCTCCTCTAGCTAACCATCAAATTGAGCTAATTATCTCCTTGATTAAGTGAAATAGTAGTATATTAGGGACCACTTTTTAAAACTATTGTGATAATAACTGATAAGACATATAACCTTGCAATTGATTAATAAATGATGACATGACATGACATGGCACAGGAATGGAGTCCAGCAAAGAAGGAACTCATACGAAGATGGAGTGTTTGGAACAACATGTCCCATTCCACCTGGAAAGAACTTTACATACATACTTCAAGTGAAAGATCAAATTGGTAGTTTCTATTATTTCCCATCTCTTGCATTCCACAAAGCTGCTGGTGGTTTTGGAGGAATTAGAATCCTAAGTAGGCCAAGAATTCCAGTTCCCTTCGATGATCCCGCTGGTGATTACACTGTCCTCATTGGAGATTGGTACAAGTCCAACCACACGGTAACTAATCATTTACTATCTTCTTCATCATCATTTTCATTTTCAATATATTGATTGTATTGTATTATGTGACAGGATTTGAAGGCCCAACTTGATAACGGAAACAAGTTGCCTTTCCCTGATGGAATTCTTATCAATGGTCGTGGGTCTGGAGGATCATCTCTCAATGTCGAGCAAGGTACTGCATTACCTACATGAATAAGACTCATAATATAATGTTGTTTTCCTCAACATTAGTACTAAATTTGACACAACTAATATTTTTTTGGCCCTTGTCATAAATGTTACAGGAAAGACTTACAGGCTTAGAATATCAAATGTGGGATTGGAAAATTCACTAAACTTTCGCATACAAAATCATAAGATGAAGCTGGTAGAAGTGGAAGGAACACACACCCTCCAAACCACCTATTCCTCCCTTGACGTTCACGTGGGTCAATCATACTCAGTTCTAGTAACCGCGGATCAACCTGGTCAAGACTATTATATTGTTGTTTCCTCTCGATTTACCAATCCGGTACTCACCTCCACTGGAATTCTTCGCTACAGCAACTCTGCAGGCCCAGTTTCAGGTCCACCCCCCGGTGGACCCACCATCCAAATTGACTGGTCCTTGAACCAAGCCCGTTCTATTAGGACAAACCTGACGGCAAGTGGACCAAGACCAAACCCGCAAGGATCATACCATTACGGCATGATAAACTTAACAAGGACAATTGTACTATCAAGTTCAGCTGGACAAGTTAATGGGAAACAAAGATACGCAATTAACAGTGTGTCTTATGTTGCCCCCGACACTCCTCTTAAGCTGGCTGACTTCTTCAAGATAGCAGGTGTTTACCGTCCTGGAAGCATCTCTGATAGACCTAGTGGTGGTGGTATTTACCTCGACACTTCTGTTATGCAAACTGACTACAGAACATTTGTTGAGATTGTTTTCCAAAATGACGAAGACATCCTTCAGAGCTATCATCTTGATGGCTACTCTTTCTTTGTTGTTGGGTGAGTATGATTTTCCATCACACACACACACACATATATATATAGATCATTTTCATTTGTTTAAAATCAGTCATCAATCATCATATTAATAACTAATCTATATATGAATGTTGCATGCAGTATGGATGGAGGACAATGGACAAGTGATAAAAGGAACCAGTACAATCTTCGAGATGCAGTTTCGCGTTCCACGACTCAGGTATATCCAAAGTCATGGACTGCTATCTATGTTGCACTTGACAATGTGGGAATGTGGAACTTGAGGTCAGAATTTTGGGCACGGCAATATCTTGGGCAACAGTTTTATATGCGTGTATACACAACATCAACATCACTCAGAGATGAATACCCTATTCCTAAGAATGCATTACTTTGTGGTAGGGCAACTGGAAGACATACTCGACCCCTTTGATGACTTAGCTAGCTACCACATGAATCAATAATACTTAGCCTTTATTAGAAGAATATGATCAAAAAAGCAGCTACCTTGTCTGCTTCTTCTTTTATTGTTCGATTGCTTTCATTAATTATTGATGGAAATGTATTACTTGAACTATAAATGACCCCTACTCGAGGTCACATTCTTTCTCATAAGCAAACAGAAACAATATAATATATTATATTCCATTTATAATCTTTCCAAATTTTATTATTATTGTTACTACCACAGAGTATAGAGTAAAAGTAATGATAAATTTGACCTTGGCAGAGCACTCTATGTCATCCATTTAACCGCTCTCACAGTACTAGAATATTTAGCTATGGAAATGCAGAACTTTAATTTCAGTTTGATTGTTTTTGTTAACTAAGTATTGAGTGAATTATGCATTTATAATATAATAACATTTTCCTTTTAATATAGTTTAAAAAATAAGATACCATTTACATTTTATTTTCCATCATTAGTATATGACAATTGAAACACATGATGCTTGCTGGATGCAAAGAAGAGAGTTTGAGTGAGAGTAAGAGCATCACTTTGGTCCTCAAATTATAATGGTCAGTCAATTTTAGTCACTAAATTTTCCTAATAGGCAAATATGTTTTTGAATAATTTGTAACACGTAAATCATTTTAATATCTTTTTCCATTACAATAAATGCTTATGTCATAGAGATCATTTTGTCCGAAAATAGTTAAACTGCACAACGACTAATTTACGTATAAATGAGAAATTACCTAGGATAATTTGCCTATAAATGAAAAATTACGAGGGACTAATTTGACGTATTTTTAAATTTCAAAAAATTTTATTTTTTTTAGGGAAAAATTTCACAATATTAAACAACAAAAATAAATAATTGGACCGTCAATATTCTATTAAAGACTTTCTAGCCCGTTTATTAGGGTTAAGATTAGGGATGTAAATGGATATCCATGGATAGTGTGATATTCATGTCCACTCTGTTGGAGAAATATGAAATCCGTACCCTATCCATATCCGCGCGGATATCTGTTTCGCGGGTAATCCATGAATTTTGAGGTATCTACATGTTTATATAGATATCCATGGATAACATTTATAAAAAAAAATGTTAAATTTTTTTACCTTCAAATTAAAAGCAAAAGTTCATTACATCCATTTTCTTTTCTTTTTAACAAAACATAATATCCATACATTACAATAACAATTAAAATCATTCACTCGACAAAAACATAAATAAAGTTTCTTACATTTAATAAATATAAAGTTCTTTGATTTAACAAAAGTTTAAATAACGCTCATCATATTTAACAAAAACAAAGTTTTTTACTTCACAAATCCCGATCACTTTCACTTCCTTTTAAAGAAGAGTAATACATATTTGAATAGTCATGTAATAAATAATAACACTCACAGTATCGAAGATTTTTGCTTAGGAAGTTGAAAGGAATTAAGTATATTTATGTAATTTACTCGATTTAATAGAGGTATCAGTATCCGCGGGTGTGGATACCATTAAATCCGCATTTGTATCTATTAATTAGCGGGTAGTTAAAATATCCGTTTATTTTATCCATGGATATCCATTAAGGTATCCGCTCCGTGTCCGTGGCGGATTTTATCCGCGTACCTCCGCGGATGCGGATTATTTTGCCATCCCCAGTCAAGATCCTCTTCATTTATAACTTTTTTTACCCCGCCTATTGACCCTTTAGGATGGAAAAGCGCCTTACCCATAATTTTGTGTACCACCCATCCCACTAGCTACTTAAACAAGTACTCCCTCTCACTCTGATATCAAATATAAGAAAATATTTTTTAGTAGGTATAATTTTGATATTTGTGCAAATTAATTTATAAAATATAAAATGAATTGCAGTTTACAGAGTTAGAGTTGAGTTTGGTGATAGTGTAATCCTGGGAGAATGGAGTCGGAGTCGGAGTCGGAGCAGCAGCAGCAGGAGAAGAAGGAGTTAGAAGAAGTGATTAAGTCTCTTCCTTCCGACGTCGTTAACGACCTTCTCTCCCTAGGGGTGGGTAATCACTTCGTTACTTCTTCTTCTTTGGTTCTTCCTAATTAATTAATCAATTTCAATTTCAATTTCAATTTCAATTTCAGTTATGTGTGCGGTGCATCTTTCGTGTGTTTAGAGTTGAAGCCAGCAGCGTGTATGCTTCTACATCCCTATCATCACCTTCCCTATTATTCCCTTCTGCTTCTGTTTCTGCAACAACAGATACAGATGATAATAATAATAATAAACTCTGCACCCTTTGCTTAGGGATCCTTCAGTTTAGATTTCACGGTGATAATAATAATAATAATAATAATAATATCCCTCTTCTCATTTCTGATATGGTTAAAAGTAAAGGCTATCACTCTCATCATCATTCCTTTTCCCTTGAAATCTACATTCCTTCTATTATCCTCAACAACGATAACACTCTTAGGCAATACATCAAAATCAAATATGGTTCAAGACTTTGCTTCAAACATAATACTACTTTCATCTCTGCTAAAGATGCTTTCATGTTTTCTCTTCTGCCTCCACTTCAAACTCTCCTCGGTGGATGTAAATCAAATCAACAGGATGCTTCTTTCCACATTCGTTTGACATGCACTGCGTCTAACAAAGCTTCAGATGATAATAATAATAATAATAAGAGAAGAAAAACAGGTTTCTCCACTTTTATCACTCTTCTTCTTCTTCCTTATAATCATTTCGTATTTCCCTCCACTCACAATTTCAGACATTTTTATAGATGAATGCAATTTACTTGGACTCAAGACTACTTTCACCCCTTCTCTTCAAAATGAATCCTCTCATTGCTGTAAATTCTTGTTGGAAACGGTAATACTTGATTCTTCTCCTTTGAATCATGTTTCTTTTACTTTCATACCATAATCAAAAGTTCTAAGCCAATGAATGGCAGACTCTATTACTTCATTGTCTATTATTATGATTATATAGTTTTCTATTGCTAATTGAATTTTCTTGCTTTTTAGCCAAATGAACCTTGCCATTTTACTTACTCTTGCGACAGAACACCCTTATATTTTGGTGGAAGATACCTCAAGGTAATGCCTTTGTTATGTTATTCCCCTGTTTTCCTAATTGAACTAACATATTGCAACTCTTAACTATATCAATTTTCTTTGGCGTCCTCATATTTTTATTTTTTGAACATTAAGATGGAAAATTTACTGCGATATCATTGGCTTTATTAACAAACAACCCCATCAAAGATCAAAATCTGGGATCTGTTATGGCCTTTATGGCTAGTAAGTGCTCAATAGACTGTTGCCATCTTAAATTTTGCTATATACGATTCCTCTTTTTCTTACCCGACCGCATTCTTTGGTTCCTCTTTTTCTTACCCGACCTCCCATTCTTTCTTCAATTGAGGGAGTTCCCATCTCTGTCTTTGATCTCTTTCTCTTTTTCACACACTTTTTTCCTATCTCCTTACTACCTATTTTTCTTATGGCCTGGCCGTTGTTGATGCTGATCTATTTGCTATTTCTCAACTTCCTTTCTCTCGCCATGTTTGTGTAATACCTGTATATTTTGATGGAAGGTACCTGAGGGTAAAAAAAATATACTATAACCAGTTTTCCCAAATGTGGCACCAATAAGCTTACATATTCAAATGTGCTGATATGCATATTACACATACTAAAAACTATGTAGAGATGTTCAATTGTTGTCTTAATGTCATCTGCAAGTGTGCTTTCTTTTGTTTGACCAGTTGTCCCAGAAAGAGATTCTCGTATATGGAATCTAATTTCCATAATTTTTTCTGGACATTGGCATATTTCTATGACTTTCAAAGTAATGATCGACTAAGATTGAATCTAGCTTGTGCAACCTAAAATTTATACTGATACTTTCACACAGTATTCACGGAATGTGAGTCAATCACGCTGGATCATTGATGATGAAAGAATGGGGGAAGCATCAGTTGAGGTACCGTCTGCTCTTGCAAATTTCAATCGTTACAAAATACTTCCTTTTAAAGTTGGTTGTGGTAGGTGACAATAGTGTATACTTATGTAACTTTGTAGGAAATAATTGGTGAAAACATACTTCAAGCATGCCAAGCTGATAGTTTCAAGTTTCATGCTGCTGGAAGAGAAGATATTGATGTACTAAAATTCATGGTTTTGATGTATTATTTTTAAAGTTTATTGGTGGATAAATTTATCTGATGTGTAATTAATCTTATAGGTCCGAATGCTGGGGCCAGGCAGGCCATTTCTTGTTGAGGTGAAAAACGCTCGACATGTCCCATCTGAACTGTCTGTAAAAGATATAGAGAAAAAGATAAATACCACGGAGAATAAATTGGTAATGTTCTAGCTGAATTGATAACATTTGTATGTCCGTTATATAATTCATGGCGAGTAAATGCACAATGCCATATGTTCATGTAGGTTAGAGTGAAAAATATGAAACTTGTTGGGAGTCAGGGCTGGGACCTTATGCGTGAAGGCGAAGCTGAGAAGCAGGTCTTGCATTTTTCTTCTTAATCGTATACTTATTTTATGGTCAATGATTTGCAGCCTTGATTCATTAATTGTTTCATCCGAGTCATCCTTACTATTATAATCTTCAAATTGTATAGAAGCAATATGCTGCTTTAGTGTGGATTTCTCGTCCTCTGAAGGATGAAGATCTTCAACATGTGACATCACTCAAGGATTTGGTGAGTTTTATGTTTTTGTATATTACTTGTTAAGTTTTCGCCGAACTTGTGCTTTGTAAGAAAAGTTTAACATAAACTGGCAGAACTTTGGTTATTATTTCGGTCTCTGCATGATTGATATAAGTTAAGTAGAGCTCAAAGATGTGTCATCTTTTATTATAACACATCCTGATTGTAAATTTTACTCGTTTAAATCTGTAATTTATCCATATAATATGCTTGCTCATTGAATTCATTTCTGAACATTGCTTATATTGACCCTCCGTTGCATGTTGTCTGATGTATCTACTCGGTTCATTTTCAATCAATCACATAAGTTTGTATCAAAATTGTACTGCCTCCATTTCAAAATGAATGTCGTTAAGGTTTTTACACACATATTAAGAAATGCAATAAATTGAAAAAAGATAATAGTAATTTTACCAAATTATTCTTATTAACTATTGTTGTGTTTCCCACTGTCATAAACGCAAGGTGAAGTATAATGCTTTGGGAGTAATATCCATTATATTATTTGGATGGTACAAGTTGAAAAAAATTATTAATACTACATTGAAAACTAAAAGTGACATTCATATTTAAAACAATATTTTTTTACTAAAGTTACACTTATTGTGGAATGGAGGGAATATATATACAAAAAACTATTGAAAATAATAGGACCCATGTAACAACTTCAAGATTAGATTGAAATCTGTTAAGCAAAAATGTAAAGACTTAAAATGAAAAATTGAACCAGATATTAAATTTCATATTCTTGACTCCTTTGAAGTTTTGCTGTAGCTTGACCTAGGTCTGTTTTACCCTTGGATCATGCTTGTAATCATTGGGATAATCTCTTGTGGGATTTCTGCATAAGTGGAGTTTTTTGTTTTAAATTGCAACTCTGGAAACCACGTAATTTTCTCTTGTTTTGTGCAGAAAGTTATGCAGAAGACCCCAATAAGAGTGCTACACCGTCGCAGTCCTTTAGAGCGGGAAAAGATCATTCATTGGTATGACTATATATTGATAATTTTATGCCAAGCTCACAATCAAGGCCACATTTAAACTATTAACTGAAATTTTCAATCCCTTCTGTTTCTCCAAATCTGTAGGATGAAAATAGAGACTATCGCTGGAAGTTCCCAATATTTTCTTTTGCATTTGTGTACACAGGTATTGTTTTAATGTTCTCTCTTATGTATTGTAAATGAAAATTCTCAATGACTGAATTTAGTTTTAAATTAGAGCTAGACACAGTTATGTTTAACAACAATAATTTGGTAGCTCCAACCATAGGCCGTTAGACTTGATTTGCAATGAATGGTGACAATTTGGCAGAAAAGATATGTAAGCTGGTTTGTACTATAAGTACTTTATTTGGGCAAATGGAATTACTATCACATAGGAGTAACTGACTGCCATTTTGTCTAGCTAGAGTTCTGAGTGATTTGAGCTAGAGGACATGGCAAGAGTACTATTCCCCCTTGTACCACCCCATCAATAATTATGGGTCATGATAGTCAGCCAAATCTGTAATCACTAATTTATAAAAACTCTGCAGGCTGGGACCTATATCAAGGAGTTCGTTCATGGGGATCTTGGACGCACGCATCCTAGGTATGACAACAAACATCAAGGCTTCTGGGAATTGAAATAATATTTATTCCTTACAGCCATTTCTATATATATATATATATATATATAATACTACTGCATGCCCTCAACTAAATAAATACCCAAGGCTTATGGGAATTGAAATAATTTATTCTCTGTTGCTTTTGGTTTTGCAGCATTGGATCTATGTTGGGTTGTAGAGCTGAAATTTTGCAACTTGATGTGACGGACATCAAAATGGAATGTTTTCTGACTTAATAAGGGTATTATTGCCCCCATTTTTAAGTCTTAGTTCTTATTGATTTAGATAGAATTGGTTTTGAGAGTGTCACTTGTATTTTGTTTTTTTTGAACAATTGACAGTGTTATTGTTAAAACATGAATTCATACTGGAAATGATATTTTATTTAAGAGTAGGAATCTAACTTGATATTCCGAAGTTTACAACACTCGCGCACACTCCGCACTAACCATTTGCAGTAGACTCCAGTACTATTTGAAATGATATTCTAAAAGTGAGTTTAAAATATTGAACTTGGATGAAATTATGGAACTACCATGGGTTGAACAAGAACTGGCCGCTCTGTTTTGAATCACACACGATGTGTCCATTGCATAATTCGGTTTCCATATTCTTTACTTTCAGTCAAATAATAACATCAAATTCACGTTCATTCATGTTGAAAAGTGTTTCTCATACGATGAGAAAAACATAAATGAGTGAAATACTGGGGTTTTTGACTGAGTGAGTCTTGAGCTAACTATAATTCGATGACTGACAGAATTATTATCTTCAAGTTGAGCAGCTTTTTTCCAGTTCTAGTAAACTAGCATGTTCTCCTGAACTGTTCCTTCTCGTACTGCCAACCCTATTATATTAGTCCTCTTATTGCATGTTTTGCTCCTATATGGTTACTTTTGAATGAATTAATTTTGGCAGAAATCGAGTTACACTTGCTTTTCTCGTGTCAATGTAAAATGAACATGGTATTACTGAAGTTGTAAACACGGTTGAATTGAATCTAGAGAATTATTGTTCCATAATAATATGGAGGCAGAAATTGGCCACCTCCTAACATGGTTTTGATTGTGTACATTTGGAAAATAATTATCATCTAAAAGTATATCTTTGAAACATGTATGCGTGATTTTTCTAGAAAATTTGAAGGTGAAGAGTAGCACCCTAATATGGAGGCTCGTATTATATCGGATCCAATTCATAAATGCTTTGAGTAAGGTCTACAATTCTTAAATAATATACGTTTGGGTCGTTTGGGACATGCTGACTAGTGCCCCTAAGAAATTTGTTAAGGAAACAAAAGTAAATTTTATATAGATAGTTTTATTATATTTGATTGCTTAACAAGTGTCACAAGGTAGTTATCATTTTTCTCTAAGTTTTTTTTTTAAGATCGATCTCTTTAGAGACAAGTATCACATCACTCAAACCTAAAGGTTTGTAAGTTGCCAACTACAAGCTGTGGACATTACAAACTAACAATGTAACCAGATGATAGAGGTCTTGTGATTTACATCCATCCAACCCAATAGATGGATTGTCCTCAAAGAAGGCCCTCAAATGAGTCAAAATAAAGGGGTTCGACCCACGTCACTTCTGAGGATCTTAAGTATGCAGATTCTCGATCAAGTTTATGTTCAACCACTTTCTCTACTCAACTACAAAAGAATACTTTCTCTACTGAACCACAAAAGAATAACATGATAAAGTTTTCAATGGTCATATACAACTACACTGTCCAAATATTTCATGGAAGGAAGGTTGTTCCATTCCTATAATACAAGGGGGTAAGTACATTTTTTTTATATAATAGAGGGAATGTACAATTTCATATTACAAACCTATATAATGTAATGATGTTATTAAAGAGTGATAAATTTTCTAATGAGAATGTCCCGCCTCCTAAAGAAATCACTGAAAATAACTATCCCTCTATGCCACCACTGCCATCAAGACATCACCTAATGCTGATTCTTTCTTATCAATTGTCATGGGTGGAAAAGGAAGAAATGAAGTTGCACCACATTACTCAATCCAATGAGCCTCTAACATCTTAGCCATAAAACCATACCGGTCAGCGGCTTCATCAATCTGCAGTCAACAACTTGTAAGTATAGCTTACCAAGCCAGTACAACAATACAGAATGGAAGCTAGAAAAAAAAAACAAATTTATTACCGTTTTCTGTGTCGGACGCCCAGCTCCATGTCCAGCCTTGCATTCAATTCGAGCAATTATTGGGTTCGTCTGGGGACTTTTATCCAGGCTAGTAACAAGGACATACTGCATGGTCTGATCAATATTTGGAATACAAGTTAAAAGTTTTGAAGCTTGCAAATTAAATTCATAACTCAATAAATCAGAATGCAATAAATTCAATTATGGGAAGCAGACAAACCGCCAATAGCTTCAATGAATGTAATGGCACAACACGATCATCATGATCAGCTGTCAATAGCATTGTTGATGGGTACTGAATCGACTTATCTGGATGCTGTTCCCATGGTCTCCGGACATTATGCAATGGTGAGTACCTGAAACACCATAGTATTATCATAAGATGTCACATACACATATATAGTCTTACATAACAGCCTGCAGCAACACTTAATAGCAAAACTTTCAGATATCTGTTTATGTAATGTACAGTTTCATCTTACTATTTAACGATAGGTTTAACGAAACTCACTTGATTAGCCAATGAAATTCTTCTTCCTTGTCAGAACAGCCAAAATCTGAGGTCCAAGCATGACCTGAATAACAAAACACCAAATCAATATACAACATTACTTTTACAAAATAACAAACTAGTAGACACTACAGAGAGGAACAAACCTATAGTGAATTTATGGAACCGTAACATGTCCATAACACCAACATGAGCCAGTGCACAACCAAAAAGATCAGGTCTCTGTTCAAAATGGGGAACAATAGTAAATACAGCTAGCTCAATGCAGGGAGAACAATACAAATGCAACTTCCAATTGAATAGAAAATGAAACAAACCTGATTTATGCAAGCACCAACAAGAAGTCCACCATTGCTTCCACCTTCAATGCATAATTTTTTGGGTCGGGTATAACCGGCTGATACAAGGTATTCAGCTGCAGATGTGAAGTCATCAAAGCAATTTTGCTTTTTCGAAAGGGATCCTGCTTTATGCCACTCCTCTCCGTATTCTCCACCACCACGAATATTTGCTATGCAGATAACAGAACCTAAATGTCTTGCGAGGACAATACGACTGACACTGAAAAATGGTGTAAGACTGACGTTAAAACCACCATATCCATATAACAAACAAGGGTGTGAACCATTCAAAATTATATCCTTTCTGGAAACAATGAACATCGGTATCTTGGTTCCATCTTTACTAGGCGCAAAAACCTGAAATGTGTAGCTTTATGTCAAACAATCGAACACAAGCAAATGAAACAACAATAAACAAACAGATTCCATAAGCGGCAATGTCCACACTCATTAAAACAAGTAATGATATTTTACAGGGCCTAATTTATAATACAAACTTTGAAATACAATAACAACATATGCACATGGTTGAGTATTTTTCTTCACTTAATTTCTTACCTGATTGACGTGAAAATCAGAGCGATCAAACCCAGGGACAACAATCTCACGAAATATCTTCACATCGGGAATCTGTGTTCCTAGGTTGCATTGATATATGATACCAGGAGTCAAAAAGCTTGTAAAGCTAAAGAAAAACACACTATCTTCACGCCGTGCAGAAATTTCACCAACTGTGCCTATGTCAATTGGTAATTGATGCTGCAGGGAACCTGTCTGTAAGTTTCTTACTTGTAGAACATATTTCACATCACTCAAGTAGCTTACTATCAGTTGGTTACCGTTTACCACATATGCCGACCCGAGTACATCTTTTCCAGATTCTTGGATAACATCAGTCCAAGTATTTGGTTCTCTCAAATCTACTCGGACTAGTTTGTATTTTGGAGCATCTTTATTAGTTAAAAATGTAAACACGGCATCATCATTTGCAATGGGCTGATACTTGGCATCAAAATTATCAATAAGCTTAACAAAAGGGAGGAAGGAATTTTTATCCCGAAAACCTTCCAGACCATTAGGAAGTTCGGACAAGTCAAAGTAGTATATTTTGTTAACTGGATCACACCCCTCTTCAATAGAGAGAAGAACATACTGCAAAATCAAATAAAGTTTTTAGGAAATCAGTCACATGTTCTCAACCATACAAAAACAAGGAAAGAACAATACCTTTCCGTCATCAGTGACACTTGCTCCAAACATATATTTAGGGTTGTGAGGATCTCTCCAGCACAGAATATCTTGTGATTGGTCCGTACCCAGAAAATGATAATATAGCTCATGATAAAGGTTAGAATCAGTCTCAGTCCCAGCATCTACTACTTCCCCATCCCTACATTGTAAATTAGTAAAGTAATAAATCAAGAAAAAGGAAAACTGATCCTAGTCCTTCCTACCATCATCAGCAACGCTATGATTCACTTGCTGTTATTGAGAAGATCTCCACATAAATACTTAACCGGAAATATGAATTGCAAAACAGAATAACAATTTGAAAGCAACGGCTTACTTGATTGTTGGAGCCGGATAGCGGCTGTAAAAGAAACCTTTGCTATCATGCGTCCAACTAATAGAGGAAAACTTAACCTGAATGAAAATAAATTCCAATCAATCTTGATTCACGGTTCAACTCTTGAGTATCATTATTTTTAAGTTAACAAAACAGTATGAGATATTACTCACCCACGACAAATTATCAGGTTCAACAACCTTGTCATGAACACGCATGACCTTTATGGTGACCCAATCACTACCGCTTGAACTGAGCCCATAAGCTAAAAACTTAGCATCTTGGCTAATCGAGAAGCTGTTGAGTGAAACAGTACCATCTTCACTAAGGACATTGGGATCAAGCAAAACATCGGCTTCACCCTCGAAAGTATCCTGAAATAATTAACGCAATGGTATTACTAAATTTACCTAATTTAAATTGGATACATACATATAACTTGAATAGAAGTCCGGTAAGTGCAGCAAGCTCAGATGATAAAAGGTTGTAGAGACATTTGATTTGTGAGAGTTTATGGGTACTACCTGAACATAAAGGACGCTCTGAGGTTGAAGACCAGTATTATGGAAGTAAAAGTAGTGATTATCACCTCTTTTGAAAGGAGCGCTAAAGCGAGGATGATCAAACACCTTTTTGATTGTTTCACCAAGTCTGGG
>Ga0228710_1000336_pt1 | contig 54745 bp, 21 predicted proteins | sample MedpolnodulmetaG_FD_177995 | JGI IMG/M metagenome (GOLD analysis project Ga0228710, IMG submission 177995) | Root nodule microbial communities from Medicago polymorpha collected in Santa Monica, California, United States - pink nodules | ecosystem: Host-associated > Plants > Roots > Nodule... | reverse complement strand
TGTGTTAGTGGCAATTTAAGAAGATGTTCTATGCATTTGTACAATTCTGTTAGGCCAGAGAGACCAAAACAAATTGTTTCAACCTTTGATGTTGATGATGATGTTTCCCATGATTTGAGTTTGATTAACTCTTCTTCAATTTGAATTGTGCTTGGATGTGATCTTGTTGGTAAACTAATAGATCTAACACCATATTTGCTTGAATGTTTTTGGTTTGTGGAAAAGGTAGCTATGCTAGCCTTTTTCATCATTATTAAAGGGTGCACAATTGTATTGTGAGATAACTAGATTAAAACGGTGTATAATCTTTCCTATTTATATATGTAGAGATTTAGTGGAGCTTGTGAGAGAAGTCTAGAATATATATTATTTTTAATAATAGAAGTCTAGAAGTATTTTATATAGCTTTATTGGCCTTGATGTCATTCTATAATAATTGAATATTAATTCAATATGTCAAAGGGTGGTGTTTGTTTTTCTTTAATGTTTGTTAAGTTGTCACATTTTTATACACATAACATAGAATATAGATAAAAATTTATATAGTTAAGGGAGATAAGGTTATAGAGGGATGTTTGCATAAAACTAAATGTTAAAGAGAAGTCTGTGAACCACAAATTTCTACAAAATAAAGTTAAATATATTTTTGATTTATACAATAAAGCATTAAATTTGATTTTAGTTTTGTAATTTCTTTTCTTTTTCATCTCACAATTTTTTCTTTAAAAATATTAAGTTATAAGTATAAAGTTTTCACTTCTGTTTAGCTGATTAATCTTGTGGACGTATATGTGGGACATATAAAATAGATTCTTCTCTTTCAATTAACTTTTTTCATACGCAAAAGTCAAATATTAAATTTTGTGGCCATCGACTTAATGGATTCAAATTTTTTACTATTTAGATGAATTCATTGTCGGTTACAACCAGATAAAGAGTCAAGCATGGATACCATGTTATGATGCAATTTTTTGTCATTGTAAAATATACAATTTTTTTCATTTTGGTCTCTTCAATATATTTTCAAGATAAATAAACAAAAATTGACTTAATAAGGTAAGATTTTTCTCTTGTGTTTTTTCTTCGTCGTCTGCGTGCGGCGTTGTGTTGTTCGTCGTCTTATGCGACGTTGTTTTTGATTCCGCGTCTTGTTGCGGTGTTCGTTTGGTTCATATTAAAAGATCAGCTTCAGTCAATCACTGATTCAATCGATGATTTGGACGCCAACATTGCAGATCCGGAAGCATGAGTATTATACTGATTTAGGTTTCATCATATTTTTGTAGGCATTTTTCCTTTATATGCTATTAACTTGGGTGCTGTGAGTTTGTTCGCAGATTCATCATTTACGTTTTTAGCGATGTTGATTCTGATGTATTCTATCAATTTGAATGAATAAATTGACTTAATTAGGTAAGATTTATTTTTGGATTGTTACAATACATACTCAAAATACTCAAGCCCTGATCCTCTGCATCTGCCTCTATCTTCCCACGATTTTAGCCACGTACATCTTGTGACATGGTATCTATCTATCGTGATATTTCATCAAGGTCGGTTATAATGGAAGATTTGCAATCAATGTTACATAAATGTACCTTGGATGAGTTATATGGGATTGAATGTTACGATTATGGAACATCGATCATGACTCGATACAGTTAATTAATAATTACTGCTCTTTTTCATATATAGAGACGGTGGTTAAAAAAATGATGTACTACTAAAATTAAATGATTTTCTATGGCACATTGCGACAATGATATGTTCCTTTTAAGGATTACAACCCACCAAATTAAAAGTATTTTAACATTTTCCATGATATTCTTTTGTATGGTTATTATTATTACAAGACAAGGGTTGGTATCTTTCGAAAGATCTTACACAAATATCCAATCTCGTGTGTGAATGAATGAATTAAATCAATTCCTAACCAAAGACTTAATAGTACACATTTTATTCCACAAGAGTATTTTGAAAGCAACAGATCTATTTTAATATGCTGCAAGTGGCTAACAATTTCCAATTAGTCCAAACTGTGCCGGCCTTTATATTTGATTCTCATTGAATTGGACGTGGCAACAAGATTTCCTAACGCATGATGACATAACATGTTACAATAGTAGCATTTACTAATTAGTAGTAAATCATGATTTTGTTTAGCTTTTTGGTTTTTACGGAAATTATGGTTAGAGAGTCAAAATAATGTCGCTATATACTTCTTCCGTCTTAAAATAATTGACTTACATATTTGTTTCACAACCGTGGATATTTAACATTTTTAATTATTTATTAACAAAATATATAAAAAGTTGATATTCCAAAATATTCATTAAGGTAGATTTTTTTACAAGCCAAAATAAAATACCCAACATAAAAAAAGAATTTTGTCAAATGAAAAGTTTTATAAACAAGTATTCCATCTGTTTCTATTTATAAGAGAAAGTTAGATCAACAAAAGATATTGTGTCTAGGCTGAATATTTAACTAGATACATTAACTTTTATTAAACCAAATTTCTCTTAAGGGAATATATTGCTTGCACAAGCTTACAAGCAAAATGAAAATGTATATTCCAATGTCTAAACAACCTAAAGGATTAAGTCATCGATAATTATGCGCAAAAGCAAAATTATAATTTTTTCCTTCAACCACTAAAACGAGATGATCTTGATCTTTTCTAACATTTGTTGTAACATTTCATCTTTGTAATTGAAAATTTTGTTGTTTCGTTGTTTCTAAATCATCCAAAATCAGATGATATGTAACAAAGACCGAATCGAGTTACCAATCTATCCATCTGCCCAAACTGAATAATGCACATGATTAAATAAGATCAATTATTAGCTAGGATGAATAATAATCTGATTGCTCATTACATTACACTATTGTTTACGGGCTTGATTTGGTCAATTGAAGGTCAGCAGTTATATTTCAGATATTTTTTTTCTACAGTAGTTTTATTTTAGATCTGGTACTGTATTCTGTCTCATAAAGTGATAAATATATGGCTCCACTTTCCCTCAAAAATAAAATAAAATATGGCTCCACTTCTAAGCAGCAGCTAGAAACACTTTCAAGTGGCTTGTCGAGACTATCCTTTTCAATGATTTAGATTTTACGCTATATTATTGGTTCACATTTACTTCCTCTCCATACTTTTTTTTTTGGATATGCTAATTACTCCCTCCGTCTCTATATGTAAATCTTCTTTACTTTTTTCACATTTTCTAAGAAAATTTGTTAGTATAATTAATGTGTCTATTTTGTGTGTTAATATTACCATATTGTCCTTGGTTTATATGTGTATTAAATTTGATTTTTCATATTTCAAGACAAGTTAGTAATATTAATCAAGGGTATGTTTAGGAAAAAATAATAAATGTATATAAGAATTTGAAAAGGATTTATATTTAAAGATAAAAATAAAGTCAAATAGGTGTTTAGATATATGGTTAGAGCGAGTAGAATTTTGGGTTATTTGTTAATTTGTTAATGAAAAAAGAGGAGGTTAATATTGAGGGGAAAAAATGTTGTAGTAATTAATGTTTGCTTGGCTGGAAAGAAAAGCATATAGACGGCATGTGTTGATCAAGAAAATCCTTTTTCTTGGATTGAGCACGGTTTTCAAAATCTTTATTGACCTTTTAAGCTTACTTGGTAGCCAAGGTGCTGTTTTACTCTTTAATCAATTCATGGACATGTCTACACGTGTACTACTGATAATGCTCCTCAAGATTTCCAAATCAATTCTGCCGGCTGCACTTACATGTGTAGGAAAAGGGAAAATACTTTTTTGATTTTTAATTAACAAAAAGGTAAAAATACTTATTGACCAAAAAGTATATATTTATTTCGACTTCCCTAAAAAAAAATTTATTTGGACTAACAATAACTTCAAATAAAAAATATTTACACAAATAAAAAAGTACAATTTTAGACTTTGTGTCTGTTTCAGTTTTGTATAGAATTGATTATGACAGAATTGTTTTGATAGAATAGATTATAAGAGAATTGATTTATTTTTGGATACAATAATGCAAAATTGATTAAACAAACTTGTTTGTATAGTTTTGATCAAAATTATTTTGAATGTATAACTACTAAAATGGACATAACTAAATACAAGTAAATGGACATAGTTGAAATTTTTTCTATATATTAAGTTAAAAAAAATAATATATACGATCATTAAACCAATTTTTTTTACAAAGTAATTGTTCATATATTTTATATTTTTTGATAAAATATATTTAAGTTAAACAATACTAGAATTTGTTGACAAAAATGATAAAATATACCGTAAAAGATAGGTAAAAGAAAAAATACAGTAAATCTGAACGGAAACATCGTAAAGGAAAATCCAAAACTTGGTAACTCATGACCATAAATATTTTTCGAGGGTTAATTTGGTTGTTAAGTTTTTTGATTAAATTTGGTTCATCAAATTAAATACAAAGCAAAAAGAAAGAGAATTGATAAAGGACAATAAAGAAAAATAATAGCTTATAATAATCAAAAAATAACATTTATTGAAGAACTGATTATAGTTAACTCAAAAACTGGGAATTGTAGCTTCAACCATAATTGCTTTTGGAGGATAGAAGAAATTTTGAAAAGCCAAACTAAACATTATTGAAAACTTAATTTTCACTTTTGAGATGTTGTAGAAGCGCTTCTTGCTGCAAAAAATCCAAAACAAACAGACACTTTATTTTCATTCATCTCTAGAATTAGTTTCTCATTTTAAAATAGTTTGACCCCTTTCTCGCTTTGTTTGGACAGAAGATAGAGAGAGATGAGAGTCAAAGATTAAGATGAAGGGAGAGATAGTATGAGAGAGGGGGAAACCAATGAGATAAAAATAAAAAGAGAGAAATAGTGTGGGGAGAGGGGGAGAAGGGAGGTATGAATGAGAGAGAAGGTAGAGAGGATCGAAAAGCCTTGTGGTTGTGGGTTCGAGCCTCACGGTGAGTGCCAACTGTATTTGTAGTGAGTATAGTATTTAAAATTAGAGTTTAAAACTGTTTAGGTTATGCCTTGAGAATGCTTTCAAAGGGGTTATTTATAGCCTTCCGTGGGCTTTGTTTTTTGTGACTTAGGCCTCAAGTTACTTGGACTCTAAGGGTATGTTTGGTTCCGAAGAAAGAGAATGGAAAGATAGGTGAGTGGATGGAAAGAGAGTGGAATGATGCACTTTCTATAGTTTGGCACAACTTTATAAAGTTAAGGAAAGAAACTTTTTGGAGGGTCCCACATAAGAAATGTTTCTGCTCTGAATTGGGCAGAAAGTGAAGAGATGCCACTATTTTTAACGAATGCACTAAATTGCCCTCTGGTCCTGTATATTTTTACAATCCATATTTCAATGTTTTTTTGTCTTTTGCATAGTACTCTCAGACAATATTTTTTATTTTCAATACGTATATATATTTTTATGAGACATACTCAATGATAACAATTTTTTCGATGACCAATTTCAATACGGTGTTTATACCAAATTTTTTTAAATGTATTTTTATTGAAAATTACTTAAATAACATATTAACATAGGGTTATTTATGTCTTTTATTAAATTTATCTCTTTCTTTCCTCTTTTACTTTCACTCTTACCAAACAACCAACAAATCATCTCATTTTCTACTCAATTTCTTCTTACTTTCTTTCTTTTAACATTCTTTCCTCTAACTTTCAATCCTTCCACTATCCAAACATACCCTAAGAGCATCCACAATGGAGACCTTCACTTTGGAGTTGTTAAACGGGTCCCATGTGAACACATCAATCTTTTATAATTTTTTAATAACAGTAGTTAATAAGCACTCAGTCACTTCACTGGAGACCTTGTGATAAAAGGTCTAAATCGGTCCAACCACTATCTTTTCATCATTTACATTCCAACAATACAATGATTATTTTAATAAAAAGTAGTGTAAGGTCCACTTATGAATGAAGGTCTTAAGTGAGACCCTGAATCTTAGAAGACCTAAAAAAAAACTCTAATGGGGGTACTTATTAGGTACCGGGTCTTAAATGTGAAGACCTCATCATTGGAGATGTTCTAAGTCACGTTTAACATTCCAGATGCTTCTAGAAGCTCTTTGAGGTAGCGCCTTTATAAAAACTCGCCTAGGGCCCTTTTGGAAGGCATTATGCCGTTAAATATATATTGACGACCCAAAAGATGATAGAGATAATAGTTTTTAGGCTTAATACATGCTTTGGTCCTTTAACTTATTTTTGGATTTCATTTTGGTCCCTTAACTTTAAATTGTCTCAATTTGGTCCCATAAGTATCTCTCCGTTTACTAAAGTGGTCCCTTCTATTAGTTTTCTTTCAAAAAACATTAACTTTGGCCTGGTAAGCTTCCACGTGGGCCTATCAGTAGATTACATGGCAAACATTGTCAGCAATATTAAAAGGGAAAGATTGGTGAAAATTAGGGTTTTTGTTTTCCTTTTCCACCATTCCTCTTCTTCTCCATCGTGACCCTCATTTCTCTTCTTCCACCATTCTTTTTTTTCTTCATTCTCCATATATCCACCCAGAATTTCGAACCACACAACCTATTCACCTGAAATGTCGAACCAGACATCAAAAACTCCATGGGTTCACAAAAATTCGTATGCATCTGGATCTGTTGGGTCAAGTTTGAGAAGAAGGTCAACACCAAATTGTAGGTGTGGAGAAACAGTTGTAACTCGAACTGTAACTGATGCATTGAATCCTAATTGTGGGAAAGAATTATGGGGTTGTAGAAACTATAGAAATTCGAGTGACAAAGGATGCAGTTACTTTAAGTTAGTTGATGAAGATGATGTTATGTATGAAAGAGATTTGAAGATTGAAAAACAGAAGAAAAAGAAAAACAAGTTGAAGAGTGATTTATCAAGAACAAGGAAATGGTTGATAATGACTTTAATTTTTGGATTTGTATGCTTTGGGATTGTGTTGGTCTTAGGAACAATGTTAGTTTGCAAAACCACATCCAGGATGAGTGGAAATTATTTGAAATAGGGACACAAATGTATTTAGGTTTTGTTATGAATGAATGAATGTTTAGGTTGATTATGAATGAATGTAATGTATTGATGAATGAATGTAATGTGTAGTATTTGATGAATGAATGAATGCAATAGTTTTAATGAATTATGTTTTATTGATGTTCTGTTTAAGCATATAATGTTGACAAGAACCTTTTAAGATGCTATAATAGTGTAACAGGAATTGGTATAAAATGCTACAATTATGTTGAATTGAAACTGTAACTTGGAAAAGGGCTATAACAGAAACTGTATTATAGGCTGCTATAAGGCATTAAAAAGTGCTTAGTAGCACATCATTCCATATATTAATAACTGCATTATAGCAAACTAGTAGCAATGTTACAGCACTAAGTGCATAGACATTGCTAACCAAAAATAAAGTCAAATGTGCTTAATATCAGTCAATAGCACATATTACATCAATTAGTACTTAATAGGCTACTTAATACTAGTTAACCAAAAAGACATTCAAAAGTGCTTAATAGCACAAATTACATTAAAAAAGACATTCATAGTGCTTAATTTCTAAGGCTGAGATGCAGACTCGGCCCCTGCCTTCCCTGCCAACCTCTTTCCTTTCTTTTGTGCTTGTGTTGGTTGAGTTGTAGCAACTTGATCCACATTCTTTCTCTTCCTAGGTGATCTCACTTTCTTTTGAATTGGTGGCTGAGATGGCTGTGCCTGAGATGGTTGTGTTTGTGGCTGAGAAGCTTGTGGCTGACCTGGTTGTGCTTGGTTCACATTCTTTCTCTTCCTAGGTGATCTCATTTTCTTCTGAATTCGTGGTTGAGATGATTGCGACTGAGAAGCTTGTGTCTGTGACTGAGAAGCTTGTGCTGGTTGATAAGAAGCATGTGCATGTGTTGGTTGTGCTTGTGCTTGTTGATGAGAAGTCTGTGATGGTTGTGTCTGAGTTGTAGCTTGAGTCTTTGATTCAGGTGGTGGTGGTGGTGGTGGAGGTAGTGTGCATGTTGATTTGTTGTGTCCAATTTGCTTGTACCTACTACACTTAATTCCATAAGTGGCTCTCTTCATCTATTTGTCATCTCTCATCAGCTCACTTGCATCCAATCTCCTCTTCTTTTTAGGTCTACCTGGTTGCCTTTTCACAGGTGGTGTTTGAAGATCAGTCCATTCTGTGGTCACCCATAGATCTTGGCCATTTACTGGAAAAATGATGTTGGAGTAACATTCTGCATATTGCTCTTTCTTGAATATTGATGGCACATAGTCAGCTATCTTGTAATTTTTGTATTTCATGCAAGCAATGACATGACAACATGGCAGTCCCATCAACAACCATTTCCTGCAATCACACACTTTGTTCAACAAGTTTACAACAAACTTGTCTCTAGTGTTTGACATATGTGTAACTTGGAAATCATCATCTCCACCTTGCCTACATTAAGGTTAACATCATATTAACACCATATTTCACCAGATGAACATAAATAAAAGAAGTGATGTATTAAGTAACTCATACCGTACTACCCAATTATTAGTATAAGAAGATTCTTTTTCAAGTTTTTTCTTGATATTTGGCAGCACTTCACCATCAACATACTTAGCAATTTTCTCCCTATTGAGCTGCCACCTTTCCATCACATACACTCTGATATCCTCCAACATAGAAACCACAGGCTTGGACCTTGGAACAACAATAACAGAATTGAATGCTTCTGATATGTTATTCACTAGTGTGTCACACTTTGAATCACCTTTAAACATTGCCCTAGTCCAATGCCTTGGTTCAATCTCACACAGGTAGTCAAAGACTTCCTCACTTATTTCTTTAATTGCCTTTATCTCCCTCTCAAATGCATTTCTGTATGTTGCCTTTGCTGCCATCCACATCAATTCTTTCAACTTTTCCCCAGGGAATCTCTTCCTAAAGTTGTTGTAGAGGTGTCTGGCACAAAACCTCTGCTCAACTCCAGGAAGCAAAGCATCAATTGCTGGCAAAAGTCCTTGTTTAACAAAATACAACAATTACAATTAACATATGCAATTAATAACTAAGTATTTGAACATATTCAAGAAAAGTCATTAGTTAACTTTACCTTTTGCTGATCACTTATTATAGTGTAGTTTTGCAAAGTCTATTGCCACCAAGATCGGCTATGAGAAGCTCCAAAAACCATGTCCATGAATCTTTATTCTCTCCTTCCACAACAGCATAAACAATTGGAAGTATTTGGTCATTAGGATCCATTCCAATTACAGCCAATAGCATTCCACCATAAGGGGTCTTAAGGAAACACCCATCAAGACCAATTATAGATATGCAGTTAAAGAAACTATCCCTACAACCCTTAAAACACACATACATTCTCTGAAAGTGAGGACAAACTATGGCAACATGAGATTCTAGGTCAGCTTCAGAACCTATATAAGGGGTACTAGTAATGGTTACAGATGATTCTGGATTGGATCTAATTAATTCTTTACCATAGTCATGATTCTATATTGATCTTTAAAACTACTTTCAACAAATTCAACTGCATAATTCTTTGCCCTATAAGCCTTGCATCTGTTGACACTCATTCCCCACTTCTGTTGAGCCCTCTGCATAATTGTAGTTACACTTAAGTCCCTATTCTCTCTAACCCTTGTGTGTAGTTTAGATCCTAACCATTTAGAGTTCATCATCTTTACTTTCCACCCTGGTGCACATGTATGCTCCCCTAGAATTTTCCTCAATTGCCATGTTTCCTCACCTTCAATCTTACCACAATACATCTCTCATTCACAACCATCACCTTTCCAAGTTACCCTCATTCTCTTCAAGTCATTTTTTTTAAAACTTCAAATCCCTAGCATTCTCAACAGCAAAAGTTCTAACAACATGCTGAAAATCAACCTTTGTCATAAATAAAGTTCCCACCTCCCATTCATACTTTTTCATACTATCTGACATCTTAAAAACTGGAAATTTTGGGTTCCCTACACCATCTTCATCACTGTCAGACCCACTCACAAGCTCATCAGAGTTGTATTCTTCCACATCACTTAATCCCTTGTCCCCCACAACACTTGATTGACCTACTTCTTCTTCATTGTTAACAGATCTCCTAAGATATTCAATTATGTCATCTTCAAAGACAGGCTCTTCAATTGTTTTCTTCTTCTTAGGCCTTCCTCTTCCCCTCCTCTTACCACAAATTCACCTTGCACATTTGCATCATTCACAGCTCCCCTAACATTCACAGTTTCAGCATTCACAGTTGGTTCATTAAATAAAGACTCCTCATTTAAGGAAGTAGTTGCTCCATTAACTTCATTCCCACTTACCTCACTGTCTAAATTTCCACCTATATCCAACTCAACTTCCTCACCATCAAAATTTATCTCCAAGGCACTATCTTCACTCTCACTTTCCAAATTTTCATTACCCTCTTCATTACCTAGCTCAGCCTCAGTCACACCTTCATTCAAGTCAGGCACATTCTCATCTACATTCAATCCAGTCCCATTCACACATTCATTCAATTCAGGCCCCTTCTCACCTTCATTTAGTTCAGGCTCCATCTCACCTTCATTCAATTCAGGTCCATTCTCATGCTCACCAAACAAATCAGTCTCATCCATCATTGGTCCTAAGTCATTTAAGTCCAACTCAGACCCAATTTCATTCACATCACAGTTGGGACCATTTACACCACTATCAGCATTTTTACCTTCAGCTGTGGGACCTACATCAGTGAGACTTTCATTTGTCTCATTAACAACAGGTGGGACAGGTGGGGCCATACAAAGATATTCTAACATTGGGTCAAGGGCTACAACAACAGGTTGTGACATAGGGTGGACAACATACAAATGGACCCTATCATATTGAAGTTCAATACTCTGCATCCTTCTACATCCACTATCATTATTCAAAGGAATAAACCCATCTTCCATAGTAGGGTCATGATACCACAGAGACTTAAGACTAACATAACCATAGTTTTTTAAGGTTGATAACAAAGCAAAGTAGGAGAAAAAGTCTGGGTCACAATCTAGTGTTTCTACTGGTCCTACATAATCAGGGTCCATAAAGCTACTAAAATCCCCAGCATCATGTACCACACACTCAAAGATTTGGTCCATCTGTTTTTTTACCATTAATATACAAAAGAAATAAACCCTAATCATATTTATGAACAATATTCGAAAAAATTGGACCACACCACACAACAGTATAAAACCCTAATTTACATATAGAAATCCAACACAACAGACAAAAATCGACTTTTGAGAAGGAATAAACAATACATAAACCAAATCCATGCATACAAAACCTTAAAAGGTAACAAATTCATTGACATTTTTGAAAACCCTATACAAATTTTCGCAACCTAAATCAGGCAAAAAAACATGTTTTAACTTGAGATTCGCAAAGAAGAATAGGAAATTAGCCTTAATCAGTTAAAAATTCATTGAAATTACTCTTAATCAATTAAAAATTCATTAAAACCCTAGAGAGTTTCGAAACCCTATTCAGAATTTTTTTTCTTCCGAAACCCATGAGATTCGCGAAGAAGATGATGAAACTAACCTGGAATTTTGATTTGCTTTCTGAATCTTCTTCGTTTCCAGCTTTTTCTTCTTTGCTTTGCAGATTTTTTTCAACTTCTCTCTCTGCCGTTTTCTTCATTCTCTCTCTAACTTCTAAAGAATTGTAACGTTTTGATTACGTGGAAGCTTACCTGGCTAAAGTTAACATTTTTTGAAAAAAAACTAACAAAAGGGACCACTTTGGTAAACGGCGAGATACTTAAGGGACCAAATTGAGACAGTTTAAAGTTAAGGGACCAAAATGAAATCCAAAAATAAGTTAAGGGACCAAAGCATGTATTAAGCCTAGTTTTTATTAGCTTATTCTTAAGACTAAAAGTTGTCTTATTATTTAATGAGAGATAACAATTTCAATTTTTGTCGATCATCTGCTCCTAATTTTGTCAAGTTATACGAGTTTTTAAATGAACCATAGTATAATTGAAACTGTGCTGTTCAATAGCTTATTTTTCAACAATTCACACGCTCCCTCTCAATGTTTATTGGGGAGTTTCTATGACAATTAAAAATATACCCTTCCATCCTATATTATAAAGTCTCTTTTACTAATTTCACACATATTAATAAAAGTTGGTAGTATAAGTTGGTACTATAGTTAATGTATATAGTTTGTGCGTGAATTTTATTAAATTGTACTTTTATGAATTTAGCATAATATTAAGAAGTTTCGATAACAATTAGAGATATACTCCCTCAGTACTATATTATGAATTTTATTGAACTGTCATTTGCTTGTATGTATATTTAATTTGACTTTTCATATTTCAGTATTATTAATTAAGAGTATTTTTTTAAAAAAAAATAATAAATTCACCTAATAATTTGTATAAGGACTTTTATTTAGAGACTACTATATTTTTTTTCTCAAATGTGACTTATGATTAAGGAAGGAGCGAGTAATAGAGTTTAGTTTTATAATTTTAAGATACGTTACTCACTTAGACTGATGTTATTTGATTGAGAAACAACAATGGTTAACACAAGACACCTAAATAAAGAGGATACAAATTTTCTTTGCATTTCATTGTATTACGGTTGAATTTTTTACTGAGCTAAAAATATTCAATCCTCAAGCAAATCCCAAATAAAACATGGATGGCCTGCTGGATTTAGAAAAAAATTGCCACTGAAAATGGCCTATTGAGAAATTATATTCAAGAAGGAAGCCCTAGATTTAATCAAGCGCCTAAATAAGTTCTCCAAACCATTCTCAATACTTTCAATTGCATTCTCCAAAGCCTCCAATCTTTCATATGAAGCCTGCATGTTTTCTTCATTAGTACCTTCACTTAAAAGGGTGTTTAAAGTAGCTTCAACACACAAAAACTCATTGACATTATCTGAGTTATCTTCACATGCTATGACTCCTTTGTGCATCATTTTAGCAACAAATTTCCACTTGGTTGTCTTTGACTTTGATGAAGACATAGTCAAGAATGACAAAATGATTTGAAAAATAGACAAACTCATTGCATTGACTTCTTTAAACACTCTAACCAAAGAATAAAGATGTTGATCAAGTTCCAAAACTGAAGACATGCCAAATTTACTATCTATTTGCTTCAAAGATGTGATCAACTTGTTGACATTTTTTTTCATCTTTTTTGTGAAGAATTTGTATTCTGCCACACTTCTTTCAACACTTGAATCACCTTTTCTTCTCCTTAGAGATGAGTGAAGGGCTTGGACATTTTCCTTGATTTGCAAAATGGTGTCCCTTGTTATGCCACATATATCCAAGATTCTTATAGAACCATCCAACAACTCTTCCACGCATTTTTCACCTTGATGGTGAGAAATCACTTGTTGGGTTGATGCCATGTTGAGAAGATCTTCCAATGAAATATATAAATCATCTATTAAGGAAAGACCAGTATGAATGGAGCATGATGTAGATGTTCCTTCCCATGTCTTGAGCTTGTTTAATTCCTCATCTACTCTAATTGTGCTAGGATGAGATCTAGATGGCAAACTAATTGAACGAACATGATATTTGATTGCCATTGTCCTTGCTCTTTTGTATCTTCTTAATAATTGAATCTCAACGTTGAAATGTATGCTTTATAAGTCCTTGATCGTTTTCTTATATAGGGGCCATTGTTCACATTTATTATTGGAGAATAAAAGTAAAAAAGAAGCACAAATCGGTGATCAAAGGGTTAGGCATGTGCTAGTGGCATGGGGCTACACAAGAATTATAAAATGGGTTTGAAGTTATTGGTGTATACATGGCTTGCTCTCCGTGTGTTTGTAAACAAAATTTTCATTAGTCATCACCTAGTTTGCATTCTCTTCATGCCACATTACCCCTATATACTATTAGTTTGGAAAAATTTGAGATCCACAATAATTTGAGTTATAGACCATAAGCTAGCTATTTCTTAAAACGAACCAAAATTCATTTATTTTACAATTTATATACACGGAAAATATATTTTAAACTTTAAAAATAAGAATCCGAATTACGACTTCTGTGAACAAAATGTCTAACTATATATGTGCCATTATGATGTCTTGTTTTTTGCAGAGACAAAATTTAAGTCATTGTAATGTCTTTATCTTATGATGTCATTACATATATAGTTTTTTTTTTTTTTTTTTTTTAAAATAAAAGATGATGTCTTTATCAATCAATAATACAACAAGCCCTCAAGATATTTTCGTTAAAGAAAAAGCCACCGTTTATCGTACATATATTTTCAACGAAGCAGAGATAAAAAGACCAATCCATGTTCCTTTGCCTTTATCTTCTTCTAATGAATTTGGATACGTACATCTTGTGACATGCATGGGGCCATAGTGATAGTTCATGAAGGTCGGTTATAATAGAAGCTTTACATTCAATGTTCTTGCATAAATGAGTTATGGCATTCAAATCAAAGTCATGATCATGACTCGATACAGTTAATTGTTGCTCTTCTTCATAAATAGACGGTGGTTAAAAAATGTAGTACAAAAATCGAAAATAAAAATTGATTTTCATAGCACGTTTTTACAATGTTATGTTCCTGTTAAGGATTACAACCTGCCAAATTAAGAATTCCATGTAGTATTTTAACATTTTTCCATGATATTCTCTGAATGGTTGTTCACTTGTTCTTATTACAAGACAAGGATTGGTCTCATTCGCACTACTAAAAAAACAAAAATTAGTGAGGGATATTTAGTGAGGGAAAACGTAAAATCCCTCTCTAATTCCGTCACTAAATTTTGCGACCAAGGAATTTGTGAGGAATTTCATTTTTTCCGTCACTAATTTTCCTCGCTAATTTTGCTTTTTTTAGTAGTGTCGAAAGATCCTATGAATCAATACCAAAGATTTAATTAATAACAAACTTTATTCCATAAAAGTATTTTGAAAGCAATAATTTATATTTTAATATGATGCTAGTGGCTAACAATTTCCAATTAGTCCAAACTGTGCCGGCCTTTGTATTTTGATTCCATTGAATTGGACGTGGCAACAAGATTTCCTAACGCATGATGATACAACAGGTTTATAAAGTAGTAACTGAATCATGATTTTGTTTGGCTTGCAGATTTTTACTCAAATTATTGTTTGAGATTCAAAATAATGTTATAACATAAGCATATCTCTCTAAATAAAATGCAGTTTATATCACATCGTACAATAAGCTGATTTCCTCAAAACATCTTGCTTTTTACGGGCTTTATTTCAGATCTGTTACCATATTTTGTCACATAAAGATATGGCTCCACTTCTAGGCACTGGAAACACTTTCAAGTGGCTTGTCGAGGATGACTTTTTCAATGATTTAGGTTATATTTTTGGGATGCTTTTTCTTAGACGGAAAAAATTCATATGTCGGTCCTTGCTGAAAATTAATGATAAAAATGTCCTTGTTATAAGGATGGTTTGGCGAACATAGGTTTTTTTTTCTTCTTAATATACGGGGATGGAACAATACTTTTTCTAAAGGGACTTATAATTAACATTTACACTTAGACCCAATAACTACACTACCAATTTTCTTAATATACTTTTTTTAAAGGAATTTGTTTTAATATTTTTGAACAAAAGTACATATAGCATCAATATTAAAAGTTTTATAACTATCATTAGAAGACAAAGCACAAGTTAGAATAAACACAAATCAATTGCTTGCTCACTATAAATCTGCTATTCAACTTTGTAATTGTTTGCAAATGGTATAAAAAGAATTTAAACTATAAACTATTGCTCTATTGTGACCTAATTCTTTTCGAGACAAGAGCGCCCAAATCTTGATGGTGAATGAAAGTTATTAGGTCAAGAATGTTAATACCGTGCCTTTCGCAAAACATATACAGTTGTGAATTAGTAATAAAACTCGCACCAATATTTGGATGTGTGGAGTAAAATAAGTGGCAACCAAAACCTTAGTGATTAAACAAGCACATACAATAAAAGGAGAAGAAGAGGGAAACAACGATATTTGTTTATCCAATTCTTTCCAAATTTGAACTACTATGGGCGAGAGAGTAACTCTCCAATTCACCATCAAAGAGTTCTTTACAAAGAGATATAAGGGTTACAGGGAATTAGTCTTCAACCTGTTCTATAAGAACAAACCCTAATTTCTATTTTTTTCCCCAAATCTTTTATGGCCAAGAGTCTCAATGATTTCACACCCAAGGTGTTTGAATGATGTTTCCAAACCTAAGGTTCTACCCCAAAATCCCTCGACCATTAATGGGGGAATATTTTGAGGGAATGTAATGTTTTGAGGGAATTCAAATATTTTGATGTGAATTCTATTGTTTGGATAATAATTTGAAGATTTTTCAAAATGAAGTATTTTGTTCAAGTTAATTTTAGAGAATTTCAAATGACACCTAAAAGTTAAGAATTTCAAAATTCTTCATTGTTATAATTTTTCAAATTTTGCATTTGGTCCTCAAATTTTCCAAAATTTTCAATTTGACTCCAATAAATTTATAAAAATTGCAAATTGACCCCTCAAATTTTCCAAAAATTATAATTTGAACCCTCAATTTTTTTGAAAATTGCAAAATTGACCCTTAATTTCATTTTTCAAATTTGGCCCAAAAAAATTAAAATTTATAAAAGTTGCTCAAAAATGATGACAATTTTTTTTATTACTCCATTCAAACAAGAATATTTAGGAATGAAAGCAATTTAATTGAATCATTTGAATTACCTAGAATTCTAAATTCTTCAAAATTCCTTAATTACTCCATCCAAATACACTCTAAAGGTTTCATCTTTTGTTTTCTTTAGGTTTGCCTTTTTCCACACTCTTAAACCCTAAACTCGTGTTGTCTATTTATAGGATTCATCTAGCCCTTAAAACTTGACGACCAGGAAAACAAAAAACTCATGCATGCGCGTGGCATACCCCTTTTTGTGCATTGCATAGGAGATAGTGGCTGGACATCCCGTAACCCTTCTAGCCGCACATTGCACAGTAAAGAGAAGACAACACTGAAAATTTCAAGGCACAATTCAACATATACCACACCGGCTTATCACACTATTTTCTTTCAAATCTTGAATAAAAACTTATATTGAATGAACCAAAAGCAAAACATTAACTAAAAAAGGAATACAAATTTTCTTTGCATTTCATTGTATTACCATTGAATTTTATACAATTATACACCATTGAGCTAAAAATATTCAATCCTCAAGCAAATCCCTACTAAAACATGGATGGCTTGCAGGATTTAGAAAAAAATTGTCACTGAAAAATGGTCTATTGAGAAATTATATTCAATAGGGAAGCTCTAGATTTTATCAAGCGCCTAAATAAGTTCTCCAAATCATTCTCAATAGTTTCAATTGCATTCTCCAAAGCCTCTAATCTTTCATGTGAAGCCTGCAAGTTTTCTCCATTAGTACCTTCACTTAAAAGGGTGTTTAAAGTAGCATTGACACACTGCAACTCATTTACATTATCTGAGTTATCTTCACATGTTATAACCCCTTTGTGCATCAGTTTAGCCACAAACTTCCATTTTGTTGTCTTTGACTTTGATGAAGACACAATCAAGAATGACAAAATGAATTGAAAAACAGATAAGTTCATTGCTATGACTTCCCTAAACACTCTAATCAAACTAGAAAGGTGATGATCAAGTTCCAAAATTGAAGACATGCCAAATTTACTATCCATTTGCTTCAAAGATGTGATCAACTTGTTGACAGTTTTCTTCATCTTTTTTGTGAAGAATTTGTATTCTGCCACACTTCTTTCAACACTTGAATCACCTTTTCTTCTCCTTAGAGAAGAGTGAAGGGTTTGAACATTTTCCTTGATTTGCAAAATGGTGTCCCTTGTGATGCCACATATATCCAAGATTCTCATAGAACTATCCAACAACTCTTCCACACATTTTTCACCTTGATGGTGAGAAATCACTTGTTGGGTTGATGCCATGTTGAGAAGATCTTCCAATGAAATATACAAATCCTCAAGCAAGGAAAGACCTATATGAATAGACCCTGATGTGGATGTGGATGTTCCTTCCCAAGTCTTGAGCTGGTTCAACTCTTCTTCTACTCTAATAGTACTAGGATGAGATCTAGAAGGCAAACTAATTGAACGAACATGATACTTGTTTGCCATGGTGCTTTGTTCTTCTATTTCTTTTTAATATTTGAAGTTAAACTTTTGAATGTGTATGCTCTAAGTAAAGTCCTTGATCGTTTTCTTATATAGGGGTCATTTTTCACATTTATTATTAGAGGTAGCTAGATTCAAAAGAAAGGTAAAAAACACAAATTAGTGATAAAAGTGTTAGGCATGTGCTAGTGGCATGGGGCTACCTTTGAATTCGGTTAAATTGTCACATCTCTACCCAACATTGTGCATTATTATATGTGAATTGAAAAAAGGCACAAGATTTATAAAATGGGTTTGAGGCTTTTGGTGTATACATGGCTTGTTATCCGTGTGTTGGTATACAAAATTTTCATTAGTCATCACCTAGTATTGCCTCCTCTTCATGCCACATTACACTCTTGGTTTCATATATAAAATTAGTTTTGAATATTAAAGAAATGTTATTGGAAAGATTTGAGATCCACAATAATTTGAGTCATAGATAAGCTAGCTATTTCGATATTCAGGCCGTCGTGGGTATGTAACGTTGAACATTATGTGCACGAATGGCATGTGTATATGTCGTCTTTGGTTTCCAACCATGCTTGTATGTAAGCTTGCTTTAATAAATTAAGAATAAAGAATCTTCACTTCCTTTAGTAGTTCGATCGATTTTTTACTTTTTTTAGCAATCTTGAGGTATGTAAATGAGGACGTGTATTCTTGTAATAGGATTGATGTGTGTGTAGAGGATGCGTAGCTCAACTCATTTGAACTAAAGGATAAAGTGTTGTTGATTTAGATTCTAAATCAGAAGTAGTTAATATTAATCTAACAACTACACTCACATATGTCATTTAAGTACTAAAATATAAAATAAAATTGATGAGTGTGCATTCATATAATTGCTTAGTTGTGTATGCTTAATTAATAATTAACTACCAAGTTCATAGCTCTTTAAGGTGCTCTCAAAGAAATGTCTAAAATTATCAATCAATATTTCATAATTGTCAAACACAATAAAATGTTACCCAGTTAATTTCTTAAAAACAAGTTACCCTCTTAAGTCCCTACGTCAAATGTTTTTCTACGTAGCCAATTAAATACTGACATGGTCAATTTTGTCTGGTGATGTTCACATTTGTCTTTTGATGAATTGAAGGTAATTTAGTAGAACTCAATTTTGAAACGGTGGAGATGGAGATCATATGTTGAATGAAAGAGATGAAAAAGTTTGATCTTCTTGAAATAAAAATGGTAACCAATCGTAAGAAAAAACCAATTTTGATGAGGTCTACATTACCTTTTGATGAATTAGAGGTAATTTACCCCTAATGACAAACAAGATTCGATTATGGAACAAAAGAGATGAATATCACTTGTTGAATCAAGAAGATGAAGAAGTTTGATGTTCTTGTGATAAAAAGAATAACCAATTTTAAAAATAAAGAGGAAGAAAATAAGAATTTTTTTGATAGGGGTAATTCATAAGGGGTGATGTAAACCGGAATAAGGGACAGTACAAAAAAAGGACTTGATAAAATATATCCACTCATAATGTCATTCACTTATGTAGCCACAAAAATGTAATGAACCACAATAAATGGTCACAACTCTGCCTAACATTATGGTATTATTAAATGTGAAATCATATAAGGTATAAGGATTATAATTATATGGGTCCGAAAACCTTTAGGTGTATACTTGGCATGCTCTACGTGTGTAAGTAAACAAAAAATTTCATTAGTCATCACCTAGTTGCCTCCTCTTCATGCCACATTACCCTCTTTGTTTCATATATAAAATTGGTGTACCTTACCCTCTTTGTTTCATATATAAAATTGGTGTACCTTACATGATTGTTACGGTATGAGGGTAAGAATTCCACTTGTGTGCCATTAAGATACCAATAGTATATATCATTAGTCAATTAGAGTGTGTCACTTACTAATGTTACTTTATAAATGGTTTATTTGATATATATTTTTAAAGGATGTGCCACATAGCACATTCTAATTGTGCAATGGTATACACCATTACTGTACACATGTGCTATCCATGAAGGTACTTGGACTGCAAAGACGGATTAAAGAAAGAATATTGAAAATATTTGAGATCCACAATAATTTGAGTTATACATTATGTGCACGAGTGGCATATGTATATGTCTTCTTTGGGTTCCAACCATGCTTGCATGTAAGCTTGCTTTGATAAATAAAAATATGTTCTTGAAAAATCTTGAGGTCCGTAATGTGGACGCGTGCCATGTAGTAGCATGAACTAAATTCTGCCCATTAGGTTTTGGCATGGATGTGACCTTACATGTAACAACCAAGACTGACGAGGACGCAGAGTGATCGCCGATGTATAAGGCACGATAATGAGCGGTTCCCGACAACTTTAAGAGGAACCGAATCACACCGGAATGAGAGGGATCATGAGGCCGTGCAGGTTTGGGACTGCATGGTTGAAGGAAGGCTTATAAAAATTGTTTGGTACTACCTATATCAACAAGATTTATCTTCTTTTTGGTAGCCTATTATATAAAATCTCCACAGTTAAGCGTGCTTGACTTCGAGTAGTCTTTGGATGGATGACCTACCGGAAAGTTTCCCGATAAGCGTGCGAATGAGAACAAAATACGCTGAAAAGACCCGTGTTGACCTGTAGAGTCGACAATCCTAAAAGTCGTCTGAGATGTTACATTGCATTACCACCATAAATTTGTTTTTTACATCTTCATATTCGTATACACCACATGATGATTAATTAATTAAAGCATTTTTAAATATTAATAGTAAACGTGGTGAAAAATACGAGAAATGTGAAGTATGAATTGTGTTAAGTAAAAATGTTTTTTTTTTTGTGGTGGTCGGAGTTCGAACCCTGGACCTTGTATATATTATGCATTATCCTTACCAACTGAGCTAAGCTCACGAGGATAAAATGTTTGTTTAAGAACATTTAATTTCCTTGTTTGGAAAAAACACAGTTGGCATAGTAATTTCAAGACAACAAATGTTGTTGAAAATGTAAAAAATCAAACAAGGATTTTTATACTAAATTGATAGGCACGTTTAGTTTGTTCACACTATGAAGGGTTTTTCACTATAATCAATTGATTATAATTCAAATTAAAGTGTATTATAGTGTCTCAAACTTTGATAAAATTCCAAAGAGAGGTGTTAAACTGCAACTTCTTTTCATCAGTTTTCCTTTTAGATTTTAATAGTTTCCTCCTTCTTCTCTCTCGGTGTAAAATAGGAATTTTTAGGTTTTATTACCATCCCAAAGTAGGTAGTCAATAAAATTGATAGTTTGAGGAGGAGCCATGCCATACATATGAAAGAAAGATCTGAAAAATCAACTTATGATTAAAAGTTGAAGCAAATCAAAGAATTGAAATACTGTGTGAATTTTTTATTTTATTTTTTTGCTGACGGGAAGGATACAGGAGAATGATGCTCACGTTATGAACTAATAAAAAGATTAGAACCATTAGATTAAAAAGAAATTAAGAGTTAAGATTTGGAGTAAGAATATAGACTTAATCTTGGAGTAAATATATGAATCTTCGTGATTAATTATTTGCTTAGTTATCGTTTAATGATATATATTTCACATCCATTTAACTCGATTCCTTGATACATTTGTTCAAATGCGCATAGATATGAAAACTTTTTAAACAAGGTGTTTCCGCTACATGATTGTTGGTTTTTTTAAAGTCATTTTGCTACTTTATTCTATGTTTTTTAAGAATTTTAGAGCGAGTTACTCATGGTTTTCAAGAAAAATCAATTTTGTATTGAAAAGAGTCTTTGTAAGTTTTTTACTTCCCTAACTAGACAGCTTTGTAGGTGTCAGGGTATTTTTGGTATTTTCTGACAGGTAAATCCGATTAAATTAGATGATTGGTAAAAGTTACGGAAATATTTAGACTGATTACAATGAAAAATTAAAGATCAGATTATACTTGAGTAAATTCTATCTAAAGTCACAAGAAATAACAAAGATTGAGATATTTGAAAGTTGTAGAATTCTGAACCAAAAAGAGGATTTCGCCATTGTCCCATGCATGAGGTGCATAAGGCCACACACGAGGCCTATGGCAGCTGCAAATTCCCCCAGACTTAAGTCAACGTGTGCAAGGCGAACTTGAACAAATAATTTGTATCATTTTATCATTTCTTGGGTGTGTCTTAAATGAGATAACTTTGATGTACATTGCATATCTTTTTCAAATAGAATTGTAATATTTAAATTAGGGTCGAGATTGTCCATAAAGCCGCACAACCGATTAATATTGGCCAGGGCTCAATTTTTGTAGCTCATTTAACAAGCGGGTAAATCCACTCTAGCCAATTTATACATAATCGCTCATCAGGCCGAAACAGACTTGACCGAACTAGCTGATTTGACAACTCTATTTGCAAGGACCACAATGGATATGCTCTATCGCGCTCGCATCAACCACTATGATTTTCATCACACTTAGATCCTCTTAAAATCTTGATCTTAGAGATTCAACTCCAAAGGTTTCTACATATTTTCAAAGTGCAGTGATGACACTTGGTCATACTCTAGTTTTAAGTCATTTTTATTCCTTGTTGAGCAAGATAAAGAGATTTTTTTTCTTCATGAATTACATGATATAATGAGCCGAAAGTTGGAGAAGACTATGGAAGCTTGAGCTGTTGAAAATTCGCGCCACAATAGATCTGTATAGTGGCACGTCTGGAGGAGCATCAAAATTAGGGTTTGCAACTTTTGTGACCATCATGGAACGTTGGACCTGTGTCATGCCACGATGGGAGTTTGTTTTTCCTGCCACGTGGATTAATGAAGTCATCGTGCCACGATGGACCCATAACGTAGCACGATGGTGTTGTTACAGAAATATTTTCTATAAAATCCAAATTCGAATTCAGAATAGGGATTCGATTTTTAGAAGACTTCAGAGCATACGAGGCAGCCAGGGACCTAGAAATACACCGTGGATCTCACACCAACTCATAGTTGGTTATGATTTATGTATGTTTCATTATCTTTTAATATTAATTGCCTTAGTTATGAGTAACTAAGCTTTTTGTTGATTAAGCCATAAGATGAATCTATTGTAAGTTGTAATCATTTAATTTGCTATAAACTCTCTTTGACATCAATGTAATCGTAGTATTATTCAGTTTTTTTGAGTTTAATGCCTTTTATATTATTATGTATGACTATTAGTCCTAACTTCTTAATTATATGAATTGCTTTTAGAATTTAATTGACTATTAGCTCTAGCTTTTAAATCAGACCTAATAAATCTGTTTGACTTAACATATTAAACTAGAGATAGAAAATTATTGAGTTATTACTTAGGAATTAACGGACTAGTAATACTTCCAACGGTTATGAATTGACTTAAGAGAATATAATTTAGAAAATAGTTTTTACTCAAGAGATTGATCAAAACTATTGTGTTAATGCGTCGTAAAACTAGGTGAACATTGAGAGAGGAGAGGAGCAAATTGTTTTACAATGAGCAATAGAGGATTCGAAGACTTGATCATCTGTTTAACCTAATTTTCAAACCATCTTAATTGGACTTTCTATTATTTTTATGCAATCAAACCAATTGCCTAGAGCAACCCAAATTTAATACAACTTTTACATTAATGCAACTGCTAAATAGAAATTAGTAACACTCCTCGTAGATACGAATTTAAGATTATTAATTCGATAGTTTTAGTACACTTGCCAAATATCTAAAAACAAAAAGTTGGCGATGCGTAAAATCTAAAAACAATTTGCGGTTGATAAATTCTACCTTCAAAAGTGTGAGCTTGTTCAATTATTAATTGACCTTGGTACTTTATTGTTTGTCATAGTAAAATATAAACATAGACAAATTTTGAATCACAATCCAAAATCAAAAGGTGTGACAAAACATAGATAACCTAAAACAACAAAATGTAGAGTGCAATCTTTTTCATTCAATTTCATTGTATTACTATTGACATTTATACATTACAATCATTGAGGTAAAATTATTCACTCCTCAACATATCCACACTAAAATTTTGGATGCCTTTTACGATTTAGAGAAAATTTCTCATTGAATAGTTCTATTGAGAGATTATATTCAAGAGGGAGGATCTAATTTTAATTAAGTGTCTAAATAAGTTCTCTAAACCATTCTCAATGCTTTCAATTGCATTCTCCAAAGCCTCCAATCTTTCATGTGCAGCCTGAAACTTTTCGCCAATAGTAAGTTCACTTAAAAGGGTTTTTAAAGTAGCTTCCACACATAGCAACTCATTGATATTCTCTGAGTTATCTTCAGATGTTATAGCACCCTTGTGCATTAGTTTTGCCACCAACAACCATTTGGTTGCCTTAGACTTTGATGAAGACACGTTCAAAAATGATAAAATGAATTGAAAAACTGACAAGTTCATTGTAATCACTTCCCTAAACACTCTAATTATAGAGCAAAGGTGATGATCAAGTTCCAAAATTTGGGACACCCCAAATTTGCTATCCATATGCTTCAAACTTGTGATCAACTTGGTGAGATTTTTCTTCATCTTTTTTGTGAAAAATTTGTATTCTTCCACACTTCTTTCAACACTTGAATCACCTTTTCTTCTCCTTAGACAAGAGTGAAGGGCTTGAACATTTTCCTTGATTTGAAGAATTGTATCCCTAGTAATGCCACAAATATCCAAAATTCTCATTGAACTATCCAACACCTCTTCAATGCATTTCTCACCTCTATGGTGAGAAATCACTTGTTGGGTTGATAGCATGTTGAGAAGTTCTTCCAATGAAATATACAAATCTTCAATCAAGGAAAGACCCGTTTGAATAGAGCTTGATGTAGATGTGGATGTTCCTTCCCAAGTCTTGAGCTTGTTCAATTCCTCATGTACTCTAATTGTGCTAGGATGAAATCTAGATGGCAAACTAATTGATCGAACACTATACTTGTTTGCCATAGCACTAGTTCTTTCAATATTATTAATTTGAAGCTCAAGTTTGGGACGCTCTTACCTAGTCTTAGATTCATTCTTTATATAGGGGTTACATAATTCATTCCTAGAGATTTAGATTCAAAATGAAAGTAAAAGGAAGCACAAGTCACTAATCAACGTGTGTGGCATGTGGAACTGCCATGAGGCACCTTCAATTTCGGTTAAATTGTCGCATCTATATGCCCAACATTGGGCCGTATTAAATTAATTTTTTCAGCGCGTAAGGTCGGAGCATAGACTACAGTGCGACTCAAATGAATAGCAACTTCTTAAAATATTAAATTACATTTGAAGTGTGCTTTTCCTAATGTCTCATGTTCGATTTTCTCTGATGTCAATTTCGACAGATAAGTCTATGCAGAGCTTTGCGAGCTTTGCTCTGACTTTAAATGAAACCTTTCCAAATGGATAATGAGATTGATCCCCTTAAATTACTTAATCCTTTAATTAAATACCGTATCCGAGGTTTAAACCTCAACCTTACATATATCATGTAATATTACTGTGGACTTTTCTTCTTGTTAAAGTTTATACTTTCCTTCTTTAATATTTTTTAGTAGTACACAGTAATTAAAGAATGGCTTTGAGCCTTTAGGTGTATACTTGGCATGCTCTCCGTGTGTAAGTAAACAAAAAATTTCATTAGTCACCACCTAGCTTGCCTCCTCTTCATGCCACATTACCCTATTCATTTCAAATATAAAATTGGTGCACACTACTTGATTGTCTCAATATGAAGGTGCTTGAACTGCAAAACCGGATTAAAGAATGGTTTTTGGAAAGATTTAGATTCACAATAATTTGAGTTATAGATAAGTTATTTCAATTTCCAGGAACGATGGCCGTCTTTAGTGACTATCAATCAACATAAGTTTAATATTGTGTGCACGAGTGGAATACGTTCGGGTCTCCTTTGGTTTGCTTTTTTAAAAAAAAAAAAAACCATGCCAACAAATGATGCGTTATCTCTTTTTGTTCAAATAGCCTAGTGGTTAGAGCTTACACATTTTAAATGTGGAGAAGTCGGGTGTCTGAGGTTCGAACTCGAACCCCTGCATATAAATATGCAATATCCCTATCAATTGAGTTAAGTTCACGGGAATAATGTTTACTCCCTCTAGAAATTATAAGAAAATTTTAAATTTTTTTCTTTATATCTATAAAAAAAAGGTCACAAATTATTGTAATTTCCTTAAAAAATTTCATGTGTAATTTTTATTTAAAAGACTTTTTCTTTTGACGGATTTATAAGACTTTTTTTATCTCTCATTTAATGTTTGTTCTTTTAATATTAATTTATATATTTAATATTTTACAATTTTTTATAAAATTATATTTGTAAAAATATTCAATAAGTTTCAATCATTACATTGTTTTTTTTCTTACAACAAAGACCAAAAGGAATACTTAAAAAAAAAATTCTTCCCATATTAATTACTACAAAAAAGAAATATTCTTTTAAAAAAAATAAATCTGCACACGTTATTTATTTTTCTCGATTTTAAAATCTTGAGGTTATTAAGGAGGACGCGTATCCTGCTGGTATAGGATCATAGGGGCATTTTTTTTAACAAGCGAAATGGAATTAAATTAATCATTGTATGTTTAGTTCAATGAGATGAGAGGGGAATATTTTATTAAAATATATGAGAGTTCTTTTTATGTTGAAGTAGTGGTTAAAGAAATGTCATTTAGTCCCCGTAAATTTAGCTCAATTTGCAGGGACATTGCATAATTTATGCAGGGTTTGAGGTCCGAACTCCAGACACTCACTTCTCCACATTTAATTGTGTGAACTCTAACCATTAGGTTATTAGACAAAAAAAAAAAGTTCATTTATATTAAACACTTAAATATTTGACTATAAATTACTAGAACATAATTGAACAATTAAAAAGAAAGTTTTGTGCCTTAAATTTCCTCAATTTTTTGATATTAACACTATGATTCTCGGGAAAAGGAACCATGGTAATGCAGAGTTCGGTTGGGAGGTAAGTAATGGTAAAAAATTGTTTCACCCAAATATCAAACTCATATTCTAATAAACAATTCATCCTTGATGGAACTCTTTAATCACTAAAGAAATGTCCTCTAATTGTTCTTAGGGGGAAAAGAACAATTGTACAATAAAGAATTGTCTATTTGTTTCGTGTTGAATGGAGCAAACAAACTAAATACGGAGTACTCAAAACCTTAGTCCAACCCATTTAAAACGATGGGTTAAACGGACTACCCCAGTGAACCAAACGATTTTGCTACACCTAACGATGACTATCATAGGCGCTCTCAAGAGTCAATGTCAATCATTTTATAAGATATTATTGTAACTATTGACAATAATAGTCATCTCAAATGTCGGATATTAATAGTAATTTTACTAATAGTCATCTCAAATGTTGGTTATTGGCATACGACTGTCAAAGTGATGATCGGTGTTGAATGTAGTTATGGTTGGGGTGGTGGTTGATGGTGGTTAACAACGGTTTCAATTGTCAGAGTGTTGGTTGATATTGATCGTAGTGATAGTTGGCGGGGTTAAAGTTGTGGTTAGCAGTAATCATAGTAGTGGTTTCTAATGGTAGTTGGTGGTGATTAGATTGATGATTGAAGTTGAGTGCAGCTTTGATCGGTGGTGGTTAGCATTGGCCAGAGTGATGAATGGTGCTGGTTGTCGAAATAGTGCTAGTGGATAATGATGAGAGGTGAATGTAGTGGTTATTGGAGGTGGTCAACAATGGTTGACAATAGTAGGAGTGGTGATTAGGGGTGGTCAAAATGTGGTTGACAGCCACTTGTGGTGACGTAGTAAGGTTATAACGAAAACTAAGAATTATAAAACCAATTTTTCTGATTTTGAGGTTTAACCGAAGACTGTATTTAAATTAAATAAAAACAAATAACATTTCAACTCTATTTTATCTTACATGTTTTGTTTTCAAATTTAACTTTTAAAATTAAAAACTCACAACTACTCAAACATACCCTTAATTTGTCTAAATCTCAGAAAATGAAAAGAAAAAAACTCTTAATATGTTTTTTTATTACATTTATTAACTTACTTCTAATATATATTAACATTTTCTTTTTAAAGGCTATTGATATGTTTAAATATTATGTTTATTTATCTTTATAACAAACAAAGATATGTAATAGTCATGCGCTATTCATCCTATTGTATACATGATGTGATAATGTAATTTACTGGTTAAATAATGGTGCTCAATAATTAAAATATAACAAATTAGAAATTGTAAATATCATTTTACTGATTTTTTTTTTTTTGAAAATAAGATAAATTTTGTCTAATCTACTTTCTGTAAGTTTTTATACTAGTATCATAGATTTGAAAAAGTCTATTCACTTCCAACTTAAAATCACTAATGATAGCATTTCACTTAGTTCAATATATTCTGGAGACTTTGAATTTCAAATGTATGACTTGAAACTATTATTAAAATCAATGTTGACATATAGGAAACACCCACCTACTAGAAACTTTTTTCAAAATAAGTCACATGAAAGATGTAAGTGATCTTCATAGTTGGGTCTTTATCTATGTATTATGATCTAGGGTGGACTTAAGACCCAAGTAGCTAAAGCAAGGGCTCTAGGACTCTAAAAAAGTTTTGATTTTTTATGTATGGAAAGGTCTCATAAAGTTATAAAAAAAAACTTTTAAAGATTACAAGCAAAATGAGTCATAGGTATAAAAATATACATCAATTTAAGAGCTTAGTTTCTTGTTGGTGGCGGGAGGTGAGTCGGATTAGGGGAATGGGCGGTGATGGAGGTAGTAACTGGTTTGATGGGTTTGTGTTGAGGAGAGTGGGTGATGGGACTTAAACATCATTTTGGTATGATATAGATGGTTGGGTTTCAATTAAGACTGCAAATTGATAAATATTTGAAATAGTCATGGAGCCCTTAAATATACATCACTTTTAGAAATATACGTATAGAAAGGTTTCAATTAAGACTGAAAATTTATAAATGTTTAATATAATTATCATAAAAATATTTGTTCACATAATGACATTGAAATATAATTAAATTATAAAATAGTCAAACAATATCCCACTTGTGCTATATATCTTAATAGTTATACCAGAATTCTTTAGACACGCGTATAAATTCTATTTATCTTTAGATTTTAACTTTACAATTTGATCCACCTCATACATTAATAATGGGACCACCGCGGTTGTTGTCACTAACGTATAACGTGAGTAACCTCGACGACCACCATAACAATGCACTTGATGACATAGATAGTGACATGAAAATTTCATGTAATATGATCTCTAAATCATGTTTATTTTCAATTTGTCCAACTAAAGTCTTTATTAAGATCAAATTAAAGTTTACAAATTCAATATTTGCACAAATCATATTGAAATGATTATTACAATAATAACCTCATGAACTTTATTTATGCAGAAAATCATAACATAAAGTTTGTATCGATATCAAAACAAAAATATATAACATAAAATGAAAGAGACTCCCACTAATAATCTACAAGGTATAAGGTAATGCAGAAAAATATAGCATAAGGTTTGTCTCTACATATTCTCTCTTTTAACAACAATAATCTATAAGGTAATGAACTTTATAAAAGTTGTTGTTGAATCACTATACGATCGAATTATGTCACTATATAACTTGAGTGATCTTTCAATACCTTTATCGATGTGCATCTAAGTGACATAAATACCCACATTCATTTCCTGAGTTAGGATGTGTATTATATACATACATCCAAAAGTCAGAGTCAAACACACTAATGATCTTCAAATTGTTAGATCTTTGATGTGAGCATAAACTCTTTTGTTCTCTTTAAAAAAATCTTTATAGTTGTCTTTTCAAAAATTCTAAGTTTTGAATTTCTCAAATATATGCCAAACAATCTTATTATATATACTATTTTCAAATGCATATAAATAAGACTATGCATAATATTTATATAGCCAAAGCATAAAAAAATACTTATTTTAAGAATTTATAAATTTTCTAGTAAGACAATTTTGAGACTAAATAGTCAATTGGTGATTAATGTCACCCATAAATTATGTCAATTCATTTCAACTTTATTGATAAATAAAGTTGAAAAATCCTAAACAATACATAAATAATTCTTACTACTAATATTTTGATAAATAACCCATAAGGAATTTAAATTTCATCAACAACATAAACAACCCTCAAATTCAAACTAATAAACAAAAAACAAAGTAAGAGATGCTCACACTTACTTGTTGGACTGTACAAAAAATATGACTACAAATATGATTTATTTAACGTGGATTTGTTGAAGTTCAAGAATTGAATGAATAAATGAGTTTTTCGACCCAAAGTTCAAGTTTCACAACTTTCAAACCACAAAAAACGTTGCCATTCTTTTCAGGAATATAAATAGAACCTATCGGGAGTTACCTCTTGAAATTGAGCGAATGAGAGTTATCTTCCGAAACATTCGGTTAATAAAAAATAGAATTTGGGGGGCCTATGAATAATAAAAGGGGGTATAAGAGCAATTCTCTTTTTGGGAGATGTTGAATATTGGATTAGGTTTTTCTTGCTACTTTTTTGTTGTTGTGTAGTTTGAGGAAGTTTCACCCACACCCCTACATTTATACCTTTACCCATACATTTGTTTCAAAATTCCTATTTTGTCCTTTAATACAAACTAAAATTCACCCCATCTTTTTTCACTTTTCTCTGAACAACGATGAGTGATAAAAACGTGCATCCTTCTCCTTCTAAAAATCTTCTTCAGTCCCTGCCTCCTATATATCTATGATTTTAACTTATTTTGTTCCTCTGATTGGATCTTGGATCTAAGAGTGTCTACCTTCTACTCACTTATATTTCTCAATTTGATTTGTAGATTTTAATTTTGAAATTAAGATTATGGTTTGTTTTATTCTTCAAATCCTTTGAAATTTGGCTTATTATTCTGTTATGGAATTTCACATAGTTTTTATTTAACTTGTTGTCTACGTCGATTGCTAGCTTCAATAAAAAAAAGTGGAGAAACTATGATTCTGTAACAATAACATAGAAAACATTGGCAAACCCATAAAACCTCAATCCATGATTTCGGTAAATAATTAAGAGAACAAACACAAAGAAACGATTCCAATAACAATAACATTCTGATTGCAAGAATCAACGTCCATAAAAGAAAATCAAATTGAATCGTTTTTGACAAAGAAGGGGTTCCACACTGTTTGTTGAGAGTGTTTTTCAGAAAAAGGTTGGGGTCAAAGAGTGATTGAGTTTTATTTTATATAAAAGGGTAAATTTGGTACTTTGTGTCAAATGTAGGGGTCAAGGTATAAATGTAGGGGTGTGGGGTATAACTTTCGTAGTTTGAACTATTGGGCTAGGTAAAATGGGATGAAATCTTCTCTTTACCCAACAGAAATTGCTCGCTTCCAACTGAAAAGATCATATTGCCCCTGTGTGAGTTAACTCACGCTAATGTTAAAGTTGCGTGAAACTTTTATTCGAATTGACTTTATTCGAATTTATTTATTCAATACACAATTTTTATTCGAATTCACGCTGAGTTTAATTAGTCTTTATTCGAATTTATTTAATACGCAACTTTAATCGAATTTATTTAAGGGTTATGTTAACCGGTGCCCCCGGGGCACTGGTTAAGGAAACCAAAAAAAGAAAGTTTTAAATTAAAAGAAGGTTTAAATGTGTCATTGGTCCCTGCACTTTCATCAGATTTTGGCATTAGTCCCTGCACTTTTTTTTGATTGGCATTGATCCCTGCACTTTGTAAAATTTTTGGTATTGGTCCCTCTGTTAACTTTCTATTAAAAAAAAACACAAAACTAACGGAGTGCCACATGGCCCAATCATTTCACGCCATGTGGCACCAATACCAATATTTTTAAGAAAGTGCAGCGACCAATACCAATATTTTTACAAAGTGCAGGGAACAATACCAATAGTTTTGTGTTTTTTTTAACTGAAAGTTAACAGAGGGACCAATACCAATATTTTTACAAAGTGCAGGGACCAATTCCAAACAAAAAAAAGTGTAGGGACCAATGCCAAAATCTGATGAAAGTGCAGGGACTAAAGACATATTTAAGCCTTAAAAGAAATACTTTTTAGACTTTTAATGAGTTGATTGCACAAGTTCCGGTGTGGTATTACTATATTTGCTTCCTTAACTAGTGTCCTGGGGGCACCGGTTAACATTACCCTTTATTTAATACGCAATTTTATTCAAAACACAACTTTATTCAAATTTATTCAAGCCATTACATTTAAAAGGAATGTAGAAAAACATCCAACTTTATTACATTTAATTATCTCCTTCGTCGCTTAAGTCAATTGGGTTGTCCTCAACAGTCCCTGGGGCACCTGCTTTTGGTTGATGACCAAAATAACAAGTCTTTCCGCTCCTCCTTAACCTGGAATGATTGTACACCGACACCTTCAAATTTCTTTATTTTACGGAACAATCACATTCGATTCCGTGCCATGTCAGAGTCGATTTTGCTTTCTTCTTATCACTCTCATTTTTCAACTGAACATCACCTTGATTCTGAGACATATATCCACAATGCAAATATCGGAGAAGGAAGAGGAGGAGAAAGTGAGGAGGAGAGAATGTGAGAAATGGTGAAGGTTGAAAGAGTATTTATAGGGGAAATGCAAGTCTAGATTGTATCTAACCATTATGGTGGGTCAAAAACGTGTATAAAACGTGGTAAACCATCTGACCACTGTCCAAAAAACGTGACAAATGTGGTGCAGAAAGGTGCGTGAGTTAACTCACGCCACCGATCAAAGGTGCGTGGGTTACCTCATGCTGCATGCATGAGGTGCGTGAGTTAACTCACGCAGCGTGAGTTAAGTTTTGCAGGTTTAACACATGCGTGAGTTAACTAATGCAGGGGTGTTTTCGGTATTTCAGCTGGGCGCGAGCAAAATGTGTTGGGTAAAGAGCATTATTCAAATGGGATATGAGTTGTATGTATGTGGAACTTAAGGTTAGCTACTCAGCCCATTAAGTTTTAAGGCTATTAATTTCTCCATTTATGTGTTTCTCGCACGTCTTATTTTATTTTCTTCGAAAATACCCTTTGCTTAGATTATATGAGATGAACGTTGTTTCAAATTATATAATCCAAAATGTTGTTTTTTTAATTTTGAACACTACTTGGTTAATTATCTGTTTTTCTGCATTCTATTATGGTAATGGGACGATTCGTATTACATAATCAAAAATGCGTACAAACATTTCAAATTATAAAATCTAAACTAGAGAATTTTCAGCCCCAAGACAACGTATTTTGCCGACATGGATATATGGTAAATCAGACCTTTCAAATTATATACTCCAAACTATGTTAGTAGCTCTTTCGAATTATATAATCCTAAATGCCCCAATAATAGAACAAGAGGCAATTTCATGCATTTCAACTAACATGTTGTTATATAATGCATGCCTGGTTCAAAGATGTTGACTATAACATAAAGATGCATATTAAATAGCAGTTTCACCAACTTGTCTTACCGGAGACGACCTCTTCGCATCCATCTCAAAGAAACACATCTGATGAGAAAAATAATAGCCAAGTTTTTAAATATGTGTAGATTGCTTGCAAACAGGTTTTGTCCTTGTGTCTGCTCCTAATCTTGGTATGGTGTGGGCTATTTAGTGGGCTATTTCTTGAGCTGTTGAGGGTTAACTTTTTCAATTTTCGAAGGATGGTGCTACTGGCACCCCTTTCTTTGCTACCACCAAAGTTATATACTTGACCAAAGCTTTTGGTTTGTTACCAAGTCTCTTAACTAATTTTTAAGTTTTAAATAGTCCCATAACTGCTAATATCTGTCATTTCCGACAAATTTTAAATGATGGTTCAATCATTGGGTTTTGAGGAAGGGTTTTATCGCGGGATAAGAAATCAAATGATCAATTAAGCTTTAATGCAATCCAGTAAAACATAAAACAAAATAGACAAGACGAAAAAAACTAGTTTCCAATAAAAGACACCCCAAAACATAATTGTTGCTAACTTACATCCTTTGAAAAAAAAAACTTGTAATTTACATAAGCTCTCAAACTTTGGCTTTAGTCTGGGGCGCTGTTTACGGTGTGAGGGGCACATAGGTCGCGTACCGTGCGAGAGGAAAATTTTCTCTTTTCTTTTTTTGTTGGCTGTTCTATCTTTACCCATTGCAGGAGATCATATTAATTCTTTAATTAAACTACGTATATTTTTTTTAAGAGGCTAAAATGGAATATATTACTCAATTAAAAAGATCCTCCTAGCACAAGGTGTACCAGGAAAAGAACAAAAGTCACAAACATATTTACAGAGAAAATGAAAACAAAATACTGGAAGTAAAAAACAGAGAAAGAAGTAGCATTAACCTATGCCCAACATAGTGATCGGATTAAGCTACCAACCATGGCAGTTGACAACGAGGTTAGGAAGTTTCGCTTTCAACCACATGAAGGAAAGAGACTTAATCTTGTCGACAATATGATGAGTTGGACATACTTTATATTGAATAACCTATTATTTCTTTCTTTCCATATTTCCCACGTAGTAGTATACCAAATCAGATGCAAGATTGATTGTCGCACTGTAGAACAATTACCACCAACAAAACCAAACTGAATGAGGTGATCTGTCGGGTCATATGGAAAGACCGAGCAGACACCCAACCAACGATGAATCAATTGCCAGACATCACCAAAAATATTACAGTGTAAAAATAGATGAGTGGAAGATTCGAGCGATCCACAATCACCAACGCATAACCTATCATCCGCAGCTATAACTCCACAACGAATATTACTATATTACTATATTTTATTTATAGTAGTTCTGTAATATTCTTTCCAAACACATATAATTAATATCCTTCAAAAAATAAACTACATATATTTACAAGCCGTATCCTTCGGTTCCAAAAAAAAATTATTAACATAGTATTTCGATTTAATTGGTCAACATTTTATTATATTTAATTGATAATTAATCACTTTTTTTTGTTAATAAATCAATTATTAGTCACTCAACACCATCAGTTTTCACTTGTAAAAAAGAAACACCATTAATTTTCACAAATTATTATGATAAAATAATATATACGGTGGAAAGCAATAATTGAATAAAAAAATTCTGGTAGTTTTTTTTATTAACTATTACAACTAAATTTTAATTTTAAATTACATTAATCGTAAAAGAATGAAAGTTAGTCTTTGAATGATTCTAATAAAACGAAAGTTAGTCTTTGAAAAATTCTCTGAGCTACAAAGTAAAGTTCTTACAACTGAGCTCACATTTTTTTTTTTAACAAAAACAAAACGATATTCATTTATTCAAATTGATATAATACATCAGAATCAATATCGCTAAAAATGTAAAGGGTAAATCTGCGAACAAACTCACAGCACCCAAGTTAATAGAATACAACGACAAAATGCCTACAAACAATATGTTAAAACCTAAATCACCAAAATATCAATGCTTTCAGATCTGTAACGTTGACATCTAAATCATTGATTGAATTTTTGATTGACTGAAGTTGATCTTTCAATAGGATTCTCATAGAGTGATAGTTAGTCTTTGAAATATTCTCATAGAATGAGAGGTTAGTCTTTAGAAGATTCTCATATAATGGAAGTTAGCCTTTGAATGATTCTTATAGAATAGAAGTTAGTCTTTAGAAGATTCTCATATAACGGAAGTTAGTCTATGAAAGATTTTCATAGAATGATAGTTAATCTTTGAAAGATTCTCATGGAATGTGAGGTTAGTCTTTACAAGATTCTCATAGAACGAGAGTTAGTATTTGAATGATTCTTATAGAACGGAAGTTGGTCTTTAGAAGATTATCATATAACGGAAGTTAGTCTTTGAAAGATTTTCATAAAATGAAAGTTAGTCTTTGAAAGATTCTCATAAAATGATAGTTAGTCTTTGAAATATTCTCATAGAATGATGGTTAGTCTTTGAAAGATTCTCATCATACGGAAGCTAGTATATGAAAGATTTCTTAACTGTATGTTTATGTACTATGCATTACCTATTATAGTGGGTAATAGTAAAAAAATAAAAATAAAGAGGGTAATAGTTTTTAAAATTATAATTTTTTAACAAAACATGAGTTAAATATAATTTTTTATTTTTTTTCGGTTAAAAATTCATACGTAATTCATGTTTTATTTAAAAATTATAATTTTTTTGGGAGAGATATTTATAGTATTCCATGCAGTTTCGTTAAAAAATACAAATGCTACCTATGAATTGACTTAAAAATAGAGAACAAAAATAGTGATTGAAAATTGAACAGTTCTACGATGCAGTCAGTAAACTGACTTTTTTGAAAAAGTTATTTTGTTTAGCCAATAAAAATAACTGTTGATTATGCCATGCCAGCTAGTGTACTGCTAGTGGATCATTATAAGTCTAAACTTTTCCTTATTACAAATCAGTCCTCATTGAAAACATTAATTACTTTTGATTTTTTAACTTATTTTATTTATTAATTATGTAGAAACTCTTTAATCATTTTTAAATTACAATTTCACTTTTCTATTTTCTCGTCTCTGTCTCTCCTCATCTCCATCTTCCTCGTCATTCTTCATAAATCATGAATTCATACAAAAGTGAAAATTCAATTTCCTTCGTGTTCTTCATATCTTCCAATTCATATGCGAAATGAAAAATCACTAATTCATATTCATCTTCCGATCTCAATTAACGGTGTTCTTGTTATTCATTTAAGACGCTGAACTATGTTAGTGATTTTTTGACTTCAATTATCTTCCTCAAATTTTGACCTCATTTCTTTTAAGGTACTGAACTATGTTAGTGATTTTTCGAAATCGATGAAGATGAATAGATTCCAATTGATGAAGATGAAAGGGATTCAAAAGATTTACGATTTTGATGATGAAAAGCTCAGAGATGAAAGGACTGATGAAGATGAACAATTTTGATGCATAAGTTTTATGATTACAAAATAAAATAATAATAAAAATATTTAATTTTGATTTATGCAGGGACACAATTGCAATAAGTAAAGATATAGTGACACACATATGAAAATGTGCAATACACCATATAATCTGACGTGACATGGATTAAATACACAAATGCTCAATTATTGGCCTTAGGGTTTACTTCACCAGAAAAGTCATTCTCATGACTTTACCATAGAATTTTCCTTGAAAATTTAATAGAAACTATAATTTGAAGAATGATTCTAGAGGAACTAAAATGAAAAGTTGATATATTTATAAGTATTAAGAACATATTTATCCCTATTTAAAAATACCATAATATTCTTTCAAAAAAAACCATAATATGTAATTACTAATGTTATTTTTATTTATAATTATATAGTTATTTTGATTAAAACTAAATCAAAATTAATCAAGGCGTATGAGCATGCTGAGATTTTTTAAATTTTTTCAACATTGTCAAAAACACCATTTGTAAAATGTAATTCCAAAATCAATTGGTATTTTTAAAATCAATATATATTTAAAAAAAGAAATAGAATCTTAGTAAGTCAAGTAACCCATAAATCTTGTAAAAATAACCTGAAGCAAGCGGCCTTTGGCTTTCTCTCTCTAATTTTTTTTCTCTGCCCTCTCTAACAAAAATAACCCAATCGCCTTCCCTCTTAATCCAAACCACCGCTCCTTAAGATGTAGATGGTGGTGGTGGCGGTGTGATGGTGGTTCTTCCATCCACACCACCCCTCCTCTCAGCCTCTCTTTTGCTATTGGGTTGCTGCGTTCTCGATTTTGTCTGGTGGTGGAGCTTTTTGTTGGGCTACAGTGATTACGTCCAGATCCGGCGTTGTATTGATCTGTGGTAGGTCGTCGTGGGTTGTTGTTCTGCCTCACTCGGTGACGGGTCGGTTCGGCGTTGCTTGTCCATAAGCTGTTACGATTACGGTGTCGCTGAGTTTTTTGTTGTTTCGCCGGCTGTGTTGTGATGTGTTCGTGGTTGTGTCTATTTTGTCGTTGTGCGTTGTGCTGTGTTGTCGGGTTCTGTTTCTTTGTTGTTCTGCTGGTTTATGTTTTGTTTTCAGGAAGATGAAGCTGGTGGAGGTTCGATCAAGATCTGGGTTGTTGTTAATCTCTAATCTGGTTTTTCCAGATTTAAGATCCGGTTCCATTATGTTTTGATTCGTCTGTGTGGGCTCGCCAGATGTTGCTCGAAAGAGTTTGGTGCGTAGTCGCTCCGTGTTGGCGGCAGTAGTCTACAATCGCACCTTCAGAACTGTATTATCCGTCACGGTTGTGCCGTAGGTGGATTGTGTTCCAACATATTTTCATTTATTTGGAATTCGATCGGATTGATGGCCCGAAAGGGCGCTTTGGCTTGCTGATGTTTTTAGGGAGCTGTTGGACCTTGAATCGTTTCTGTGTTGGCAGACAATTCATACGCCTACACTTGATATTCTAAACATTCACTCTGCGTATTTTTGCAGTTCGGTTTCGTATCCATACGTGGGTTCGCTGGACTGTCCGTAGTAGTGTTGTTTATAGTTGTTTTCTTTACAACTTAGGTCCTGAATTGTTGTATCACCCGTTAGGGTTTGAGTCGGTGGTTATCTGGGTCAGGTTCATGCCCCCCTAGTCTTGTACTTCCTTTTTATTTAATTCCATTTCTTCTTTGCTTGTAAAAAAAAAATCTTGTAAAAAAAATGGTAATATATAAATCTCAACCATTCAAAATCTTCCTAGTACATCTAATGGTTAACATCCATTTTACAAAAAAAAAAAAAAAAGATCAAGTCTCCTACGGTAGGAGACCTAAAGCGGTCTTCCACCTTAACCTTTGCCCTAGTATGGATGTTTGGGGAGCCAAAAAACTCCAATGTCAACGGTCTCCACTTAAATAAGTTCCCATTTTACAACTTTTTTTTAACACAATTAGTTTCTTCCAAGAAGCAATTATAGACCATAATTTTTTTCTATTTTATTTTCAATACAAAATTATTATATTTTATTTTATATTTTTTTTCCTATTTTATTTTCAGTACAAAATTATTAAGTTGGTTCTTAGGTTATAATGAAAATTGATTTTTATAAACCGTTTTTTCATAAACTACATTTGCAAACTTATGAATAATATATATAAACTTATTTATTTGTATAAGCTGGTTTTCATAAGTTCAAAATAAACGTAATCCAAACGGACCCTTAGAAGGTTGGAGCTTATTTGAAAGCATCAATAGTAAATATTTTTCGACCAAAAACAAAAAAACAGTAAAGATTTATATTGGAAGCATTGTTATATTTATATTTCTATATTCACCCCTTACACCTTTTTTTTTTTTGAAATATATTCAAACTTATCTTTTTCCATTTCTTATTTTCTCACTTCTCTTTTTCACCTTTTCTAAATATACTAACTAGGAAAATATGAGATGTTTTATGTATAGTTATCATTATTGTTTTATATTATATAGGAGATGTTTTATGTATGTATAGCGATCTGCAACAAATTTTTCTAGTGTAAGAAAGTGCTACCTCATGAGGTAACATGTTATCCTCTAAACAAAGGAAGAAGCACCAGATTCATTGAATAGTGGGAGAAAGGATTTTGAGTAACAATGTACGGATGACCAGTACTAATAGTACTTGCAAGTTGCAATTAATTTTAACAAAACTAAATATTTATTGATTATAAAAAGACTAAATATTTTATTAATGAGATGCCTTTGATTATTAATGTTATTGAACAAAACTAATAATAGTACTTGTACTATTGCTCTTTGATCATTAATAAAAACAAATATTTATTTTAATTTTCTTGACAAAAATAAGTGATTAATAAAATATGTAATTATTGAAACAATAATAATACTTCTTTCTAAGACATCATTGTGAGATTTTGACATCTCAAGTAGGTTGTCATAGTAAAATCTCACTCATCAACTACAACATTATCTAATCTAATTCTAATCTTATATACAAATGCAAGGAAATGTTGCATGCAAACCTAGAAAAACCTTAGGTTTGGCCATGGTTTTTTTTAAATGCCCTCACATGGGTGCCAAAATGCAAGACAATGTGACATTCTACCCATTGATGATATCCAGCAATCAAACTATGTCATTTGTATCATAGTTTCTTCTATGAAGTTACCTCTATTCATTGGTTCAATTGACTCAATATTGCATGCTTTTTTCTACATAAAAATCATTAGGCAAATCTAATTATTACCAAATCTTATGATGCATTCTTAAGCAACAATAAAAAGATTTTGTTAGCCTAGATAAAAAAACAATGATTTCGTTGTCACTCTAGGCTACATCTTGAACATAGATAGGTGCATTGCTCTATGCACCTTTATCATCACCCTATACATAAAGGTTACATGATAGACTTTGACTTTAGTTAGGAAAATGACAATATTTCAAGTTTAGAGAAAAAGCTACATCTAGACATAGAAGTTGTAATTATTAATAACAATAGGTCTAATTATTACCAAATCTTATGATGCATTCTTAAGCAACAATAAAAAGATTTTGTTAGCCTAGATAAGAAAACAATGATTTCGTTGCCATCCTATACATAACGGTTACATCTAGACATAGATATGTGCATTGTTTTATGCACTTTTATCGTCACCCTATACATAAAGGCTACATGGTAGATTTTGACTTTAGTAAGAAAAATGACAATAATATTTCAACTTTAACCTGCTTTTAATTTACTGTGTTTGTATATTGTGCTCTTCATTAACTCGTGCGAAGCACGGGAGTGCCATCTAGTGTTATTAAAGGAAAAATAGAAGGTTAGAGGGCCTAACGAAACCCCTAAAAAGAGAAAAACCTAAGTAAAATGCAGGATCGTCCCCGATTGGAATGGCAATGGGGCGGGGTGGGGACGATATTTACCTTCCCCTTCTTCATACCCTACTCCAATATACTTACCCGTTACCCTTCCCATACCCAACGGGGATGAGGAATCGAATCTCATCCTCGTCCCCGACGGGTTTGGGTATCCCCGTCCCATCCCCATCCCCGTCCCATCCCCGTAGTGAATAATTTTTTATAATAAAAAATAAGTATTTTTTGCCCTAGACGCAATGTTGCAATGCATTATCTTGCAAAGAGATGACGAAAATTGATGGCTATGGTGATGGAGAAGAGAGAGACCGAGACTGAGAAGTGAGTGTCATCTGAGAGACTGAGCCTCTAACACGATTAAGGAGAATAGAGAGAACTCTTAGAAGTGAGTGTCATCTGAGAGACTGAGACTCTGACTGTGTGACTGAAATAATTTATGGTTTGAGTCTCAATTAATATAAAAGGAGCAATAAATTGATTGTCTAAATTCGGGACGGGTTTGAGTATGAGTTTGAGGTGGGTACCTATATCCCCGTTACCCGTCTCGTACCCGTGATTTTGAAATCGGGGAAAACCCAAACCCATACCCAAACCCAGTCAAAACGGGAAAAACTCGTCAAATTGGGTTTGGTTCGGGCGGATACCCGTGGATATGGGTTATGTTGCCATGCCTAGTCCCCGACAATGTTGATGTCCCATTATAATCTTAAAAAAAAGATGTAAAAATAATTGAAAAAAAAAATCTAACACCACTTATAATGACAGACAACTAAGTTGTAGTTAAATATATGAGGAATAGTTCAAATATGACTTTTACATATAGACAAATAGACATTTATTTATGAGCAATGCATAATTGTTATCTTTCCGACTTTAACCTACGAAAAAAGACATTTAGTGATGGAATTTGGCCATCGGTACATTTTTTTTTTCATTTTTAATTTTTTTGAATCCCCTTTAAGTTTGAGACCCTTTGCCAAGAGTCTTATTACACTTGCATAGGACCGACCCTGATAAAATGATAGTTTGAAAATCCAAATCTCTCTCAAAGAAACTCATCCCTAATGAAGTAAGGACAATTAGACCACAAACCAATATCTTGATATGATCTTGATATGACTGTGATTAGCTAATTTATATGTACAATCATTCCCGTCTCTAAAGATGTGACTGCATTTAAAATGAATCACTTTGGTAAAGAGGGTGCAATTGTTCCATTTATTCCTTATACTCCAAGAAACAATATTGTCACTTGAAAATGCCGTAATTGCAACTTGAGAATATGATTCTATCCAAAGTTTGGTCCAAGTCCAACCTTCATTCTTGGCGAGCTCAATAGCAGTTATTTTTGCAGCAAATTCAACACATGGAGCATTATTTCTACCCATGTTCATTGAAAAGCAAGTCACAAAAGCTTCTCTAGAATATCTGAAAATAGAACCACTTGCAACTATGGAGGGATTGCCAACTGCAGAACCATTTTATCTAAGAGTTTATTAATTGAATTTGAATATTTTCTACAAATTTATAGTAGCTAGTAATATACTAATATTGAGCCGAAGTTATATTCTCCTCTTAACTAATTCTGGAGAATTAATAGATTGAGGAAAAGAGCTTTAATTTTTTTTCCTCAAACGCAATTGCGGTTACAGTGAGTACATAGTTTTAATTAAGAAAACAAATACTGCATAGTTTTAATGCATTTTCAAGACTCATATTCAAAGAACATTAATTAATTCAATATATTTACATTCAAAGAAATTCAGAATATGGTATAAAAAATACAAAAGAAATTCACAATATAAAATCAAAGTTAAAATGAACAAGAGCATAACAAAAATTTGTGAAGATATATAATATAATCTGAATCATGTTGATGCTCATTCAAACAAGTATAGATTCGTAAAAGAGCAAATCCTAAAATATTCGGACTACATGACCACTCATATTCACATTTACAATATTGGAATCTGATTTATACATTACTCATCATTATCCTAATGAGCAAGCATATTAAGAAATGAAACTCTATTTCTTACTAAACATCTATAAATGCAATCCAATCCTCCTTCAAGTCCACAAACATTAACATTCAATATCTCTAACACTCTCAAGAGTGCTACAAAATCTGTGTTCTTATGTTCATTCTCCGAAGAAAACAATCTTGTTGGATTAAGCTTTGAGATCAATGATGACCCTTTTGTTGTTCTAAGTCTTGGAGTTGATATGAAGAGCAAAAGAGAACGAAATATAGATATTGTGATGGTGGTAGCTTCTCTTAAAACCTTAGCCAAAAATATTAAATTTTGATCTTGGCCCATTATAGAGAAAAGCTTTACTTTGTTTTCCATTTTCTTCATTTCACCAAGTTGCTTTGAAATTTCCTTCTTTGCCTTCTTTCTAAAGCAATCATACTCATATATGCTGCTTTCAATGCTTGAAGTTGAATTTCCTCTTCTTCTACGTATAGCCGATTGAAGTGTTTCTACATGTTCCTTGAGATTCAAGAGTAATTCCCTTGATGAACTACATGCATCTAAAAGTGTGACTGAACCACTTAATGAATCTTCCACTAGTTTCCCATTTTGATAGTGCAAAAGTGCTTGTTGTGTTTGTTGAGAATGGAAGAGTTCTTCCATGCAATTGTATAACTCTGCAAGCACAACCAAATCACTTTGAATTGTTTCTGATTCAAAACATAATGTGTTTGAAACAGATTGAGATGAACATTGTGGTTTAAGATGGTTCAATAATGCTTCAACTCTTTGTGAAGATGGGTGCACTCTTGTTGGCAAACTAATTGATCTTAATGGTTGATGAGTAGATGGTAACGTTGAAATTGTTTCCATTTTTTTTCCTTCTTTTGTTGTTTACTTCGAAGTGCAATAAAACAAGGATTAGATGTTGCTTGTTTTGCAATTAGTGTTTCTTCAATCTATTTATAGGAATGTGGTAAAAGAGAATTATAGAACTTTAATTATTTGAGTATCATATGTGCATGTGAAGACAATGTGGGTCTCCCTACCTTTTCGATCGTTTTGTTTTATTTTAGGCCTACAATTCCTTAACATTGTGATTTAATTAATCCTAAGACGGTAATGGACTATGTTGAGTTTTGAGAAATTGGTGGTCGTACACAAACAATTGATACATGACATTGCAGGTATATGCTTCCTTGTTTCCCCTTATGATGAATCAATATTCCCATCTACTCAACCATGTGCCAATACTATAACATATCTTTGCCAAAATAGGTTAATTTAATTTGTAAAAATTTAACTTAGATTTCACAAAGATTTTGGTTCGATTTCGGTTGTCGATGCCAATACTTTGTAGGTAGATGATCTATAAGTATCTATGTTAGCATTCTCTGAACCTTATGATTTTCCTAACCCAAGTAAGTCCGCGGAATCCAACTCGATCACAGTTACGCGCGTGCTCGATGAGTTTCGCTAACTTAGACCAACAAAAAACATGAAGGTCCAAGTTAGCAAAAGTGCACCTTTTCATTTCGACAAAAATATCATTCATCTTTATTATTTAAAACTAATAGCTTGAGGGTTACTTTAGTAATTTTCATTAAAAACATATTTGTTAACTTGCACCAATTTGCTAACTTGGACCCACTTTTATTTTATAACAAATAGTTTGAGGGACATTTACTAAACTATCCCTTACTTTAAATTGGTTTACACTAGAGGATATTGGTTTTTTTTTTCCAAATGAAAATGTGCACTTTTGCTAACTTGAACTTTCATATTTTTTGTTGGTCTAAGTTAACAAACCATATATATATATATATATATATAACATATCTCTAAACTATATATCATGTGTATAATTAAAATGTGTAAGTTTATGTCTTTCTTCAAAGTATATGAAGTAGGGGTGGATTTAAAAAATCATGGCTAGTGCAAGCAATGTTGTGAGCTGTAGCACAAAGTTTGCATCATAGGCCTGGAATCTAGGCTACGTAGCATTAAGGTGTTATTGGGGGACATTTGAGTCATGTTTGTTCAATTTGCAATAATTTATAAATTTAAGTGAATGAATAATGGAAACCATATGTATTGTGTGGCAGAGAGTTTGCCAATTTTAGGAGACAAAGGGGGCAATCAATATTCATTTTTTTGTATATTTTGGAAATTGATATGTGTAGTATAATAATGAAAACATTACAGCATAGAAGTTCTGGTATTTTTGTTGGGTGGGTGACTTGTGCTAGGAATATAGGAAAGGAATTAAGGAAGTAATTTAAGGGTAAAGGGGGTAGTATAAGAATCTAAGTTTAATTGTATAGGTAAGAAACGGATTCTTGTTGTCTCCTTTGTGTTTATTTTTGGATGCATCTGCACCTTAAATAACATTATGTTTCAAGAACAATGTACCTAATTAAGATTTAAGAACCACAATTTGTGATAGGCAGCAACAGCAGAAGATTAGGAATTTATGGTACTTAAAACCTACACGTTGCCCCTTAAAATGTTCAATTAGATTATATGTCACATTCCTCATAATGTTTGGCTTACTAATTATTTTAAGTAGAACAAATTGATATTTGATAATTCAAGGATAATATATCTTTTTTGGTGAGGTTATCTATAGTTTTATCCATTCAAATCTAATCCTTAATTCAATTATATTTAGATAACACAGGAAGACTAAAGTTATGATGTGATATTTATCTAACGGTTCAGATCGACCAATTATAGTGATTGTAAGAATTATTGAACAAAAACTATCATGTCCACCATTTATCCAACGGTTCATATCAACACCTCTTATTCTGTGTCTTTCTTCATCACTTACCTATCATGTCCACCATTTTCATCTCTTCTATCTCTTTTATGAGAAAGTCTTGCATGGTCACAAACTTTTGGGCACACCACTTAGGACACATATAAAATTATATTTTATTTCATCATTTAAAAAATAAATATTATTTAATTGTTTTCTCTTTCTACCTTTTCTCATTTGTGTATGTGTGTCTAAATTTAGTGCCCAATCCCTAGTGTGCAAGAAAGTATTTTCACTCTTTTATCTCTATCTCTCTCGATGTAAAATAGCATTTATATGTCCAAGCAACATTTTTCATATAATTTTGTGAGTGAACTTAATGGAGAAAAATTAAAAATAAGATATTTAAGTCATAAATGATTTAATTAAAAAAACCTAGCTAGACTTCCAAAATGTATAAAAAAACCTTGGACTGGAGTGACATTTACTAGCTGTGCCCTGCATGAATGTCAGCATATATTAACTACTTATAGGTCCATATGCCAAAAACAGATATGTGGGCTTCAGTTGTGACAAGATGTCTCGTCATAGACTCATAAATCTAAACTTACCCATCCATAATAACCATATGATGAGTTTAATAAATCCAATCCAAAAGGCTGTGTTATGCAACATGTTCATGTGCTGTAAAACTGAGTATCATTTCCTGCCTGCCCCATTATCAATTGAGACAAAGTTTATGGCAGTGAATGGCTTGGCAAGTTGGCCATGTAATGCATCTTTAGAGGCTTGTAAGTAAGCATTCTTCAATTTATTGCACTGCCACTGCATGTGTTTGTTGGATCTTTTGAATATGCCTCATACTTAGTAGCATTATGTGTTTATATTGTCTATAGTATTATTCAAAAGAGGTCAAGAAAGGTCGACTGAATTTGTTTTAATTAAGCACTGTTGAGGATTGAATTGAAGAAAAAATAGAAAGCTTGACCCTAGGGAATGATGCCATGTGAAATGAATTTATTTATTATACTATACATAAAAAAATAAATGTGTGTATATCCTCGTACGTGGTAGCAAATAAATGTGTTGCATGTTTCCGTGAACTTATCTCAGTTGGTAGGGACAATGCATAATATATACAGGGGTGGGGGTTTGAACCCTAGACATCTCACTTCTCTACATTTAAAATGTGTAAATTCCAGCCACTAGACTACTTTACCAAAAAAATAAATAAATGTGTTGCATGTCTTGCACCTGTGTTTGTGACACAATTACATATATCGAGCCAATTTAAATCAACAATCTGAGATCGTTTAAAATTAATTCATAGATAATATAATCTAAATTGTCTGATTTAAAATCAATGATAGTGATTCATTATTGCATGTAACAAAGTGGTCCTTCTAAGTTATATCGGAATCTGAGTCCAGACATCATCGAGGCACACTTGGTTGGGCACAAACCCAATTTTTTTTTGGATGCACACACAAAATTAAGAAAAAATTAAAGGAAAATAAAATTACAATATATCAATTTTTTTTGGTACTTGATTACAATATATCAATTGATATGACTAAATACTTTTTATTTAATTTTGTTAATTTTATGTGAGTGTGCCCAAATAATATTTATATAGGGTTGTATGAAAGACTTTCTCTCAATCTCATCTAACAGAAAAATTATGTCATATTATATTACTTAATTTAGACGCTATTAATGGGTGGAATTTATTTATATTAGAAAATAAAATGAAAAAAAGACATTATTAGAGGCTTGGCCATTGTCATTAATTAAACATGGAAGACAAAAATGCAGAGGTTTAGTCATCAATCATTATCAGTTCAAGCAAATAAGAACAAGAAAACAATGAGCTAATGCTCTTAACATGAATTATTCCAATTCCCATATGCCATTAATGACTCATTATCAGCCGGCCTTGAATTATTTAATTTAAAGAGCTAAAATGGGTCCATATATTTTGTTTTGACTTGTCAATTGTCATCAACTCGGGTTCAAAATTTTGCATTCAAAGTTAAAATTTCAAAGGTATCCTCAAATGTTTTTAGTTTTTATTTTCAACTTTCATTTTCAAAGGTACCAAGAAAGGTATTGCACGAAAATGATATGATTGGATCAATTGTGGTTGAGACAGGTAATTTGACTTTTAACTCACTAAGTGTGACTCAAGTTCTTGTCTAAAATTCTGCAATGGATATCGTGTACGCAAATTAAAGTTTATTGTAAATCATGAATGGGATTTGCAGTTTCTCTGGTCCTGTTGGCCATGAACGAAGTCACTGCTAGAAAAATCAGATTTAGAGAGGGTAGAAATTCGTCTCTAAACCACTTAAAATACCGTCACAAACTGTTTTAGTGATAGATTTAGCGACGCTTGATAATATGTATCGTTTTAGTGACAGATTTAATGTTTACAGACATGATTTGTCACTAATTAATGATAGAATAGTGCATAGTTTTAAAACTCGGACCGGTGATCAACTCGGTAAGGGTATTGAATCACTGAGTCAATGGTCGAACCACTGGGTCACTGGTCGAACCACATGAAAGAATCGGATTAAAACGGTTGACTCGATTGTGTCGGTCGTTATAATGAAAATCTTGTATTACATTATATGATTATGTTCTCTAAATAAAATTATTACACTTATAAAAAGTAAAACAAGTATCATAATTTCACAAGTTTATTTTTCAAATTTAATCCATTGACTATGATACAATTACCAATCAAATATAAAAAATAATTTTAAGCACAAAACTGATTTTCATAAAAAGAAATTACGATATTTTTATTCTTGGCAAAAGAAATATGTTATTAATTATAACAATATTTATAAGCAAGTGTATTTTTTTGTGTTAAAAATAATTGGATATAATTTAAAACATAATTTTGCAATATTTCATTCAGCTAAAATTATGAAAAAAGATAATTGAAACATTAAATTATAAGTTTTTTTTTCTTTCTAATGCTTTATAAAAAAAAATGTAAGTTGTAGTAAACTTTTGCAATTAAAATTAATATAAGAAATAAAAAGTAGATCAATAGTACTAATGAGGGCATGGCGTGTTGGTATTTCATTGTACATTTCTTGTTACTGTTTGCTGGTTCGATTCCCTGCCTAGGCAAAACGGATTTTTTTTATAAAAATATAAGAAACCCTTGTTTGTTTCTTGTAAAATTAAAAAACGGTTAAAGGTGTTAACCTGGCCGGTTCAAGAAGACCATTGAGTCACCGGTTTATTTCGGTTTTGGCCGAGCTGCACCGGTTAATAGCGAGTCAATAGCATAACCGATCCAATAAGTGAATCGGACCGGTTCCCGGTCGGATCAGTTCGACCAGCCGGTCTGATCCGAGTTTTAAAACTATGGAATAGTGTTTTCTCTCTAATTACAAGGGCATCTTCCGTCACAAATCTGAGACGAAATAGATTTTTGTCACTAACCACTACAAGTGGATTAATGAGGTTTTTATTTTCGTCATTAATTAGTGAGGAAATTATAACTTAATACATTTATGATACAGTGTTCATTCCTGTTTGATTCCATTCATTATATTAATATTGCAAATGCAAACACATTTGGGGTTTCACCTAGTGGTTGATTTGCAAACACATTTGGGGTTTCACCTAGTGGTTGATTTGAGACCTTGTAGTGTGTTTCTTTCAAGACCTCAGTTTGATTCTCCCTAATGCCAATTTTGGTAGGCTAAGTAGACGGTGAGATTTGACCCATCGAATTAATCGGCTCTTGGGATGGATACCGATTTAAAAATAAATAAATACAAATGCATTTACTATACTAAGCAAAATGAAAATTATAAACACACAATAGGAGCACACTTTATAATAAGTATCACATACATTCATCACCAAAATACAGGAAACTCTCAAAATAAGTTTACAACAATTGTTCTAGCACGTTGTTTAACACTCTTGATATACATAAAAGTCATAAGAAAACTCTCAAAATAAGTTTTATAAGAAACACTTCAACATTTTTTAATGGTACTAGTACTAACACATTGTTCTTGAGACCAAGCTTTCAATCAAACTCTCAACATACCATATACTATATATATCAAGTCAATGGAGGTGGAGGTAGATGACCTTGAGAAAAAATTCCATAAATTTAGTCAATTTCTACCTAAGTAAACGTGAATCTTCTTGCGATTGACATATCAACTCCTCACGATTCTTCAATTGTTATTTCAGAGATGCATTTTCAGCACTCATTTGTTCATATTTAGAGAGATGTCGTTAAATGTGGGAAGATCTAGTCGACTTGTATTTCCATGTTTTCAAGCCCATACCATATATATGTCCCTTCTTGTCCACTCCTCCAAAAACATCTACGAAGATAATGTTGTCACTTTGATGACTGGAAATATCATCCCCTAGTGCTTCCTATGAATCCCTCTCAACAATCATTTTTTCATATCCATCTTGCCGAGTAATATATTAATAAATTATATATTGATGAACAATAAGCTTAAAGATTAAACAAAGCATGAAATCAAATAACAATTTACTTTATAAAATCAGGTACAAGATGCTCAATGCTTATTACAACTTTTTTTTTTTGAAAGAGTGCTTATTATAACTTAAATTTTATTTTTGTATATTATAGTTTATTTTAGTGGTCCACTCGAAGAAAAAAAATTTCTTGCTCGGCCAATGGATATAGATTTATGTTAGTCATTACCAACTTTTATTTTTCTACTATTTGTATATCTATTTAGTTAAGCTTTCTCTTCTTTTAGATACACCACATTTAATTTCTTTATCACGTGCTTGTAGGCCATTTGTTACCATATTTTCGTAAAATAGAGCCCGTTTGTTATTGTTTTTTTCAAGAAAAAATCACTTTTAAAAAAAAAAATCACTTTTAAGAGTTTTGCATCCGCTTGTTACAGTTTTAAAAAAAAATTAGAATCTAAAAAAAAAATCTAAAACCAGCTTCAAATGAGAAGCTGTTAAGAGCAGCTTCTCAAAAAATAGATTTTATTTAGAGGAGAGTGAAAATATGGTTTAAAAGATTGAACTAATTTTGTAACAAAAAATCTCTTTTATATAGTTGTATCCAAACAAATTAAATTATTTGTTTAAAAAAAGTGATTTTTATTGTGGTAAACAAACGCAAAATAGATTCTGATTTTTCATCAAATTTTTAAAATATAATCCCTAAATGATTTTATAGGAGAATCACTTTTATTTTAATCCGTAACAAACGGGTACATAAATGACCAATTGATTGGCAATGTAAAAAAAAATAAAATCACCCATAGTAAATTTGTGAAAATTAAATTCAAATAAAAAACAAACAAAAGTTTTCGGAGGTGTAACAAGTCGCAAGCCAATTCTAATTTTATTTATTTCTGGATTATATTATTTCACAAGATGATTATTACAGCTCTAAAGTCCATGTATAAAATATAAGAAAGATTCACATTTCGAAAATGCAGAGAGAGAAAAAAAAGTATTAAAGTTCATAACTTACTAAGAACGATTAAATACTAAGAATGATTAAAGTGGAATAAGAATGACACACTAATTCTCATGCCATGTGTGCATGTCTTGCTAAAGAGAGGGTGGCAATAGGTCTGAGGGGGGCAATGACTAGTGATTAGATTCAAAATTCACGGTAGTCACATTCTCTTATGTTCCATATAAACACCATGTCCATGTGGAAGTGGTGTGTTCCCATTTTCTCTAATTGAAAATAAGTGGTGTGACTAATTAAGAAAGTCTCGTCTGATGCAAGTAGAAGTCCTTAAAATTTCTTCTTTAGAATCTGATCGTCCCTTGACTCGCATGTGATCGTGTTAATTTGAACTAATCAAAACTTAATTAAGTTATCAAAGTAAACCTACAGCACTGCATTACAGATTTTATATTCTTTATGTTGAATACTGTTGTGTAGAATAACGTTTTCACAAACCAAGTTGCTTGGCCTCCAGTGGCAAGGAGCTCCTTCCAAGGACGTACCCGGGGAATACTGGGTTCGATTCACAAGAGGAACAACGCTTGACCAGTGTGCATGCCTCTACGCATGAGCCGGACTAGTCGCCCACCTTTGATGGGTCGCAAACCGGTGCGAAAGCCAAAAAAAAAATAACGTTTTCACAACTAAGGAGTTTGGTCTAGCGGAAGGATCGAGACTCACATTGTAGCGAATTAACTTTAAATTTTGCTTAAAAAATATTCTCACACTCGGTCTTCGACGTATATCTAGCTAATATAATTACTTAAAAAAAGTATCTTATGGGAAAATAACCTTTTTTTTTACATATGTTGGATTTTATACGGATGCATGCAGGAATTTTTTTACGTACAAAAATTATAAGGTACTAGCGAAAAGATGAGCACTCACGTGCTTGTCTTTCCGTTTTTTTATTGCACTAATGTATGTAGATTATCAACAATATTTTATAGAAACCTTAAATTTTTCTCTCTCTAAAAACATCTCTCTTACCTCTCTCTAGATCTTCACCGTCACCCTCATCCCTTCCAATCCAACCTATATCTGCCACGACGTAGATTTAGGCGTGCACGTGTAGGGATCAAGTCTCGGATACATGACGGTACATCATCATAAACGTTGGAGCTAGCATGAGATGGGGCTACCCTAGCTAATTCATGAGCGACCCCATTGGCTTGCCTCCTATTGAACTCGACATGAGAGTTCTGAAAATTACAATCGAACAACTGCCTACAAGCCTAAATAATACAATCTAGTTCACTGCTATTGCCTAGGTTTGAATTAAAATGTTCAACAATAGACTTGGAGTCCAAAACAAAATCAACATTGTCATAATGAAGATCAGCCACCCATTGTAGTGCCGTGTGAAGTCCAACAACCTCGCCAACATCAACATCACAAAGAGGAGAGAAACAGTCCGTCTTAGCCATGACAAAATCACCCTGATCATCACGGATGCATATGCCAATACCTACCATATTCAGAGAGTCAGAAAAGGAGGCATCAATATTACATTTGTACCTACCATATGTCGGCTTCGTCCACTTGATGACAGGACCATGAATAACATTATTCAACTGAGCAAGGATGTTCGTAGCTTTGTGCGATCTGACTTCTTGGGCGGTTCTCCAATCATCTAAGAGGTGTCGGGCCCATTCAACAACCTGCAGACATGTTTCATTTTGTTGTTGCCACAATTTTAAATTCATACGCTTCCACAAGCTCCACATAATCGTCACAAACAATTCTTTTTGCGAAGAAGGCAGCTGGTCAAGAAGAGAAAATATCAAAGCATCCATGTTATAATTTCGACGGAGAGTTCTATCGATAATATCCCATAAATTAACCTCCCGCCATGCTTACATCGTACCTGGACATTCTAATAAGACATGAATACTATCTTCATAATTAGTTCCACACAAGACACAATCATTAGGACAATGAATACCACGACTACTTAGGCGTGCACGTGGAGGGAAACAGCCCCGACACACACGCCAAACAAAGTTTCGAATCTTGGAATAACAAAAAAGCTAGCCCAAAACCACCTATTTTCATTATATATTATATAGATTAACCGATGTAAAAAAGTATGTCAAAATTGATGTCAAAACTCCGTTGGAAAAATGTGTCTAATTTGTTGTTAGATAATATTCTTTTGCAGAAAAACTTCGTTGAATGACGGTTTTCGGTCAAATGAACTTATCAGGTTCTTACTCAATCAAATCATACAAGCACCGATACTCACCCTCACATAATATGAAACAAATGAGTGTCTTTGAAAGTGTCTTTATTTGTTTGGAGAATTTTTAACAAAAGGGTCCCACAAAGGATAATTTATTTCGTCGTGGAGTGGTGCCTCCTGGTTTTGTTGCTTTGTGCGAGAGGTTGTGGCATAGAGGAAACAATTACTCATCTATTTTTGGGTTGTGATATTTTTGGTAGAGTAGGGAATCTAGTTCTTAAGTTGATGATAATTTATTTCGTTCATTTTGCTGACATATCGGTGATCATGCCTTGCAATTTACTAGTGGCCATATGTTTTGGAAGGATGTTAACTTGAGTTTTTCAGGAACTTTGGTTGACATATATATGATTTATTTGAAAAGAACACAACCTAATATTTTCTATAACAAAGAGTTGACTTTGAAGCAGCAATTTGAATGCATTAAACTTCATTTGTGGTGGTGGCTGAAGAATCTCGAAACAAATATTTTGATTGACTTATGTTCTTGGTGGATGAATCCCTTGGCTTGTTTGGGGTTCACCCTTATGTAGTTTACTTTTTGTTCTTGTTTTGTTCTCTTGTATTATCGATACTTTTTAATCCCTTTTAGGCACGTCTTTTTCTTCAAAGGGAATTTTATAATGGGCAAAATTTAGGTACAATTCCTTAAGTGCTTTTCGTATGGTTCTTAACTAAAAATACAACTTTTTTGGAGATAACAAACTTTGAGAGAATTATGAATTTAAGAAAATCAGGGTGAATTTAGTTAAGAACCATACGAAAAGCACCTAAGGAATTGTACCTAAGTTTTTTCCTTTTATAATATATCTTTAATTTTTGGCCTTTTAAAAAAAATACATTTAACAATAAAAAAGAGGTTATATTTGTAAACAAAAAAAAAGAGGTTATAAAATTTAAATGTTATACAGATGGTGCATTGAAACTCAGTTACAAATCTAAAAATTTCAATAAGTTAGGTCAATGTTATATCATTAAAATTTCTGTTGAAATATATAAATGTTTAATTGATAAAATTTTATAAAAATGTATTGCTCTAAATTTTTCTTACGAAGTATTGCTCTTAAATGTTGATTTTTTTAAAAATATTTTTCCAAGGCTATTGAAATTGTTGTTGATAAAGGTTGAATTGTCTTTAAGTGAAATGCGATTCCTTATTTTTGGTGAAGGCTTTTAAGAATTCTCAATCTATTATGTGGAAAATGGAGAA
>Ga0228710_1000335_pt1 | contig 54818 bp, 22 predicted proteins | sample MedpolnodulmetaG_FD_177995 | JGI IMG/M metagenome (GOLD analysis project Ga0228710, IMG submission 177995) | Root nodule microbial communities from Medicago polymorpha collected in Santa Monica, California, United States - pink nodules | ecosystem: Host-associated > Plants > Roots > Nodule... | reverse complement strand
TTCCTCAATCATTTGAAAGTTTTAGCTATGGCAGTGGTTTTGTGGAATACCTGATGATAAATACACAAAGTTATAGTTAGGACTCTCATGTTAGCAAATATAATGAAAACGTATCTATTACCAGGTGCTTACGCTTTTTGTGTCATATTGCTTAAACTTTATCAAGAGATTTATGGTCATTCTTGGAATATATTTCAGCCCAAAATTTAATTAAATCAGCATGACATGAAGCCCCTCTTTGTGTTTCTGCTTCAAGTGTGTTAATATCAACACAAAAGCATGTTAAAATCAGCATGACATCTAGCCTAAAAGTTTTGATTCCATCAAAAAAAGTCGGTGCTTCTCTATAATCAGTGCTTTAAAAATCAATGCTTCTCTATAATTTACTGTCAAAAAATCATACGCAAATTTTAAAGGACATTTAATCAACTTCTAGCTAAAAAAAGGAACATTTAATTTTAGAAAAGCAAATTTTAGCCTAAAAAGAGAGAGTTGCCATGAAGATGTTTTAAAATAGCCAATCAAAAAGCCAAACTCGATTTAGTAAAAATAAAAGAGTGATAATCATTGTCAATAATCAGATATGGTTTATCAGATAGTTCTTATAGCATTATTTTCATGGAAATAAGATTTGCTTAGTGGCTGCGAATAATTTGAAAAGAAACAATTAAAAATGACAGCAAATGAACCATTTTTCAAACATCTGGAATGGAATATCAAGTGAATATCTAGAACCACATCAGAGATAGAATAAAAAGCATTAGCCATATTAAAATGAAAAATCAAAAACTCTAAAATAAAAAATGCATAAAAGGAAGTGCAAATGTTGTAGAGAATGGTTTTTGGTTAGCCTTTATATTAACCCTCATGTTACTTCCTTCATGTTACCCATATATCATCTTAAAATGCATCGAACATACCATTCAGCTAAACATTAACTATTCTCAGTAATGGATAGTTCCTGACATTGCAAACTTGAAATTTATCCAATACATATGTCATGGTTTTTCTTTTTATTGTATGCGTGAAAGAGACAAAAAGATAAGCACTTTACCTATAATTGTACATTTCTTTGTACTACCAAATGAAGCCATGACATATTGTTAAAGCTTATTTCCACTTAACACTACCTGCAAGCAGAACCATAAAATAAAATTAAAAAGCTCAAAAATCCCAATTCCCTAAAAAAAAACTACAACAATTTATCTATTGTCTTTGATGAAATAACAAAATGAAAAAACAACTAAAGACATATTAATTTACCAATAATCAATCCATGTAGATGTCATCAAGTCCATATTTCAACAAACCTCATATAATACCCAAATCTCCTATTTATTTGACAGAGAAGTCTCCGAGGACATACATAAAACAAATTTTTCTGTTGTTTCATGTAGTCAATGTACTTGGTTCATTATGCTTTGATTTTTCTGCCTTGTTTGGGTACTGTTTGTAGTTCTTTCTAGATCTGACCGTGTGGTACTGGTGTAGTGGCTTTCTCGAATGATTACTTTCCAAGCAAATGTGCTTCTTGACTCGCTACTCGATACATCTTGTGCACTGGTTTGAAAGAGTAATTATTCACAACTCATGACTAATATACTATGAAACTACAATTGTTCAAAGGACAATGATTGTTAACAATTAAAATCAAGCACATAACTCAACGGACCTAGCCTAACCACACAGATATTGCCTCTACTATTTCATCAATCAAATATATTAACAAATTGTTGAAAGAATGGAAAAAAAAAGATGAGGGAAACAAATTCAAAAATCAGAGTTCAACAAAAAAACTAAAAATGATATATGGAGTATTATGAATTAGAAATGGGTTTTAAAACATTGAATGAAAAACCAAATTATAAGTGAAACTTCATAGAGACAATATATCAAACAGCTTGTGGATAAAAGTAAGAAGAAAAACTTATTCACAAAGAGGAATTTGTATTTACCTTTTGCTTGTTCTCATGAGAATTTTCCATTGTTGAAACAAAAAAAAACATGGAACGTGAACATATGAGAAATAGATTTGAGAAATAAAAATATGGAAGCAAATCCTAACCAAAATGCTTTCCCAGATGTAAAAGAATCCAAAGGCTCTATAATAACCTCATTTTTTGGAGAAGAGTAATCTTGTGTATCGTATTAGATTCCCTCGCAATGACCGTCACAACTCAGAGCCATGGGAGTGGCAATTTCGCAGTGAGGAGGTGTAGAGATTAGTAGAAGATAGGGGAGAAGAGGATCAGAAGGTAGGGGATAATGAAGGAAGAAGATAGATATGAACAAAATTCAGAGAAAGAGAGGAAGATTAAACACTATCTGAAAGTTAGATTAAAGTTGAAGAGATGAAAAATAGAGCGTGATGCATAGAAGCCACACGGTTAAGTGATGCATTGAAAACACATACAATTTAATGCGGTTGTTAAGTTTAATAGTTAGGAAAAGGTGAATTTCAAAATTTAAATAAGTGGCGCCATGTAATTAGGATTAGGGTTAGGGAATTAGGGTAAGCATGTTTGCTAGGATTAGATATAAAGATAAAGATAAAGATTGTTCTCTACACAGAAGAAACAAAGAAAATAGTACAACATAACAAACGTATGCCCCTAATCAACCATTCTTTCGAAATAGGATAATAGACTTAATTTATACTAACATATACAATAAGTAGCCATTTCAACTTCCCATACTAGTACTAATACATATCAATTCAAGCCTCAATAATAATAATTGATCTGGTTCCTGTAGGTTATCTAACATGAAATCTAGTACCAAACCAAGGATTTATCAGATGAGGGGTTTTTACATAAAAACTTGACCATGTAACATAAAGAACTAAACGAATTAAAGATTGTTCCCGGAGTTTAGTTACAGTGGAAATGAAAATGAGTTTAGATTAACAGGTTGAGCAGGGAACTTATAGAACTATGAATTCACAATTGTTCCAAAAAAAAATTAGTCTCAGACTCTCAGTACGCATTAACACAATTTTAAACATATTTCATGCGGCTTACACATTTCATCCCGAACTCCAAATTACCAGGGCATCGTTCCCTAGGAACAGGAGGGCTAACATAAAATAAATAAACCCCTGCTGAAATGTAGTTATTGTCACCCATTACAAAAAAAGGCTGTATAATTATTGCCCAAGCTTATCATAAATATCAGTAGGCAAGGAAATCCTTATACAACAAATCGGTATGTAACATATCTTCCAGCGGTCTCACTTGGCCGGATTATCTTAACAACTTGTCCACGCTTGAGGCCATAATATCTTGCAACAGGATCCGTTACCTGGATTCTAGGTAGCTGAGAAACAGCCCATAAATATTAGATATAATGAACAATGTCAGTATCGGCAGAAATTTGAAGTAGAATGCAATATTTGCAAAGAACAAATACAAGAGAATTTGTAAACAAGACTAATACATCCATTAGACAGAGAATGAAGGAGTGAACACTAAAAAATACATCTTCACCAAAAGAACTTGACATTTGCCATTCTAAAAAGATTCAAAATCTCAAAGGACAATTTTATGACAAAAGTATAAATCAGATACGCTAACACTAAGAAATAAACAATTGAAGAAATTCTATTTGCGTTAAATACACAATGGATGCTTGATTTACTTTTCCTGCTTGCTTGATTCCATTGAAATCTAAACCAGAATCACAAACTAGATTCTACTTTATCATCATGAAACTAGGAAAGAAAGATGAAGGCATGTGTATGCAAGAGTACATGTGTGTGAAAACATTTGAAATTCCTAACTGAAATACTATAATATTACTTTGAAAACTTTTTTGCTTATGATTTTTTTAGGAAAAAACATAGCCATGTCCATTTTCACTGTAATTGTCGAAACAAAGTAAAAAAAAGCTCCAGATACTTTTCAGACACGTGTTGTACGAATGTCAGTGTCCAAATGTCCGAAATGACAGGACACAAACCCGCCTATACTCAGGACTATCAATGATTCATATTAATAGTTAGTACTCTATTAAAAATTTAAAGATACATTTGATTGCATCTTTCTGATGTGTTTATAATCACTTGAGCAATTTTGCTTTGAGAGTATCGTTTGTCTATTTCATTTTATGTAATCATTTATGCATTGTATGTTTACATCTTTTTCTTTCATCATGCTGATATTATGTTGATTTACCAAGTTAACTCACTATAACACGTATTAGAAAAGGGTACTAATTGCCGGATTAACGCATCTAAGCAGGCAAGGAATACTATGTGTCTTCAACTGGTTCTACTGGCTTGTCTCGGCGGAAATGGACTTCTAGTGTTGCATAATCTTACTTTCGGTGCTCAAGTTTACTCACTTTAAAGAAGAAAAATTTACTAAGAAATGCTTCTAAACAGGTTAGACTGAGAGAAGAGGAAATGGTTATTGCATCTCCTAGTTGTATCTCTTCAGTTGAGTGGACGGAGCCAGACGACAACATATGTACAGAGAGATCAACTATCGCAAAAGGGCAATGCTTCATAGCAGTTTTCTGTGATTACTGTTATTCATTGTATTTGGTTAGAGGCAAATGGTTGGGATAAGTATGTGCTGCTGGCCCTTATGTGATAAAAACCGCTTTTCTTACCTTCCTTTGGTGTTCAGCTAATGGCATAGTTCCACCTAGTGGCTTTAATTACAAAGGACTTGATATGTTTAAACTTGCGTGAAATTAGACTAGTGAGACTTGAAAGTGAGGGGCAAATGATCCAGTTATATTTGAAGTAGTCTGTCGTTTAGAAATGTCAGTATCGACTAACCTGAGAATAAATCTTCAAATGCCTAGATAAATCACTTACATTTTCTAGGATTATACACAGTACATTCAACTTTAGACCCTCACCACTTTCAGTTAATAGTACTACCAAAATTACTTCAATTTGTAGGCTTCCTATATCATCTAAGTTACTCTTAAATCTTTAGCTGCCTCGACAAATTCTAAGTACAATACTTAAATTCAATATCTGTCATGCCAAATATAAGTTTAAACATTCAACTATTTTAGCATTCAAATCTTCCTTGACTTAATTGGCAAGAAAGCTTGGTGTTGCAGGGTACACTGCTCAAAATCTGCAACACTAACCTCAAATAATCCCCCAAATGAGACTGTTTAAGAATTAAGATGACCAAAGGAAACCTCAGAAAGAATGAATGAGATGACCGGCACGGAGGGGAATAGGCAATATGATTTAAGCTGACTTAAGTTATTTAATCTTTTGTCATAGAAATAGCTTATATATAAGTGATTATCATGATAACAGCTTGTGTTAAGTTGTTTATCAAAATGAGGCCTTAATCCCATACTAAACAACAGAAAACACACTGACCTGAGTTTCCTTGACAGTGTATCTCTCAAGTAAGGTTTTCTTCTCGGTGTCATTGAGAATCTGATGTTCCGGCACAAGCACATGCTCTTTTATGTTAACCAGCAACTCCGCCTCCTGCACACACACCAGACAATCAATTAATTCATTTCCTCAAATTAGGGTTTATAAAACAAACAAAAGAATTACCTGAAAAACTTCCAAATGAAATTTGGAAGCAATTTCAGAAACACAAGTTTTGGCAAAGGGAGTAAGACTGGTTTGACAAACAAGAATAGCTCTATAAACATTCTCAGAATTCATCCTGTTCGTGTAGGTCTTCATTGTTTTCACACCAACTTTGGCTTCTTCAGGAAAGAAGACATAGATCTGATCAGAAGGTTTATCTTTTTTGGTTTTGTTAATAACGAGATCTTCTCTCTTCATATTCTCGCCGTATTTGTCTTTGAAATCGTGTTTCGACATGTTTAGTTCGAAATCACCAACGAGGTAGTTTCTGTCTTTCAGCATTTGCATCACTGTTTTGCGGATTCTGTATAGTCGCGTTATTTCTTCCTCTGAAAACACCATCGTCTTCTTCGTGCTGGTGCTGGTGCTGGTGCTGGTGCTGGTGCTGGTATTAGGTATTAGATTGATTAACAAATACTTTCGTTACATTCATATAGGAAAATTGCTCTTCTCCCAACAACAATGGCTCCCTTCATAACAAACTTCCCAAAATACCCCTATGTGACTTACTCCATAACACCACCATTGGAATTTCCAAAACTCTATTGCCGCGCGTTTGATATCTATTATTGCGATTTTCTCCAAACTTAAGTTGATTAGCGCCAATTACAACTCCAAGATCAAGTAAGTGTTTACTATCCTATTGCATTATCTTTTAATTTCTTTGAAGAAGGGAAGAGCATAGACATACTTTAGGAGAACCAAACGACCACCAAAAGAAAGAAATTTACTCTTCCACCAGACAATCTACTTTTAATGCTAACCAATATCGGCTCCCAAAACACCAAACGGCACAGGTCACCACCAATAGGAAGACCCAGATACATGAAAGGAATTTTACCCACTTTATAATTCAAAACAATGCCCGCTACATTTAACCAAGAGTCTGAAATATTGACCCCAACCAACATACCCTTATAAAAATTATCCTTTAAACCCGACATCGCCTCAAAAAACACTAGAACAGACCGTAGAACGCGGACATTAGCCCAACTTTTGACCCCAACAATAATGTATCATCGGCAAACTGGAGATGAGAAATTAATGATGGGTTATGCGCCCCAACACTGTACCCTGTGAAAATGTTGGCTTCAACCATAGCTTTCATCATAACATTCAACCCCTCCGCAAGAAAAGGTGAAAGAGGGTCGCCTTATCTTAAACCTCACTCCAAGGAAAAATGATATGTTATCACATTAATTAAATAAATATAAAAACATGAGTCATCATATTTATTTATTGATGTGGTAATACATTATGGGATGCATATTTAAAATAATAGGGTAATAGTCACTTTCATCCTTAATTGTGTAAAGAGTATCCACAATGGTTCCTTAATATATCAAAAGTTTAAAACAATCCCTAATTATCCACTTCGTTAGCCAAAATAATATCTGACGTTAAAAAAAAGCAGTTCATCAATGTTGACATTAACTCTTAACAACGGTAAGTAAATACTTATAAGGGCCTATAGGGCAATACGTAAGTATATTGAGAGACTAATGTGACTATATTAACAAAATATTTTAACGTAAAGGACTATTCTGACTACTCGTTACACATTCAGGGATCAAAATGATGGTTATCTCTTAAAATAAATAATTGTGCAAAGCATACAAATTAAACTTTTTTTTATTTTATCAATTTTTATTGATTAATCTAAATGTGTAAAAAAAAATGATTGGACTCAAGTGGTTAATGAGCTCGACCAAAGGGTGAATCATTTGGAAGAACTCGAGTTCCATTTTTAGGTTAAACAATTATTAGTCAGACTTTACTTACCTTTTTTCTAAGAATTTTTGTCTGACTTTACTTACTTCTCAGCTGAACTTCAGATTACTAATGTTTACTTTTTCAAGGAACAGAAAGGTTAGCACATAAAAAAATATGTAAATTGCTTACCTAAAATTGTGCATGTTTGGTTCTATTTTTAAAAAAGTCTAGCTTCTTTTAGAGGTGTAGAATTAGATTTAACATGTTTAATTCCTCTATTTTGGAATTATTCTACATGGAGTTAGAAATTGAAACTTCTAATTTTAAAATTAATGTTTGGACTCAAAATTAGTGTTCAAATAATCCAATTGTAGTTAGAGTCTATTCATCCAAAATTAATTTTTCATGCAGCACAAAACATACACTTAAAAATTTTATAGAAAATTGAATGTAAAATACCTACTTTAAGTATTTTATACATTCATATTCGAATTTTTCAAAAAAAGTTACATCTCAAAATTGGATAATCCGATAGTATAAAATACTTATTACTAGTATAGACTTTTTTTTAAGGAACTTAGTACCGACTTGTATTATAGGATCTTTTGTTGCATCTCTGGATTTTTTACACGTACTTATTATTGTATACGGTTTTTTTAGGGGATTATACGGTAATTGTTTTACTTTGTTTTACTCAAGACTAGTTGTTTTACTTTATGGTTTTTTAGACGTCTTTATTACCTTATGGTTTTGTTTTTTTGACGTCTTTATTACCTTATGGTTTTGCTCAGGTTATATTACGGAATTATGGGTAAATTATCCGACAACCATTAAAATTAATCACAAGAGTAATTAGGAAGTTAGTGAGGTTTTGATAATCAAAAGTTTGATGAGGAGGTAAGTCTGTTTAAGAATTATTTCATTGAGAAATCAAATTCGGTTATTATAAACAATTTGTCTTTTGTGAAGTTTATTAATCATTTAAATTCAATTGTTTGAATCTTTAACATTTTTTTATCGGGTCTTGTTAGCGAGTGCCTCTGGGACACTTTTTATAGATTACAAAAGAAGAAATTATCTTATAAAAAAATTAAATATTTTGATTTTCAATGCATTGATTATACATATCTTCATAAAAAAGTTATCATTTAAAGGTCTTAAAATTGTCTCAGGGTCACTTGTTTAAGAATTACTACCTCTGTCCCTATATATAACAGATTCTTTTGTCAAAACACGAGAATTAAGAAAGTGAATATTTATATTAAAGTTGTTTGTAATCAACATCGAGTTTACAATTTTACCTTTAGAGAGAGATATAGTTTATGTTTTCAACATGCTATTTATTGTTGATTGAAGAAAAAAAATGTATAATAAATGAGGGCATGTATGTAAAGAAATAACAAATGTAATTGGAAATAACAAAGGGGTCTTATAAAAATGGACAAAAAAAAAATATTCAAAAGGGCCTTATAATTAAGGACAGAGGTAAAGAGATTTTTATGATAAAATAGAATTCATGTGACAAAGTTATCAAAATAAATAAACAACCACGCTCAAAAAAATTATTCTTCTTCACCTATTATATTTTTTCTTGCAACGCAACATCCTCAATAGGATTGCTATTTCACTCAAAAGTCGAACTCGGTTCTCATAAACAATTCGTCTTTTGTGAAACTTATTAACCATTTAAATTCAATTGTTTGATTCGTTAACATTTCCCTTATCTTTTTATAGATATTACCAGCAAAAAATATTTATAGATGTCACATACTCCAATTGTCCCTAGTTTTGAGGCCCCTTTGAAAAAAATCAGATGTCTAAATATAAGTTCATATACAAATTACTATATACATTTATTATTATTTTTTCTAAACATATCTCTAACTAATAGTGCTCCATCCGTCCTTAATTATAAGCACTCGTTGAGAAATGTCTTGTCCCTTTATATAAGTCATCATACAAGTTACTAGCTGCATTTATTATTTTTTCCTAAACATGCCTCTAATTAATTTATTAACTTCTCTTGAAATATGAAATGTCAAATTTAATACACATACAAACAAATGACAATTTAGTAATATTCACACACAAAGTAGACACATTAGTTGTACTGACAACTTTTTTTTTAATGTAAAAAAAGCCAAAGGGGCTTATATAAGGGGTGTTCGCGGTGCGGTTTGGTTCAGTTTGGAGGCTAAAAGTCATCCGAACCTCAAAGATAAATAAGTATGCGGTTTAGTTTGGTACGGTTGACTTTTAAAATAAAATCCGAACCAAACCAAACCAAACCAATGCAGTTTGGATTGGATCGGTTGGTGCGGCTTTTTAAACAATAATTTTTTTTTCAACGTTAAAATCAAGTTAAAAAGTTAAAACACAACATATCTTCAACATTACAATTTTATTTTCATCCAACAATGTTTCCAACTACGTAGACTAAATTAAAACGTGGACAAAAAGTAATCATATTTTGTAAGAAATACAAAACACTAAAATTTTAATCATTTTCTAAAAGTTCAAGTAGCACATAAATACATTTTTGATAGAAAAAGCAAAGAAGAAATTTAACAAGAGAAAAACATATGTCATTTTATTAAAGTTTTCATTGAATTTCTATGAGTATTGGTCTAAATGATATATATTTAATTAGTGTTTTTCTTATATTGCGGTTTGGTTTGATTGGTAAAATCAAAATCGGAAACTGAACCAAACCATACGGTGTAAAAAATAATCTGAATACATCCAAACCAAATGCAGTTTTTTGCGGTTTCGGTTTGTAGTTTTTCTTTTGAATTGGTTTGGTTTTGAACACCCCTAAATACGTTTTTTAAATAAAAAGCAAAGAAGGAATCTAACAAGAGAGAAAATATGTCGTTTTATAAAAGTTTTCATTGAGTTTCTATGAGTATTGGTCTAGGTGAGATATATTTAATTAACATTTTTGTTATGATGCGGTTTGGTTGGTAAAATGAAAACCGCATACCAAACTAAATCATGCGGTTAAGCAAGAAAATGATTTAATTACATCCGAACCAAATGCGGTTTTTGCGGTTTCAGTTTGGGTTGGTTTGGTTTGCGGTTTTTCTATTGGATTGGTTCGGTTTTGAACACCTCTAACTTATACATAGGGACGGAGGGAATACTAACTTGTTGAAGTATAAAAAATCAAATTAAATACTTATACAAATAAAAGATTGTTTTGTAAAATTCATCGACAAAACAGACACATTAATTTTTTTTTATCTCAATGTGTGTTAATGTTAAATTAGTCAAATGAACTTATAATTAGTCAAATAAACTTATAAGAGGAGGGAGAGAGTAGGGGCAGCAAAACGGACCTAACCTCTGGGCCGGCCCATTTAGCCTTTTTTTTTGTGGGTCGGCCCTTCCTATAGTTGGCTCATCCTTCTTAACTCGTTTAAAAAAATGGAGTTGGCCGGCGCGCTTAACTTGTTTTTCTTTTACTTTCAAGACTCATTTTATCCTTTTAGATATATTTTGGTTGTTGGGTTTATTTTAAGATTTGTTTTATGTTACAAATTTGTTTTATGTTGGCGGTTTTTCCTTATTTTGTTATTAAGTATGATGTGAGTTGGACAATTTGTTAATTGTCTTGTTTTTACCACAAATTTATTTGCTGCCTATTCTTTTATGATAAAAGCAACATAGTTTTTTTTTATAACAATTAAGTTGCAAGAAAATACATTAAAAAAGTTGTTTTCTCTAAAAAAAAAGAAGGTTTTTGTTTGGCAGGCCGGTCTGCCAACTCGTTTGTCCACCACTAAATGGGACAGTGTGTGATTTTGGACTCAATCACCTAATTTGATTTGACTTGTCTCGTCCCATTTTAAGCAGACATAGATGGACGGACCTAAACGGAACGAACTGGCCCGCTTTACCGTCGCTAGGAGAGAGGCCGTATAAATTTACTCATGTGACGATTTTAAATAGTGAGTCCATGATTCTTCCATTTATCCTCGTCCTCGCCTTATTTGACTTTGACAATGTTTTGTATTGGATATGTGCAATTTCGTTAGTTTCACACAAAATTTTGTTTTAGGACGCCATTGACTCTTTCAATTATTTTAACACAAGACTTATTCTATTATTGATTCTTTTTTTTATTTCTATTGCCTTCTTCCTCCATCCACATAATCACAACGCAAAAACTCAATTTCAAAAATGGCTACCCTTGCAAAACTCCTTTCCTCCATTTGTGTATGTGTTATTATCATGTTAATAACAACAAAAGCAGTAGAAGCAACACCAACATATACAGCCACTCACTGCACAAACACAACCACTTATGCACCCAACTCCACTTTCCAAACAAACCTTGACATCCTCTTGTATTATTTCTCAAATAATATCTCTCAATCCAACGGTTATTTTCTCAGTATCACTGGTTTCAATAGCGTCAACGCCGTCGGTGGACTCTTCCTATGTCGTGGTGACGTCACCACCACCATATGCAACCAGTGCCTCACGACTGCAATCGAAGAGATAAGACAACATTGTCCAAACCAAACCGAAGCACTCATCTGGTATGACGAGTGCTTCGTTCGTTACACAAATAGGTACTTTGCCATCGACAAGATTGACCCTAGAGTCAACCTTGACGATGGAAATATTGTCTCTGGCGTTGACTTGGGAACCTTCAACCAATCAATGCATGGATTGTTGAATCATTTGGCAACAGAAGCCTCTGGGAGTTCCCAGTCGAAGAAGTTCGCCGCCGGTGAAGTAGTGGTGACGGAGTCCATGACGGTGTATGGATTGATGCAATGCACGAATGACTTAACGAATAGTGAGTGTGGGACGTGTTTGAAAAATGCTATTGGAACTCTTCCTAATGGAAAACAAGGTGCAAGAGCTTTGCTTGCTTCTTGTAATGTTAGATATCAACTCTACCCTTTTTTCACTTCATCTTCGCCACCATCTTCAGGTAATAAACTATTTTTTGAGTAAACATTATTCGTTTTAGCTCTAGACAAATTTTGTCCTATGTGCATGTTTTATATTACGTTGTTTTGTTGAAATCACTTTGACATGCATACTCATTTTGATACTAAATATGCTTTAAATAGAAATTTATAATGACTTATTTTTTTGTTTTCCATCATTCAAGTAACTAAAATGCATCATTTGTCTTATATTATTCTAGAACAGAACATCGAGACCTATGTCGTGGCGTGTCGCGCTCAAGGTCTAGTGTTGTGTTTAGGTGGGATAAATGACCTATCATTCGCTCCTTCTTTTGGTCCTCCTCCTTCTATAATTTTCATGGAATAGGAGTGTGAGCCAAGTATAATATTCTAGGTCGAGCACCTTTCGGCCTAGTCGAGCACTAAAGACCATTTTTTAGATATTTGATATTTGATTTATTGACCAACAAATATCAAAGATCGTGACTCGAGTAAAGAGAATTGAGTCAATTTGAGTGAGGTGAGTCATAAAATGTCGTGTCTCTTAAACGTTAAAAATCTCATGAAGATACTTTTTTTTTTAGAGAATTGGAATATTTTTTCTTTTCATTTTCATTTCCTATTTTTTTGATAGTAGAAATACAATATGGGAGCCTAGCTCAACTAACAATATTGTTGGATTGAACATCTTCACTTATATTTAAACTTAAAAGCTCACAATTGTATGTTTCTGATGATATTTTACACTTCGTCAACAAAGCCAACAAAATATTTCATGATGAGTTCTTAATCCTTAATTTTAATGTAGAATTTGTTGGTTTGATTATTGGTTGTTGACCATAGTTTAATTAATTAATGTACTTGACCAAAATTTTCCACAATTTCCACCTGGTTATGCAGGGGGAATGAAACTTGGACCTGGCACAATTGCGGTCGTGGTTGTCGTGCCCATTTTTTTCCTAATTATCTTATCTTTAGGTTGCTACTATTTCAAGAGAAGGTCAAAGAAGAAGAAGAAGAAGATACTAATGCCAAGTACAATGGAAAATTGTATGTCACATATATAAAATGAAATAATGTCTAATTTTACTTTGCTCATATTATGGTTAAAAAATTATTGGTGACTTCTCACAAGATTACTTTGAATAATATTTGGTATATTGGTTCAGTTGGTGATGAATTTCCAACATTGGAGTCATTGCAATTCAATTTGGCTACTCTAGAAGCAGCAACTAACCAGTTCTCATTGGTGAATAAGATAGGAAGTGGAGGATTTGGAGAAGTTTACAAGGTAATTAACAGTGTCCAAATGTGATTAAAAAAAAGTTACATTTTTCTTGATATATAATGATTATAATCAATTGGTATTTTTATTTTCAGGGGGTTTTGTTAGATGGCCGACAAATAGCCGTAAAAAAACTTTCAAAAACTTCAGGACAAGGCACAATAGAATTTAAAAATGAGATTGTGCTAATAGCCAAACTCCAACATAGGAACTTGGTTACCTTGTATGGATTTTGCTCGGAAGAACAAGAAAAAATGCTTGTTTACGAATACGTACCTAATAAAAGTCTTGATTACTTCTTATTTGGTAAGATGCTTTCAATCGTGATTCACTTTTCATTGGAGCTTAATATTCATGTTTAGATTATTCAACTTGTTTACACATTGCTTATATGTACACTAATTAAGTGTCTTATGCTAAATTGTAGATTCTCATAAGGAAAGAGTCTTGAGTTGGCGTGAAAGATATAACATCATAGGTGGTATTGCACGAGGGATTCATTACTTACATGATCAATCAAGACTTAAAGTCATTCATCGTGATCTCAAACCTAGCAATATATTGTTAGATAAGAATATGAATCCAAAAATATCAGACTTTGGTATGGCAAAAATGATTGATATAGATGAACATCAAGGAAATACTAAGAGAATTGCTGGAACTTAGTAAGTATTGCAAACTTCTTTGTATGTTACATTTTGTAGGTATGTAGTCAGTTTAGTTTTTCATGTTACTCTCTAATTAAAAGCACTTCAAATGGTAGAATCTAATTTGAATTTTTAACTTTCTTTTAATGGATCCTACAATCTCATACAAGACCAATAGTGTTTTTGGAACATTGGTGCCTTTTCACTAGACGGACGCACGCTTAGTTGAAGCTATGTAAAGTATTTTTTAAGTGGTCGTGACTTTTCGCCATGTAAATAAGAGTTTTAAAACATATGCTAAGAACTCTGTAACACAGGAACTTAATTTTTGTTTGTAAATTCCTTTTAATGAGTCACAACTTGAGCCCCACTAGTATTATCAAATACTTTTTAGTAGATATGATTCAAAATGTTCTACACCAAATCATAAGTTTGATTATATCAATTTTCACATTGTATATTTAAAATAGACTTTTATTTTTACAGTGGTTATATGTCTTCGGAATATGCAATGCATGGACATTATTCAGAAAAATCAGATGTGTTCAGCTTTGGAGTGATAATTATAGAGATAATCAGTGCAAAGCGGAATGCCCTTAGTCTTCATTCACTGGATTTTGATGACCTCTTAAGTCATGTGAGTATGCTAAACTTAATATATATACTAGTTGATTTCCCCCATTTGATGTATATTTCATCATCTCTATTGGATGTCTAATGTGATAAAGTACTGTTGCAGGCTTGGAAAAATTGGAGGGATGAAAAATCTTTAGAAATATTGGATTCTAATATAGAAAAATCATATTCCTATATTGAAGTCATTAGATGCATTCAAATTGGTTTATTATGTGTGCAACAAAATCCAGATGATAGACCAACAATGGAAAGAGTTGTTTCATTTTTGAGTAGTGTTTCAGTGGAGTTACCATTGCCTCAAGAGCCTGGAGGTTTCATGGGAAATAGAACGAATCAAATACCAAGGGATAATATTTCGGATCAACGTAACAACAGTAATACTACGGGATCCTCAGTCAACGATATGACCATGAATAATTCTTTTCCTAGATAGCTTGACAATCATCATCTTACAAACTATTTTTTTTTTTATCACATGTATAAAATATTCTTATTTAATGAATGAATTTCATGGTAAATCATCAATTTTCCGCAATGACTAATGAGACATAATTGGATGAGCTTTCAAAACAGTATTTTATTGGGAAAAACTAAACCCCATGTTAAATAAAGATATTTTATTGAAGGAGTGTATATGTAAAGACACTTCAACGCTTAGGTCAGTGAGGTTTTGACAAGCTTTGAGGTGATTTCATGGAATGAAAGAATGTATGCGATTACATTGTGTCACACCCTATTTGTAGACCATGAGCATAGATATGTCGGTTTCGCCCTTATAGTGTGGTGGCCAGGCGATTTGGATCATATGTCGATTTGGATTGAAGCATGTGCAACTTTATTTATCTCTATTAGTAATCTATTTATCTTGACAATGTATTACTTACCTCCCGACCAAACTCTGGATTACCAAAGACCTTTCCTCTCAGAATCAAAAAGATTAACACAAAAAAAAAAACATTTAAATAATTAACATATAAAACATATGACATGATTTAAATAATTGCTAATGCGAAGGATGTTACGTAATGTCTGCTTTATGTAAACCTATGAAGTCTAGATACGTAGTACGGATACAGTGCAATATAATACGGATACATGGATACACCATTTAAGAAATATACGACACAGCACAACTTTTTTTGAATGGCCGACACAGCACAACTTAGACCCGTTAATAAAACTAAGTTAAAAAAATTATACAAATGTATCTCACTTGTAAATAATAGACATTAATAATTCATCATTTATGCATAATATCAATTTACAAAAGGGTTAAAGAATTTTTGGTCCCTGTTAATACTGTTTTTCATTTTACCTTCTCTAAAATGTTTCGTCAAACAATGGTCCTGCAAATATTTCCCGGCAGCAAATTTGGTCCTCGTTGTTAAAGGGTTTGTGAACTTTAAAAATAAGTTCGCTTGATTTCAATTTGGTTCCGTTCAGCAGTTATTTTGAACAGTTCTAAACATGGATATTCCAATAGACTTGGCAGTATGTGCATATGTTGATATTATTACAAACAATATCAACCTTCTCATTGATGATCTCTTCCGGTATGGATTTCTAATCAGCAATTCACTGGCATAGGAAAACAATAAATAATCTCCATCAGTTATCAAAGAAATTCAAATGCATCAATCTGTTTAAACTATCATGTTTAGTGCCCTGAACCATACCTTTCATTGCAGTAGAAACTATACATGTATATAGGGAGTATATGCTTCCTGTTTTACATTGAAATAAACAACAAATATAGTAAGTGATTCATTAATCTAGCAGCAAAATCAATAATTCACAATGCCTAAAAAAGGATTAGCTCATATTCAAGTAAGTTACACTCACAATCAATTGGATGTTTGTCAATTTGGCGAGATGTATAATGCGCAGATAGTAAAAGTAGGGAAAGGAATGCACTAGCCACAAATATTGCATCAAACCACCGGTGATAAAAGTCAAATTGGATATCACCGCCCAATACCTCTGTAATGATAATCCTGTCAATGTATTCAGATCAGATATCATCAAGATAATTGCTGATCATCCTAGGAAGTTTATCCAAACTATAACTACTCCTACACATGCCAAATTTGAATCAATCAACACAAGTGCAACAAACAACCAGACTCTTGCTTCGGTTTGCTACTACCTTGAGTTGAATTCTAAACAATGAAAAGTAGTCAGCTGAATGTATAGATATAAATAGGATTGAAAGGTTTACTTAAATGTTATTGGTGTTGTTCATTCTTTTTGTTTCTTTTTATCTTCACTCTCTTTCATTCATATTCTCCATGAAAATGGCAACAACCTTATGTTTCACTTTTCTCTCGTTGACAGCTTTTTATCCATTCTGTTAAAACAAATCTTGACTAATCAACAGCTTAATAGTACCTCTCTTACCCTATTATTCGTATATTGTCTCCAGCCACAGGTAAATATCAAGCACACCTAAATTCAGTATTTCTGATTAAGCAGGATTGCTGGACATGTTTCTACCATGCATATCAATTAAAATATTACTAATGCAAAGGTTACTACTAGGCCATGTTTGTGAACTAATTGCGCATATTCCAAAGCCAGTAAACAAGAAAGGAACAAATAGTTTCTGTTGAGTGGATGGCACTTTGAGAGATTGGGAACAGTAAACCAAAACACACTTATACCTGTATTCAGTTGCTAAGCTTTTCCTGATTAGAAGAATAGAAGATACAAAATATGTTCCCATTATCTCGGACAAAAACAGAACAACGTTGCTGGATGATCCACTTCCAACTCTTGAAACAGCAAAAAAGAACTGTAATCCAAAAAAAAATTGAAGTTAGGCTTCATAATAAGTCAAGTTAAATTGTACTACCTCCGTCACTAAATATAAGACCCTTTTGAGAAAAAAATTGTCTCTTTTTGTAAGACCCCTTTGGTATTTCCAAGTACATTAATTAATTCTTTACCAACATACCCCTATTTACTATATATCTTTTTCTTCAATGAGCATTAAATACTATGTTGAAAACATACACTAATCCTCTCTCTTAAAGGATAGAATTGTAAAAGCAATAGTAATTACAAACAAATTTATTACCACTTTCAATTTTCTTAATTCCCGTTATTTTTCCAAAAGGGCCCTATAATTAGGGACGGAGGTAGTATTTGTTACTGCCTTATTATTTTTTCAACTTGACGGTTTTCTTTTGTTTTATTTAAGTTGGAAAGTTGATGTTCGATGGCCATTATTTCAGTAGTGATAAGGGTAGCATCTCACAATAGAGGTTCTGCCATTCTGTCAAAGTGGACATTTTGACATTATAAGCATGTATTATTTATTTGTTTCCTTATGTTCAATAATTTTCTTTTAGAATATTTAAAAAAAAAACAGTTGTAAGAGCATATCAATATTGTTCGGAACTTGGGTAGGTTGTCTAGTACCAGAAGAGGTATATTATTCATTAGATTATTCCTTTATCCATGCCAGGAATGTACATTGTCTACTCCTATATCATATTTTATTCTTTTGTAGATCATCCCAGGTGGTATGCAAATTCAGCCTTAAAACTTTATGTATTTCGTAAATGGTTACGCTGGTTCACTCCACAAAAAAGATTGAAAATGCTAACAGTAACATAACTGCCTTAGCAACTATCCAAGAAATGTCTAATAGAAAAAATAGGTGTATAAAAAAAAAGTAGCAATTGAAAGCAGCAGAAATACCTTCATTAAATTTGTTAAGAACCCACGCACTGATATCACAACCAACATTCCGATGAATAGCAAGGAAATATACTGTAAAAAATGCAGAAAAATTATAAATAAATACAACATCAAATCATGTAATACCATACAAATTCCAGTCAACAACAAAGGAAAAGGTGTATGAGAGAAGAACTAGGAGAGTAACAGAAGACTATGGCCTCTTAGTTTTTTTTTTTTGATGGTGTCTGGGGTTCGAACCCCGGACCTTGCATATATTATGCATTGTCCTTACCAACTGAGCTAAGCTCACGGGGACCTATGGCCTCTTAGTTAGTTGCTGTCAGTGGCAGTTAACTAATAGTTATTTAGTTGCTGAAAGCACCACATGTAAACTAGGGAGAGCTAGTTTATTTGTGTGAAAAATAATGAAGTTGACTACCTAAGGTAAAAAATAATGATAATAATCACAACATCAAGTACATGTGATAAGTAACTAGGGAGAGCTAGAAAGCACCACATATGATCATAACATAATACATTCATTTAATAATCCAAATAAGAAAGTTTCACATGACTAAACAATTTATAAACAAAAAGAATTCTTAGGAAATTACATTCAATGGCATATACACTACAATATTCTTCAGTAAACAAGTACAAAGCAAACAATTGAACCTCATACAAAGCAACAAAAAAGAAATTTAAGGAGACTTCTCATAGACAGAAAATAGAGAATGGAGTGCACAAACTTGATTGTTTTTCGTAATTAAGCTCTGTGTATATATTTATCCTAATCAATTTAGGGCACATGCAGTGTAACTAGAACAGTGCCCACTTAATACGTCAGCTCATACCTATACACGTCTACAACTCTTTACAAAATATGAGAATTCTAATTTGATCTTTAAATAAGAATGCATTAGGTTTTAGGGACACATTGACCATCATCTATTCTACAAAAATAATGGCATGCAACTGGACACTAACCTGAGATAATAAGGCTGCATTTATTCCTATATCAAAAAACTGTAGGAATATACTTATCATCCTTGTCACGGGATCAACTGAACCAGCCTATATTGAAACACATTATCAGCAAAGAAGCACAGTGTCAATATGAGATTCAGACTAAAAGATGGAAAAAAGTAATTATATTTGTAAAATACTAATAACACAAGATATGATCTTTTACCTGTTTGAAAACAACACTTTGCAATGACTGCAAAAAAGGATTAATCAGTTAGCCATATTGACTACAGTAAATTTAAAAATAAATAAATAAATCACTAGAGAAATACACCATTAAAATACTATAGCTGCTAATATCACCGTACATGTGTCACAACATAGTCAACCTCAATTGAACCTTTCAACACGGTAATATACTTCCTCCATCCTATTATGAGTGTCACACCAGGTATTTTCACACAAATTAAGGAAAATCTATAAATGAAAGAAAGAGAATAACAATTTTACCAAACATGAAAATGAACCAAACTTCAGGGTACAATCTGTACTCTGTCCTAATTTTTGTTAGGGAACTGTACTAAGCTGCTGCTACTTCATGTTGTTCATATTTTCAGCCACATGGATATTTTTGGTAAATTTTATTAACCCATATCATAAGCTTTATTCGGGTTTAGATTTATGAGTTGGAACTTGGAATCCTAATATAGTTAGCAATATATTTAAATCTTGAAGAATAAATTGAAAACATGTAGCAATCAAACAAGTGGATTTTAGTTTAGCATCAGTCAGCAAATAGATTTTTGGATTTACCATACATTGCTTCTGAGCCATTTATACCTAACGAAAAGCTCTAGTCCACCATTACAAACATTAGTTTGTCCAACAAACCATAATTCTAGCATATAAAATATCAATTTATGCTGCCTGATATCACAATACCTTGATCATTTTATACACACAATAAACGGAACAAGCATAACCTAGTAGATTCTGCATATGTCCTTTCCAAGTTCGAGAATATGCAGCAGCTTCCTGCATAGTTGAAACCATTTTCATAGTAAGCAGATTTACGTAGAAAATATGAGAAGTGAAACAAAGTTCAATCACATTAAGATGGAGTTGGATTTTTTATACAAAATAAGTCTCAATTTTATCATTGATTACAACATGCATTCTTCAGAAAGCAGTAACACTACTTTCCAGTTTTTTTAAAGGTCAACGCCACAGTTTTTTGTGATGATATCGGATAAAGTAAACCTTTGCTTGTCGAAGCTCATAGATCTCCAAGAACAATTGCTTTGAAAGCTCTTCTAAAGCCAGTACCTCTGCTTCCATGCCTTTGATATCTTCACATTTAACCAAAGAAAATTTTAAAATTTGTATTTGATAATTAATAATTTTATAACATAACCAAAGAAAAATAAGAATATACAATCAGATGTACCATTATTAAATGAATCACTTCATGACCCGTAGTAAAAACAAAGCATGTATCATGTCTAATTTGAGCAAATAAATTCCAATCATACTGAAACACGGTAATACTTATTTGCATGATTGAAAGGGACGGCCCCATTTTGATAAAAAGGAAACGCATAAATTGAGAAATGGAATCCAATCTCTCTGAATATCCAATAAAGAAAAAGGAAAACTTGTGCTATCCAGTCATCGTGGGGGTCTAGAGAAGGTTCAGACATATCTGTGGGCCATGAGTCTATTATGGGCAACCTTGTCTTGCATTTACAAGAGGCTGATTCCACAACTCAAACTTGTGACCTCTTAGGCACAAGACAGTAACTGCTAAAGGCTCCCCACACCCCCACTTCAAAGCCTTTTGTTGCTTTGGAGCTCATACTGTAGCGGGTCTAGGGAAGGGTCAATCACAACAAAGAAACCCATGAAAACTAACCAAGCATCATAGAGAAGCTACAGAAATGATAGACATGCCTTTAGTTAGTTGGTTTTTTGCTCGTCAGTTAGTAAACGGGTTAGGAGGTGACTATAGATAGGCAGAATAAGTAGACAGTTGGAAAATAACTCAGTCTTGGAAGAGTTAGTGTTCTAAGTCTATGTTTAACCATTGACCGAGACCCATCAATAAGGCAATCCTTTTGTTTCTGCGAGAATTTCCCTTTCTTCCCTTCCTGCTCAATTTCTAGTTAATACTATCAAAAAACTTTCCCAAAGTTGTAATAATTGGCAAAAGATTATCCTTGAAAAACTCAAGCGTTGTTCTCCAACTAAACACATAAACCACGACATAAATGCAAATCATCGTATAAATTAAAAAAAAAAAAAAAAAAAAGACATACATGTTTTTTCAATCTACATGTCCTCAGTACACAGTTTTTGTTTACTTTATTGATCATGTAATTCTTTAATACTATATTCACCGAAATTTATATCTCTAAAGCAGGCGCTTCAAATGGCTTTTTCAAGAATAAAAGGAAACTAACCTTGCTCCTTTTGGTCCTCTTGCACGGATCGAACAACCGTACCAACAATACGTTTGATAAAAGATCTGGCAGTTAACCTCTGTGAAAAACAAGTTCAGATGAAGCTAGAACAGGAACGCAAAGTAAGAGGCAAATAAAACCTATAACGAAAATGGCTTTACAAAATCAATGCATAAATCAATAGATGTTATCACTCAATAATTAATATATTAAAATTGTGAAACCAAAGGAAAGGTCAATATAATTGTTATGCAAATAAATAATAAATAATTAATTGTTATTAGAGTCATGTCCGTGTCGTAAGCACGCCACTTTAGCCATCAATAAGTATAAAAACATGCCGATTGGCAAAAGATAAAAAGGTAACCTCTTCAGATCCTTGCTTGTTCTCCATCTCCAATTGACCGAGAATAATTTTCTTTTTGTTTGATATACCAGTCTCAATTGACTGCATAAGTTGTCTTTCCAAGGCCTTGATCTCAGTTTCCTCAATCTCTCTGATGAAAAGTGATAAATAACTGTATGGCAAGTTAACAGCACCAAAACCAGATAAAACAGCCATGACAGTAACACCAATGACCCCAATTCTACTGACCAATTGAGGCATAGTAAAGAAACCTTTATCGGGTGATGGCATTGGAAAGTGAATACCCATTCTCCAAAAAGCATAAAGAAAAGCAAACAAGAACAAAACAGCACCAAGTGAAGCTCTTTCAGTTCTCAAACCACTACTTTTAAGCATCAAGTAACAATGATAATAAGGCAAAAGAAACACCAACAACAGTATCAAACAGAATAGATCAATCTTCCAGTTCAACACTCTAGCCCTATTACAACAAATTAATTATCATCAATAAATAAATCAATAAAGAAATCAATCAATTAGGTTAATAAGTTTGAAAAATGACTTACTCTTTAGAGAGAATTGGAATGATTTCGAAGATAACAAGTTGAAGAAGATTGCAAGAGAAAGCAAAGACAATACTGAAAATGATTTGAACAAGAACACGTTTTTCTTCATATTCTTTGTAGAGACGACGATTCAAAAACCATACACCTGCCCAACCAAGTGAACACAAACTTCCTAACACAACTGAACCTTCCAAGATTCCTCTTCCCCAACCCATCCTAAGATCGATCACTCTGATTCCGATTTTCAATCAATCTGTCTTAAATCATCAAGACTGTAATTAGATATCGTAATTTTGTCTCTAAAAACTTATGTTTATAATTGCAATTTTCAATGCCATATTTCTACTTTAAATTCTTTAACAATCATCTTTTTTGTCCAAAATGTAAAAATATAAAAACTAATTTTTATCCAATTTAATTTTTTTTTTCAAAAAACATATTTTTGAAGAAAAACTTTTATTTATTATCATGAAATTAAATCCAATTAAATTCAATTTTCCCTCAATATCATATTCACCATAACCAATGTCCAATAAAAATTGTTTTTACATCTTACTATAAAACACATTCCAAATAAAACACAAAAAATTATACTCCAAATAGTCACGTTAAACAACACAACCACAAAATTATATCAGTAGTAAATAAATTTAAAACTATGCAATAGCTCAATACTTCAATGCAAACACGCTTTTTGATTCAAACATCATCAGGGATATTATAATCAATAATATTATTCAATATTACACTAAACTCACATCAAACCGGTTGACTTTTGAATCCGTTCATTTAAAGATAAACACCACTTTAGTGAAAATTGTGATTTAATGCACCAAAAGCTACAATGTCATGCAATCGTTTCCTAATTTTAACATATGAAGACATCATACAAAGGTGAGGCCTATGAGTTTGGGTTCCATTTTACTAAGTCATCCTTAACACTTCAAATTTAACAAGAAAAAGGGAGTTGATGATAACATATGATGTGAATAAAAATTAATATAAACATAACTTCAATAAATTTAAGAGTAACTCAATCACAGTTGTTAAAACATTCGCACTTGACAAAAATTATAAATAATGTCATCAATTGTACAAATATTCAATCTTACAATTCCATGGTGAAGTACGTGTACTCTTAACTTGAAAAGAACATTCCAAATATAAAAAAAAATAAAAAAAAATAAAAAAAATAAAAATATCAATGAAAAGACATGACTTTATGAGACTCATCTTGAATCATCATCATCAATTGTATCTAAAGAAGGGGCAAGACAACTTGGGCACTTAAATGGGAGAGTTGTCAAAGGCTTGTCGTCAAAAAGTCCTAGAATAGCCAAACCTAATATGTATCCAAGGGCAAGGGCTACCGGAATAGCAACCACATTTCCAACTTGAGTATACCTGCATTGAAATTAGAACCATTGAGTATCCTATTATACATAATGTAGGGGATAGAAAATGTTAACTCAAACATTAACTACATTTACACAACTAGCTACTAACTAAGAAATTTTACATTAAGAGACCTAAACAGGTATGAACCCTTAGGACACTAGGCAGTTATTGTGCAATCATGTAATGTAAATTAATGTATTTGTATGTTTGTAATATATAAGGAAGTTAAGGTTAAAATAGGTTAGTGTGTTTTTGGTTAATGAATTGAAATGAAGAGATTCCAAGCTCTCAATCTCGAAGGGAAAACCTAACAGTCAGTCATCCTTGTGTCTTGAAACATCAAAATTGATGTATGCATGTTATCATATAAAAAATATTAAAATAATACTGATACACTTCCACAAAAGGTTATTTACTGCAAAATTTTGTTTTCATAATTAACTTTGGTCTATAGTACATACCTTGTTTTGGTAGGGCCGCAAAGTTTATAGCAGTCTGGAAATCCCTGTAGCCTAGCATTTTCTCGAATGCTAAGAACTCTGTCTTGTTCCGGGTGGAGAAGAACCTGGAAACAGAATTAGACCAGAGTTTGAGAAAAATGCACAATCACACATGAAAAAGAGAACAATCTAGAAATATACTGCCACTTACACAACAAGTCCTAACAATTTACATTGCCAGATATGTTTTAATTGAAAAATGTTAAAATGATCAATCCCAAGGAAGATAGCAAATAACAATTCTCAAATGCAACATTTTTAAAGAGGTTTCGCAAAGGGACAATCACATAAGTGGCATTAGTTTAACAAACAAAATATAATATACACAACTTCAATAATAACCTGATTACGAGGTTCTGCTCTCGTTACAACAGTAAACACAATTTCGTCCCACCAAAGTCGACCAAATGGCCTGTTATTTTTATAAGATACATAAGAAAATTCAATATAAAGGAAATAAACAGAAAATACGATGATCGAAAATAGACAGTGTGCATATATACATACTTAGAGGAAGTCCCTTTAACAAATGACATGGCATAATCTGGAACCTATTCAAAAAAAATATGTTTGTGATCAACAAAGAACTGGCTTGAAAATAAACATGTCCCTAAGACAACACAAGAGTAATACCAAAAGCTTCCCAGATTTTAGCCACTCTCTTTCAACATTGGCGTCCCATTCCACTTTATTCCCCTTCACTATCACACCTTTTAAGTCCCTGAAGTTAGACCCCTATAAAGGCAGGTAGGCACAATTAAAATACGCATGGAGTAACAAAAAATAAACTAGTAGCACACAATGTCAATTCTAAGATATGGAACCTTCTTGTGTGGAATGTGGCAGGCTCTCTCGTAATCATCTTTATTTAATTTCAATGTGAAGTGATCATATAGCATTCCACTTGGTGTGCTTTCATAGTCAGCTGAATAATTCACCATCTCTAGAAAGCGGAAAAAGTAAGATCAAGCCCAGTAAATGTTAATGCATGGAAGAAAGAATGCAAGTAAAATTTTCTTACCATATGAAATATAACATGCAATCGCAACATATTCAATATCAATTATAAAAAATAAGAGCAAAGCAATAATCTTACTCCAACTAAGCTTGATATTTGTCTTAATATATTGAACTATGAAAAATTCATTCATAATACAATGGCTAAATATTTCATTGTAATGACAGCAGGGTACTCATATTGCAGACAACCATGATATACTTCAAAATTAAAAATATAAATACAAATCATACCGCTTCTCTTTGGCGGATATATTTCTGAAATTCTGACCGAGGAGCAGCCCCGTAGCACCTTTCATCCTGGCTCTCGTCATTTTTAATCTGTTTGATAAAAAATAAAAAACAACGAAAGAAATGGCATCAAAATTTTATAAGAATCAAACAAACTATATTTGTAATGTATTTGTGAGCAAAATGAACATACTGGAGGGAGATCATCTATTGCATCCTTAAGATAAAGTGCTTCAGCTAGCTGGCACTTTTCATTTGTGGCATAAGCAACTGTAATATCCTGCATTATGACAATAGCGAGAATCCATGGATTAAAACTTTACAATCACAAAATGTATTCCTTATCAAAGAAAATGGCACAAACATCCTTAAGCCTATTAGTTCCTTACTTGGAAGCCAGTTGGAATGACAGATCTTGATTCAACCTCATGAGTTAGTAATGGAAATGCATGCAATTTCTATAAACAAAACAGTAGATGAACCATTAGCCTTGCATTTGAAAGACTTAAAAAGATCAACTAAAATATTACATCAGAATAATCATCTTGTAGTACAAACAATAGGCTTACTTCAGTGGGAAGAGCTCCCCAAAGAAAAACGCTCATCCGAAATTGGGGAAGGCCATAAGACCCTGCAGCCATCATCCCCCTTCTAGCTTGATAATTCATGGCTACAAGACGGCCTAAAGCATAACGTCCCAAAAACCCACCAACAAATTTCAAAATGTCAACCACATTCTCCATGAGTACGTATCTCGGCTTCAAGAAATCAATGATATTCATATAGACCATTAATTGCATATTTTTAACATCCTTAAGGGGGGCGTTTTTGTTCCTGAAGCGATTAAAACCAGAAACACCTTGACAAGGTGGTCCACCACAAATAACATCAACTTGACCCTGGACAAAAATAAAGTCGTAAAAAAACCATTTTTTTAAATAAATATTACAAGACCAGTTGATAAGCCATTAAAGGTGAAAGAAGAGGTTGAGTGCAATCCAATAACAAGGAGTGGTGAGACTCACAGGAAGAGGCAATATTTTGTCTTTATATCCCGTTGTAACAAAATCTCTCAAGGCATCCTTACAGTCACGGTTGCCATTATAAATGCAATCACAGTTAGAATCTTGCATAGATTTAGCAATAAGCACTATGTAACAGATTAGTTTAGTGAGGCAAAGGTAAGGACATCATTAATAAGAATACATATTTTGAAATCTGGAGATTACCTCAAGCCTTCAACTGGCTTCCATGTATCGTAACTGGAATCGTAACTCTTCCACTACACCTGAAGGATTAAAAATTTATTAAAAAAAAAGTAATGACCGCTAACTGAAAGTGTCAATACACAAGTTAAAGCTACAAGAAAAGTTGTGTTTTAAAATATAAACCATGTACAAGATGTATCTATGCATATTTTCATAAACAAACTATGATCATATGTATAATTATAAGAGAAAGTATATTATCCAACGCACTAGGTATGTAACATACCCACAAGTTAAAGTTATAAGAAAAGTCGTGTTCTAAAATGGAAACCTAGTGCAAGAAGTATATATGCACATTTTAAGAAATAAACTAGAATCTAAGATATATTAGGCTAGGAGCTGTATGCCTGTGCGACAAAAAAATAGGCAATGAAGACACTTTTAGATAAAGTAAATTTTTTGTCAAATTAAAAATATAGTAAATTTAAAGTCCTCTCAAGAGATTTAATTAAGTAGAGGCTATAATATGTTGACAACACAAATTGCAACAGTCCTTTTTTTTCTTTTTTTGAAAAGGCAAAATAATGGCATGACTCGAACAGTCCTTATAATTGCAACAGTCCTTTTTTTTGAAATCGCAACAGTCCTTATAATTGATTTCATTATGAAAACCAACCAAGTTATGTGAAAGTTTGAGCAAACTTACTTTAAAGTACAATCCTAGTTTTTTGTCTTTGTTAGCCTTTTTTTTTTTGTCTTTGTTGGCCTTTTTTTTGGCTTTGTAGGGATTGCCATAGCAGACGGCAAGTAGCTTTTCAACCTCAAACACCTCAGAATCAGATGAATCATCCACAACTTCATCATTAGCTTCTTGACCAGTTTCTTCACCATCATTCGTATCAGAATCTGAACTTTCAGATCCATTGAATACAAACTCTTTCGCACAACCTTGCCCACTCTTTAAGCAAACTTAAGAAGTTTTCAGCAGTTTCATTTCTCACCTGAATTTCACATTTTATGTAGCAATAAATAAACATTAATAAGAATGTGAATGAAGAACTATGAACAAAGTTACAATGACAAGCGTAAACTACAAGATAACAACAAAACATACATGTGTTTGAGGATGATTAAGCTTCAAGCTTTCACATGCATGCTTATTGATGTCAACTGCCCACCTCTTCAAAGTCAAAAACAGAAACATTATTAGATCAGTAAAAAAGAAATTCTATAAAAGCAAAGTTAAAATAAACCAAAAAACTTAATACAAATTAATCTCAATACCGTGACAAGTTTAATGCCAGATTTAGAAGCTCCAAAGCAAAGTCATGTGGACATAACGCCACAACCGGCATACAAATCGAATAAACTCCACTCTGATTTATCCGCGGCAGCGACATTAGTAGTGAGTTTCAACTAGCGCAATTGTATAGTAGTGAGTTTCAACTCTGGTAATAAGATAATCAAACAAAACAAGGAAATAGATAAATAAAATAATAACAATAATAATACTCACTTGAAATTGTAGAGGTACTACTTTCTATTCTTATTGGTTCTGTATCAATTGTACAAACCACGACCAATGTAAAAAAGATCAGTAAAGTTCCATGCACAAGACAAGACTTAAAAAATCATCATAAAGTACAAAATTCATACCATTAGAAATGTTTGAGAATGTCAAATAAGGTACAGTGTACTTCATATCAAAATATAGCTCACAAGAAGGAATCTTCTTCTTATTCTTCTTCTGTGCAGCTAAATCAACCTATATAGTACACATATTCATCAATTTTCCAAGCATCATTTCAAAGCAAATTTATAAAATTACACAGAAGAAAAGGACAACACAAATCACTTACTTCAGGTTTAACTTCTGCAATCTCTACTTTCCTAAGTATACTACCCAGAGGGTTTTCATCTTTAACATCAGAGATAAAAACCCTCTTTTTATCAACAAGGCGACCATGATCCTGTAAAACCTACATACATATTCAAATCATGAAAATCAACAATATTAAACAGTGAAACAAAACAAAACACAAACAGGTATAAAATAATAATAATAATAATAATAATAAAATAATTACTGTGTCTTGTGCTCTGTAAAACCACTGGGCAGTAAAGAACTGTTGTTGGTAATCAGTTACAAACAGTTCAACGATTCTAGCAATATAATGCTTTTTTCCTTTTTCAGCCTAAACAAACAATGTTCAATAAATTAACACAGTAAAATCAAAACTATCACCAAATCAAATGAATAAACCTTACAGTCACTACAAAATGTTTTAACATAAGACGAATTGAATAAAATAGAAACCTGAACATAAGCATTATCGTTGAGTTCATATATAACACCATCAACTTTTGCTTTTAGGTAATGATACTTGGCTTTTATGCAATTATTATTCCTCGGTCCACTACAAAGCGCAATTGTATAGTAGTGAGTTTCAACCCTGGTAATAAGATAATCAAAGAAAACAAGGAAATAGATAAATAAAATAATAACAATAATAATACTCACTCGTTATTCGAGTACCGGTGAGGCCATTTGGATTGAGCTTCGTTGGCAGGAATATGTTCTCCAAGAAAACAGATTTCATCGGAATTAACAGCTGATCCTTTCGTTACTCTCTTCCGTTTGGAAGGAAGAAGCGAAACAATGTCTCCTTCAACTTCATCAGCATTCATGACTAACAACAAAAATTATCACTATGGGGTCATGTCTTTCGCCCTGAGAAATGTTGGGGCCACTTTCCAAAGATGTATGGATACCATCTTTTCCCGGCAAATAAGACGAAACCTCGAGGTTTACAATGATGACCTGGTAGCAAAGACGAAGGAAGAGGGTAACCATACTGAAGATTTAGAGGAAATCCTAGGACAGGTAAGGAAGTACAACATGCGCCTAAACTCAGCAAAATGTTCTTTCGGAGTGCAAGCTGGAAATTTTTTAGGTTTCCTCCTGACCAAAAGAGGAATTGAAGCAGATCCTGATAAATGTCAAGCAATTATCGACATGAGAAGTCCCTCAACTGTAAAGGAAGTACAACAATCGACAGGAAGATTAACAGCCCTTTCACGATTCCTATCCTGCTCAGGTGACAAAGCTTTCTCCTTTTTTTTCCTCCATAAAGAAGAAAGAAAAATTTGAGTGGACAACAGAGTGCGAAGAAGCTTTCCAGAAGATTAAAGTATTTTTATCCAGCCCGCCAGTATTACATCGCCCCAGTAAGGACGCCATTCTCTTTCTTTATTTAGCAATATCTGATAATGCCATGAGCTCGGTATTAGTTGAAGATTCGGAAACAAGTGAGAAGCCAGTGTACTTTGTGAGCAGAGTGTTCAAAGGAGCTGAGTTAAGGTATCAAAATCGTCGTAAAAACTAAGGACATATTTTCAGGGACACAAAATCGTCGTAAAAACTAACTCTCCCATCAAGCAAGTGTTAAGCAAACCAGATTTGGCAGGAAGAATGGTAGCCTGGTCCATCGAATTATCTGAATACAACATCCAGTTCCTCCCTATAGGATGTATCAAGTTTCAAGTGCTCGCAGATTTCTTAGTAGAACTTTCGTCGCCAATCCAGGATGACACGCCACAGGTCTGGCTCCTTTCGGTGGACGGGTCCTCTAATTTATTGTGCTTTTTCAAGTACATAAACTAGTTTAGCGGTTGCTTTTTCTAAACACTACAAATTTAATCAATCAACTTATTTGTTATCAATATAAATTTGTAAGAGACTCGTAAGTTATTCATATTTATACATCATCGCTTCCTTTTTTTTATGAGGAGAATGGATAGATTTGAACACTTTAATTAAGTTTTTTTAGGTTTATTATGCATCGTTATGGCAGCTGGTCTGATCCTGGATAGGCGTCTCAGGCGTGGATCCTCCAAGTCTCCATGGACATTTTTTTTCAGTTTACTCATTACTTGGGTGGTGTGAAGGTTTGTCGATCTTTCCTCCAAGTGTTGTGACTTCTATGCGTTTTGTTAATTTGGTCTGACAGGAATAATAGGTTATTTACTAATTCTCAAAGCTCCATGTATGAGCTTTTGGAAAAAGTTAAGTATCATTCTTATTGGTGGTTAAAGGCTCATAGCACCATTTTTGTTACGGTAGTCAGAGATGGTGGTCGGACCAGTTAAAATGTTTGGATATCGGCTAGTCATGCTTTGGTTTTTGATTGCAAATGATTGACTCTATGTTCATTTTTGAGTGGTCTCTTTAGCATACCTTATGTTAAGGACCGACTCAGTGTTTGTTAATATAATCCATTTTTATTTCTTAAAAAAAAGTTTTTTTATGTTTATCGTTTCTTGTTTTACATATATGATATACATTACACTTTTATTTAAATAATTTATCTTTAAAATATAACACTCTTAATCGGCAAAATTCATTAAAATAATTTATGCATGTCAACATGTTGGTTGTCCAACTCAAAATCAATAACTTATCATTAATAAAGTTTAATTCGACTAACAAAATTAATATTGTTAGATTAAACATTTTTATCAATTTTCGAAAATTAAACCTCACAATTGTGAAGTGGTAGTTGTCATTTCAAAACCATAAGTTATAAAATTTCTTGTCATTTGTCTGCACTATGTATGCATGCATATGTGTACGTGTCTTCCTCCTTGTACCAAAATTGCAGGTTAAAAGTAGAAATTAATATGAAAATGAAAATATTTCAGTTTATAAAACTATTAACTATTTGACGGTGTAATATAATATTTTGAGAATGGTTACCATCACTCCCTTCTCTAACACTCACTCTTTTATTGGATGAAATCATTGTATATCCCACCACGTGTTCAAATACTCTAATATTTTTTACCTACATAGTAAGGTCAGGTGGAGATGTAACTGGCAATCAAGCGGTCACTGTCTCCTCCCCTCAGATAAAGACAGAGTCACACTTCCAAAGAAAACTCAACTTGTTGATTCTTCTTACTTTCTCCTCACTCAGTCTCAGGTGAATTCCTTTACCTTCAATTTATTTATTCGCTATGATCTTGCTTCAAGGGTTTTTCTAGGGTTTAGTATTGCTCTCTTCTATGGGGATTTGTGTCTGCATTTCTTGGAATATTGTTCATTTTTATGGTAATTGTTTGTTGGATTTCTTTCAGTTTTGTTCTGTTTTGTTGAACTTTGTTTTCAGCTTTTGTTTCTCTTTCTCAGTTATTATGTCTTAGGAAAAGTCTTTTACCATGGGAAGAAGACCTTAGTTTTTCAGAAATGTTCTTTTGATAGGGTGTGTTGTGTTGTGACTACAATGTTGTTTGTTTAGTTCTTTGGGCTTGTTTGGAATGTCTTATTTGAGCTTATCTAATTGCATAAACACTTGTGAGACTCTTTGGGAGAACTAATAACGTGTTTGTAAGCTGTTTCCAGCTTATTTCCAAAAGCACTCCAAGATACCTTATGAAAACATCTTATAGCTTATACAAAAACTGTTTGACTTTATTTTATCTTTTGTAATGGAAATAGCTTATAAGAAGCATTTATATGTGATATGCACTCATGCTATAAGCTACGAATTAAGCTGTTTACTCAAGCAGGACCTTTTTCCTATAAATGATGCATAAATGTTGTTGCCCCATTTAATAGTTTTCTTTTCATTACTCAAGAGTTCTGAAATTTTCACTATGATTGGTGTTTTGTTGATACATGAATTTGAAAGGAAAACTATTCTTTGATTTTTTTTTTATAAATTGTATTCTTAATAATCACTTTTAATTGTATCTTTACACTATACATGATTGATCTTTATTCATTGCTTACTTAGTTACACAATAATGCATTTCCAGTTCAAAGCAGCTGGCCTGCCCTTGTTACTTGGAGAAGATAAATTTGAGACTTTTTAGGCTAGTTAACCATGATAAAACGGTCGTCAAGTAGGAACAACAGATCTAAAGGCATCAAGGTGAAACATGTTCTGCAGATTATGCTGTTGGTTGGAATTTGCTTCTGGCTGATCTATCAGGTTAAGCGTTCTCATGATAAGAAGAAGGAATTTGATGAGAGTGATAAGAAAGTCTCAGTTGGAGCTCAAAATGCCTATCAGATTACGAAACTTGGAAGAAAAGATCTTCTTCTGGGTAAGAATGAAGTAAATCAAAATGAAAAGCACGAAGAGGAAGAGGAAGATGAGAATATTGTAGAGGATGAAGATAAGCATGAGCAAAATGAACACGAAGAAGGAAACGGGCATGAAACTAAAGTAAAAGAAGATGATGAGAGCAGAACGAGAGAAGGAGAAGGAGGAGGGGGAGAAAAAGAGGAAGATGAAACTGGGGGAGAAGATGATGAGATGGATGACGAGAGCAGAATGAAACAAAATGAACACGAAGAAGGAGACGGACATGATTCACATGAAACTAAAGTAAAAGAAGATGACGAGAGCAGAACAAGAGAAAGAGGAGAAAAAGAGCAAGATGAAAGAAGGGGAGAAGATGATGAGATGGATGAAAATGATCCTGAGAAACTAGAGGTGGTTGATCGCAATGAGGAGTTTGTGAATGAAGGGAAGGAGAAAGAAGAGGAGGGTAATGAGAAGGAGAACGAAAACAGCAAGGGTGAAGGAAATCAAGGTTTGGTTGAAAGCAACAACATTCATGAGGCTCGGGAGGAACAATACAAGGGGGATGATGCTTCTAGCGCCGTCACTCATGATACTCGCACAACTAGCACTGAAACAGAGACAGTTAGTATGGAAAACTCTGATGTAAACGCAGAAATGGGTATCACTAAACCAGAGAACAAGCCTAATTATACAGAAGATGGTATCAGGAGTCAACCTGGTTCCAATTTTGGTTTTACAGAAGTTAAACTGGTTGTCGAGGCTTATTCCAATTCAAGTTCTGGTAATGAAACCGGAAACAACAGTTTGTCTAACTCAGTGGCTGTCTCACATCAAAATAACACTGCCTTGATATACTCTGACAGACGCTCAGAAGAAACAAGTAGTAACCTTACAATAGATGTCCCTGCAGCCAGAAATAACTTGTCAGGAACCGACACATCGTCTGAACACAATAAAATGGTAACGTTTTCAGGCATAGATCAAAATGATACTGTTAATTCAACAGTCACTGGAGATGTGAAAAATGTGCAGACCGAGGGATTAGAGCAGGGTGACGGAGATGAATCTTCAAATCTAGAGGGTGGTGACGTAGAAAAGACGAGAAGATTTGTAGCGTCAAATGAAACTGAGAGCAAAGTTGACACTGTAATGAGTGAAACAAATAAGACTCAAAATCTCTCCTATGTGAATGAGAACAATAATGCTGCTAAATATGAAGAGTCCAAGGGTGACACGCAAGCAAGTGATGCATCAAATTCATCCTCTATGAATGGAACTTCGGATTCAATTAAACACCAAGCCACTGATTCTTATAATTCTCATATCCTCAAGGACATGACAGAGGTACAAACTGATCTTAATACTATGCCAGATGTTAGAAATGTAGGAGATAATGATGGTGTCAAAACTGCAACAGACTAGTCATAGAAAGGTAGGTTTGTGTTCAAGAGAAGATTTAATAGAGTTTTTCTTCATCCATGTAGTTTTGAACTGACCAAAACAAAACAAAACAAAAATGAGAATGTAAAATAGTCGAAAGTACAAAGGTAGGCTAGTTCTTTTTTATAGCCAAATGTAGGCTATTTAGGTAGTTTTATTTATTCATGTCAAGGTTTGGATATGTAAAATCAATTCGTCTACACTGTCTGTTGCTATTGTGGCTCTTTGGCCTATTATTGAGTGTTTTCTTGTTTGATTTTCTCATTATATCCAACTCAATCTGTTTCATATAGGTTTTTTTTAGTACAAAATTACGTCTTATAGATTGTACAGAGTAAATAATGGAATATGATAGTGGGCAATTAGCTAAAAACAATATTGCTTATATTGAAAGACTTTAATCTGATTTTTTGGCAAAGCTTCAATGAAACCTTAGTCTCTTGTTGTTTCCCTATCCTTTTTCTTATCTTTTTTGTAACCAAAACATTTTAAAAGTCGCTACGCACCCAATCTTTATTTGGATGCATGCATTTGGTATATGAAGATTTGCTGTTATATCGTTGAATTTCGTAATATTTACTTCTACTTGTTTTATGTATAGTTACATTACACGGTAATGAAAATTCAAATTTGATTTCGTTGTTCAAAGCTTAAATCCAACTGTAATCAGCTGTACACAGCTAAAATTGCAAAGAAAAGGTTGCAAAAACATTTTAGGAACATAGGTGGACACATAAGTGGACCGCAAGCAAGGAATATAGATGTTACTATTATTCATATCGATAGTAAAATTTAGTTAAAAGTGCATGCATCTATGAGGCTGCTCTGTCTAAAATGAACCTCATATATTTTATTTCCTAAAACTTATTTAAAAGTTTTATATTGATTTTGGTAAAAAAAAAAAAGTTTTATATTGATTGTACACCAAATTATTTATTTAGAATTGTAAAACAAAAATGACAAACCTTAGGTGTATTTTGTAGATATTTTTCGTATAGTTTTTAATTAAAAATACATTGTGTCCATGAGAAAATTGTACACCAAATTATATCTATTATGGCTATTGTACATTTGCTAAAAAAAAAACATCATGAATAGTTTAGTTTAGAATTATACGAAAAATATCTAAGAAATTTCACTTACTTTTTTCTCAACAAAAAACTAGTAACCCAAAAAAAAAAAAGTTTCAATTTTCATACATCCTTAGTGTAACATATATACGGGTCAGCACATCACGATTAATTATAGAGTTTGATGGTGGTGGGTTGATAGTTCAAAACAAATTTATCCATATGATCAATCAAAAATTTTAGAATTATCACGTTAATAAATATTTTTAATTTATGTGACTATTATGAATATTTTGATTGAATGTGTGCAAAATTATTTGGACTATCAACCCACCACCCTTAAACTCTTAAGTATATATGTGTGTAAGTTTAAATGTGGCTACCTGCCTATATTAAAAGTCACACATTATATTTAAACTTTTTAAAATAATTTACTCTAAACAATGTATAAAAAATATTAAAAGAAAAATGCTAACAAGTGTTCTTAGATCATTGTTTAAGTATAAAAATTAATAACTCTTATATTAAAAATTGCATAGTTATGACTTTTACACATCTTTGACTTGTATTTTTATAAGAAAATATATTTTTATGAGTTCTTTAAACAATGTCCTCAATATACTTGTTAGTAAATAGAGGTGTCAATAGACCCCCAAATATCAAAGCCCACTTAAAAAAGCCCTCACCAAGCCCACTAAATTAAAAACAGGGTTTAAATAAATAAATAAACAAGTATTCATTACGTTTTAAAAATAGGGTTTTTCTATCTGGAAAAATAATATTTGATTTAGGTTTTTTTGAGAGGAATATTTGATTTAGTTGTTCAAGGAGTATTTAAATCCAAGTCCAACTGTATATTCACCAAAAATATATCCAACTGTAACCAGCTGTACATAGCTCAAGTGGAAAGTCTATCTGGAAAAAGGGTCTAGAAAAACATTTTAAGGTATAACTTTTATTGCGTACAGAAAAATAACTCTTTTTTTCAGAAGAAAAGAAAAAACTTCTATATTGCTTTTTTTTTATTTTTAAATTTCTATATTGCTTGATTGCTGCCCATTTTATGTCCACAATAATAATTAAAATATTAACGTGCAATTGAAAAGTATAGAGCAACCTCATAGTCATAGACATAGATGCATGCACTATTTAAATTATTTATTTTGATAGAAATGTGCACTATTAAAAACATAGAGGTTTTTATATGTGTTTAATCTCTACAAATAAGGGTCATTTGTAAAGTTAATTTATCAGAATTAACGACTACATAAACCCATTTTTAAACGACCCCTAAATACATGGTTGACACATATGTAAAAGCCAGCATAGGATTCTTCTCATGCTCTGTCTCTATCTCACATTATTTCCAGCACACGAGGCATGAATAAAAAAATATACTATGCACAAACGAATCATCAGAAATTCAGAGCAAGAAAAATAAAGAATACAAGACCAGATCTGTAAGCAAAATATAAATCCAACCAAAACTTTATATATAATTAATCCATAAAAAAATACTCAAAAACTAATCTGACATCTGTACATTTTTAACTCAAATAACCTAGTAAAAAGAAGGTCAGTAAAAAAAAATCCTCAAGTTTACGGTCAAGAATAACAACCGAAACGACAAATGAATGAACACAAAACGACATAGACCCGAATTTACTGGCGCAACTCTTTTCGTAATTTCTGAGAAAACAATTTGCACGCATCCATACTCAAATCCATAGCAGCTGCAAGAGCAACAAAAGCTGCAGCATCTTCCGTGCATGTCACGTGCTTCACACCAACTTCCATCTCCGGTTTACTACACTTTTTTTCACCGTCAAATCTCGCCGACATCACAAAACCACTATACAAAAATTGATTCTCCAATGAAAAATCTGAACCGGAACCAGACCCGGGTCTTGACCCTGAACCGGATCCTAAATCCCAGCTTCCTTTTGGAGTATTCACCGGAGTAACACCTGATGTGACATCAATTGTAAATTTACCACCACTCTGTGAACTCATTGTGCAACCGGCGAGTGTGACTGGATCGGCGGTGGCCGGAAGAACGTCGAACCGGTATCCAACGGAGTTTGAGTAACCCGGTTCACGCCAAGCTTCGAGTCGACCCCATGGTTTCCAAGTACCATCACCATCGGGTTTGATAATTAACCAAGCACCCGGGTTTGATTTACTGACCCGTTGAGAACCGGGTGAAGGAACGAAAGGTGTAACCATTGAAGCACACGCAACAGGTGAACCGGATAAATCGTGTATCGTAATAGACCAACCTTTTCTATCCATTGAAGGAAACTGAACCGGGTTTGAAGGGTTTTTGTCTCTGAAACTGAATTTGCAAGTGAAAACCGGTTGTTTTACTTCTCCTTTGACTTGGAAAACCTGTGGACTGCATTCCGGTTCACCGTCAAATCGGAAAATAAATCTTGGGTCCGGTTCAGCCCGGACTGTTAAATGCAATAATTGACCGGTGTTTTTTCCGTTGTTGTTGAGAGTGAGAGCGGTCCAACCGTTGTGAAAAGAACAAGGTCGTGATTCAACTAACGTTAGATCAAGGGGTATTGAAATTTTACCAATGAGTTTTGCAGTGTTGAAAACGCATGAAGGGTTTGTGTTTGTTTTGAAAACGGAGATTTTGATGAGAGGGTTATTAACGTTAGAGATTTGTGATTTTGGGAAATCAAAGGTAGCAGCGAGAGAGTGAGGGTGTGTTTCTGATTCTGATATCAAAGGAACGGTTGAAACGTGGCATGGTGGAGAATCAAAGCCTTTGAGTTTGATTTCGCAGTAGCAAGTGGAGCTTGAAGGATGAACTTTGCCAGAGAAGGATGGTTTAGATGATGATGGTGATTTAATAGCAAGGTTTCCGATTAAGATCCGTACGAATGAGCACGGATCCATTGATATTGAATGAAGAATAGGTGGGTGGGAGAGAAAAGAGTAGAAGTTTGTGATTTTATTGTATTGTGTTTGACGAAACGGTGAAAGGGGAGTGGTTTTTGTATGTTGGGATTCAGTATGGAAACTGAGGTGACAGCCTGTACTTGGGTGGTTTTTGGTTTTTCAGAGAGAGAGAGAATCATTATTTGGTTTCTTGCTGTATAATGGTTTTTTTTTTTATTACGTTATTGTGGTAGGGACATTTTAATATGTCTTTTTCAATCACAACCTTTTCCTATTCATTTCCCTTTTTTCTTTTTTACTATTTTATTACTCTTATTATTGCTTCTGATCTTCTTTTTTAATTTCTCCATTAAAAGGTATATCAATTTTCAAATGAGTCGTAGTTAAATATTTTATGGCGAAAAATTTAAATAAATTATTTTATCCAATTGTGATTAAGTAGTTCATAATTTAAGGAGATTTTACGGTTTTTTCTAGTAACGGTTCAAAATATTCTATTAATAGGATAACAAATTATTAGTTTAAATTAAAGGTAAAAATAAAACAAAAAAATCAGCTCAAATAGGAGTAAATATTATATATAACTCCTCCATATTAAAACTCTCACACACTGAATTTTAAAAAATAGAATATCGCGGTTTGAAACTCTCATCTAAAGTTGACACTCCCACAGAGTATCTTTTTACATGAGTTGTGCTAATGTACTTACATTAGTACATTTTTTTTACTTTTAGATACTCCAGCTATTCGTTATGCCCAAATTCTACGCAATTCCTTAAGCTCCATTGGTTCTAATTGTCTCGCAAACTTTCCTTTTGGATGTTTCATTTCAGTCATGTTGTTTTTTTCTTTTTTGTGAATATTATGATTTGTGTTATTTAAGGGTTATGCTAACAAATGTATTAATGGTACTTGTTAAGGAAACAAAAAGCAGTATATTTACATTAAATTTAATAATGTTTTGACTTTTAAAAAGTTAAATTCAATAAATCATGATGGTTTGATTATTAGCAAGTGCTGTTTAAAGCGAATAAAAACGTCCCAAGGTTATCCCAAATTCAGCAGCGGCCAATCACAATAATGCATGTGCGAAATTCACGGAAGAGAGTGATAAATCAGCATGAAAGAGGTCCTGTGAACATAGCTCAGTTGGTAGGACAATACATTATTATATGCAGGGGCCAGGGTTCGAACCCCGAACACCCCATTTATTCACTTTATAAGGTGAAGTCCACCCACTAAGCTACCTGACCAAAAAAAATCAGCATGAAAGAGAAGATGAAAATAGTTTTTAGGAAAGATTCACGTGTAAATGTCTCACGAGATTTAGTAATTTTCTTTAAGAATATTAATGAAATTTCATTTTCAACATGTCTAACTTGAATGATTAGTTTAGGATATAAATTTGTTTACAGTGGTAATGCATCTAAATTATTCTTTTGAGAAATGATATTTGTACAATAATTTTGTGACAACTTGTTGACAATTTTCTCTTTTATACTCACGTTATCGTTTTATTTTCTCTCTTCTTTTTCCTCTCTTCATTGTTTTTAACCAATGAAAAGAGGGGAAAAAGAAGTTGTCATCAAAAATTGTATCAAATGGTTGTTCAAATATCACAGCTCTATTCTTTTTAAATTTTATTCATTATAACAAATTATACATATTCTTTTAGCTCCATTCATTGACCCTAGCCCTCAACCACCATATAAACGTTATATATTTCAATGTTTTCTGCTTAATACATGGGAACTTTGGCTTCTTTTGATTTTAGTTATCATATTATTAGTACTAAAATTCCACCACCGTTTAACTATGATTGATATTTGTTGGATAATTTGTGAGACCTACAGGGTAAACTTCGCTAACCATTTATTTAAGGGGTCGAATAAGTCCATCGTTACTTGAACCAATACATTATTGGTTGGGTATTTTGGCTTTTTTTTAAGGATAAATTAAATACAAATTTTACGTTCAATATTCTTCTTTAGATTTGTTTAAGGTTTTTCACTCGATTAATATGAAATTGACTCACACTTTGTAAGGACACAAGTTTAACTCTTAATGTTAGCATTAATACATCTTTGATGAATGATCTATAAATATTTTCGTTCTCAATGGTCGTTGAACCTTAAAGTATGTCCTAACATTTTGTTTGCCACACAAAATAAAAAAAACACATAAACATTAAAACATTATATTATTACTTTTTTTTGACAAAAATAAAACGATATTCATTTATTCAAATCGATAGATTACATCAGATACAAACATCGCTAAAAACGTAAAAGGTGAATCTGCGAATAAACTCACAGCACCCAGGTTAATAGTATAAAATGGCAAAATGCCTACAAATAATACGCTAAAACCCAAGTCACCGAAATTCACATGTTTCCGGATCTTCAACGTTGACGCCCAAATCATTGGTTGAATTTGTAATTGACTGATGTCGATCTTTCAATAGGAAATAAGCGAACGCCGCGACAAGATGCGAAATCAAACGTCGCACAAGACGACGAACAACACAGCGCCACACTTAGACGACGAAATCACAAAAAAACACAAAAGAAAAAACTTGATATATGTGAAAACCACTTATTTAAATTGAAAGAAAAGGGAAAGAAAAAAAATGTCGTGGGGTGATTCTATGTCAAAAGTGACCTAAAATCACCCCTCCTCGATGAATGAAGCAGAAAGAAAGTTTAGAGAGAGGTTGAAGTGTCTCTCACTAGAAAACTAAGGCCGGCTATAACATTATATAATTACTTAAAAAAAACATTATATTATGTGTGTCCTTATTATAGATATTTATGTGTGTACTCTAACCAAAAAAAAATACAGCAAATATTTTAACATCTTGTCAAAAAAAAAAAACTAAAAAATTTTAACATATACGGTTATTATGGCAAAATATTATTTGATGTCTATATAACCATTAAACTTTTATTTAAATAAATAAGGGTTGAATATGTTTTTAGTCCATTTAAAAATGTTAACTCTTTATTGTCCCTCTAAAAAATTTCTTTAACTTTTACTCCCTCAAAAAAAATTCATCTTCACTTTTGGTCCCTCATTTAAAGTAAACTCATATGTAGAATTCATATTTTTGAATAAAATTTTATAATATTATAAGAATCTCTCCCAAAAAAATTAGAATTTTTTAACAAAACATGAATTTGTATATTTTTTTAAGGTTAAAAATGCATATTTAATCTGTGTTTTGTTAAAAAATTATATTTTCTTTTTGGAAATTTTTTTAGAATATTTTACACATTTCTGCATAGTCTCATTGAAAAATACAAAAATTAAATTAAAAATAGAGACCAAAAGTAGTGATTGAAAATTTTATTGGGTCTAAAAGTTGAAAGAAAATTTTAGAGAGATTAAAACAAAAAGTTGGTATATTTATAGAAACAAAAAACATATTTAACCCAATAAATAATCATCAAACTCTAATGTATATCAACAATATTATTATTAATTTCCACATCTCAAAAAAATATTATCCATCTTTCTATGTGTGTGTTTTTTGAAAGATCTATCTATGTGTGTTGTCGTTGTTGTTAATTTCCACATCTCAAAAAAATATTATCTATCTTTCTATGTGTGTGTTTTTTGAAAGATCTATAAATGTGTGTTGTCGTTGTTGTATATATTTTGAAAAATATGATTATCATGGTAAATATCATTTGATGTCTTTTGTTTTATATTCAGAGTTCGAATTCCGGACCTTACATATATTATAAATTGTTTTTATAATTGAGTTAAATTCACGAGGACAAATATTATTTAATGTCTATATAATCATTAAACTCTTACATATACAAAGTTTTTTTTTGGTACAAAAATATAGAGAGAGTTTATTTTTTTAAGGAATACTTTTTTTTTTGGAAAGATTTATGGGCTTTTTTTTAAGGAACACTTGTCTTTTTTTTAAGGAGTTCTTATATTTTTTAACAACACCAACAATATAACGTTAATATATGAAATTTTGTTTAAGAATATAACTGGAATAATAAAGTGTCAACCCAAAATATATATTTATTTTTTACAAAAACAAAATGATATTCATCAATTCAAATCGAGAGATCACATCATCAACACTGCTAAAAACGTAAAGGATGAATCTGTGAACAAACTCACAGCATCCAAGTTAATAGCATATAACGACATAATGCCTACAAAAATATACGATAAAACTAAACCGATCAGAATATTCATGGCCTTCATATCTGCAACTTTGACGCCCAAATCTTTGATTGAATAATCGATCTTTCAATATGAATCGGACGAACACCACAAGAAGACGAGAAATCAAACCATGTCGCACAAGACGACGAACAACAAACCACCACACTTAGATGATGAAATCAAAAAGAAAAAGCCTAGATCTATGTGAAAATCACTTATTTAGATTGAAATGAAGAGGAAAAGATGAAGATGGGTGATTTCAGGTCAAGAATTGACCCAAAACCACCCCTCAATGAAGAAACTGGAAGAGAGAGAAAACTATGGCCGACTTGTCGGAGAGGGAAAGGAATTAGACTCCTTTTGATAATATTGTTCCTATTGTAGCGGAATATTTCCTATTTTAATGAGATTTAATTTTTTAATTAAAATTTAAAATAATATTATTAACGGATAAAATAGTTAACAAAATAGTTTAAATGAAGGGTATAATGGGTAATGAATAAGCCAGATCAAACTCATATTTTTTATATATATAATTTTCATAAACTACGTTGACAAACTTATAAATAATACATAAAAATTTATTTATTTGTATAAACTGTTTTTTTAACTCAAAAATAAATTAATCCGAACCAACCCGAAGTCTATAAATAAAAACATCTGTGACATTATTTTTAGAAAATAGAATAGTTGATACGGCATGCTAAACTCTTGAAGTTGATATTAATATATTGTTAATTAACATAGCATTAAAAAAAAGTAAGGAAAAACGACAAAACCAAGGCCGAAAGAGGTACATGTGTAATGAATTAAGGAGGGGATGATGAGCATAGATTCACCTCACTCCTAAAAAAATTGAAGACGCAAATTTATTTTACTAAAAAAATGTTATTTTATACTTTTGTACTAGTATTTATTTTTCGAATTACAACCATCTTTTTATTATTTTAAGAAAGTATAGATAATCAATCATTAAGTGAAATATGATAATGGAGTAATGGGGTTGAGTGGAGATGGAAATGCATGAAAAAAAGGTGGAAGCATAAGAGATATGAGCTGGATGCTGCAGAGATTGCACGTACGTAATAATAAAATAAAAGAAAGAGCCAAAGCCAGCAAGAAGTCATTGGAGAAGTTTGTTTGTCGTATATTGTAGTGTTAGATTGGATTAGAAGTGTGCACGTACGTTGTCACCATTGGTCACAATTACAAAACGCATAGGTCGGGGATCTAACTCCCATATATAGCTGGCATCGTCATCTGCCTCATCGACATCAGCTGTTGTTGTTATCTGCTCTGGGACTGGACCCATTTTACATCAACACAGCTTTCATATCTTCTACTATCCATCTTGCGTCTGCATTCGGTCCTCACATCGAATCTTTTTCTCAATTCTCATTTTTTTTTTTTTTTTTTTTATATTGAAAAAATATAGAATCTCTCTAATCCTCACAATACAAAATTGGGGGACATAAACCTGACCCCAAGAATAACTCAAACGCGGATAAATCACAATAAAACAGTTTAAATGAATCAACTCTAATTTATCATAACAAAAATTCACTAATCACATACGCAACTCAGCGAATTCGCGTACGGACACGAAACCAGATTACAAAATAGAGTGAAAAGTGAATATTTGCAAAGAACAATTAGAGTTTAATTATGATGAATGGATCGACCGCCAACACAGTGACGAAATCCAAGTGTCAACAGCTCCCTGATGAACAACAAACATAAAATGCTCTTTCAAGTAAAACAACGTGTAAGAACTCATATCGAGGGGATTGGTCCAATACGTCAGTAACCATTCCCTTCGGGTTAAACATGTTAAATGAAGAGTAAAAATGAAAGAGAAATGGCATTCTAAGAGTATGTATCCCCCCAATATATATAAATATATGTTTATTTAAATTTCACTATTAATATTTGTTTATATGTTTTTAAATTTGAACTAAAAAAATGTTTTTTTTAAAATGTCAAAACAAGCTTTTCTAGCATAAGGTACACGTGAAAAACTATCAAAAGTCACAGAGTTTCGTTATAAAGTTAAGAAATGACAAAAAACAAGCGAATGAATAAACTAAGTAATAACAAACAAACAAACAATGAAGATAACTAAGCCTCCAATTATGATAATCAAAATCAAAAGTGACATGTTTTGATTTCAACCACCAAACGTATGAAGCTTAACTTTTTTTACATAATGTTTGTGGTTGTCCCTCTGATGGCAATAATATGCGCTCGTTTTTTTCCTTTCAAATAAAACTTGCAATAGATAGCGAAATAATATTCATCGACAATCGAACCGCCAACAAGACCGCCAAAATGGTCAGAAAGAAACCCTGAATCACTGTAACAAAGCCTAACCAATTTGAAATCAAGCACCAAAGTCTACCAAAAAAATCACATTTTAAAAATAAGTGACTCATGTCTTCATTCATACATAACAGAAAAGGTTCAACTAAAATAGGCATTTAGTTTCCAAATTTCTTATAATTATGGTGTGAATTTAAATTCGAGAAATAATTGATTTATTAAGGATAAATTTGTCTGAGAAAAAAAAGGTTCGACAAAAATTTAGCTAACGGTTAGTTAAATTATGAGTTGCCTTTGTACAGCAGTATATATGATAGGGTTAATTGTTTAAACTGTCACTACAGTATACACGAGAAAAATGGCCCTGCAATGAGATAAACACATTCTATCTCTATTATTTTGTATTCTTTCTATTTTTGTCCTTTATTGGCCCAATTGGATAAGAGATGCTGCGAAGAATCTTGTGACGTGATTTTTTTTTACAACTTCGCTATTTTTTTTGCATAAATAAAAAAAAATCTTCACAGACTAATTTTTTGCCTACTTTATATTTTTTTTAACATTAATCGATGGTCGAAAATAAAAAGAAATTGACCATTTTTTTTTTGTAAACATAAAAGTGGGTTAGACATTTGAAGTTTTTCATGATTTTTGCAGGCATGTTTAAGACGTTGAAATAAGGCCTCCCACATAAAACTATAAATTTTTAACAATAGATAGATCAACTATGAATCTTTAACGCAACAAAAACTCAATAATAAAAATAACAAAAACTTCGACGTATAAATTGGATATTGAGCTGATTGTTTACATATACTTCTATAACAGTATATAGAAAGAATCTACAAAGTCTAATAGCATTCCGAAAACCCTTTAATTTATTTTGATTTTTCAATCAAAATTTGCAAAATTGCAACTTCGTTCCCAATGAGCATGTATTAACTCTTCAAATTTTGTTACGAATTATTTAAGCATGTTTAGAACATGAAGTTTCATAACAAAATTTTAGAGTTTTTAAACAAGATTTAAATTAGTTATGCATATTTTTTGAGAAATAGGGAACATAAACTCATTTTTTATAGAGATCTTTGCAAAAAAATAAAATCATCTCAAAATTAGTTTTCGAGGGCAAGGTTTTCATTGTTTAGATTTTTTAGTTTTTGGCAATTTTAAAATTTTTAATGAATTAATCAGTTATGAGAAAATTATAATTTTACGTGGGAGGATTTATTTTAACGCTTTAAACAAGCCTGAAATAAATTATAAAAAGTTAAACCTCTAGGTCCCTCTCTGAACTTTATGTCCACATGAGAAAATGGTTTATTTTTTCTTTATTGCATACCCTCAATTAATGTTAGCAAAAAATAACTGCGAGGAAAAAAAAAACGATATTACCACGTCATAAAAAATCTACATGGAAAGATTTTCCATCACATCAATGCCTCTTATGGCGACTCTGGTGTTGGAAGACAAAAATAGGAAAAATCTCAAATTAATGGGGTAGAATGTGTTTTTTTCATGCCCTGACATTTTTCGCGTTTTGTGTGTTTTACAAGGACAATTTGAATAATTAGCCACAGTCTATAACAATATGTAAATTGAACACGTAACTTTTTTTGGGCTAGATTTTTCATTATTCTAGTTATACCCTTAAACAAAATTTCTTTTAAGATTGTTATATTATTAGTGATGTTGAGAAAGATGATTTTTTTTTTTTATATTATACTTATTATATTGTTGATGAAAGATCTTTTAAAAAACATGGTTTAAACAATACTCATTTATGAGATAGATTCAATACGATATAGGAAGCTATAACTTTCTATGGCTTCCTAGCAACTTGGTGGCCACTGAGAGTGTTGTGTACTCGGCCTTCATGTTAAGCCCGTGAAGACTACCGATCGGGGTACAATCATGTAATCTTACATGCAACATTGCTAGGTTAGGATCCCAACATTTCTCACTAAAGTGTTATTCTACTGAGCCTTTGGCCTATGACAAGAGTCCTAATTATATCTTGGCATCTAAAGCCTCTTCCAAGATCAAGTACTCATGCAAAAACAGTTCCTCTTAGTCTCTTCTCCTTTCGAATGAATGGGGACTAACTCATATCAAACAAACATGTTCCATTCCTATACCTTGTCGATCTTAAGGACTTATAGCATCAGAAGTAAAAGAGATCAATTTATACTTCTAAAGATTTTGAGTAAAATCAGTTTGTTTGAAAGAAGCACAAAGTCGTAGCTTTATAAATCGTAAGCACAAAGTATCATAACCTCACCATTTGCAAACCACGAGAAGTAGTTTAGCTCACAGTGAGCTGAACTTGGGAAATAAAGATTAAACAAAACATAATTGAAAACATGGAAAACCAGATTAATAGATTGAATATAGCTAGTACAAGGTTACAATCCTTGAAAGAAAGTGATGAGCTAGAAGTGTCACCGAGTAATCTAACTCTAATTATCTAAAAACTAGCACTCATGCTCATCTACAGAGAAGATGGGATGGAGTGAGAACTTTAAAGTTGCTAACCCTAGCTAGAGCTTGGTCTATCCAATTAACTATCAAATTTTCGGGCCCTTGGCACCAACATATGGTTGTCCTTTTATAGTACAAGGCCAACCACTGCAAGTTGTACCCTTTGGTAATTTTCTTATGAGTTGTCCTTATCTTATATACCCACCCCATGCATGTTCCCTTATATTTATCGTACTCCAATCATTGGTACTAGCTCGTAATTCTTACTTCTTAAGCAATGGTCAGTAGTGGTCTCATGAGTTCGTACTAGTTGTACGACCCGACTAGCAATCTAGGGCACTACATCTTTCCATATCTTCAGCGAAACAATCTTAATCCATGCCGCAACTTCCCATATCTCCAGAGTCATTCCTCGTAATGTTTCGTCATACATCCACAGCAAGCATTACTAGTTCAAAATGATTAATTCACGCTAAACATTACTTACAACTATAAAATCCTAAATATGCACTTATTAGATATTTTAGGCAATGCATCCGCTCAATTTCTTGTTTATTATAGTGGATAAGTGAAATGGTGATAACTAACTATTTTGCCGGTTATCAATATCATTCATAATTTATAAATGTTAGCACGATTAAAATGGCAAAAAGACAGACACACAAGATGCTAAACAATGATTTTTATCATTAAATGTGAGGGGCTCATGCATTTGACACTGCACAGTAAATGAAATAAGAATTTTGCAACGATGTATATCCATATTTGGATTCCCTATCCATGTCTAATTTTAGGCTAAAAGGGAGAGAATATGTGTAAAAGTGTGAAGAAATGTGGAGGGGAAATATAAGATAGAAAATAAGAGAAGAGAAATATATGTGACAATCTCTTTAAAAGTAGAGAGTTCTGACCCATCTATATCCATTTTTTATTGTTGGATTTGTTATAATTTAAAAGTCATAGACACGTCTATACCTATACTTTTAATTAAAATCAAAATTTTATAAGAAACATCATTCAAAATTTATAAATGTAAGCGCAGTAAAAAAAGTAGAAAGGCGAGCACATGAGATGCTAAACACTTATTTGTATCATTAAATGTGTGGGACATTGATGCATTTGATATTGCATAATAAATGAAATAAGAGTTTTGCAAGAATGTATATATGAATTTGGATTCCTTGTTATGGGTAATTTTAGGGTAAAAAGGGAGAAAGGATGTGGATTAGTGTGATGAAATATGGAGGGAAAATGTGTGATAGAAAACAAGAGACGGGGAGAGAGAGAGTTATCTAATTTCATTTGTTATTATTTCCCCTGCTGCTCGTAGTACATATAATTACATAACCGTAAAACTGTAATATGTTATTGCATTATGTAACTTACAAGTACAATAATAGACACTAGTGTAATATTACTTACTCATCAATTAAAAAACGATTAAATATATTTTTGGTCCCTCTAAATATAACAATTTTCATTTTGAGTATGTTAAAAAATTTCTTCAAACTTGGTCCCTCTAAAGTCGTTGTTACTAATTTTTGTCCTTGTTTTTTTTTCCTTCCAAACGCCCATGTCTCATGTTCCAATTGGTAACAGAAAATTTAAAGGGACCAATGTTCGAAGAAATTTTTTAGAATAATTAAAAATAATGGTTCGGATATTTTGGATAACTAAAATAACTATTTAACTCAAGAAATAGTCATCTATACTATAGTACACCACTTGTCAAAAACATGTCTTGCCATTTAGTTTTTTATCTGCACTAACTTGGGTCTAGACACAATCATTTGTCCATTTCTAGCGTGTCTATTTTTCTTTTTTACAAAAATTTCCATAGGATTTCAGATTCTATAATCTTAACATAACTTGCGTGAAGAACTCATTTTTTTCACAAGGGGAAAACTCATTTTGGATTACAGAATCCAAAAACCCCGTGGACATTTTTGTAAAAACAAAAATAGGCGCGCACAAGAAATCGATAGAGTGGAAAAAGTGACGGTCCTTAGTTTTTCTACTATTTTTTTTTTCTTTCAGCAACCCAATTGACCCATCGTCTATTGACTGGTTCTTTTTAGGCCCCTCTCAATGTCTCCTAGACCCCCTCCTCCCGAATAAATAATAATAAATAAATTCGGGAGATAACTCCCGGATGACAATTTAAAAATCCCATCTAATTGGTGCCATAAAGTCCCTTTCAATTTTAAAAATCTTATCAGGCGAATATGTCGTAGTTGTTTTCCAACTCGTACTTGTTTGTATGATAAATGTATCCATATCCATTTATTTGGGTGGTGTGTGATGATAGTTATGTAAATATTGCTCATATTTTGTTTGTATGCCCTTTACCCGTTCAAATATGACGAGCTAGCGGTCTGTGGTATGAGATTGATGCAACAACGAATCATACAAACATTACTATAGTTGTTATTTTTCTATCTTAGCAACAATTTAATGACAAAGAAGTTGGCCGAAGGACTTTGTTAATATGGAGCATATGGAAGCATAAGAACATGAAGTTTTGGCCAAATGTTCAAGAGACCCAGTGCACAAATTTTGGACAAAGTCGTGCATTTATCTGGGGATTGCAATTCAACGAACAAGATTATCCCACATAATTGTCGGGCAGTAGCAATGTTGGTGCAAGGACACGTAGTAGCAAGTCTGACTGGGTGGATAAGGTGGGAAAAACCGACGACATGGCGATATAAGTGCAACATTGATGCATCGTTCTTGTCACAACAAAATTATGTTAGATTTAAAATGTGTATACGAGATGGAAAATACCAGGTTATGCTTGCTAAAGCAACGTGGAACTCACCTATTGTAATGTGGATACATGGGTAGCGTTAGGCCTCATTCACATTCTCAACTTGGTGCATGATTTGCAACTAGAAAGAGATGGCCATGCTCTTAATTTGAAAAAAGTGGTTGCTATTTTCACAAGGGTAGGAAAGATTTTTTTTTTGTTGAGCAAACAAGGGTAGGAAAGATGAGAGAGTTTGGTGGAACATGTTGTATGAATGTAAGCGTCTTTTTGGATTATCTTTCGAAAACTCTTGTTTTTAAGTGTTTAATATACAGTAGATAAAAGAATGTGCTAGGTCATGCATACTTTCTGCGTTTTCATCGACGTACCAACATCTATTAATCATTTTACTACAAATGAAATTCTATAAAACATGTTTAGTAAAAAAAAGATTGAAAGACGTAATCTATCATAAAAAACTTAAATAACTATAAGTATAACTAATAACTAAAAATTTCTGTAAAAAAAAATAAAAAAATAACGAATTCAATACAATTAACTCACAAATCTATACTGTCTATGATTTATTAACTCTTACAAGGACAAGCATAAAATTTTTCAATTTAAGTATAGTAATTATAATTTTTACACTATGTTTGTGTTTGTGGATTGCAATAACAAAACCCAGCTAAAGATTTATCAATAGAGTTAGACCGAGCATGACACAGTACGGGCCGTCGGGTTAAATTAACGCAATCGTCATCTATTGTGAAATCTACTCAGCAGCTTATTGGGAAAATCACTTTTCTATTCTCATTTCCCAGGCATGGTGTTACGCGATGCCTGAGCAGTTTTTTTCCATTCCATAATCACTTTTCTCTCTTCTTTCCGTCGCATAATCAATTATTCATTGCATCACACTCATTCAATTAGGGTTTAATGGCGACCACGTCTCAGTCGCACTCTCACTCCCACTCCCACCGTTATATCGGTCCTCCCTCCGTCGTACCAGGTGATGCACTAAATCGCATTCTCTCCGATCTCTGCACTCGCGGAAACCCTAAGGTAACACCGCTACTCCTTTTCACTTAACTTTATTGCCGCAATTTGATTGAAAATAAGCTGATTATTTAATTTGATTGAACATAGGCTGATTATTTAATTGGAATTGAACATAAGCTGATCATTTAATTGTAATTTATTTCACTTTTGTAGGAAGGAGCTTCTTTAGCTTTTAAGAAGCATCTAGAAGAAGAAGCACGTGACCTAAGCGGCGAAGCTTTTTCGCGATTTATGGATCAATTGTATGATAAGATATCTAGTCATTTGGAGAGTAGCGATGTTGCTGAGAATCTAGGAGCTCTTAGGGCAATCGACGAGTTGATTGATGTGGCGCTTGGTGAAAATGGCTCCAAGGTTTCTAGATTCTCGAGTTATATGCGGACTGTTTTTGAGGCGAAGCGTGATCCGGAGATTTTGGTTCATGCTAGTAGGGTTCTTGGTCATCTTGCTAGAGCTGGTGGAGCTATGACTGCTGATGAAGTTGAACGTCAGGTTACTGCACATTTTCTCTATCCTCATCGATGAAGCACGGACACGGGACACAACACTGGGAGACACTGATAATAATTTAAGAAAATGGCTTAATTCTACGTAATTACTTTTTTCGGTGTCATGTAGGCGTCAGACACATTGACACGTGTCAGACACCGAAATGCCTTTGATCACAAGTGTCGGTGCTACAAAGATCATTAGAGGCTATTGCTCTTGGAGTTGATTGAGTGTGCTGACTTTTTCGTTATCGTTTTAGGTTAAAATTGCATTGGATTGGCTTGAAGGGCCTAGAATTGAGTATCGGCGATTTGCAGCTGTTTTAATCTTGAAAGTAAGTTTCATTATTAATTTTTACGTGAGAATTTGGAAGTTGGGATTCATTTTCTAGTCAGATAGTTACTTTTTAGTTTTCTTTTCTAGGTTTCATATTTGGAATTTATTTTTTAAAATATTGAATAAACAGTCAATTGATCCCTAAACTATCACTCTCTCACCAATTTAGTCCCTAAACTATTAAAATCAACTAAGAGATCCCTAAACTATGGAAAATACATCAATTTAGTCCCTAAATTATCATGAAAACAACTAATTTTGTTAACTGAGGGACTAAATAGTTAGATGATAGAATAGTTTAGGGACCTTTTAGTTGATTTTAATAGTTCAAGGACTAAACTGTCGAGAGTGTAATAGTTCTGGGATTTAATTGACTGTTTATTCTTAAAAAATTATTTCAGTGATGAACTATTCAGACAATAGTGTTTTTATGTTAACTTACAATTTTGGAATCTTCCTATTCCAAGAATATGAATGCATTATGTTTTTATTTTGGTCATTGCAGGAAATGGCAGAAAATGCTTCAACTGTTTTTAATGTCCATGTGCCGGAATTTGTTGATGCTATCTGGGTTCCTTTGAGAGATCCAGCATTGCCAGTTCGTGAGCGGGCTGTGGAGGCATTGCGTGCCTGCCTTAATGTTATTGAAAAGCGTGAGACTCGCTGGCGTGTGCAATGGTTAGTTCTTATTTTTGTTAAGTGTAGCATATAAACTGGGGTAAACCTGAAGTTGAAAGTATTTGTTGACTTCGGTGACAGTAATTGTACTTGGACTAAAGGACATAAAGAAAAAACTGCCTCAGTAAAAACTAGTTTAAACCACCAGAAGTTGATTTAGTAGTAGTAAAGACTGCTCCACGGCTTGCCTACTGTTACTTTGTGTTTTAGCGAAGTCAACTAATGGATAGACTCTGAGCTTTGACCATATGTTCAAGTTCTTGTTCAAACCGTGAATAGTTATGGAAGACATTTTATTATCATTTGATTATACTTGATGCTGTTATATTACAATTTTATTAAGATTATTATAGTTTATATAACCCTAGCCCGACACCAGTGGCAGTATATGTATTATTGTCAGTGATTTGAAAAGGCGTCTCACGAAGTTCCTTACTATACTTAACACTGTTCTGGAGTAATAAATGGGACAAACTTTGTCACTAACTCATTTGGCCTTATTTTCCTCCTCGGTGGCAGTAAAAATATGGGCTGGGCCTTTTAGGAATAGTAGTATCATAGAATAGCAATAATAAGCTTAAGGTAAGTTGCTGTTAAAAAAAAAAAGCTTAAGGTAAGTTATGCCTTCCTATTCTTTAATAAGTAGGTTGTATAGTAGATTTGGTTTGTGAACAATGAAGGGTTATATCTTTAGTCGCCTGAATCCACATCGATGATGGGTGATGAAGTTAATGTTGACTAATAGAGCGGTGTTTTTTTGAATTGTTTTCGGTGAAGTATTTATGTCATTGATAGTTTATTGCTTAGATTTCTGTTGACTTTTGGATGTATGGTTTCTGTTGACTTCCATCTTATAGCATACTTAGATTTCTTTGATTGTTTATTGCACAGTGCATCCCTATTAGAGAGTAAATCCTTCATTTGTATTTGATGGCAGGTATTATCGAATGTTTGAGGCTACACAAGATGGATTAGGTAAAAATGCTCCAGTGCACAGTATACATGGCTCGTTGCTCGCTGTTGGAGAGCTTTTGAGGTTAATAGAATTTTATAATTTGCATTGTTGATATGTAGATGTTTTATAAGTTAATCAAACTAGCATTCTTGACAATTTTTGTCCACTTTTAGCGAGCATTATATAAATATATATTCACAATGTCTGCAGATTTGAAAGTAATTGTCTGGTTTGTTTAAGCACCGTACTAGTCAATGTAGTTTGTTGGTAGCGCTCAGTCCTTTATGATGCGTGCTTTAGAAAAGCCATGTAACCTAAAATGAATATGAAATATAATAGAAGTTGTTAATTATTTAATTATCAATCTTTGACTACTGAGATGGGCAAAAGATGGCAATAGCGGATTGTCAAACTTGGAAATATTTAATTTTTGAATAATACCTTCCTCAAACATGTTTGTTCCTTGTACCCCCTTACCTATCTTCTTTTGTTGAAACTTAAGAACCGCTTTGCATTTGGTTATCATCGACCATCTATCATTCAGTTTCACCACTCTATTGGATTCAACATGTTTAGATTCTGTTTGGAAAAAGAAGCGGGTAAACTAATAGCAGATGAGTGTAGAGTGGACAAATAACAAGGTGATTGAATTTGAAACGTTAGGGTGAATTAGCAGTTGAACTGACTAATAAATATAAATGAGCTTGACGAAAATGTTTATATTTATAATATTTTTTGCATATTATTTACTTTGAAATTTTTACTGCTATTAATACTTAAAATTATAATATGTTTTTTTAATTCACTCATTCGGATATATTTTTAGTTAGTGAAATGGAGTTAGTATATGTAAAGATTTAGTATTTTTTGCTAATTCTGTTGGGGGGGGG
>Ga0228710_1000331_pt1 | contig 55035 bp, 30 predicted proteins | sample MedpolnodulmetaG_FD_177995 | JGI IMG/M metagenome (GOLD analysis project Ga0228710, IMG submission 177995) | Root nodule microbial communities from Medicago polymorpha collected in Santa Monica, California, United States - pink nodules | ecosystem: Host-associated > Plants > Roots > Nodule... | reverse complement strand
GGGATAATAATCATGTGATGTTAGTATTCTAGGAAGGATGGGTATTTATATGTGATATGTATGAATCCTTGAATGCTTATGTTTTCATATGTTGATTATGATTGATGTGAAGCTTACCCCCAGTGGTTTTGACCGCCTACCTGTTTGTATGAATGGGTAGACGGAGTGTAGGAGTAGTTTGCTTTTTGGTGAGTGCTTGAATGGCGGGAGCTAATCTCCGTTATCGTTTCTTGAAGTCTTAGATTAGACTCTGATTAGGACGTCGATCTTTATGTTTTGTTGGATTTATTTGTTATTGAGATTTGACCCATATGTCGGGATTTGGAGATTTTATGTGATGATGTATATTGATTTCATGACATGTATACTTTGGAGATGTATGATTTATATTCGCTGCGACTGTTGAGAAATTTTATATATGCATGTTGATGTTATTAGTTGAAGACGTAACGTCTATTTCTTGAATATATGTTTTATTCGCGTGTTTTATCGCTTTAATAGAAGTAGAGTGTTACAGTGAACACATCGGTTGGTTTGTCCTCCTTCTTCTTGAAGATCCAATTGAATCAGTTGGTAAACTACTAAGATTAATCACACTTAGACTCTAATTAACCTAACATATTTACTATTTTTCAATAATAATTTGTTCTATCTATATATGCAGCAATACTCTGTTTTTGACCCAATCCAAAATTTGAAATTAACTTTGTCATTAGCCTATGTTGTGTTGGGAAAACACCATAGATAAATTTTTGGGTTAAATATGTTTTTAGTTCCTATAAATATGTCAAATTTTTCGTTTTAGTCTCTCTAAAAAATTTCTTCAATTTTTAGTCCTTCAAAAAAATTTCATCTTCCCTTTTGGTTCCTCCTTTAAAGTAAACTCATGTGTAGAATTTATATTTTTGAGTAAAATTTTGCAGAAAAATTTATAATATTATTAGGATCTCTCCAAAAAAAATAGACATTTTTACCAAAACATGAATTAAATATGAATTTTTATATTTTTGTTGTAGAAAATTCATATTTAATTTATGTTTTGTCAAAAAATTCTAATTTTTTTTTTGGAGTGATTTTTATAATATTCTATATATTTCTCACAATTTCAATAAAAAATATGGAACAAAAGTAGTGATTGAAAATTTTATAGGGACTAAAAGCTGAAGGAAAATTTTATAGGAACTAAAAGCTGAAGGAAAATTTTATAGGAACTAAAACGAAAAGTTGGTATAATTATAGGGACAAAAATCATATTTAACCCTAATTTTTTTAAAAAGAATAAAAGTTTATTAATTTTTGAAGAAAAAAATATTAATATAAAAAAGAGAAAATAAAATAAAAAAAACATTCAAAGGTCCATGTAAAAACTTTCGTCGAGAGAGGCCTAGGGCCTTTTTAACTACTGTACGATGACAAAAAAGATAATGACTAAAATAACACAGTTTTTAAATTAAGTACCATTTTACCATTGTTTTTGGAAAGATGTTGTTCAGACCTCACTCAATGCTGAGAAACACCGGTAATTTATCCATATAACTTCATCGGTAGTTAACTGTTGAAGGATTTTTAACCAACGTCAATTAACTGCCGATGAACATTTACGTCTTTTACTGATATTTTTCAGCCAAACCTAAAGTGTCAACAACAATCTTCTTGTTTTTGTTTGCAAATAAACACAAGTGGAAAATCGTTTTGGAGGATGTTTGTCGTTTTATCACCTTTCATTTTTTTGTTCTTTCATAAGTTTTTATATTTTTTGTCAAAATAATAATAATTTTTATATTAAAAAAGTTTAACATATAGTGAGACCCTTCTGTTTTGGAAGGATACACAGATGCTAGTTGGGTAACATATGTTGAAGATCGTGCTTCCACAAGTGGATGGATCTTCAACCTTGGCGAAGCTGCAGTTTCTTGGGGTTCAAAGAAACAGACATGCATTGCCGACTCCACCATGGCTGCAGAATTTATTGCATTGGTTGCATGAAGTAAAGAGGTAGAATAGCTAAGAAATTTATTGTATGAGATACCAGTTTGGCAAAAGTCAATGGCGCTAGTATCCATACATTGTGACAGTCAATCCACACTATCAAAAGCTTATAGCCAAGTTTATAATGGGAAATCAAGGCATATTGGTCTAAGACATAGCTATGTAAGAGACTTGATTTCTAATGGAGTAATATCTATCATGTTCGTAAGAATAGAGAAGAATATTGCAAATCCTTTAACGAAATGTCTGACAAGGGATATGATGTTGAAGACATCATTAGGGACGAGACTCAAGCCTATATCTAATTGATTACCAACAGTAGAAACTCAACCCACACTTGAGTAGCATCAAGTCTTGGGTTCAACGGTGAAAATACACTATTAGAGTAATCGTAGTACTTGACAATAGATACATCCCAAGGTTAATAGTACATGTACCATAAGATTAAAAAGAGTAGCATGAAATTTTTCTTTTAATGACATATATATAGCATATATTTGCTGGAATGCATACTCATGGGGCATTCCCGATATAGTCTACCTATGTGAGAATGAAGTTTGGCCGCTTCACGGAGTTCGAGGGTTTGACTCTTAAGTTCTCGTGAAAAGGGCACAAGGCCTTCTTAATGTGTCATTTTACAATTCTCTTTAAACGGTACCGAGACTCTATGTGTAAGTTATGCACACTTGTTCTAATGAATAGTTTGTTCAAAACTTCCCTACCATACTATTTAGGAATTAGCGAAAACTTAACTTACTAAGTAATGGTTCAAATTGTGAGATACTATTATCTGAAGGCATGAAATATCCGGATTTGTGAGATTTAGTATTTTGAAAATGGTGGGGTATTGTTGGTGATTTCCAAACTAATGGAATCACTTTAGAACCAAAAGGTGTAACACTTCACCAAAAGTTGTAACTCTTCATGGGAATAATTCGTATACATTGGAAAATTATTATTTACTGATAGATAATGAACTAGAACATTGATTCAAGTAAAAAATCTGATGTATATGATCATAACCTTTGGTAAAGGGGTGTTTTCTCTCATGTGAAGGGTCATATAATGCACTATAAATGCTTGGCATTTTAGCATCAGTTTGGACACGAATTTTGTTACATTAACAACAAATTCTCCCTCACTCTCTTACTCTAAATCATCCATCAATTCTTTAATGCATGAGTGAATTGTTGGAACCATAAATATGCAAAATATTGTTAAGAGATATGCTTGGTGTGATTGTGCAATACATATCAAGCAACTCATAGTATCCTGAAGGGGATTCGCTGGACATTCTTATTGCATCCAATATACAGTTATTGGTGGGTGCAAATCGAACCTAATGGTTAGTGTGACAACCCCATACGTTTTGAGTTTTACGTACATAACCATTAAACTTTTCAGATTTTAAATACAGCAGCCTCTTCCCAACAATCAAGTTATATAACAATATTTGAACCGAGGGTATAATACCCTTAATTTGTCTATAAGATGAATAAACCTTGTTGTAGACAAAGGTCCTTAATTTGTCTATAAGATGAATAAACCTCGTTGTAGACAAATGTTAAGTTAGGATGTCGGCCCACTGATCATGAGCCGGTATGTGAGACAATACTAGGCTCTTGTTGATAACCTTTTCTCCTACAAAGAAATTATCCAATCTCATGTTTGGTTTTGAGTGAAGAACATATTATGAGTTAAGGAGATTGCACTAAGATTGTCAAAATCAATTTGAGGGACTTTGTGTGTGACTTCGAGTTCTTTGAGAAGACCCAAAAAAGAAGGCATCAAATGAACAAGAAATTACAATGAAGTCTAAAAAAATGAGGAATGAAACCACAACAGTAGCGACTGGAGTTTATGCGGATGCAAGACCTCCAAAACCAGGAGCTCGAGATACCATGTAGAAAATTATTTCTAATGCATTTCAAAGTTGTGATTGGAGTACATGCACTAATTCACTTAAATAGACTAATCTAAACCTAATTGGCCAAGAAATGAGCAAAGTACAACTATTACAAATAATTACAAATATACATTATGTACAACAGTAAGGTATAAACGTCAATAATCAATCCACCTTGCAACATATATATAGCAAGTACTACATACAAAGAATTTTGTGTTTGAAAAGAAACAATTACAAAGAAAGTTTAGCATTTACTCCCCCTCACCTCACTCTCAACTCCCAATAAGCCATAGATAAAAGGATCTTATATAGAAATCACATATAAAAGTATAGCATTTCTATGAATTAGTAGGGAAAAGACTGTATATATATTTGGTCCGATAATAGAGAGCTTGTATAGAATCTTAACAATCTAAAAAATCAATCCAAGCATAAGTACAGTATTCTGTTGTATACGTTTAATAAACTTTTTTTTAGATAAGTCTACTTTTAATAGATAAGAAAAAAAGAACATTAAGGCTTGCAAAAAAAAATTATATAGGAAAAATTAATTGGATCAAGTTCTAGTTCGTGAATTTGGCACACTTAGACAAAAGGCACGCAAAAGAGGAATTCAATTGACATGAACTTTTTTCAATATCTCTAAAAAAATTCTAGAGTGTTGCACCATGTTACTTGAGAGCAACTCTTATGTAGCCACAAATCTAAATAAAATTCATTTAAGCACACACACGTAGATGATAAAATTTAAAAGTGATGTGACTTCACTATTTCTATCTTAAATTTTATTTGTGTGTGCTCAAATACTTTTGATTTATGGTTGTATCCAACCAAGTATTTCTCGTTACTTAAAGCAAATAACAGTTGCATTACATGTTTACAACAAATTTTATTTTCTCAAGATCAAAACTCTCGTAATGGCAACTTCATAACCTTTCAAGATCCCGTGATAAACAGCTTTTTAAATTGGAAAACCTAACTGACATCCCTTCTCCAAATCAATATTTTAATAGTTTGCAAAAATTATCTGCACATTCTTCAACTAAGGATTTGTTTGACCTTCTTTCATTAAGAAAAAAAGTCCACAAATGTCAAAAGGGCAGCCAGTTGGAAAACAACTATATAATACAATCTATCAAAATCATAGTAGACAAGATCATGATCCAAAATTGATATATCAAATTCGATCGGTTAATGATTCAACCAATCACTAGGTCGTCAATATTGCAAATTTGAAGACGTAGTTATTCTGCTCAATTGTATTTGTCACATTATTTGTAGACATTTTTTCATTTTATGCTATTAACTCGGACGTTGCGAGTATGTTCGTGTATTTATCATTTTCAATTTTAAAAATGTTGAATTTGTGTTTGTATAATGATGTATTCTACTAAATTGGATGAATGAGTATCATCTATTAAAACCTAGCTAAAGTTGTATGGTATAGAATTGGTGAAATTAAAACCATGTATGAAAACCTAATCAACGTTGGCCTGGTTTCAAAATATTTATAGTTTGTCCAAAATTTGCTTTTCGATGGTTAAGATTTAATTATTAGTTAAATCTTCTTGAATTTTTGTTTTTTAAATTTCAATTAAGGTAAATGGGAAAAATGGAGTGAGAAATATAGTCTAATTTTCTTAAGTGGTTACCAACAACGAGCAATTCTTGTGTGGTCACAACCACAAATATATTTGATTTAGACACAAATACAATGGAAATAAGTAAAACGAGAAAAAAAAATCAATTTATTGTTATTAATATTAAAAACATTGGTTTGTTGTGTGTGCCCCTAAATGATTTGGATTTGTATTTGTGACTATATTAGAATTTCCCACCAACTTAACATGCACACGAGGTTTAATATTTGATCATTCAATGTTGACAAATTCTAACCATATATTGTGTAAAAAACACTCTTCTGTTTTTCAATATTTTTTCCTTTCATTTTCTTCATTGGTTTCCCCTTACTATATGAAAGGAAAATACTCTCTATATCTTGTGCAACAATCACTCTTTTTCTTCTGTATACTTTCATTTCAACTTTGGCATTTAACAATGTCTTTCTCCGTCACTACTTGTTCTGTATATTACAAATACAGGCGAAAAGTTAGAAATGTCTCTATTATATGCCAATGCTTGTAGAAACGAAAAGCTACCTTGGCAATTAGCTAATATGTGGTGCAAATATTACATGTACCTGAATCGGTTATTTATGATTTTCTATTCACCAGTTGTTACATATGTGTCCTTTTCAAGAAAAGAAGAGTTTATTGTGAAAAAAAACTGAAACTCTGTTGTGAAAAAGAGTTTGTGTCCTTTTTAGCCACCTCTTTACTCATATGTACTTTGTGTATTCTTTTCTTGTAATTCATTCCACTCAATGGATTGTGCGTATTGTAGAGAATCTCCTTCAGCTATTTATGTGAAATATTCGCATAGCCTTTTGTTTTTGAGGAGGTGTTTATCAAATTTGATAGTTTTGTTTGATAGGGAATCAATATATCTTAACTATAATAGTTAGTAACCATTTTTACCAAGTTTTTGTGCTTGTTACAAGAAGTCCATTATGATGTTAATCTTTGCTTCTCTGCAGAACCCCCAACTGTACATGGTATTCCCCGATAAAGTAGAACGTTGCATATGAGTGTTGCAGGAGCTTCTAACTATCAGAGGAACATTGTTCTTGATTCCGACAGTAAACCTTAGGGTCTGCCAAGTTCCATCCAAAACCTTTCACAAGATTTGATCATAATTTCCCCCTGAAGCACCAATTGAAGCTCCCAATGAAATTTCCAAGGAGGTAGATGTTGTTTCCAGCAGCCATGAACGAAAAGGCTAATCAAATTCATGGTTAAACAATCTTCTGCCACCGGTAGGGCTGATACTGATAATCGACAGTTTGAACGCTCTTTAGGTCGTCATAATGAAACTGATCAGGAGCTAGCAGTTCAGTTTCAGTAGATGCACCTCAGAGGAATTTTCCTGAGACTGTTAGGATTGATAATCACAATATCGAGGAATTGGTCAAATGACTCCAATGTACTGCCGATTCAAGTGTAATTTACTCATAACCTCAGCTAGAAGATCCATCACTGTCTAGTATTATTCAAAATAACAATATAGATGCTGATGCACGACGATTTGTTAGCCTTCAAACAATTTTAGTTGGATTAGATCGTGATAGAGAATCATGTGGCAAAGAAGTTCCTGTTTGTGGGAAAGATAAACACAAAAATAAAGATAAGAAACAGTAATTGGAAAGTCACAAAGGACAGAAAAATGACCCATAATATTTCGAGCAAAAGTGATTGAAGAGAAAAAACGCAAGGAAAAAGAATTGGCAAAGCTGCCAAGCAATGAAGCTAAAAAGATCCTCTATAGACTTGTCATGTAAGAAAGAGGAGCCTGAAGTGGACAGTGCAAAACAACTAAAATCTGTTGAACCCAGCTGTTATAATCCTGTATCAGAAACCGGAGAGATTCATACAAAAACGATGCCACAGAAGATATATCAGTTGCACCAAAAATTCGAATTAAAATAAAAAACTGAATGTTGAGCAAGTCATAGCGAATAAACGAAAGTATGCCCTTTGTATTTTCTGGGATGTAGTTTCCTTTGCAATATCCGGCTAAACATGAAATTCTTTGAGCCTTATTTGTTGGTAGTTCTTTATTCTGGTTTTAGAGTGATGTGATTGAAATTCCAATCGCATAGTATCCAAAGTGGTGACTGAAGCGTTGTCTTGAAAACGGTTTGTAACTATGCATTAGTTGTAAATTTCAATCACATAGTATTCAAAGTGTGATTGAAACAATGTTTTTACTTATAATATAGTGCTATATATGACATTAAAAATGAGGAATTGAGGATTATAAACCATTAGCTGGAGGTGGATCTATCATATCCTTACGATGGATGGCCTTCCCTTTAGAGTGAAACACATAACTACAAAATTTGTGCTTGCTTAAAAAGATCCTTTCTATGACATGGACAAGTTGATCCATGAAGGTCCAAGATGGTGTTTACCTCAACTTATCTCATTCGAAGTTACCCTTGCTGATCATCATATTCTTCTAGAAACGTAACATTTCCTCCCCTTATTACTCTCTAACTTTCGACGGTTACGATATTCACTGTCCGTAACCTTCGAACAATTTCATATTTGTACTCAAATATTTCATACTCAAATTGAAACAATTTCATCAAACAAATTAAAACATATCTCCATCCTAAAATACACTTTCGTACATCCATCAAACAACTTAATCAAAGCATCCATCAATTAAATATAATATATAAAAAAATAAAAATAGTCGAAATAGGAACACATTCATCCATCCTAAAATCAAATGAAACCATACAAATTTAAAATGATAGTCAAACTATCATCTTCATCTTCAATCAGATCATACACATATAAATTCATTTTTGTCTTTGCATATGTTGTTTTCTTTCCTGCTAAAAATAATACTATGTTTTCCTTCGCTTTATGAGCAATGCTTTAAAGGTTAGTGAAGTACTTACTGCAAGAAGCAACCTCATGTCACATGTGTTGATTTCATAATTTAATTTTTTTCCCCTTTATTTGATGGTACACATATTGATAAAGTTTAAATTTTTATTGTGTGTTTGTTTTCATTATTTCATTAGTTGTTTTACTCTATTTTTTAGCTTGATTTACTTTCTTCTTAAAAAAAACACTTGTTTTACTTTCTTACAAATTTAATTTATTTATGTCATTAACCGTTTCACACCAATATGGCTAGACCAATTGAATAGAGTTGGCCAATAATCACAAGTCACAAGTGCATCCAAACAAATTGAATTGCATTAATTGAAAACAAAATAAGTGAAACGACTTGAAGCCAAAAGGAAAATAATATTACAATCATCTCAAAAAGTCAATAACATAGATCAATTTGAAGGGATAAAAATTAACTGCTTCATGCTTGCTTATTTAATGGTTGAGACCAATGCAAGGCAATCAATCAGTTAAATACATTAGCTTAAACAAGACAATAAAAAATGTTTCCACTAGATTAGCATGCAAATCTCCAAGAGAAACTATTCTAAAAGTAGTACATAGAATACTCAAACAAGAAAATGGAATTCACATCACTTTCCCACAAGCTTTGATCCATTGCTTTCCTCATTCATGTGCTCTTCCGACCATGATTTGATAATGTGAAGCAGCAAAGTGAATACAACATGCTCGAAGATGCAAATTGAGTAGTATAAACCGTAAAAAATATTCAAATTCAAATTATTAGTAGATGCACTTGCAAAATATCTATCTCTATGAAAATGATAAAAGCAACATTAAAAACTTACCCAAATAAGCTTAGCAATCCGAACTTGAACTAAACTAAACCTTATATCCTTCTCAAGCCTACTCTCAAAAAACATAAGATTTAATATCATTAGGGTGACTTTTAAGGTGCACAAATGCTTAAATTTGTGTACCTATACACAAATGCTCATTTTACCATTGATTCAAGAGTTTAAAATTTAACGGCTTAGATCTAGGAAACACAACTCACTAGGGACTAGTGAATCTTCAAGAAAATGAAAATTGCGTACTTGCGGGTTTACACCAAAAAAATATTTGGATGATTTTTTTTGGTGTAAAACGAATATCCTCCACGCGCTACTTGCGGATGCTAATCTCTCGACTCTTGGTTAAACTAGAAGAGACTCGTACCATCTCATTTAAGCGTTCTTGGGTAAATAATTAGATGATATTTAAATGGTAGTTTAAAACTCTATTTCTCATTAGATATTAATAATTCAAAACTCTAAAATATTATTTTAAATAAATTAATGGATATAAAAAAATTATTTATTTTTGTTCGTATTCTTTTTTTTAGGGATAATTTTTTCTTACATCTTCATTATAAAATCTGTTCTATGAAAAATCGAAATATTATATATATATATATATATATATATATATATATATATATATAAATTTATAATTAGGAAAAATGATCATTAAAATGAAAATGTCAGAAATTCAACCTAAGATTAATGAATAAATAACAAAATTTCGCCGTAAAATTAATGAATATGCACATTTCCATTTTACGGTTACCAAATTTTATAATAAAAATGTACCATTAATTAAGAGAAAAAATATTATAAATTTTTCTAATAAAAAAATAATTGTTGAAATAATGGTTAAAGTGTACCATTGAAAGAAAAAAAAAGGTGTCATAGACCATTTACTACACGGTTCAAATTTATAGAAGTGATATTTAATTATAAATATTTTCAAACATTTGTCCCAAAAAAATTGTATATCTATCCATATATCAATTTACAATTCGCAAAATGGAGTGCATTGCAACCAGAAAAATATTGAGTACATTGAGTTATCTTTGCAAGATTTGGTTCATTAAATTTTAATATCATAGATCTATGGTTAATAATGCACTTGTGTATGGGTACACAAATTTATCAATTTGTGCACCCTAAATGCCACCATATCATTAGTTACCGAACAAAGGAAAAATATCATAGTTTTCAATGACAAAGGTATTAGAATAGTAATCAATAATTGAAGAATGCTTCTGAAGAGTGCTTCTGAAGAATGCATCTGAAGGAGTGCTTCTGAAATAAAGCTTCTGAAATAGTGCTTCTGAAGTGAAGCTTCTGAGGTGAAGCTTCTGAAAGACAGAGTCTGATGTGCAGATTCTGATGTAGTTGGTTAGAGGAGTTTGTTACAACATCTAGTTGTATATATATACTCTCTCATGTGTTGTAAATGTAGTAGTTATGTGAATCAATAAAAAATTCTCTCATTCATTGTTTCTTTCGTTTTTCAGTTCTTAATTTTCTGTTAGTTATTCATCTTGCCCAAAACAACTTATTTTCATAAGCACTTTCGCTGCGCATAGAACAGAGTGATTGTTCTAACAAAAAGCTTCATAATCTCACCGATTAAAAAAAGATAAGACTTTTCCAACACACCAATGTATTTGAAGCACAAAGAAAATGACATACACTACATATAGAGGATGTAAGATCATTCCAACAACAATTAGAGGGAGGTTACATATGACATCAACCACAAACCGTGTTTTGAGATAGTTTAGCGCAATCTTTTTTGGATTGTCTACAATCACACAAAGAAATTTAAAAAGATGTAAAAACAAAAAAATGAATTGACAAATTAGTAGTTTAAAATGTTGAAAACTCGAGCTTGTGGTTCATCAACGAACGCAAACACACAGGAAGATACAATTTGAATGTAGAAGGCGAGAGTCACAAGAATATTCTGCCATATCATGGAAAGAAATAAGAAAAGATTATTAATCTATACATCATATATGTCACCTAGAAGAAATGGTTTGAAATTTAAATAGATCTCACTTGCTTTATTTTATTTTTTATTTTTAACACTAGTCTTTTTCTGATAAAACTAATAAGACAGTATCCAGACATTGGCCCAGATTGCCCTAAAGCTATTGGGTTTGATTCATCTTGTAGGCGCCTTCTTATTTTTTAGTATCATACTTCCATTCAAAGGTTGTAATGAACATATCTATTAGGATAAATGATGAATGGTTTTGTTTTGCGAGCTACTTCTTGTTTAAGTTTGAGTGATGAGTGGTTTTGTTTAAGTTTGAGAAACTATTTGATGTGTGTGAAACTTTGAAAGGGTGTGGGTTCTATGTTATACATGGGGAGGGCAGACCTAGTACTAGACCAAGTGATTGTTGGAGAGAACAAAAAAGAGGTAAGGGATGATAAACTTTATGATTTTCCAGATGTAAGGTGACTTTTACAATATCTTGACAATGGATTTCACTCTCTTGTCACGGTAAGTAATTAATTGAATCCCTTGCCTATACTTTTTTTTACCACATTTCATTTTCTACTGTTGTCAGCTGAAATTACTTTGTACTCTACCAACTGAAATTAATTAATTGAAGTATGAAACAAGTTTTCTTTAATCAAAAGACTGAACAAGTGTACTTTTAACCATTTCTTTCAACCAACTAGAGTCTATACCTGATTAGCACCTTATATTTTTGAGAAATACAATTTTTTGAATTTCTCTCTCATACTCATATTATCCTCTTATTCTCTCTCTTCGTTTTTCTCTCTTCATTGTTTTTTACCAATGAAAAGAGAGAGAAAAAAGAAATTGTCACATATAGTTGTTCAAATAACACTACTCTATAATTTTTCATGCACAGTGTAGTCTACATCTCATGAATGTGATACCGCCATACAACCGTTTGAACTAGAAAGCTACAAAGTTCTTTGGCCCTATTATATTTAAGGTGCAACCTAGCCTTTCAAAGTAATTTTAACGTTGAGTTTTTCTTTTTCGATGTAAATATCATTATATAATAGTTATTTAAAAGGAATAAAAATGATTTCAATCCATCTAATGGATTACTCCCTCTTCCCATGTTCCACAAAAAAAACTTGTTCAACTAAATAATTGTATTCAAGTGATTAATAAACTTGTCTTATTTAAGGCAATCGTCTGAGAGAAACAATTTTTTATTGAATTTTATTTACATTTCGGATAAACTCAAGATTAGCAAGCCCCTTTATATAAGAACTAAGAACTTAAATGAATGAGTTTTCAAATTCATTTATTTTATGAGTGAAACAATTTTTTATCGAATTTTATTTACCTCTCGAACGAACTCAAAATTAGCAGCCCTCTTTATCTAAGAACCGAAAGGAATGAGTTTTCAATTTTTAATTAATATTAATTAAGTTGGTTCTAATGTCTATCCATAAAATTCTATATTTTTTTAAGATTCTAAAGAGTTGAATTCATGTAGCATTGGCCGAGTGGTTTCAATTAAGGTACATAATACATTGATGAGAATTGAAAATTATATCATGTTTCTAATTGAATCAGACACGGACCTGGAAATTAGAATACATTGAATTATAAAATGACTATAAATACACGAGCCCTGCATAGTGCATATGTCTCTTTCATTCTATGAGCCTTGGTTAGATTAATTGTATGACATGTATGCATCTACTATCTACGTCTATATTGATGAATTCTAATTAACTCATATTGATATAAGGAAAAGACTTGAGACTAAAAAAAAGGTAAAAGCAAATACATACAAAGCTAGCTGTCATTGCCATGATACACAACAAAAGTATCACACACAAAATAAGTGCATATGGGCACTTGGACAGTATTAGCATATCGGGAAATTCCTCACATTATTGAATTTTACATTGTTGTGCTAGTACTGTTCAAAGTTCAATGAATTGTGAGACGTGGCTTTTCATCCCAACCTACATGGACCAGGCTAACTTGTATAAATTAAACCCATGACAGAAATTTCCTTAATTCATCAATATCTGGTACTTCAAATATAATTCTAAAAAGTGAACATGATTATGAGAAGCCACTTTCATCCATGCACACATGTTCAAAAAATTATCAAGAGAAATAATTAGCTCTGCATTGCATCACTGTCAAAGGTTTCATTGATGGCCGAAGAAGTCAACTAACTACCATTACATATAGCATAACTGTGTAAACAAATATGATAAAATGACCCTAGACAACACTAGCTAAAACTGTTAACTTAAATTCCTAATTTCTTTGTGATGAAATACAATTCAATTCATAACAAACAGAACAAAAAAACTATCAGGAAATTAAACTATGGAAAGCCCTCTATCTAGTTCACTCAAAAATGGATCATCATCGTCATCATCAGGAAGAGGCTGATCGTAGCTGTCATCATCGATATCTCCGTTTCATTCCTGTCAAGAATATAAATTAACACGCAACATTAAATTAAATCAGTAAAAAAAAAACAACTATGGAAGAACAGATACCCTAATCTTTGCTAAAAACACATTGATAACAAAATTCCTTACATTTGTTGTGCAGCTATATCAAAAGCTACTTCTGGAGGAGCAAGAGCAAGCATCTCAACCAAGTGAAGGTTAATATCACTGCAAATTAAAAACCACTTGGCGAAATGATAAATAATTTTCTACCACTCATCATTCATGACATTAATTAGTTACCTACCCTGCAAGTTTCTTAGCAAGGTGTAAAGAAAGTATTCTCGAAATTATCGTTATTGTGGAACCACAACTTTTGTTCCACGTGAAGAGATAAACAATATTGAGATGTTCAATTCATCATGTGACATGTCTCACATTAGAGATGAATTACTTCTATTTTAAGTTCATGAATTCTAACCATTGCTCATGAATGAAGATATTGCAACAAAAAGTTCGGTTTTCTAAGATTTTTTTGATTGAGGAATTTTGATTTTAAAAAAAGTGAAGAGAGAAAAGAAATGGTGATCTCAAGTTAATGATTTTATTTTATCTTTTTTTGTCCATGTTATTTGGATGATTTGGTTACAAAGGAATGGTTTGAGGTTAAATAGTAGTATTCATGTTAACCATCAACCAGAGTAGCTCTATCTCGAAAGGCACGATATCTTCTTCAAATCTGTATTTGCAAATTGTAGAAATTTCAATGTTACGTAGAGACATTGCAAAAGCATTCTGATTGCCGAAGTCCATTGAAAATCTCTTCAAATTAGTTGGAATAAACCCAACGCTAATGGTTTAGCCATTGGTAATTCATGCATCTTTAGCAGCTTGTGGGGCAATGTTTAGGGATTCTGGAGCAACTTTTGTTAACCACTTATCTTCGAGTCTTGATCAGAATAATGCTCTTTCAGTAGTGTTTCTAGCAATATTGTCTAGTCATTGGATTGAGAGGGATAAGTTTGGTGGACTAAATTTGGATTGTGTAGACAGATTATTCATTGTCTAGACTAAATTTATCTGCACATTCATTGTTTATTTGTTGTGTAGATAGATTAACTCAGCATGGTCATAGTGTTAATAATCAGGCCGGTTCAAGGGATAAAAAATTCGAGCAAGGGTTTTAAGTCCCAAAATTTTGAGTATAAAAAGGGCTACAAAAATTTAATTTGGTTATATATATGGAAAAGAAGTTATAGACATCCCTATAATTTAATTGGTTATTGAAAATACCTCAAATATTTTTGGTCATGAGTTTGAATCTTGAACTCCCCAAAATTTATGTATTTTTATAAGTTTCTTTGCTTAATTTTTTTTAAAAGGTCTTATTAAAATGTTTGATTTAGGCCTCTTAATATGTTGGAACCGACCCTATTAATAATATTACTTGGTGGACAAAATCGTTAGTCATAAATTTGGTCTTCCAAACTATTGGTTTTCTTGATTTTGTGGGTTTCTTATCCTCAATTTTGTATTTTCTTTATCTTTGTTTTAATGAATTTTGGAACGTGTTACAAATGTTTGCTGTTTTTTGGAATGTCAACATAGTTAATATGTCAATCATTCATAATGATGTTTTGAGAGTAGAAACACAATGGATAATTAATCTTTTCTTTTTAAGGAGGGTAATTAATCTTATATTAAAAAAAAATAGAAATCGCAATTCACAACCTCAAGGTAAAAAAATTTGGAACCAATACTTCATGTCAGCATGCTTGTAAGGTAATTTTGAATTTTCAGATTATTTTTTTATCATTTTTAAGAAACTTTCTAGGTTTATCGTAAAGATGATGATGAGCACAATTAATGAAGATGGTGAAGATTAAAGGAATTCTTTTATAGTTTTAAATGTTTATTATTGAGTTAAACAAATTAGTAGTGACATGTATGAAAAGTTGTCCACCTAAGCGCTGCCACATCATTAATGGACAAAGCCACCTAAACAAAATTGACTTCAAAATAAAGTGGGGAACCAAAACTGAACAAAAAAAAATTGGAAGACCAGAGGTTGATCTTTAAAATACAGGGATTAAAATTTTAGTTTTTAAAAAATAGAGTGATTAAAAATGTATTTAAACCAAAAATAAAATGAGAGTAGAGTTTATGAGCTGACCCAATTTTACGTCTAGACCCCATCAGTCTTTGAGCAATTTTTTTTTTTACTTTCTTTGTCTCAAAATATAAACAAACAAACAAAAAACAACTTTGACCATATTTAATTGTTATTTCAAAAAATTATCTTTTATTTATTCTCATGAAATTAAATGAAAATTATATTCAATTTGTTCTTCCGTCAATTTTCTTCATAATCATTGATCAATGAAAAATGTTTTTCATTTTTTCCATGAAACTTACTTCAAGAAGAACAAAGAAAACTATATTAACTATATATTTGTCTCAAATTATGTATCATTCTAACAAATACACCTGGATTAAAAAATCTAATTAAAGTGTCAAATTTATTTTTTACATTCCAAAAGCACCATCATCGGTATATTGATTGGTTAAACAAAGTGAATAAATGTCACATGCATAATCCAATGTATTAAGGAGTTGTGAATTGAATAGTTTCCAAATGGGGTCATCATTGATTAAGCAAGCCAGCGGTGCTATATATCCCGAGGGGAATTATCCAGAAATCATCCCGAATTACCAATCAGCCAATTACAATTCAGTGTTAGGCGGAATTCATGGGATGGAAAGCGGAAAACATGGAAATGCAACAAATAATTGTACAATGAAAAGGCCACGTATGTCGGGAACAGTTCGCTATACTGTAATTCGCTATCTACATCATTTTCCTAAGCAAAATGAATAAATATCCATTATAAATACACTACAAGTGAGCGAATAAAATGCTATTACCATAAAAGGAATTTATTACCATAAAAAGAAACTTTGTTGACTTATTTATGGATTAATTACACAGTTTTCAATGCAATAATTACTATATAATTTCCCTTTTTAGTATCCTTAACCAGTGCCCCGGGGACACCGGTTAGCATTTCCCATAAAATAATTGTGTTCTGTCCCCGTGAGCATATACTATTAGTTTGTTAAAATCTTAAAGAACGAGTTTTTGGCCAAAGCCTTTTTCATGCTCCTTACATTATTGTGTTTTTTATAGGATCTTGTTTCTTCTAAATTTGGAGAAGTTCGTTCTCCTTTCATTATTATCACCAGATGAATTTGATTCCATATTCTGTAATTTTTAATTTTCATGTTTCACATAGGAAAAAATATAGCAGAAATTAAACTAGCACATGATGAATAATCAACAAAAGTTTGTGCGAGATTATAAGAAATGAAAGAAATTTTAAATGAACAAATGTTGGAATTGAAATGTGGGGATTCTGGCAATAAACTGTGTCGATGAATTAGAGGAAGCCATTGTCCATGTTGTTGTGTAGCAACAGAGTAACATGCTCAGAGAGAGAGAATGTGGATGCATAGAGGAAACATGAGGTATGATTGAGTGTGGCAATGACTAATGATATCATATAGACTAATTTAATCTAATGGTCAAAATGAATGGTACACCAATGAGGGACTTAATTGGACCATCACCCTAGAATCCACCTAATTATATATAATATTTTTGTCTTTTTCGATTAAATTTTTTTCTTAGTGCTATGCTAACTAATTAAATTGATTCTGCAAATCTAGCATACTGTAGCATCGTGTGGATATCACGACATGGTTGAGACTCTTTGATATTGGAGTTGATCCCAATATAAAAGGTAATTCATAAATTTAAAAATAATTAAACCAATTTTTGAAGAAATGCTTTAGATTAATATTAAATTAAGAATAGTTCTATGGTGAAGTCGTGAAAATGACTTTTTTGATGAAGTTAACACTATAACATCAAAAGTGTAGTGAGTAACACCCACTGTTTGTACAGTGGCATCAAAAGTTCAGTCATCATAGTATCATCAATTCATCATATTAACAAGCATACACTTAATCTAATTTTATCCTACCTTGTTTTAAGTGTAACACCCCACAAAGTGTAACACTTAAGACTATCACATAATATCATCAAATTTGTTTGCATGTTAAAGATGTCAACGATAAAATAGTATATGTAAGTCCAAGATGTTGCAAGCATTACTAGATGAATTAATATTGATCATTAATCAGTAATCAACAATTTAAAAATGAATCAAACTTTAAAATCAAAATTAACTTTTTCAAAAAAGTCAGTTTTCTGACTGCACCGTAGATGCTCCCTGGTATTAAACCTTTGGTCGTTAATGTAGGATTTCAAAGATATACTAATTATGTATTTTGACTCCTGATCAGGAGTAAATAGCACTTTTCAATATCTGTAATTATGTACCATTGTATGAATGTATGAATATTTGTTTAAACACATACGTAAAATACCACTGCTACCCTAGTAACTATTTGTATGAAACTACGTCGTTCTTAAATCGTCGCACTTTTTTACGGATAAATGTTCTACATTGCAAGTTTGCAACATGAAGTGCTAAGTATCTAAAGTTTTTCTATTTGAATTCTTCTTAAAATTTAAAATTTCATAAGAGTTTGATTGTACCTTTTCTCGTATAAAAAACTGTCTCGCCTTTTTCCACCGGTTCACATTTGATCTTACTATTTTTACAAGACTTAATGAAAATGGAATTGAATCTTTTTTTTTATAGGATAAGTCGATGATCCCGACATTGAAAGTAGTAGCTTTGTACTTAAAAGTCATGTGATTCAAAGCATAAATATTGGTTGATGAGCATGATGCTGGAATGATATTCCAATGTAAAATGGTGTTTTTGCATTTATTGATGATTTCATTCCATCTTTGTCAATGGTTTCCAAAGGGAACCCCATAATAAGATCAAGAGTCAAAAGACATTCAAGCTTGTTTTATGCACCATCGCAGTCCCGTAATGACCGCACCCTCATGGTTTCTTGCGATCAGATCCCAACATGTGTGCCTATCTTTAAAGCATCACACATAATATTAACTTTCAAAACACCCAAAGGAGGGATTTTCCAACCTGTTGTGGCCTCTGGTGTGGGCTCTCTGCTGCTATTCATTCCTGGTGTGGGTCTACAAGCTGCATTGAACTCTTCAGCAAAGGAAGAAACATCCTGCACAATACTTCCAGCATCAAATTGCCCTTTGTTGAAGACAACTTCATTGCGATTTTCCCAAAATCCTCTAAAGAGTGAGGCTCAAACTCATTAAAATTATTGAAGACTTCCTCCCTCTTCCTGACTGCAGCACTTGATCTATGATCTGCTCAGTAAGATCTATTTTCAAGATTGCTAGTTAGGCATCATTGATAACAGACGGGGTGGAATGAGTTTGTGATCCAAAGTATTCTTGAATCCCCACACGGTGTGCTTGCTGGTTTTTTTGTGTGTCTTCATAATCTTCCAATGTAATAAAGTTTTTTCTTGTCGGCTTCCTTTCTTACTTTTGTACCCGGAGATTTGGTGTATCTGTTGTATTTCCCTTAATCAATAAATTAATACAAATGAAAGCAGTATCCAAATAATATTTTTGTTGTTGTTAAGCTTATTTACTTGGTTAATAAAACGTATGATCTTCAAAGCAAAATCCATTATTGGTTGTGGTTCAAAGCAAAATATCAAGGTTTTAGATATGGCCTTAATCAATATATCCTAATTATTGTTTCAGCGGATTAGAAGTTTTGTATTTTGTTTCTTTCATTGATTTACTGGGTATTGGCCATGTACTTTTGTGGGATTAATTTCTGTTGGCATATTTGATTGTATGATATTCGGTTTGATCTATTTGGTTCTTGTGCCTGATCAGTTCTAATATATTTTTTATATTTCAGAAGAAAAAAAGTATCCAAATGAATGATGAAGTAAATCTTGTATGTATTGCCCAAAATTAATGAAGCAAACTTGAGATATATAATTACAATTATAATTGGGCGACCCAGCTTATGAGCACATAAAGTTAAGATATCGGTTGAAGTAAAATTGGTTTTGAAGACCCAAATAAACAATCTATTAGAAAAACGACTTGCTTAATATTAACGGAGATGCTTACCTCATTTGCATAATTGCAAAATAAAGCAAAACGAGTGCAGTAGTAATTAGTCTAACAAGGGTCATTCAAATATAACATGTCTACTAAATGTTATGATTAAAACACTGAACATTTCGTCCTTCCAAATAAACAAGCATTTTTTTTTCTTTCGAGAATAACCAAGTATGTTATTTTCAAGGATTAATTACAGTTGTGATCTATATATTCCAGTCTCCGGAATTAGTCTCCCTACTTGACGCATAACAGAAGTAAGGATTAGTAAGCGTTAAATCTAAAGGATAAACAGACAAGTTGTAAGCGACAAATCTATTAAAAAGGGTTTTCGGCATCTATCAGAATTGAGAAAAGTTCTCGATATTTTTATTGAATGAAAAAACAGACTCTTAGGTTATGAAAATTTAGTTTAAATACTAGGGAAATAACAAACTCTAATGGGCCGAAAATAACAAACTGAAACAAAATAGAAAAATAATACAGTTGCTGAAATAATAAAAATGCGGTTTTGAATTTTCAGATGACTTCAAATGGCTAAATTCACCCCTACATCATGTCGAAGCAATGAGTTATGCTGGCGAGCGAATTCCCTTTCTAAAAAGGTATAATTCGAGTCAAATTCGAATGTCAAATCTGCACTATCCCCCTTGAGTCTTTCTTGCGCACCACTTCATCTTCGATATGTGCAACTAGTTTGCCCACATCACTATTTTAAAATCAGTTTTAGCCACCAACCAAAAATCTGACACAGAATTAGACGAGTTGTCACATTTTTAATGATGTGACACATTTTTTTACTAATGTGGTATAATCCACATTTCTTCCAAAGCTTCTTCCGTCACTAGTAAGTTTTAAATGGTGGTTCATTAACCGCAAGAGTTTGAGCATAGACGTAAAATATTGCTTACAGCCTTATGAGAAAAAGAGGAAGACGATTAAAGAAGAAAGGGATACACGGGGTTGCTAGTTTTGTTTTATTTTCTTTTTAATTTTTTAACTCAAATATATTTATTAACTTCAATTTTGTTATTTTATTATTATTTTTAAATAAAGGGATAATGACATTAAAACTCAATAACATATATGAGTTGCGCCATATCAATGACAAATGTGTCACGTCATTAAAAAGGTGACAACTCATTCGATTTTGTGTCATATTTTTTATTGGGGATCAAAACTGTGTGATTTTAAAAATAAGAGGACCGATTCTCTTACAAGACCAAAATAAGGGGCCAAACCAATAATTAATTCTATTTTCAAAGCTTATACTCATTAGAGTCATTAGAGGTATATGCTCACCCATGTCACAGTTATTAGAGTTATTTTACAAACTTTTGTGTCAACAAAATTAGTAAGTGTTAATACGTTTTTAGTTCTTATAAAAAATTTCTTGGATTAAATATGTTCTATCATTAAAAATAATTAGTTCCTATAAAAATCAAAATAAATAGAGTTCTTATTAAAATGCTACATTTAGTATAGTAGTATGTATACTCTATGTGTTATGATAGAAGTATCTACAAAAAAAAAAAAATTTATATTTTTTTTATAAAAAAAAAAAAATAAAAAAAAAAAAAAAAAAAAAAAAAAGAGCTCATATTTTGAATTTTACATTCAATTTTTTGTTATTTTGGTTTCTTGAACTTTTAACGCTTAAGAAAATAACAATTAAGTTATCTCATGTTAAAAAAAAAAATTGTCAGAAGGATATTCATAATATTGTGACCATGTTTATAAAAGATTATTTAATATTCAACGAAAGTGAACTTGCAAACTTTATAGAAACTAAAATTTGAAATTTTAATATGTTTAACAATATATTTTACCCTAAATTTTTAAACAAAATTCAAAATGTAAATGGAAAATAAAGAACTAAAAAAGGAGTTCTTCTAGAAAGTCAACAATTATAGTCCATATTAAACACCGTCGCATTTGTTTATTTCTCCTGGTTACCTTCTTTTCTTTTCTGAATCATCATTTAATTTACAACATTCGATGTGAACAAACAGTACACAGTTGTTGAATTTGATCTGTCGAACTTCTTTGAATTTGAATGCTTCTATAAATTGCAACGTGCATGAAGTTATAGGTTACAATATTAACTTATTATTCATTTGAAATCGAGGTAGGAAGAGACAAAACGTATGAAGTTAATTAATAGAATAAAAGTGCATATGAAATGATACTATTAATAGAAACATGAAAAGTGGACCCGCAACTTTTGAATCTGTGACCGTGAGTCAACAAGTTCACACAAGGATGGCAACCAAGACGGTGCCTATAAATACAATGCTTTCCTATGCTCAGAGACCACACACCAAAATACATATCTTCTTCTCAAATCCTATTTGTGTTTATTAATTTCCCTTTACAACTTCCATCACCAAATTATCAAACCAAACATGGGTGTATTCATATTTGAGCAAGAAACCACCTCTACCGTTGCTCCTGCTAAGCTTTACAAAGCTCTTGTTCATGACTCTGATGATATCATCCCAAAAGCTGTTGATGCCATCAAGAGTGTTGAAACCGTTGAGGGAAATGGTGGCCCCGGCACCATCAAGAAACTCACTTTCATTGAGGGTACATACATTTTTTATAGAACTTCATCAATATCTCTTAACTTATCTTTATCTTTATATATGTTCTAAACTAATTTATACAAACGTCGCATATGTTTTTAATATAGACTATACAAATAGTAGTTTTGATTAAAATCAATTCATTAACCAACATATATGTTTGCAGGAGGACAAACCTTGCACGTGTTGCACCAAATTAATGCAATTGATGAAGCAAACTTGGGATATAATTATAGTATAGTTGGAGGAGTTGGCTTGCCAGACACAGTTGAAAAGATATCATTTGAGGCAAAATTGGTTGAAGGTCCAAATGGAGGATCTATCGGAAAGACGATCGTTAAATACCAAACCAAAGGAGATGCTAAACCAATTGAAAAGGAGGTTGAGGAAGGCAAGGCCAAGGGTGATGCTCTTTTCAAGGCCATTGAGGGTTATGTTTTGGCCAATCCTAATTACAACTAATCCATCCTCCAAGTGTCCAAGTCTTCCTACTATCCTCAGTTTGTTGTTGTTTTCTTAATTTAAGTTGGTTTAATTTCCGTTGTAATAAAGTGTTCATTTGTTAATTTCTCCTTTTGCTATTGAACTGTGAGATTTGATGTCTATGTATCTCACTTTTCACTAAATCAAATGAAAGCATTATCCAAAATATGCATTTGTTGTTGTTAAATTTAGTAACTTATAAATTTATGCTCTTCTTCAACAACAAAAAAATTATGATCTTCCGTACAACCTTATAAAAAGAACGGTTATTTGTATTTGTGGATATTTACGGATATTGCAAAATCTACTAAAAGACCGACTATCAAGTATTTGTGAGTATATGACCGGCACAAATGACACTTTTAAAACTCTCAAAGATTTTATATTATATAGGGTTCGAAGTGTCATGTGTAACGCCTCCTTTAGGGTGTCACGTTCCGTACTTTAAAATTTCTCTTTTGAAGAAGTGAACATTTGAAAACTCATTATTTTCGGTACAAAGCTAAATGAACAAAAAAAGAAAATTACGGTCTACAAAATCATGTTCCCATAGACTTCGCAATGAGGAGGTCCGAGAGGCCAAACATAGGGGAAGCGTGGATCATGATGTCTATGCTAGATGGATAACCTAGCTTAGCAGCCAACACGATTGTTTCCTTCACGGAGAGTGTGGGCAATGCGAACACGCCAATTTTGATGAAGTAAATCTTTGATGTCTTGAATCAAAGTAACAAACTTGTGAAATCTTGATGTGTGACCACAAAGGATATTAACACAAAGAAGAAATTTTGCGAAGCAAACCATGTCATGATCTTTCAACTACTTATTAGCCAAAAGTAACTCTTGATAAATGACGTGAAAACTCGGCATGGAGAATTTCGAAGGAGCCTGAGAGAAGCCCCAAGAAACCTAATATATCCAAATCCCATAAGGTTGACGAAGCAAACCACCAAACCCAGTTGTAGTGGGTTGCCAAGGAAACTACTATCAACATTAAGAATAATAGAAGCCTGATTTTAGGAGTTCCGTTTAACCCATATGTCATTGTGTGTGTTACTAGCTGGGAGCTAAAGAAGCCAGAGATGAAGTTGGAAGTCATAGTTAAGTAAAGTAGGTGGCCACACCTCCACCTACAGCACGAACACGACTAGGGTGTTGTTGCCCAAGGGCTTCCGTCTAGATGTCCTTACAATATCAAATTTATCACGAAAAATGTTAGACCATGTAATTTGAATAAAAAAACATTTTAATGCAAATATCTCTCCCCTTTAATTTAAAAAATCTTTTAATTTGAAACCTAGATACTTCAGAAATGATAAATTTATGTAAGAGTATATGCAATATAACAAAAAAGAAATTGCTAAGTACAGCCAAAAAAATTTCACAAATTTATCTCGAAGCGTGTTTTTTAGCTGTTCACATGCACTACCACCTGATGGCCACAAAAACCGGAAATAAAATAGGTACAAGTTTTTGTTGCTTTGAGTCTTCTTTAACTACAATAAATCATCGTGGGATCTCGTGAAAATATAATTCGCATGATATAGCATCACTCTTAATGTTGAAAATATGATGGATGGCTTCAACACAAATCATTTCCTATGACAAAATTGTTAGTTCTAATTATGAATTTCATGTTAAGCTCACTACTCAATGAACTGTTTGCTTAATTATTTTTAGAAAACATGATATTTTCACATTATCTTTAAGCATACGCACATTTCTCTACAATATTTCAACAGAAAAAATAATGTTGCATATGTACAATTATCTTAAGCATGTCAATCTAAAAGACCTACATGGTGACAATGTTAAACCTATACAGTACATTTTGTTTACAATTAAAGCATAGTTGTTGTTGTGAATCCGGATATGTAAACATCATATGAAACAGTTTATGACATCATGGTTATGACTAGCAAAGGTAAAACTCACACCAATACTTTGACTTTGACCAGTTTTCTACAAATCAAAGTAAAAAGAAGATTTTCATGGAACTTTAAGACACAAAGATTGGCTCATTTAAAGAATATTGATTTGAGAAATAGAGGAAAGAGGTAGAGAAATTAGTCATAACCTGGTTGGGCAATTGATAGAAGGGGAGGTGAGCAGGTGAGTCGTCGTCGTTATTTGATTTAATTAATTAATAAATAAAAGAGGGAAAGTTAAACTAAATTAACTTTTTCCAATTGATAGAGGGAAAATTTTTATTTTGACAAAAAAAAATAGGGAAAAAGAACTTTGTTAAGTTGGTTGGTCAATAAACGACCTAAGCAATTTCTTAAAATAAAAATGTTGAAATTTGGAGTCTAACTCATCCTTACAAAACCGGCTTGTAAGGTGAGGATTGTCCCCACTTATAAACATATTGTCAGGCCATGTCATGTCCAATGTGGGACTCTTAACACACCCCCTCACGACCAACACTATTGGGCTTGGTTCGTTGACATAAATGGTGGTGACCGGATAGCGGAAACCTGATAGCAGGTGGCCCAATAGATCTTGGAGAGGCTCTGATACCATCTTAAAATTTCAACATGGTATCAGGGCTTGTCAAATTCAAAGGCCGCCTAAACCTATTCACACACCAAGCCCAAAGAGTGCTAGGCGTGAGGGGGGTGTATTGAGAAAAACTCAAGTCTCACATCGGATAGATAAAACTCTTAAGAAAAGTATATAAAGAGGAGGCAATCCTCACCTTATAGGTCAATTTTTTGAGGATAAGTTCCAAATTATTTGTGTGAGATATCACAACCTTTACGGTACCTATCTTGTTACAGATAAAGTCTTTATTATTTCTAAGTTGGTGATGTTTCCGTTATATTTGTCTTTCTATTACTTTGTAAAAACATACTACATAGGAAAAACGTGAAAGTTCATGATTTGACCAACGTTTAAGCTTAGGCCATAGACCTATCATAAATTTGGTCAAATTCCTTTTATACCAAAGAATGCAAAAACAAAATGGTAGAACTAACTAAAAAAAATAATTCAAAAGATAAAAAATAGACAAGTTTAATTTCATTTTTGGATACTGTATCTTTACTTTCTCTTGGGACAGACTTGTTAGCACAAAAGCAAGAAATTCGAGAGAACATAATCCTTCAAAGTTAACGCGCTTGTTATATGCTTCAAACTATGTGCATACTGCATGTATATATCGTTCAGGGGATATTATAAATAACTTCTTGGGTACAGTAAATTGAAGGCTCTTAAATCAATTTTTAGAAATTAAAAGTTATTTGTCGACTTTATATTTAATGAAATACCATTTCCTAAGAAAAAACGTAATTTTATATTTTATAACAATTAAAAATCGTGCTAAACTTTTTTACATTTTTTTACTTTTTTACATTTTATTGTAAAAAATAATCAATACTCACTATTATGAGTAAGAAAAATTTTAAAAAATTAATTTATTGAATAAGGTGAACAATTTTGAGAGATTTATTGAACAAATTTTTTTAGACAAAAATACCCTTGATTCATTTCTATATTTTCATTCATTATCCTTCATATCCTACGTCTTCCTCCCTCTGATTGTTTTTCCTTTGTCTTCTTCGGTTCTTCCTCCAATTTTTCCAGTTCATTGTCTATCTTTTCCTCTCATCTTTTAATTGAATTCCATTTTTCCCTGTATATGGTTTCATTTTTTTCTAGAAAACTTTGGTGTTCCAATTGTTTTCAATGTGGTAGATATCCGAGTAGACTGAACTTACGCGCTCGTTAATTTATTTATTTTGGTACAAGCTTATACGTTAATTTAATTAACTTAAATTTATGCTAATTCAATTCACATTATCACATATTTCACGTATAAAGACACTTGAAATCACGTAGCCCATCAGTTTCCGTATACCTCCATTTTATGTATTGGTATCTATTTCTAATAAAATCAATTGTTGTTCAAAACAAATTCCTCCATTTTACGAATACCCATTAAATTCGTGTATACTATAGAGTTTAGCTCACCGCTATAGAGTTTAAGTCACCACATAAATCATGTAGTGTCAATTCAGCTAACACTCTCATGCATAAATAAATCACTATATTTAGGATTACTAACTGTTATGAAAACAAACTAAAGGTACGTTTCTGCGACACGTATGTGGATTCAGTCTCAATCTTAATATCAATCCAGTTCAAATACACATAACTAAATTGAGTTCAGGTTGAGAGGTAAAAATTATATGGTTTGTAAATCTTTTTTTTAGAGGTATATATGGTTTGTAAATTTAATATGAGATCAAGTGGTATTTCTATATTACAATAAAAAAGATTAATGAAATATTGCGATGTAATAACCTATGTTTTAGCAACGGATGTCGTGTTGAAATATAAAATCAGTCATATTCCTTTTATTTACCTTGGCATGCCTATTGGAAGGGATCATCGTCGGTTATCATTTTGGCAGTCATTAATTGAAGTTTTTTGTAAAAATGAATAACGGGATGAAAAAGTAAAAATGTATCCATGTGTAGTCGGTTTATGCTTGTTAAATTTGTCTTGTCGGCGCTTCCAATTTACTTTATTTCCTTCTTCAAGGTTACCAAAAGTATTATTATTATCTTTGAATATCTTTTTAAATCGTTTCTTGGTGGGAGGGGTGAGGGAGTTCCCAAAATTCATTGGATAAATTGAGATAAAGTGTGCACGATTAAAGAATAGGGTGGCTTGTGGTTTAGGAGGCTGAGAGAGTTCGATTTGGCATATGCTCTTTATAATAACTCTGTCTCAAATATCATGTATTTAAATTCTTAAAAATACAAATATTACTCTTTTCAATATAAAATTGCTACACGTAAGTTACGCAAGTTACTCTAGGGTGATTTCTCTATGTGTTAGGGCGTGGATCCTATATGCTCTCGAACTTTTTTTTAGCAGTAAACTAGTAATTTATTGATTTTCAACAAAAAAATATATTGGGGAAATAATCTCTAAATTTATTTTTCTCCCTCTCTGACGAGAATACATCTGTGGCTTCAATGGTGTTGGCAATTCCAATAGTCTCCATGCTGAAATTATGCCTTTGATGCACTCAAATTTGTCTAAAGACCTAGTATATGTTACACTCATATGCTATCCACTTAGTATGTATATCATGTTGATATTTCGACATATCATTATCATAATGAGATAGCGGTAATAAAAATGTATATGGGTAGTGATTGGAATTTTCATTGGTCTCATACTCTTAAGAAACAAATGTATGTCATTGACCAATTATATCACATAATGTCAAATGCACAAGTGAATTTTTTTGATTCTCCAACTGAGTTGTGTTGTTGTATTTGCTTCATATGATGGGTGTGATGAGCGTTGCTTACCTTTGTGATTTTTTCTCTTTTTGGTTTTTGGTTTGCTTTGTTTTTTATCTTATCTCATGTAACCAAAAACTTTATTTTTTCCACACTAACTTTTTTGAGTGAAATGCATAAGCTGTAAATATTTAAATCTTAACTTTTAAATAGATCACAATTATCTCAATAGATAAATAAATATATGCAGTTCCACGTAAAGGTATCTTAATTAAACAAACAAATCGTGATTATCTCGTTAATTTGAAAATAAATATCTCCAACATAAAATAATACCCCATAATAGAGATGTACCAATATACTAATATTTTAGTCTTGATTATATTTGTCCACGATTAGATATGACCGTTAGAGTATGTGTGATGCAGTGGAATGTAGTTGTTCTTCATTGAAGTCTAGTGAAATATCATCAAAGATACTACAACATTTATGTGAGTATGGTTTCAATGAGTTTTGAGGTTTTTCTCAAAATAAGAGTCTTTACCATTTTTACTGTTGTGGGTGACCTTTTTTATATGATGTCACGCGCATATGAAATCGTAGGACTTCACAACTTAATGGAGTTGTCGATAGTTCATATATAGACTAGTGTTTTGTTGAACCCATAAACCTTAGGATTGAACTTTGACCAAGTCTTAAATAACTTGTATTTTTACTATATGTAAAGAGAATACATGTTTTTAGAGTGATTTTTCCACTTCCAATCATACTTTTAAACAAACTTATCTAAAATTTATAGTTGCATATCCTTTTTATGACATGAAAAGTTGATCCATGGAGATCTAAAATGATGTTTACCCTTACTTATCTCATTCAAAGTTTCCTTTTCATATCATCATATCCTTCCGGAAACTTAACATTTCCTCCTCTTACCGACTCTAACTTTCGACAATTACGATACTCACCGTTAACCATCGAACAATTTCATTTTCAAACTCAAATATTTCATACAAACTCAAATTGAAACAATTTCATCAAACAAACTCAAATTAAAACATATCTTAATCCTGAAATACATCCATCAAACAAACTTCATAATGCGTCCTCAAATATTTCACACTCAAATCGATACAATTTCATCAAACAAACTAAAATTAAAACATTTCTCCATCTTGAAATACATTCATCAAACAAACTTCATCAATGCATCCACCAAACAAACTAAAATAAAAACATAGTCAAAATACGATTTACATTCATCCACCTTAAAATTAAACCAATCCATATAAACTCAAAATGATAGTTCACCATTAAAAAAAAACAAACACTATCACCCTAATATTAAGTTCACTAGGATCATTATGCTCTTCCAGTAGCTTCATGCATTGTATTCTTCCTTTCAATTTCACTCAAAACATCAATTATATCTAGATAATTATGCTCTTCTAATAACTCTTTTAATATATGTTAACCATAACAATTAAATGCATCAATTAGATGCATAAATCAAATTGTAACTCTTTGTTCTTATATGTATTTTCTTAAATAAAAAGAAGTTTTTATTATATTTATATTATGTTAAAGTAATGAATACATAACTAAAAAAAATTTGCTTGCATGAAAAAAAACATTTATATGAGATGGAAAAAATGCATCAAGAACTACCAACTTATTAGATTTTTAAAAAAAAAAGTTAGGGTGCAACGTTGTACACATACGAAGATTTCAATATTCATTATGTTGGATGTAGCAATGGATTGTCCGTAAGAATATCGATCAGCGTGTCACGATCGAGCTTAAGGAGCTGACATACTTCCCTAGTTTTAACCGTGAAAAGTTGTGGTTTATTACAAAGCACACAACTTTCACCAAAAACATTTTCAGTTATGGGTGTTGTTCTGGAATCCTAAAACAAGAATCAATACTCAATTTCATTTGTTAAATTATAATACTTATTCTTAACCCTTCTTACTATATACTATGAAGTGCTTATAAAAAAATATATACACTAGGAAATACATTTTTTGTTGAAGAAGTATTAGAAAATAGACTTACGCTCAACCCCATTTTTGAAAGATTTTATTTCCTGACAATAGAGAAAAACAAAGAAACAACACTTTATTAGCGTGTAAACAAAGATAAAATGATTTAATCTATATACACCGATATTGTAATTTTTGTTTACATATGTATCTAATTAAATCACTTTATAACATCATATTTTAGGTTAGTTCTAAAAATATTGCAAACATTTATTTGTCATGATTTTATTTGATTATGTGTAAAAAGAGTTACGTAAACTATCAATGTATATAAATTAGTCTCAAAATAACACTATCATCATATTATAATATAATATAATTGTTATTAATTTTAAAATTTAATAATAATTTATATAAAAAAATAGCCACTTAGCACAGAACCATACACAACAAAATAAAAACAAATTGGGAACTCATGATACACAACAAACAAATGCGTACTCAAATATTTCACACTTAAATCGAGACAATTTCATCAAACAAACTAAAATTAAAACATTTCTCCATCTTGAAATACATCTATCAAACAAACTTCTTCAATGCATCCATCAAACAAACTAAAATCAAAACATAGTCAAAATACGATTACATTCATCCACCCTAAAATTAAACAAATCCATATAAACTCAAAATGATAATTCACTGTTAAAAAAAAAACAAACATCAACACTCTAACATTAAGTTCAATCATTATGGTCTTCTAGTAGCTTCATGCATTGCATTCTTTCTTTCAATTTCACTCAAAACATCAGTCATATCTGGATCATTATGTTCTTCTAATAGCTCTTTTAATATATGTTAACCATAATAAGTAAATGTATAAATTAGATGCATAAATCACATTGTAACTCTTTGTACTTATATGTATTTTTTTTAATGAAAAAAAGTTTTTATTAGATTAATATTATGTTAAAGTAAAGAACATATAACTAAAAGATTTGCGCTTGCATGAAAAAAATATTTATATGAGATGGAAAAGATGCATCAAGAACTACTAACTTATTAGATTTCTTTAAAAAAAAAAGAAGTTAGGATGCAACGTTATACACATACCAAAATTTCGTTATGCATTATGTTGGATGTAAAAATGGGATTGTCTTTAAGAATGTCGACGAGCGTGTCAAGATCGAGCTTAATGAGTTGACATTTTCCTAGTCAGTAGCTATGTAGAAAGATGATTCTACCCATGATCGTCATTCTTGTTTTCTTTTTATAGAGAGTGAGTTCTATGAGAATGGGTTTTTGGTAAGAGTGAGCATAGATGTAAAAAATTGCTTACAACCTTATGAGAAAAAGAGGAACTTTGACTTTATGTTGGATGCAACGTTATACACATACCAAGATTTCATTATGCATTATGTTGGATGTAAAAATGTGATTGTCTTGAAGAATATCGACGAGCGTGTCACGATCGAGCTTAAGAAGTTGACATATTTCCCTAGTTTTAACCATGAAAAATTGTGGCTCATTACAAAGCACACAACTTTCAACAAAAACATTTTTACCTATGGTTGTTCTGACATCCTGAAATAAGAATCAATACTAAATTTCATTTGTTAAATTATAATATCTATTCTTAATATATGGTATAAAATGTTCATTAAAAAATATATACACTAGAAAATACACTTTGTTTTTTGAAGATGTACTAGAAAATAGACTCACGCTCAACCCCATTTTTGAAAGATTTTAATTCCTGACAATAGAGGAAAACAAAGAAACAACACTTTATTAGCTTGTAAACAAAGATAAAATGATTTAATCTGAATATATAGATTTAATGAACATATGTATAAAATAAAAAAAAATATTGCAAACATTTATTTATCATAATTTTATTTGATAATGTGTAAAAAGAGTTAGTTATACTATCAATGTATATAAATTAGTTTCAAAGTAACAATATCATCATATTATAATATAATATAATTGTTATTAATTTTAAAATTTAATGATAATTTATAAAAATAAAAAAAATAGCCATTTACCACAAAACACACATACAACAAAATAAAAATAAATTGGGACCTCATGGATATACAACAAACTTCATCAATGTACTCAAATATTTCACACTCAAATCGAGACAATTTTATCAAACAAACTAAAATTAAAACATTTCTCCATCTTAAAATACATCCATCAAACAAACTTCATTAATGCATCCATCAAACAAACTAAAATCAAAACATAGTCAAAATATGATTACATTCATGCATCTTAAAATTAAATCAATCCATGTAAACTCAAAATGATAGTTCACCATAAAAAAAAAAACCTAACATTAAATTCACTATGATTATTATGCTCTTTCAGTAGTTTGATGCATTATATTCTTCCTTTCAATTTCTCTTAAAACATCGGTCATATCTGGATCATTATGCTCTTCCAATAGCTCTTCAATATTTGTTAACTATAATAAGTAAATGCATAATTTAGATACATAAATCGTATTATAACTACTTGTTCTTATATGTATTTTTTTTTAATAAAATGAAGTTTTTATTAGATTTATATTATTTTAAACGTAATGAACACATAACTACAAAATTTGTGTTTGCGTGAAATAATCAATTATATGAAAAGGAAAAATGCATCAAGAACTACCAACTTATTTGATTTCTTTTAGATAAATAAAAAAAGTTAGGGTGCTACGTTGTACGCATACCAAGATTCCATTATGCATTATGTTGGATATAACAATGAGATTGTCCTTAAGAATGTGATGATCATTTTACGATCGAACTTAAGGAGTTAACATACTTCCATAGTTTTAAGCGTGAAAAATTGTGGCTTATTACAAAGAACACAACTTTGACCAAAAATATTTACAGCTATGGCTGTTCCGGCATCCTGAAATAAGAATCATAATTCAGTTTCATTTGTTAAATTAAAATACTTATTCTCAATATATACTATTAAATTGTTATAAAAAATATATATACTACTAGAAAATAGACTTTTTTTGTTGTTGAAGAAATACTAGAGAATAGACTTGCTCACTCAACCCCATTTTGAAAGATATTAACTTCTGTCAATAGAGTAAAACATAGAAACAACACTTTATTAGCTTGTAAACAAATATAAAATAATTTAATTTATATACATCGATATTGTAATTTTTTTTACCTATGTATCTAACTAAATCACTTTATAACATCATATTTTTAGGTTAGTTCTAAAAATATTGCAAATATTTATTTGTCATTATTTTATTTGATTATGTGTAAAAAGAGTTAGTTAAACCATCAATGTATATGAATTAGTCTCAAAATATTACTATCATCATATTGTAATATAATATAGTTGTTATTAATTTTAAAATTTAATGATAATTTATAAAATAAAAAAAGGTAGACACTTACTACAGAACCATAGACAACAAAATAAAATTAAATTGGAACATGAATCACCGTTGAATTGGCAAGGAGAAAAAGCCCCATCCCAAGTATCTTTTAGAGTTTGAATAAAAACTATATTAGCTCTCAATGCAAATAAAATATAAAAGTAGATATTTTATGCAAATAATATTATATGTAAAATAGTAATTACCAATTGTAATCGAATAGCATTTGAAACCCCCTCGAAAAGATAGCTATCCGTCACATAATTGTTGTACAAATAATTTAGAATCATTTTACAATTGACATAGTTAGAGACTTAAAAATATCATGCTCCTCTGATGGTACTAACTTAAATACATATTTTTATTTCAAGCGTGTGGACACCTCGTTTCGAAGATGTATAGGTAGATTATGTTGTCAACAAAAACTTAACACACGAAGTCTACGTGCTCTTTGAAAATAATTAACCACATAGTTAAATGTTATACAACTTCCACACCTTAAAATAATGAATTAATTTAAGAACATTATATTCTTATGTATACTTACATATCTTCCAGTTGGACCAACATCAAGAGCAAGTACATGAATGATATTTCCTACCACATATGCTACTTCTCCTGTATGAATGAACAAAAAGCCTATAGAAGAAAATCTTCTCCCATATTGTCATAGGATGACATCCCCAAATCCAACAATGCTAAAAGATGTTATAGCCCAATACACATAATTCTCCTAGAAAATACTGCAGCATATAGTGGTATTGGTGTTTTGAATGTCTTCAGATATAGTGAAATAAAACAGGTATAAATGGAGAGAACACTTAGAAAATACTGCAGCATCCTGCAAATAAACAAAATTTAAATAATAACTTAAATAAGTTTGATCGAAAGATGATAACAATGAAAATAAAAAATAAGATAGTAAAACAAGTATTTAAACACTCTATACGTGTTGGAGGAGTGTGTTAAGTCCTCTAACACAAAAACAACAAATAAACACAATTCAACAAAAACAACACTCAAATTTGTCTAAAGGAAGGTACTTCGAAGAGTATATGTTACACTCATATACTATCCACTTAATATGTATATCATGTTGATATTTCGACATACCATTATCATAATGAGATAGTGGTAATAAAAAAGTATATGGGTAGTGTTTGAAATTTTCATTTGTCTCATACTCTTAAGAAAAAAATGTATGTAATTAACCAATTATATTAAATAATGTCAAATGCACAAGTGAATTCTTTTGGATCCCCCAACTGAGTTGTGTTGTTGTATTTGCTTCATATGATGGATGCGGTGTTGCTTACCCTTATGATTTTTTGTCTTTTTGGTTTTTTGTCTGGTTTATTTTTTTTTATCTCATCTCATGTAATCAAAAACTTTATTTTTTTCACACTGACTTTTTTTGAGTGAATTTCAAAAGGATACACAACATGGTAATTCATATCTTGTAAATATTTAAATCTTAACTTTTAAACATATGACAATTATCTCAATAGATAAATAAATATATGCAGTTCCATGTAAAGGTATCTTAATTGAAAAAACAAATCGTGTTTATCTCATTAATTTGAAAATAAATATCTCCATCATAAAATAACATCCCATAATTTTACAGAGATGTACCAATATACTAAAATTTTAGTCTTGACTATATTTGTCCACGATTAGGTATGACCGTTAGAGTATGTGTGATGTAGTGGAATGCAGTTGTTCTTCACTGAAGCCTAGTGAAATAACTTCAAACAGAGTCAGACCTTGGGGTGTGCAAACCGCTCAATGGAGTTGGGCCTCCCGAAGGCATAGCCTCATTATTTTTTGTAGCCCTATTAGAATTGAGTCTTCTTGCTTTTGGTGTTATGAGAGTATTTTTTTGGGAGTGTGGTTTGAGGTTTCTCATGTATAGAGTAGTGGTTTTCACCTTTGGGTGTGCCGCATATATACTACACCTTGTATTTATCTTTTAAAAAATTAAATAGAACATTGTTCTTTTAAAAAAAATACATTTTTATTTTATTACGGACCACTTTTCACTTGCAGAGCCGAGCCTCCAGATTCGCAAGAACGACCTTGACTTCAAAGATACTCCTGCATTTATGTGAGTGGTGCTTCAATGAGTTTTGAGGTTTTTCTCAAAACGAGAGCCTTTACATTTTTTGTTGTTGTGGATGACCTCTTTTATATGATGTCAGAGCCATGTGGAATCGTAGGACTTCACAACTTAATGTAGTTGTCGATAGTTCATATATAGGCTAATGCTTTGTTGAGCCGTAAACCTTATGATTGAACTTTGACCGAGTCTTAAATAATATTTATACTATATATAAAGATAATACATGTTTTTAGAGTGAATTTCACTTTCAATCATACTATTAAACAAATTTATCTAATAATTCTATATTGTTGATATCATTAAAAAAAAAAAAAAAAATTTATATTATATTTGTTATATTGTCGGTGTCATTAAAAAAGATAAGTATACTTTGTTACAATATGAAAAGTCAAAATATTTTATTGAAAATGTTAACCAATGCCCGGGGCACTGGTTAAGAACCAAATATAATATTTATTACATTGAAAAGTGTGTTATCAATCACTTAAAAGTCAATAAAGTGTTTTTTCAATTTAAAACTTTCTTTTTTGGGCTTTCTTAACTGGTGCCCCAGCATGAACCAATATTTATTTATATAATTTTAATCAATTTTTTTTTATAAAAACTAATGTTCATTATTTATACGTATTGACGCAATAAAAAGAACAAATAAACAGGCATTAAACAATAATTAGCTTATAATTAAAATAGATTTAAACATATATTAGAGATTTTTAGGCATAAGACCTATTAGACATTTTTAGATACATATATTATTTTTATTTTTTCAAATATATATCATTAATATTACTAATTTTTCTCTTTATGGAAAAAAAATTTGGTATCCAAATAATTTTTTTAACACTCGTGAATTTTTATCAAAAAGATCCTATAAAAAGAGACGTAGTGATAGAAAATCTTACATCGTTACAAAAATAAATAAAATTATTTAGGCAAATACACCACAATGAAGAAAATTAAATAATAAATAATTAATCACATCATTAAATCAATGTATCTTAAAAAAACATTTATACAAGTGTGTCTAAACTTTGTCTTAAATAAGTATTTCTCTGTTTAGTATTTCTTTGTTGTGACCTTTAGGGATTATTAAATAATCTAAAAAATGTGAAATCATTGCATTTGCACCCGTTTAGATAAGTGAGAATGTGAGTGAGATGTCAAGGAGTAGGTAGGTTCTTACCATCATATTTCCATTAACAAATGAAATCAAAACAACATAAATCCAAAACAGTATTTTGGCACCTTTCCCATTTCATACAAGACACACCTAAGAATTAAGATACCATTGTTACCATCGACATTCCTCAATAATCAACACCATTATCTCCGTGTTTCCCTCTAATTTAATCATCATTAAATTAATTATTATTATTAAGGTACCGCGTTATCATTAAATTTTAATAATTTCATTCACTCTTTCCGTTTTCATTATTCGTCTAATATTTCTCGTGTTCTTTTGTTTTAGGGTTTGTGTTAGGGTTTTCAATTTCGAACATTCAAAATCGAAATCGAACGGTGATTCATTATGTTAGGGGAAGTTCAGCTACAACCTCCACCGATTCAGCAAAACCCTAGCGATTCCGATCCTTTACTCGCTCATCAAGATGAGGTTGAAGATGATGATTCCCATGGAAGTGGAAATTCGAATGAGATTAAGGATCAAGAAGATATTGAAGCTGGGTCACTCCCTTGTTGTCGAATTTGCCTCGAATCCGATTCTGATCCAGGTGAATTTTCCTTTTCAATTTTATGCCAATATTTTTGGAATTTTCGGAAATTTTAAATTGTGAATTGTGGGTGTGAGAATTTTTTGTGGGTTGTGAGAATTTTTCGTCTTTATGCGATTTGGTTGATTAAAGTAAGGATTTTTTTTTTTTGGGATGGGGTTAGATTAAGATATGAACCGTTGAGTTGGTATCAAGATTGGTGACATTTTGATCAGATACTGTGGTTTTGGCATTTGAATTGATCCCTGTTGTTTTTAAGATATGAATCGTGGCTTTGGTTGTTAAGTAAAACAGAAAAGCTTAAGATTTTCATTTTAGTTTTATCGCTTCTGGAAAGTTTGTACTTTTTGATAATGTTTCTCACTCGCCATATCTAATGGAAGGTGAAATTGGATAACTTGGCTTTCTTTGTATGTTCATGTTGTGTTTGATTGTGTAATGTTTGAAAATATTTTAATTTTAATTCTAAGTTGATAAAACGAACCTCTTGATGTTGATGGAATAAATTAAGCTGTAGGAAAGCAGGAAACTATTGTCATTCAATTTCAAAGGTTTTTTTTTGTTGAGTGCATGCATTTTACCTTCCATTTCCATGTGCTAAATGTTTGGAAAGAAACACAACATTTTCGATGCGGAAACTTCTTGTTTTCAGCATAAATCAATATTGTGGTTAGAAGAACTTGAATTATCTATTGTGTTATGAACAGTGACGGACCCATATTTGCAACTATGCTGGCCATGGCCCTTGCTTCATTTCTCATTTAACTTGCTTATATATGTCTCATGCATAAATTTGGCACCATCTCTAGAAGAGAAAAGGCAACATATGTATCACCTCTAGCCTCTAGTTGTTAACAAAATACCACAAAATCATTATATATACTGCATATTGCATGTATTCCTATACAGAAGATGATGTTATGTTTTTAATTAATATTTTAAAATTATTTTTAAGAGTCTCACATTTGATGCGATATGATATGGCAATCCTCACCTTACAAGATGGTTTTGTAGGGTTGAGTTAGGTCCAACCCAAATTTTAAGATGATATCAGTCTATCCACGATCTGTTGGGCCGCTTGCTTCCGCTATCGAGCCACTCAGGTCACATTCTAAATGTGCAGTCTTAGACATGAGAGGGTGTGTTTAGAGTTCCACTGATTTATAGGGTTGAGATAGACCCAACCCAAATTCCAAGAGTTATATATAAATAAATTTTGCCCTCACTATACAAAAGGTCTGTCACTGGTTATGCATAGGAATGTTAATGATAGATTGATGATTAAGTTTTTTGTGCTTTTCTCATTGAGACTAGCATATCCTATTACTTGGCGCATAGCCTGTTGAATTACTTAGATAAATGCTACTTGATAGTAGAAAAAAACAATTTGGCTGGTATTACATTGGTAGTACGTTTATTTGATGAGATATGATATGGCAATTTGCTTTTAATTTTGGGCAATCTTCATCTTACAAGATGGTTTTGTAGGGTTGAGTTAGGTCCAACCCAAATTTTAAGATGATATCAGTCCATCCAAGATAAGATCTGTTGGGCCGCTTGCTTCCGCTATCGAGCCACTCGGGTCATGTTTTAAACGTGCAGTCCTAGACATGAGAGGGTGCGTTTAGAGTTCCACCGATTTATAGGGTTGAGATAGACCCAACCCAAATTCCAAGAGTTATATATAAATAAATTTTGCCCTCACTATACAAAAGTTCTGGGTCTGTCACTGATTATGCATAAGGATGTTAATGATAGATTGATGATTATGTTTTTTGTGCTTTTCTGATTGATACCAGCATATCCTGTTGAATTAATTAGATAAATGCTACTTGATAGTAGAGAAAAATAATTTGGCTGGTATTACATTGGTAGTACGTTTTTCCCTAAACCTATATTGTTTGGTTTCATAGAGGATGAGTTGATATCTCCATGCATGTGCAAAGGAACCCAACAGTTTGTTCATCGTTCATGTCTTGATCACTGGCGCTCAGTGAAGGTAAATGTTTTGCTGCGTAATTTTAACTGCTAGTTTTTACTGGTTGAGATCAAATGACAATTACATAACCTATTTATTTTGTGCTTCATAGGAAGGATTTGCCTTTTCACACTGCACCACCTGCAAAGCCCAATTCCATCTTAGAGTTGAAACGTACGAGGACAACTCTTGGCGTAAAATAAAGTTCAGACTTTTTGTGGCAAGGGATGTTTTCCTTGTTTTTCTGGTTGTACAAACCGTGAGTATTTTTAACATTATATCCATTTCATATTGAATGATCAAGTTTGCATTGCTTCTATTATTTTAATTTTAAGTCAATCTCTTTTTAAGCCATCCTTATGGGCGTGTTATTATTATATCAATTCCATCCTACATTGATTATCATGGTGAAATGGTACTTGCTATTAGAGTTCTTTTTCAGAGACAATATGATGCCTATCTTGTGTGATTGCTAAACTGAACTTGTATGTCAACATTGAGTAACTTAGTTTGTATCTTAGTTATTGAAGACAAAATGTCTGTATTCCATGAACCTCAGAACAGTTAGATATAGAAGTTGTGATTGTGCTGGTATCAGGTTGGTAAGGAGACACCAATGCCACAATATTGGTAATTTTAGACCTCTCGAAGGAATCCTTTTTATGGTATTTCTAGTTTTGTTTTTTATATAATTTGATTCCGGTTTGATCTGTCTAGTTGTTTTGACATATCTTGTCATATAGTCTAATGTTCGCGGGGGGATTACACAGTAAGTGCCTTATTCATTATTATTTACTTATTTTCTAGGTGATTGCTGCTATTGGTGGTTTTGCGTACATCATGGACAAAGATGGGAACTTCAGGAACTCATTTGATGATGGGTGGGATAGGATACTGTCAAGGCATCCTATACCATTTTATTATTGTATTGGTAAGCTAACATGCGTCCACTGGAGTTGTTTGTTTTAACCAATGGCTGAGACTCCTCTGCATGTGTACTTGGTATTTTGCCATGAAATTTTCTGAAATTAGGGGACCATAGTTCTCCATATCATCTGAGATACAGATACTTGTAATTTTCGTCGATATTTTCCTTGTCCTTCATGTTTTATGCAAGTCCCAAAGAATATTGGAGAGAAAGTTGGCCTAACTATAGTCATGTTGGAGAGAAAAGAGGCATTAGCAGACACCTAAGTTTGATTTGAATAAAGCCAAACGGTGGTAACATATTAACATGAGAGAATCCAAATGTTAGAACAGAAAGTTATTGCATGAGAAAACACACACACATACATATATATACATCTAAGTTTTCTTGTTTTGGGGGAGGGGAAAAAATAAATGTGGTAAATGAAAAATTATTTTTAACACGAGTTGCTCATTCTATTGACTTTCCTTATTCACATGGTTATTAAATAGTTTACCATGTATTATATAATATGTATCAAAGATTTTAATTATCTATATCATGTTCATTCAGTGGACTATTTTGATGCTTAGTACTTGAGTTAATTATCCGTGTTGTGATAATTGTTTGAAAAGCTATAGTTTTTCCTTCCCTGTACGTCTCTATCTCTTACACAGTTTATATACATGTTCCAGGAGTGGTGGCCTTCTTTGTACTGATTGGATTTTTTGGCCTAATACTGCATTGCTCTTCCCTCAATAGCAACGACCCCAGAATGGCTGGTTGTCAAAACTGTTGCTACGGATGGGGCATCTTGGATTGCTTTCCCGCATCAATGGAGGCATGCTTTGCCCTTGTAGTTGTTTTTGTTGTTATCTTTGCAATTCTTGGTGTAGCTTATGGCTTTCTTGCATCCACCATGGCAATTCAAAGAATTTGGCAGAGGCATTACCACATCCTCACCAAGAGGGAGCTTACAAAGGTAAGATTGTTATGCTAGTTGAATGTCCTTATTGTTATATCCTCTGCTAAATGAAATCTGTCACCTGAAATGTTTTTTCTATTTTCTAAATCATTTGATACTTTATTTGAATCTGATGCACAGTGGTTGTACTTTCTTCGTTGTAAATATTTACAGGAATACATAGTAGAGGATCTACAAGGCAGTTATTTTCCGCCCAAGTTAGACCCTGAACATGAAAGTCGCCTGAAAATGCTTAAGCTTTTGTGATTCACGGAACAAATCTGTAAAAATGTGCTTTCAAATTATTTTCGTATTAAGTTGTTGCTTTATGTGACGGTTTCAATCTCTTATGCTTGGCAACCTGCTAGAGCATGGAAATGGTTTATATCATCGTTTCTTTTTTATATATAATTCTGGGATCCTACCAGATTCTGTATATTCCAAATCTGATTGTCAGAAAAAATGAGGAAAATATAAGTAGTTAATTGTCCATTCAACGGACTTACCTTTATTGATTCATCACCTCGCCGATGTCATGCCATATGTTCGGATGACCAATTCATAAGATGAATTCTCTAGGCTTATATTATTAGCTGAAAAAGGATTAGAAAAAGGATCTCTACCAATTCAATGGTTTCTGAAAGGTGAAATAACAAGAGTTAATTTTTTTAGTTATTTGGTAAGTGAAAAAATAGAGTGGAAGAAAGTTTAATTTTGCTCCTCTTTTTTGTATAGGAAGTAGAAGGAAATAAAAAGATTCATGCATAATGTGAATACTTCCAAAAAAAAATGTAATAGAAAGAAGAGAACAAGAATATTGTTATATTGTTTAAAAAAATTGGCAAAGACAGTGCTACTATTTATCTTTAATGCCGAGTTTAGACTTTTTAAAAATCCTATATACTTAAATAAGTCAATTAGCACTTCTGAGAACAGCTTCCCGTGTTGTCCGCATCAATGATCTCATATGTGGGTTCTACTCATGTCTTATTTTGGATTCTGGAATTAATTTTTTGTTTTTTCAAATGGGATGTTTTCAGTATGGCTGAGCAAAATATCCGTATGCTCATGCCCATGACTGGATCCAAATCTGTTTTAAAATATCAAGTAAAAGTTATATGGTATGTTTCCAATTTAGTTGAATGATGATATATTCTTTATTATCGTTTCATTGGCATCATACCTTTTTTCTGCATCTAATAAAGGTATTTTTAAGTGAAATTTCATTTCGATTAGTGGCCAAACTCTGTCATATATGTATGATAACATTTTCCTATTTGTATTTAACTCCAAGCTCACAACACGGTCTTTGGATATTAAGTGACATAAACCTGCAGTTCTTCTTATTCAACATGTAACTTTCTTAAAAATCACCTCTTGATTCGGAAACATCTTCCACTGTAATGTACTATGATTTATACTCCTCCACAAAGTGAAATTTTCTTAGATATTGGGACTAACGGATTGGAAGTCTAGTCACCTGCCAAATTAGAAATTGAATATTGTACACATAATGGTATATAAAACTCTAATTTTGTAATGTACTCTAACATGTGGCTGTTGAGTTTCTTGCAAATGATGCTCTTATAATCATTAGGCAACTGCTTATGATAGACCAGACCTCAACCTCTTTTCCTTTTTGTACTTCCTCTTCTTTTTTGCTGTAGTCATGGTTTTGGAAATCCATGGCATTGGCAACAACCAAGATACTATTGTTTGATTAATATGCTCTCCTTTGACTTGCCACTAGAACATTGGGGTCAACTTTTTTGTTCCTTTTTACTTGATGTTGTTTATTTCTTGTTGCTCCTATATCCTGCCTAGTGCTTGTGACATTGGTTTTATGCTGAATATCGGGGTTTTTTTGGTTGTAAATTTGGTCTTAAATAACTGTTAATTTTTTGTTCCTTTCTGATGTTTATCACTCTTAATTCAATATATCTCACTTTATATTTATGTAAATGTACAATTCACTTTCATTCATTTATACATTTTCTTGATTTGTGTAAAATGATCAAATATGTCGATTACGATTAGATATATGAAGCAGTAATTATCGTAAGTACACATTATGGATTGACACCATTAGAGGGTGTTGTACAATTGGAATCTAGCACCCCACCAGTACCAACAAAAACAAGATGATCACCGTCTCTAATAACCTCAATATCATCAATTTCAGCTCCATCTTTGCAAACAACCTTTGTAGCAACTATACCAAATTTCTTAGATCCAATTTCAAGTAACTCTTTAAAACTTTCAGGTAGCAACACAAGCTTCCCAGCAACCTCACCCTTTTCAGGACAACTAATCGTTACTCTGGTTGGACGCAAAACACTCTTCACACCATTCCTTGCATTGTTATTCATTTGAACACTGAAAAATTGGTCATTTTCTCCTTTGGTAGCCGCCGACATTATCCCAAAGAGCGAATTATGAAAGTTATTATTCTTACGCCTTGGTCGATTTTGAATCCACGAACCATCATTTCCATGAAATGATCCATCTTGAGGTGTAGGCATTGTTGGTTCACTTGTAAATCTACCAAGGTACTTCACTTTACTATCCTGCCTCTCAGGAATAGGCACAGAAACAAAAGATTGAATCTTACTATTAGCTTCTCCTTTGGCTTCAAAAATGGCCTTGATTTCTGTATGTCCTTGTTGGTCAGCTAAATCTCTTGGACTCCAACCATGTTTATCTTGTTTGTCAATGTTAGCACCATGTTCTAATAGGAATTTGACAATTTCAACATTGTCTTCAGAGACTGCCACGTGCAACGCCGTGGTTCCAACACTGTTATTTGGAAGCGTGATGTCTCCTCCGTAACGCATAATGTCTTGCAACAAATTGAAATTGTTTTGTTCAACTGCAGTGCATGCATATTGACCAACATCACCAATTTGCAAGGTTGCACCATTTTCTGCCAAAAGTTTTGTTACTGATTCATGTCCTCCAAGTATAGCCTCCCACAGTGCTACATTTCCATCCGAATCTGCAAGTAAATTACCATAATCAACTTATGTTTTTTTAATTACTTCATCAGACATAAAAGGTACTAATTGTAATTTAATGTCAAAAGCCTCATGGAAAGAAATGTTTATATTATAGTTTTTTCGAAGTCAACACTACTACATGGGCTGTGCAATTTGGATACAATATATAATATTTTTTATGAAATTATTAAAACCATGTACGACCCAACATCACAAAAATTACTATAGTTTTAATTAAGAATTTTATAGGGAAAAAGAGGCATGAATAAGTCTGGATTATGTAACCACATGGCCATCTCTTGTTAGTATAACATTTGATTTGCAACTAGTAAGCTCTTGACTATGAGAGACCAATAATTTTATAATAAAGGGAAGGAATAGACTTTGCATAATACAGACTATGTTCTATTATTAAGAAATAAATGACATCATTTTCTAATATTATCTAACATCAATTATTTTTATTTTTTTATTTTCTCATTAAATTCAACGTGTATTGGTAAAGGCCACTGCTAAAGGCCGGTGGTATAGTCTAGATAAACAAAATAATACAAGGAAAGTCAATCCAAAGATTAATAATTCATAAGTTCATTGGTACTACATGCAATCCATTTTGTAAGTTTATTTAGTTGTCTTTTATTATCCACAGAAAGATTTTTTTTAAAATTAGACCTTTACTTCCTAATTGAGTACAACATGATTAGTTTAATGCTCATTTTTAGTAAGTGTTGACTTCCTAATATGGAAAAATATGGAAAAGATAAGTCAACTAAGAAAATAAATGGCCCACACATACATCAACATAAGAATAATAAGGCCAAAAATTTATTTTTTAAATATGCAGAAGTAGAAGTTTTTTTTTAAAAGATAAGTCAACTAAGAAACCAAATGCTTACTAAGGACTTCCAAAATATGACTTGGCAATAATTGTCATTGTTTCCTAAATTGATTAGTCCATGTATTGTATATTACTATAACTTCTAAACTTATACAAGTACTGTACTGTACTACATATAATATACTATAACCAAAATTATTTGAAGAAGTAAATGAATAAGAATATGGATAAAGGCCAAGAATAATTAATTAAAAAGTTTTACAAAAAAGAAGTTTAGAGACAGTGAATATTTACCTCTAATGTTGGGATTTGCCCCATAATCTAACAGAAGTAAAACACAGTTTTCTTTTCCTTTACATGCTGCTATATGCTGATTTGTGTAAGAACAACGAATTAGTACAATATAGATTAAGAAAATAGAAAATACACAAAAGATCAACAATCAAATTTAAGCACTCACCAAAGCTGTCCTTCCATTATTGTCGGATTCATTTGGATCCAAACCTCGTTTTAACAATTGTTGTAGCAACAAATCATCTCCTCTTTCTGCTGCAAAGCATAGACTTACTGGTAAGTCCATCCTACCGCGAGCTAACATGTTCTCTGTCTCTACCAAAACTCCCTCCATAATTGGATCGTTCAGCTCTTTCAAATGCTGTCAACGATAATAAGTCATGATCCGCATACATAACACTTGTTTATTGTCATTATGCAGGATATCGTTATGGTATTATGCAAACCTGAAGAAGATTATTCATGATTATGGTTCCGTCGCCAACGTTAGCTTGAACAATATTCAAGAAGGTGGTACGGTTCAGCCTCAGCAGTTGACTTAATCGTTTGGTTCTAACTGTAAAATGTTGCGGCTTATAGCAAAGTACACCAATCTCGCCACAAAGTTCTCCTGTTTTCGCCTCACCGACAATCTGAAATCAATTACCAACGTTTAGATTTAGTTCAAATCATATAATTCAAAACATTTTTCTATCATGCATTAAGTTGTAAATAAAATTACCTGTTCAACCCCGCCTTTGAGAACTACCAAGTCCTGTCAAATAGATTTATAAGAAACCACAAAAAACTTCAGTTTATATTATAATCAGCAGTTTTGAAAATCGGCATTTAGAATTCAAGTTAGTAATATGGATATTTACCACAGCACCAGTGACTAGAATGTAAAAATCAGTTGGAGCTTCATTTTGTAAGATAACATCTTCTTTAGGTGGAAAATACTCCGGCTTCATCTCAGATACCTTATATAGTTGAATCAAGCAAAATACAAGTCATTGATGCAAGTTGAAAATGAAAATAAATATGTAACTAACAATAACAAGTTAGGGAAAAAAGGTGCAATTACCAATTGAAAGAGCAAATCATTTGAAACCCCCTTGAATAAGTAAACCTTATCCATCAAAGAATAGAAAAGGTAATGTGAAATGCTTGATCTGATGGCTTTAGGAAGAGACTCGAGTGTCTCTTGTTGCTGCAAGCCCTCCGAGTCTGTTCTAAACTTCAAACACAAGTGAGCAAGCATTTGATCTTGTAGACGAGGAGGTAATTGGTTCCTATGAGCAAAACTTGACGCAGCTTGTATGGTATCCCTCTGAAAATTGTCACAAGCAATGAGTTTTACAATTTCGTAAACATGAAATCACTAACTAAAAAATAAAAAACATCTTTAATACTTACAAATTTTCTAGTTCGACTTGTGCCATGGACAACTAAGTTAGTCATGTTACCAATCAGATATGCTGTTAATCCTAGATTAAAGAGCATGTAAAATATGACAAAGATCATCTCCCTTTCATTCACCGGATGCAAATCTCCATAACCAACTGTTGTCAAAGTAGTGATGGACCAGTAAATAGTCGTCACATATCTTGTCCACAAGGACTGCTGAAGGAAATCTTTCATTGATTCGCCAATCCACGTCTTTTCTGGATCATGATAACGCGCGGCAAGAAGATAATAAAAGCATCCAGCACAGTGCACAGCAAATAGAGTAACCTGTGAAAATCATTCAGATTATTAGTCAATCTCATTTACATCTAATTTATTTTCCTTCTTAAAACATTACAAACACAATATATTCAAAAACTTACACAAATAAGCTTTGCACACCGAACCCAAAAATAGTTATAGTTCCTGTCCTTCTCAAGCCTAGCCTCAAAGAAACAACATTTAATGTCATAAACTATACAACAAAGAAACAAAATATATACATGATTTTATGAGATAAATGCATATTTGGATGAGCAGTGAGATTGAAAAATCTAGTTAGCCACCGTAATTTTGTGAAGCAACAAAGTGTAGCTTTTGTGGAAAATCTGTGAGCGGCTCACTGTGCTTTTATCATAGCTCATCAAAACATGCACCGAAGCTATCAAGTTTCAATCTTACCGAGAAAACATAGCACTAACTCTACGAAGACGCCATAGCCTAAGCATGTTGAATAGGCCATAGGTTTGCATAGGAGCAGGAGATATATGTGCAACAAGCTCAGAAGGAATGATGGAAATAAGATCAAGTACAAACCAAGTTTTTGCATATTTCCAAGCAATCTGTTTCGGGTTATCTACGAACAAATAGGTAGTTTTGTCTATATAAGCCACAAAGAAGGTGAGAACTATATCTATAGCAAAGAATCCATTGACAATATTATCTGTAACAGAAAGGGGTTTTTGTGGTTTCTTAAGGAATCCAAATTCAAATGGAGATACCCAAGCAGTATACACAACCAATGTAACAAGGAAAGTTTCCCATATCCTGCAAAAGCCAAAAAGTTCTATTTACTTAATAGTCTTATAAAACTGTAAATTTCAAATGCAACAGTTATTTATGTTCAATAAGATGAGAAGTAGGGATGTCAATGAGACGGGTGGTGGCGGGAGTACTCCCGCCATCCAAAATGCTCATCATCTCCATTCCCCGCCTTGGGGAGTATTCTCCTCCTAAATCTCCGTCTCCGTCCCGTGATCAATATTTAAAAATAATCAAATTTATGTAATATTTCAATTAAATTGGTAGAAAAAATATTTAAATTTTAATCATAATTTTTTTAAAATTAAGACATTATTGTGAGTTTTGCGACAACAATAAATATTTTCCCAAACCACCTTGTGGGACTTACTCCCCCATCCAATTCATGTGAGGGAAACTTCCCACCAACGAGACCCCAAATGGGCAATCCCCACTATTAAAACGGGGGAGTTTTAAAAGACTATGTTGACTGATTACGTCGAATTAAAAGCAAATCATACAAGTGAGATTAAAAATCATATTTTCATCTAAAACCTTCTTAAATCAATAGGTATGAGTTTTGTCATTATTTATATATATGTTCCTAAAAAAAATCTTATATTCAACGGGAGTCAAAGTTGACAAATCAATCCTCACAAACCGCACTTCAACAAATTGACATGAGAGAACATAATAAGAGAAACATAGACAGGTGACTCTTTGCACGAAACAGAGTAGCAGTTGCATAGCCAAAAACAAAACGGGTAATTTAGGAATTTCAGTTGAGAATCCAACATCAAATTTCTTTCGTTACAAACTCATAGCCATCATTAAAACACCACCAACTTCTTGGTTGTTTCCCATAGAAGGAAAACAAAGTCAAACTTTATAGGATCACTAGAAACACGTGTAAACTTTTTGGAAGTTCCTTTGAAGAGTAAAAAAATCAAATTAAACAGAACAAAACAAACAGAATTTTTAAATGGGTTGGATAGATCTCAAAATAAGAACCTTTCGAGAAAATTGAGTGACAAAATTGTTAATTACAAAAATTGGTATAAAACATATTAGAAAACGAAAGATAACCAGATTTTTTTTTCTGTTTTAGTTTACGGCGGGGATCATTAAGAAGCGATGTTGTTGGTTTATGTTTCTAATAAGTAACAAAACAAACAATTATTAGCATATAATCATAAGCATTTTCAAAGAATACAAACAAGAGAATACAAATGAGAGTAATTAATAAATAATAAAAAATAAAGAAAAATATTGTTTTATACAAACTTCTATGTGAGAATTCCGTGAAGATGGAATTTCTTGAATGGTTTCAAAAAATAGAATAAAAGAGAGGACCAAGAAGAAAAAATTCAATAAAATAATAACAACAAATACAAACAGAAAATGAAAGAAGTGAAACATTAACAGCTAACAATTTTCCGTCAGAAACAAAGCAACAGAAAAGTCAATGTCATGTCTCTCAACTCTGTCACAAGAAAGGAAAAAAAAAACATTGAGAAAATAATGTGAAATACTGGAAAATTTAAAGGCTAATCAAGACTAATAAAGATTAATTATAAACGTTAATTGCATTTATTGTGTTTCTTAAAAACAAAGTAAAATCTTAAGAAAGAAGAAAACAATCAACAGGCGTTGGGTCTACCAGAAGATTAGACACCTCCAACCAAGATTTGAAACTCAGGTGAAACATACTATAGTATATTTAGAATCTGACACGTCTCAAATAAGATTACCAAGAACGTAGAAAAAAGAATAAACGGAGAAGGAATTACCGGTAACGGCGATCATAGGGAGAAATGATGAGAGGTCTGAGTTTAACTCTCCGGTTACTTCTGGCTCCAAGAGAAGGTAATATTCCGGTTGTGAGACTATAGTGACTTCCATCTCTTGATAATTCAAGTTCTTCTTGGCCACACATAGTCATTGGAAGCACCATTTTTATGTTCTAGTAAATTGTTCCTTGTATGAATCTTTTGCAATATAGTAGTTGTTAGTACACGGTTTTGATAGGCATGTTTAGGCGGTTCTTGAATTGAATCTATATTTATGTCTGCGTGTGAGAGTGATGGTATGTCATACACAAAGTTTCTAGTGTCTTTATATAGACACATAAAGTAGTCATTAACTGCATTGGAAATATTTCAAAGACGCCTTAACAGAAAAAGAATTATAGATTTTTTTATGGGGAAATAAAATAAAGATAATGATATAAATATGTAATAAATTGATTATTTAAAAACATTGTTGAATAAATATTTAAAAATTTGGGACGTTCAAATATATCCTATTTATCATGGTCTCTTATTGGCAAAAAATTTGTGGATTGAAGAGCTCGTTTGTTACTATGACTATTTACTTTGTGTTAACCTCCTTAAAGACCCAACTCTCATGTTTCATGTTTATGCCGTTTTGATTCAAGACGCGAAGGACTTGATGGAACAAAGTAATACCATTGTTTGTCACACTCTCAGAGAGGCAAATCAATGTGCGGATTTCTTGGTCAAGCTTGGAGCCTCCTCATATCATGATTTGGTTCACCACGCCTCCCCTCCGAATGATCTCTTAGGGCCTGTTTGATGGTCAGGATAGAATAGAGGCATGATATGATATAAAGTTGGATAGAGATAGGATATGATAAGGACATGATAAACATTAACCCTATCATGTGTTTGATGCGCACATGATAACAAACATGATATCATTATAATTAAATGAAAAAATTGATCTCATAATTAATTAAATATTATAAAAATGGCATGTTATTAATAATTATAATAGAAAATACATGCTATCATTATTTTAAAAATGACAATATTTTAAAAAAGGCAGAATATCAAGATAATAATTAATGAATGATCTTCTAATCCCATCAGGATAATTTCTAACCCAGCCTATATTCATGATAGAAATTACAAAAGAAAGTCAGGATAAGATAGGAAAATGGTTTATTTTATCATATCTCATTGGTGCATCAAACATGAGATTTTGGCCGGATATGATTAATGTATCATACCATGTCTCTCTATCCTGACCATACACACCCTTATATCCTCCAGAGATGGATGAAGTTTGAACTTTTTTTCCTAGAGAATAGTTTGTAATTGTTTTTTTTTTCTTTTTTCTTTAGCATTTATAACAAAAAAAAAATCCCTTAAAAGAAATATTATTTTTAATGATTTAAATCATTTGATATCTCCTTTATTCTTGGACTTGGATCTTGTGCGCTACTAGAGAATTTTTTTCTTTTTCTCTCAAAGTCTAACGGTCTTTCCGGTTTGCATACTATGATGGTCGCAAGGAATCCACATACCTATATTTTTATGGATTTTTTTTTCCAAATCATTTAGTGGTTAAAAATTCACCTTAAACATATAAGTGTAATGTTTGAGGTTCGAATTCGTCCTTGCATATATTATACAATGTTACTTACCAATTAAGTTAAATTCACGGGTTCGTAGAAAATAATTAATCTGTTTAGAGACAAAATGATAATAATAATAATAGTAATAATAATTAAGTTTGAAAAAAAAAAGTTTCATTTTTTTTTGATAGTGAAAAAAAATTGATTTGACTTGTATTTGAAATTAATTAATTTCAATTTTTAAATTATGTTTCAAATAAATCACGTTAATTTTATCTTTATATCTATCTCTCATTATTCATAGACCGAGAAATTTGTTTCTTTTAAAAATTAGACAACTAATCCATTCAAGAAAAAATTATACTGTATTTTCTTATTCAAATAGAGTCCTTTTTTTTTTGACAAAATATTCAAATAGAGTACTTATTTATTTTTAAAAATAGTGGCATGTCTTAATGACACAATATCCTTCTTACTCTTAGGTCGTATTTCGTGCAGCTTTTTATTTATTGGGATTCATGAGTCAACGGTGCCATTAATTATTTAAATTTAAAATATTACAAATTGCTACACACATCAAACTCGAGACGAGGTCTTAAGGTCAAAGGCAATAATTACAATTTTGGGTCACGTGGGCACAAGTTAAGGAGCTTAAGGAAATTAATAATAAATTTTATATTGAAAGTTTAACTTTTGCAACTTTTGAAACATTTAATGCACACGTTTCAAGAAAATTTTTCTACATTTGTATTCTTAACTTATGCCCCAAAAGGCACAAGTTAACCTTTTCCTACAATTTTTGATTCCTTTGCCCTCTTACATTTTTTTTTTGGTACAGCCCTCTTACATTATTAGAACAAGAGCAGGAAGATATGATTTGTTTTTTTTAGAGGAAGATGGTTTTGATTTGTATATTTCTATTTAGAGTAAAAAAGTTATTTCTGATTATTACGACCATGGCCCTGTGGTTGTTGACTGGAGAGTATGGAATTTGAATCCAAAAATGGTTAAAAGTTTATTTTGTAGTTGATTTTGGAAAGGAAAGGTTGCCGGGGGTCATGGAGCAATTTATTGTCCACGTTTCAAAATTTTGACCCGTGGTCACCCAATCCAATCATTGAGTCCAATGTTATGTAATATTTAAAATAGGGAAATGCTAACCGGTGCCCCCGGACACTGGTTAAGGATACTAAAAAGGGAAATTATATAGTAATTATTGCATTGAAAACTGTGTAATTAATCCATAAATAAGTCAACAAAGTTTCCTTTTATGGTAATAAATTCTTTTTTTTGTATGCTTAATCAGTGCCCGGGGGCACCGGTTAGCATGACCCTTTAAAATATATCCCTGAATTAAACTTCTTAACAATTAAATTTAGTAAATGTTTTACTACCCAAAAAAATTAGTAAATGCTCTTTATATAAAAAAAGAGTAAATGGTCATTTTGACCTCTGACTCTGCACTTCGCTGTTACAAAGGTCCTTGACTCAAGATTAAATACAAAGTAGTCTATAAATGTGCACTTTCGTTATCACTTTAGTCCCTGATGTTAAATAATTCTATTAATTGATGATGTGACAAAAAATTTATGCTGACAAAGAGTATGAGGTGTCACAGGACTAAAGTGAAAGTAGAAAATTTTCACCTTGATTCTTGAACCAAAATATCCCCAAACTCGTCCCAACGAAGTGTTGCTCTTCGTCAAAAACTGTGTCATCGTCCTTAATGAAGTTGTTACATGGTTGCGGGAGACTTGCAGTTAGCTCCCTAACTGTGCATACATACTGTCAATTAAATCCCTGGTAGTAAACACTTACTGTCACTAATGTCCGTGACAATAAACACTTATAGGCACAAAGTAGACATACTATGATCCTATTTTATATCAATTTATCAAATCTAGCAATATGAAGAATTGTTTTCGACTTTCAGATCTAGTTATGAATCACATTTTCCCAAATTTTGTATTTGTATATCTTGAATTCCTTCATGGTTTCTTCTTTTTAGTCTCAATGTTAACTTCAAATTTTACTATTTCATTTTTTAAGTAAAATTATTAGCTTCATAAATACATATTCAACTAAACTTCAATTGATTATTTATAGATATTGTCTTGGTATATTTATTTGAGCATGTGCATTTCTGCAGTATGATTGCAAAACTTGCAAAACAGAAACTTATGGCACTTGATTCAGCATTTGTTTTCATATTAACTATTATAATAATTTGAATATTAATGTATTTTTGAAAGGAGAAGCTGAGTAGAGTTGAGTAGGATAACACTTGCTACCATCTCTAGTTATGGAAGCATTACTCAAATTTGATCCTGGTTTTGAAGACATGTCTGTCCCTCTTGTAAAACTCTGCAGTATGTAAATAATTACACGAGGGCTAAGTGCATGAGTTGTCTTGTAGAAATTGCAAGCCATTGTTAATGTGAGGTGTCAATCAATAGAGAGAAAATAGATTGAACATACATCAACAACGATGGTGCTTTCGTAGAAATTGAATATGATCAATGGTTGTTGTGGAGTGATAAGTATATGGATGGGAAATAGTCGGAAGGATTTGCAAAAAATATTGCATAGCTAGTGCTTAGTGCATGTTAGAGATTATTATTTTTATTTTATTTTATGTGGAGCTACATATGGACCTGTTAGTAATGGTAAGGAGTCTTAGTGGAGGGAGGATGCTGGAATCGTTGGTGGTAGAAGCTTGATTAGGAAGATTCAAAACTTACTTTGAGAAAATTGGAATGTTAGAGTTCGCCATATCTACAAATAGGTGACCAAAGTACTTTTGTATTTTTAAAGCAAATAAAATCTGTGTAAAATCTCTTATTTATTTGCCTTTATGTAGATATGAAGAACTCTAACATTTCAATTCTCACTTAAGAAAAAAAAGAGTATGTAGTGTCAGAGTTTGTCGTATCTACATTGATTAATGGAGTAAATAGGCAATTACTCCCCTGAAATTGTAAGTTTTGTCAATTACCTCCCTGAAATTAACAAAACTTCAATTACCCCCCTGAAATTGCACAACCTTAATCAATTTACCCTCTCCGTCAAATTTTTCTGTTATTGAACATGACGTTTTACAAATACCCCCCTGAAATTTTGCACTTATGTGCAAAATGCCCCCTGAACTTAATTTTTTTCTTCTTCTTACTTTGACTTAAAAGATAATAAAGGAAAACAATTTATATGTTTTTAATATGGATTAACAAAATTTTCAATGTAAGTGTATTTCAAATTTCTTATAGTTGAATTTAGATTAAAAAGTCTTCTAAGTACAACTTAGAAAGCAAAACACTGTAAAGATATTTAATATCATTGGGGCCTTTTTTCTAGATTAATGTAACACGAAAGGTAATTGCACTATTTTATATTAGAAAAAATAAATTGCACTCTGTATGAGAAAATATTTGGTTAGATTTTAAAATGAGACAAAAGCTTACTAGAAGAAACTAAGTGGGTGAGAGGCGTTCTAAACTGAGCTGAAGCAACTCTATACAATGGTTGTTGGCTAGATTTTGAGTCCTCTGGAGCCATTTCTCTGCAAAGGAAACAAATAATATCAATTTTTCCGGTATCTTTAAAAAAAAAAATCAATTTTACAAACTAGTAAACTACAAAGTGACTTTGATTTCATTTGAGAGTGAGAACCGTTTAAAAATAATACATAACCCCCCTAAAAAAAAAACAAAACACATCTATTTATGAATATATTTTTTTGAGGGAATTTATGAATATTTTCGAAATAACATTATTAAATATCATAAAATTAGGTTGAATATTTAGAGTGAAATATATTTTTAATCCATATAAAAAAATATATAAATTGTTTGCCTTTAATATCTTTTAAGTCAAAGATAAGAAAAAAAAATATAAATTTTCAAGTTCGGGGGGCATTTTGCACATAAGTGCAAAACTTCAGGGGGGG